>Ga0066376_10000008_pt1 | contig 124770 bp, 97 predicted proteins | sample Knorr_S15_td_Bot_FD_77009 | JGI IMG/M metagenome (GOLD analysis project Ga0066376, IMG submission 77009) | Marine microbial communities from Southern Atlantic Ocean transect - Knorr_S15_td_Bottom_ad_5009_LV_A | ecosystem: Environmental > Aquatic > Marine > Oceanic | place: Southern Atlantic...
AGAAATTCATGGGTAGAGAATATATGGGTATTCATCGAATCACCTATGTAATTGATGAACATGGCATGATTGAACATGGATTCGAAAAAGTAAGCACCGGCTCACATGCAAAAGATGTGATGGAAGTGTTGGGGTAAAAAATCCCCATTGAAAAAATTCAATAAAGTTCATTTGAGTTGATTATTTAAATCAATTATTAAATTCCCACGCAAATCCAACACCTGAATGATTAAAAGAATCCTCCCCTACATTCAGTATTCCATATTCCGGTATTAAAATTAGATTTGGAAGATTTGGGATAGGTATTGATAAACTAAAATTAAATGCAAATCCACTATCATCTTCACCTGTATCATCTCCACCTATTTTGAAAATCATTTTTGCAGAATAGTTTAAATCCAATTTATCGAATAATTTAGATGAAACTAATAATGTAGGTTCGATTGTTTGATAATTAAGAGATTCATTATTTGACTCTTCTGATTCATCAAAAAAATCAAATGATTTTAAATTACGAGTTGAGTAAGAAAGAGGTAAATAGCCAGAAATTCGGTGATTCCCAATAGAATATAATTTGAATTTGATTCCTAAACTTATTATTGAACCATCTACAAGTCCACCCTCACCCTTTATACTCTCATATTTAATATGACCATCATAAGAATCAGTTAATCCGTATGCAAGAATAACACCCAAACTGCTTTGTAACTCGCCGTCAAATTCTTCTTCATCTGATGATGTACTGGTGAAGTATGGTGTTGCTTTCATTTTACCTTTACCCACCAAATCAGCACCCTGAAATTCAGGAAATGAAGGGGCACAGCCGGTTATGATGAAAACTATGGATAGACATAAAGCATATAGGCAATTTTTATTCAGTCTTGAACTTATGAATTTTAATGTTTTCATTTTAACTCCTTTTTGTATATTATAACAATGAGCAAACGCTCTTTATAATATATGGAGAAATGAAAAAATAAGACAAGTATTTTTAATTACTTTAAATTAATTGTGTTTGTCAAGGATAAATAAATTTTATTGGGGAGTTAAATTAGAATGATTTTGCGATCATTTTATGAAAATGGTGGACCCCAGTTTCATATTTTACTGAGTATCTACCCATTTCATAATAGCGAGAATTGATACCTTTATGTACCGATTGCACCACCGCTTGATCTTCCATTTCAACTGTACCCACATCGGCGCCATCTGTTGTAGGTTGATTCTTATGGGGTAAAATATAGGTCAAATATTTTATACGTGTTTTACTTTTTTCAATGGGTTCAATAATATTTATTGAGAGTCCCCACGCATAAAAATTGAGCATAAGATTAGGGAAAATCCAGTAATAATAGGCATACATATTTTTATCTGAATCTGGGGCAGAATCACTCAGTGAAATTGCGTCCTCACTATCACTACATCCCACCGTTTGTAATAATGCATTTTCTAGACAAATAGTTTCATATTCATCTAAAATAATATCTTTGTTGAGTCCCTTGTGCACAAAGGGGATATGGAATTCTTCTAAATAATTTTCACAATAAAGTGCCCAATGTGAGTCAATAATATATTCTTTTGATTTAGCTTTATCAAAAATTAATTTATCAAATTCATAACCTTGTAGTCGATGATTAATATCATTTAAAACAGATTGAATATTGATAGTTGGATTCAATGAAACAAAAATAAAATCCCGCCAAATTTGAGAGGAAATGGAAGGCAAATTATCTTTTTCTGAGGGGAAATCTTTAACGCCTTCAAACCCCGGCATGGCTTTCATTTTACCATCAAGCTCAAAAGTACGACCATGGTATCGGCACCGCAAAATAGTGCTATCACAACTATCTGCGCAAACTATATGGGCACGATGGGTGCATACATTGGAATAGCAATTAATTTCACCCTCATTTTGGGTGAGCACCAATGGCTCATTTATGAATCCATTTAAAAATGAGAAAGGGAGGATGTTTTTTTGGGTTAGATTTTTTGAATGGGTAATGAGTTGCCATGATTGTGCAAAGATAGTCTCTTTTGATAATTCAAAAATATTCTCATCAGTATAAAATTCAGATGATAAGGTATTGGCCGATGCAATATCGTCTGAGATTTGAAAACGATTGCTCACTAACTATTTATTAAACGTTCCTGAACAATTCGTAGTGCCTCTTTTGCAGGAATCCGTTCTTGCGCCATGGTATCTCTATCTCGAATAGTTACGGTGCCATCTTCCTTTGATTGCCCATCAACCGTAATGCAATAAGGTGTTCCGGCTTCATCATGTCGGCGATATCGTTTTCCAATGGCATGATTTTCATCATATTTCACATTGATGCCTGCCTTGAAAAAGTCAGCTACAATTTCGCGTGCGATTTCGGGGAGACCTTCTTTTTTCACCAAGGGAAGTATGGCAGCTTTAATGGGTGCCAATCGTGGATGTAATTTCATGACCACACGAGTAGAATCATTTCCCTTTGCATCTTTTACCGTTTCTTCATGATATGCATCAAGGAGGTAAACTAAAAGTCCACGGGTTGCCCCGGCTGCAGGCTCAATCACATAGGGAGTATATCGCCACCCCATTTTACCGGTTTTAGGGTCTTCTTTTTGTTGATCAAAATAACTGAGTTTTGCCCCAGAATGTTCTGCATGTTTTTTCAAATCATAGTCGGTTCGGCTGGCCACACCTTCTAATTCATCATATCCCCATGGGTATTCATATTCAATATCATAACATGCATCTGCATAATGTGCCAGCTCATCCGCATCATGTTCGCGATACATAAATTTTTCAGGATGATTGGCATAAGATTTCCACCACTCTAAACGTTTATCTCGCCAATAGTCTAACCATTCACGTTGAGTGCCAGGCTCTACAAAGAACTCCATTTCCATTTGTTCAAATTCACATGAACGGAAAATAAAATGCTCCGTGGTAATTTCATTTCTGAAACTTTTACCCATTTGAGCAATGCCAAAAGGTACTTTCATTGACATGGATTGCTGACAATTTAAAAATTGGACAAACATGGCTTGGGCCGTTTCAGGCCTGAGATAAACTGCAGATTCTTTCACAATACTATCTACACCTTCACGAATAGCCTTACTATCAGCATCTCTGTTATCTTCCATAAATTTAGAAATTCGATTCAATACATCTACAGGGCCAAGTTGGGTTCTAAACATCAAATTGAATTGACGCTCTTCACTTAAAAAGGGACAACCAAATGTGGGTCCAACATATCCTGCATATGGGAAGGTGGCAGTGGCAACATCATTATCAGCTTCGAAAAACCCAAATGTTTTTTCATTGATTACCCTAAGGCCTTCTAATATTTTTCCATTTCTACGGAGTTCAATATTAAATCGTTTTTTGATAGTCTCATGGTAGGTTTTGGCTTGGCCTTTGTCCACACATGTAATAGGGAGATCTTCACCAGCTTTTGGTTGAGGGGCCTTATCTGCACGGAATCGTTCTTTACTAATGAGGCAATCTACCAAAGGGTCAGAGAATCCAGCTAAGTGACCAGATGCATGCCACACTTTTGGGTGCATGATGATTGAAGCATCAATACCGATTACATCATCACGCTCATGAACCATTGCACGCCACCATTCATTCATAATGTTTCGTTTTAGTTCTACACCAAGTGGACCGTAATCGTAGGCAGATTTTAACCCACCATAAATTTCACTACTTTGAAAAATGAATCCCCGTTGCTTAGATAAGGATACAATTTTATCCATCAACGAATTTTTCTCTTTTGACATTTTATGTCCTAAAATAAATTTTTATTGAAAAATTAGAGGGGGAATTTACGTCAGTATTGGCGTGAGAGGAAATAAAGTTAAATAGGAGTGGATAGAAACAATCAAAGCTGTTTGTGATTTTGTTTATTACAAATTCCCAATTTTGAAAGCCGAATGTATAATTCCTACTTGGCTTTTTTCTTCCTAAATTTCTTCGTAGGACCTTTAGCTTTTTTTTCTGTAATAAGTTTAACAGCCATTTCTAAAGTAACATTATCATGTGATGTTGATTTAGGCAATGTGGCATTAATTTTACCATCCGTAACATATGCGCCGTAGCGACCATCTTTTAATTCAATGCCATCACCCAATTCTTTAAGAATAGAGGTGGCACCTTTTCGTTTGGTGGCCAATAATTCGCATGCTTGTGATTCTGTAATTTCTAATAGATTTATAGATGCAGGAATTGATCGGGTTTCTTTTTCAGATTTTATATAGGGACCAAATCGTCCAATATCGGCGCGAATAGCTTTTCCATTTTCTGGCCATGTGCCAACGGTTTTGGGTAGGCTAATGATGGCCAATGCTATTTCAGGGGTCACATCATCTTCTTTTATTCCAGGGAGCAATGATTTCATCTTTTTGCCCGTCTGAATATAGGGACCATAACGTCCCACTTTAAGATAAATTGGTTCACCAGTTTCGGGAAAAAGGCCCAGTTCTTCTGGTCCAGATTCTTTCTTTTCTAATAAATTAATGATGTAATCACTATCCAATTCACTGGGTGGAATCGTATCTAATATGGTGGCACGTGTTTCACCTTTTTGGATATAAAGCCCATACCGACCAATTTTAATTTGAATAGGATTCCCATCCTTATCGATTACCGCCATAATTTCTTTTGAGGATTCTTTATCAAACTCTTGATCTAAATCAGCTTCTAAGCCAGGGTGATTTTTATCCGTGCCAAAATAGAATCCATCTAAAAATTCACCGGAGTCAGTAGCACCATTAGATATTTCATCCAGTTTATCTTCCATTTGAGATGTGTACTGGAGGTCAACTAGTTCATCAAAATATTTTTCTAAAAACTGTACCACTGCATAGCCCGTAAAGGTGGGAATCATGGCGCCTTTTACCAGATTCACATAACCCTTGTCTTGGATACGCTTCATGATGGATGCATATGTAGATGGTCGTCCAATTCCCAATGCTTCTAGCTCTTTCACCAATGATGCTTCTGTAAATCGATTTGCTGGTTTGGTGAAATTCTGTTTGGCATCCACGGCTTCACATCCCAATGAATCACCCTCTGCCATTTGGGGTAATTTCTTTTCTTTATCATCCAACTGAGCATCCGGGTCATCTGCACCTTCAACATAGGCACGTATGAATCCTGGAAATTCAATAATCTTGCCCGAAGCAAAAAATTTGTGTTCACCATCGCTAATTACCACGGCGGTTTTTTGAAGATTAGCAGATGACATTTGTGATGCCACCGTACGTTTCCAAATTAAATCATATAGTTTGTATTCAACATCTTCAAGTTTAGATTTTAAGTCATTGGGTAAAACAAAAGATGACCCCGCCGGCCGTATTGCCTCATGCGCTTCTTGTGCATTCTTCACCTTACTTTTGTATTGACGTGGAGATGCGGGCATGTATTCATCACCATACATTGAAGAAATTGCAGACCGTGCCGCCGTTATTGCCTCATTTGAAAGATTTACTGAATCAGTACGCATATAGGTGATATGCCCATTTTCGTAGAGTCGTTGCGCCACACGCATCACTTGTTGCGAACTCATTCGCAGTTTACGAATACCTTCTTGCTGTAATGTGGATGTTATAAATGGAGCATACGGATTTTGGCTACCTGGTTTTTGCTCTAAAGATGATACGGTCCAATCATTTGATTTAAGTTTGGCAGCTAACTTTTCCGCACCGTCTTTATCCAATGCCACCGTGTTTTTTTGAACCAATTTTCCAGATTCTTTTTCAAAAGATTTCCCGGTAGCCACTCTTTCTGGGCCAATATAAGTAAGCAGTGTAGAAAAAGACTCTCCTTTTGAGGAAAAGTCAGCATTTACACTCCAATATTCACTTTCAATAAATTTTGACCGTTCTTTTTCACGGTCTACTAAAATTTTTACGGCTGGACTTTGTACCCGCCCTGCAGATAACCCCCCTTTTACGTTGAACCATAATTTTTTGGAGACCATAAATCCAAATAGTCTATCTAGAATTCGGCGGGTTTCTTGTGCCTTAAATAGGGACAAATCAAGTTCACGTGTATTATTGAATGCCTCCAAAATAGCCGTTTTAGTAATCTCGTTAAAGACCAATCGCTTTACGGGTACTTTGGGTTTTAGTTGCTCAATTAGATGCCAAGAAATGGCTTCCCCTTCCCGGTCTGGATCGGTTGCCAAGTAGAGTTCATCCACATTTTTCAGAACTTTTTTCAGATTCGAAACCACTTTTTTACTATCGGGAGAAACTTCGTAAGTGGGGGTAAATCCATTTTGAATATCGATGCCCATATTTTTTTTTGATAAATCGCAAATATGCCCCACTGAAGCTTCAATGATATAATCCTCGCCCAAGAATTTTTTCAGTGTTTTAATTTTTGAAGGTGATTCTACAATCACCAATTTGGTATTTTTGTTCGCCATATAATTTTAATTTACTGCCATGTAGGTTATCACTTCCAAATTTTAATTTTCATATTTTCAAAATATATCATTCATCATTGTCATTCATGATAACATGCATGTAATTTGAACCCATGAAACTCAACGGAACTATAATGAAGATGGAGGTTAAACTTTCTGATCCTGTGCAATATGAATTGCCAATTGGAGATGATAAACTTCCCATGAACGATTTAATTGGCGACTATATTGTTCTCAAGCATACAGGCAAAATTTTCTGTATTAGTTGTGATCGAAAAATTGGAAAATCTTTTTCTCAAGGGTTTTGCTACCCCTGTTTCTTGAATGCCCCAGAAACATCAGAATGTATTTTTAGACCTGAACTTTGTGAAGCTCATGAAGGCATTTCACGTGATATGAACTGGGCAGAGCAACATTGCTTGCAAGACCATTATGTGTACTTGGCTATTTCCAGTGGAGATAAGGTGGGGGTAACACGCTCATCTCAAATACCTACGCGGTGGATTGATCAAGGTGCGTGGAAAGCCATTAAATTGGCAAAAACCCCCAATCGTTATACGGCAGGACTCATTGAAGTTGCCCTCAAAGAACATATCTCAGACAAAACCCATTGGCAGCGAATGCTCAAAAATTTGCGGTCTGAAAATGTAGATTTAGTAGAGCGAAAAAAAGAAATGGTGGCACATCTGGCCCCTGAATTACAAACCTTTGAAGATAAAGATAATAATATTGTAGAGATTAACTACCCAGTAAATGAATACCCTACAAAAGTGAAGTCAGTGGGCTTTGATAAATTTCCTGAAATTGCAGGACGACTATGGGGCATAAAAGGCCAATATTTAATTTTTGATGATGGTAGTGTTACCAATATCCGTAAGCATAATGGCTATGAGATAGAAGTGGAGATTTAAGCTATTTTATTATAAACAAAAGTCCCATTTACTACCACACCTAAAATTTTGGAATTAAGAATATCTTGTGGCTCACACTCCGTAATAACATTTGAAAGAATAGTAAAATCTGCATCATAGCCAATTTTAATACTCCCTCGTTTATGCTCAGCGAATTCTCCGTATGCGGCCCATGTGGTAAACATTTTTAAGGCATCCATTCGGTTTAATTTCTCTTGAGATTGCCATCCATTTTCGGGCCAGCCACTATGGTCTTGTCTGGTGATGGCGGCATAGTATTCAAATAGGGGTTCGCCATCTTCAATGGGGCAATCTGACCCCCCTGGAATTGGTAATCCTAAATCTATAAAAGATTGCCATCGAGATATTCGGGGCGAACGATGTGCGGCAATTCGTTCTTCTATCCACCGCATATCAGAGGTACAATGTGAGGGTTGCATAGATGGTAAAATTTGATGTTCCGCAAATCGTGGTAAATCTTTATCCGTAACCATTTGTGCATGTTCAATTCGCCACCGATGATTGAAAGTATTTTTTATGGTATTGGCGTAAATGTCCAAAACCATTTTATTTCCTCTATCCCCAATGGCATGGGTGCAAAGTTGAAAATTTGCATCTCTACATCGTTGAGCAAGCTCAGTAAATTCTTCATGAGATATTAATATGAGTCCACAATTACAATGGTCATCAGAATAGGGCTCTAAGAGTGCAGCACCACGGCTGCCCAATGCACCATCAATAAATGCTTTTACAGACCGAATAGTGTACAATTCAGATTTATAATATCCTGATTTGAAAAAAGAATCTAATAATCCTGAATCAGAACTGGCTAACATACCATAACACCGAATTGGAAAATCGTATTCAGCAATTAACTCTTGTATGGCTTTAATGGTGTATGCATCTTGCCATGCATCATGAACATTGGTAATACCACGTGATGATGCTGTAACTGCTGCAGTTTTTATCCATCGTTTCACATCATCAAATGAATCTTCAGGTTGGGCTTCCCAAATGGGATTCATGGCATTATCTAATAAAATACATTTGTTAATAATTTGGCCACCATCCGGTGTGTGGAGATTATTTACATCATAACCTGACAACTTCAATGCCAAATCATTTACCCAGATCGAATGTCCATCAATCCGGGTTAACATTAGGGGGTGATGTGGGGTCACTTGATTTAATATATCTGATTCAGGAAATTTACCATCTTCCCATAATGTTTGGTCCCACCCAAATCCGGTAATCCAAGAGCCCTTTGGAAGTTTTTTCGACTTTGCTCTCACCATTTCAGCAATTTTTTGTGCTGCTTCAACACCTTTTAATTGGAGCTGTTCTAATCGTTTTCCAAAGTTTTTCAGATGGAAGTGAGAATCGGTAAACCCCGGGATAAGAGTGGCCCCCTTAAGATCTATAGTCTCAATATTGGATTGTGGCTTATCAATATTCACAATTTTTCCATCTTGGATGGTAATTGAAGTGGCCTTCTGAAAATGGTCATCCACTGTAATAATATTGCCATTGATGAGATTATAGTGATTCATTATATCAAAATTTACATTCTTATATGCAAGGAAATTGGAGAATATTGTTTATAATATCTACTATAAAATGTTACTAAAATGGTGAAAAAAGACAAGAAATATTACCTACATAACTTAACGTTGGCTGAAAAAAAATCAAATTGAAAAGTTAACTGAAAGATTAAATGTTAAAGATATTTCCCTTAAAGGTTCTTCAAATAATTATAAAATTTAAATTAACTCCAACTATATAACATGACAATTATAGATCTAAGAAGTGATACTGTAACACAACCAACAGTAGAAATGCGTCAATCCATGTTTGATGCAAAAGTTGGAGATGATGTATTAGAAGAAGACCCCACCATTCAATATCTCGAGTCTCAAGCTGCCAAAAAATTAGGCAAAGAGGCTGGTTTACTGGTCCCAAGTGGCACCATGGGGAATTTGATTTCCATTTTAGTACATTGTCCACGGGGGACTGAAGCACTGTTGGGTGATAAATCTCATACCTTCATTTATGAAGCCGGCGGAATTTCAGCATTTGGGGGAGTTCATTCTCATCAACTCACCAATCTTGATGATGGAACTATTCAACTTGAAGATATAAAATCGGCGGTTCGCCCTGAAAATGTCCACTTTCCACGCACATCACTCATTTCATTAGAGAATACCCACAATATGTGTTTCGGCACACCCATTGCCGCTGATTATTTAACAACCGTTTCAGAAATTGCGAATGAAAATGGATTGAAATTTCATATTGATGGCGCACGAATATTCAACGCGGCGATTGCATTAAATGTAGATGTGAAGGAATTAGTAACAAATGTGGATTCCGTTACTTTTTGTCTATCTAAAGGCTTAACAGCGCCTGTAGGTTCTGTTCTTTGCGGGAATAAAAAATTTATTCATGAGGCACGCCGTATGCGAAAAGCGTTGGGCGGGGGTATGCGCCAAGCGGGAATTATTGCAGCTGCAGGATTGGTCTCCTTGGATCGAATGATACCTCAGTTAAAAATTGATCATGATAATGCAAAAGCATTGGCGAAGGGTCTCGCCACTCTAGGAGGGTTAACGGTGGATATAGAAAAAGTACATACCAATATCTTATACTTCAGTTTGGATGAGTCCATTATGAAAGGTTCAGAATTGGTGACTCTAATGGCAGGAAATAATGTGAAATTCTTTGAAGTAAGTCCCAATCGATTTCGGCTGGTTACCCATTCTGGTATCTCTACTGCTGAAGTTAATTCGACCCTTGAATTGTTTGATACAATTCTACACTAATAAATCAGCATATATGTGTAAATTTTCGCTTCTATTTACCAAAAAATTCAGGAGAAACAATGTCTAAAGGTGTAACTCCAAAAAGCGAAGATTACTCAAAATGGTACACGGATGTGATTACCAAGGCTCAATTGGCAGATTATGGCCCGGTAAAGGGAACCATGGTTATACGTCCATACGGTTATGGTATTTGGGAAAGTATTCGTGATGCACTTGATATACGATTCAAGGAGACTGGGCATGTGAATGCATACTTCCCCCTATTTATTCCCAAATCATTTTTATCAAAAGAAGCTAAACATATTGAAGGCTTTGCCAAAGAATGTGCGGTGGTTACCCATACCCGTTTAAGATCAACTGAAGATGGAAAAGGGATTGAAGTTGATCCAACATCTAAATTAGAAGAAGAAATTATTGTACGTCCAACCTCTGAAACGGTGATTTGGGCCATGTATAAAAAATGGATAAACTCTTACCGTGATCTTCCTATTTTGATTAATCAATGGGCCAATGTGGTCCGATGGGAAATGCGTACCCGATTGTTTTTGAGAACCAGTGAATTTTTATGGCAAGAGGGCCATACAGCTCATTCCACAGAATCAGAAGCCCGGGAAGAAACGCAACGAATGTTAGAAGTATATCGTGAAGTGTTAGAGGATGTGTTGGCAGTCCCTGTGTTGACAGGTAAAAAATCTGAATCTGAAAAATTTGCTGGTGCCATTGATACCCTTTGTATAGAGGCCATGATGGGTGATAAAAAAGCCCTTCAAGCAGGGACATCTCATTATTTGGGTCAGAATTTTGCCAAAGCTTTTGATGTAAAATTCCAAAATGAAGATAATAAAGAAGACTATGTATATGCCACAAGTTGGGGCGTAAGCACACGTTTGGTTGGCGCATTAATTATGGTTCATGGAGACGATAAGGGTTTACGTCTTCCCCCCAAAGTTGCACCCGTTCAAGTAGTGGTTATCCCCATAATTCGTAATGATGATGATGGCAGTAAATTAATGGATTACTTGCATCCGTTGATTTCGAAATTGAAGGATTCAGGGGTGCGTGTACATATTGATGACCGACCTAAAATGTCTCCAGGATTTAAATTTAACGAATGGGAAATGAAAGGTGTCCCTATTCGATTAGAGGTGGGCGCAAGAGATATGGAAAAGGGAGAAGTCTTTACTGCACGACGAGATACTGGTGAAAAATTTGGTTTAACCTTAGATGCGGCCAGTGTTAAAATTCCTGAATTACTGGATGAAATTCAACGTTCATTATTTAATCAAGCATTGGCATTTAGATCCAAAAATACACATACTGCATACACATGGAATGAATTTAAATCTATTATTGCTAAAGGTGGATTTATAAAATGTGGCTGGGATGGAACTGCTGAAACTGAAAATAAAATTAAGGTTGAAACCAAAGCTACTATTCGATGCATCCCATTTGACGAAGATCCTTCAGGGTTAAATTGTATTTTTACGGGAGCTTCGGCGAAGCATCAGGTCATTTTTTCAAAGGCATATTAACACATATGATTGTATCCACAGATGCAGTTGTATTGCGTACCGTCAATTACAGTGAGACAAGCATAATTGTAACTTTATTTACTAAAAACTCGGGAAAAATTACCCTCATGGCAAAAGGGGCACGTAAACCCAAGAGTCCATTCGCTGCTCAGCTTGAACCCATGAATATTCTCAATATTAATTATTTTCATAAAGATAGCCGAAATATTCAATTGTTAAAAGAATCGACATTTATAGATAATTCTATGAGTATTCGTGAGACGTATGAATCCCTCAATTATGGGTTATCGATTGTAGAAATTTTAGATAAACTGCTTCAGGAATATGATGTTGACCCCATTATTTACCGACTTTGCATAAAAACACTTTCAGCTATAAAAGATTCACTTGCACAATATGATATTATCTTTTCATTCTTCCTTTTGCAATTGTCTATCCGATTGGGATTTATGCCTGAACTTAATAGATGCTGTAATTGCACTCAGCCTTTAGAAACAGCAAAATTTGATGAGCATCGTGGTGAGCTCATGTGTGAAAACTGTGTGCATGGTGGTGAAATAAAATTTTCTGCAGGAACAATTAAATTGTTACAGGCATTAATAAAGACACATATTGATAACTTACATGAGTTGAAATATGCTGATCAAAATTTAATAGAAATCGATTCATTTCTGGATTACTATTCTAAATTTCATCTTGATGGAATGACAAAAGTTAAATCATTAAAAATATTAAGAGAATTAGTACATGGGTAATACTGAATTTTTTGATCCAAATAATTATGAATTTAATAACGGTTGTAACAGAGGGGTTTATTTGATCCATGGGTTCACCAGTTCCACCTATGAATTTTTAGATTTAGCAAAATTCCTTTCTCAAAATGGTTTTTATGTAAAGCTGGATAATCTTCCTGGACATGGGACCACTGTAGATGATTGTAATACTATAAAATATACAGAATGGATTGAACATGTGGAACGAGGCGTGGCCGAAGTTGCGTCTGAATGTGATGAAGTTCATGTGATTTGTATCAGTATGGGTGCAGTACTGGGACTTCATTTGGCCACTGTATTTCCATTGACCAGTTTGGTGGAAGCAGCCGTTGTATTTCAATTTAAAGATGAATTTAGTGTTCGCACACTTGTTCCATTGTTTAATAAACTCATTACAAAACAGAGTAAATACAAACAGTATAAAAATGATGGTGGTAAAAAACTTAAGTATTTTGGATACACTGAATATCCCATGAAAGCGCTAAATGAAATGCGAAAATTAACAAATTTAGTTAGACCTCAATTATCACAGGTAAAATGCCCTACCATGTTGGTGCATACAAAATCGGATTTAACCTCAGTCATGGACAATTATCATATTATCAAAAAGGCAATATCTTCAGACATTCAAGAAGATTTAATACTTGAAAAATCTACGCATAATTTATTTTCAACTGGTTCGGAACAAAAATTTATTTTTGAGAATGTACTCTCTTTTTTGAATGAGAATTCTAAAATCTGATGAGATATCAATACACAAGTTTGGGGGTTGATGGCAATAATGGAAGGGGTAATAGAATTATTCCTTTAGCTGTAAAAACATTACTATTAATTAACACAATTGTATTTTTATTGGTCGAAATTTCTGGGATGCAATTTGAATTATTCTATTCAAATTTTGGCTTAGTACCCACTAAAGTATGGTCGTCATTTATGATTTGGCAGCCCTTCACATATTTATTCCTTCATGGCGGAATTATACATCTACTATTTAATATGTTTGTTTTATGGATGTTTGGAAAAGATCTTGAAAATGACTGGGGGTTTATCCCTTTTATAAAATACTATTTTGCCTGTGGTGTTGGTGCCGCGGTGGTAACATCTATTTTTGGTTGGGGGTCTTTTACTCCCGTGATTGGGGCGAGTGGAGCCATATATGGATTATTATTAGCATACGGTCTTATGTACCCCAATCGACTTGTTTATCTTTATGGCATTCTTCCCATTAAAGTTAAGTTTATGGTAATTGGTTTAGGTGTAATTGCATTTTTTGCATCCATGACTTCTACAAATACTACTGTAAGCCATATTACCCATATTTCTGGAATGGTAATAGGATTTATTTATTTACAGTCTAGAATTAATTATAAAAGATTGAAATTATGGATGATAGATAGAAAAATAAATATACTAAATGTGAAAATTAACGAGCGAGAAAATATTGATAATCAGCTGAGAAATAAAGTCAACAGAATTTTAGAGAAACTCAACACTCAGGGTTGGGATGGTTTAACTGAGGATGAACAAAAAGTACTTCATAAAGCCAGCAGAACATATAGTGAGAATCGCCCGCCTAATTAATTTACCTATACATTAAATTTGAAGAAAATGATATCACCGTCAATTACAGTATAACTTTTCCCTTCCTGCCGAATTTTCCCTGCTTCTTTGAGTTTTGATTCAGAACGATATTCAATGAGTTCATCATAATGATAAATTTCAGCTTTAATAAATCCACGTTGGAAATCTGAATGAATTACACCTGCTGCCTCAGGTGCGGTAAATCCATTTTTAATAGTCCATGCACGCACTTCCTTTTCACCCGCAGTAAAATAGGTCTCTAAACCCAAAAGGTCATATGCAGAACGGATTAGTTTATTTAACCCTGGTTCTGGAAGATTATATTCAGCCAGAAATATTTCACGGTCTTCTGGGCCCATGGTAGAAATTTCCATCTCTATATAACCACATAATCGAATGGCTTTATTATTTTGAGATTCAGCCAATTCAAAAACCTGTTTCGCAAAAGCACTTCGTTCTTCAGATGAAATCTCTTGTTCATTAATATTCGTCACATATAGCACCGGTTTCATGGTAAGAAGTGATAATGGTTTTACTAATTCCCGTTGGCCTTTTTCAAGTGGGATATTTCGAGCTAGCATACCATCATTCATTAATGGAAGAATTTTTTCAAGAATCAGTAATTCTGCTTTTGCTTCTTTGTCACCTGCCTTGGCTTTTTTGGATGACTTTTGTAACCGCTTCTCTATAGAATCAATATCACGAATTAAAAGTTCAGTTTCAATAATTTCAATATCTCTAAGGGGATCAATTGAGCCTTCAACATGGGTAATATTCTCATCTTCAAAACAGCGAACCACTTGAATAATTGCATCCACATTCCGAATATGGGATAAAAATTGGTTTCCCAGACCCTCACCTTTGCTGGCCCCTCTTACAAGGCCTGCAATATCTACAAATTCAATGGTGGCGGGAATAGTCTTCTGGGTTTTTACAATAGATGAAATTTCATTTAATCGAGTATCTGGAACTGCTACAATTCCTATATTGGGGTCAATGGTACAAAAGGGGTAATTCTCTGCTGGAATACCCGATTCAGTCAATGCATTAAATATTGTGGATTTGCCAACATTGGGCAATCCAACGATTCCTACTTGTAAAGTCATAGGTAAAATTACAGAGATTTGTTTATGTAGTACCATATTGAAAATTGAAAAATAATAATATTTCATTGGGTGAAAATTTATTGGTTTTATAAATTTGACCTCATGATAAATTAGTGAAAGGATACCAAATGTCAGATTGGGCCGTAATATTAGGAGCATCAAGTGGAATTGGTGCAGCCTGTGCAAAAGAACTTGCCAGCAATGGAATGAATATTTTTGGTGTGTATCTTCGTAAACCTAAAGACCATATTCTGGCACTTAGTGAAGAGTTAGAATCTTTTGGAGTAAAAGTCGTATTTAAAAAAATGAGCGCCACCAATGAAGAAAAACGACACGAGGCGATGGAAGAATTAAAATCACTGGGTGACATTAGAGTAAAGGTTTTTGTGCATTCTTTAGCTTTTGGAGCATTAAAACCAATGATTGAATCTGACCCTAAAAATACCCTGAATCTAAAAAATATCGAAATGACTTTAGATGTAATGGCAAATAGTATTATTTATTGGGCACAAGATTTATTTCAAGGGGGTTTCTTGAAAAAGGGCAGTCAAATTTTTGGGATGACCAGTTCCGGTGGTCATCGTCAATGGAAATCATATGGTGCCGTATCGATGGCAAAGGCGGGGTTAGAATCAGCCTGTCGGCAATTGGCTTTTGAATTGGCTCCATTTGGAATAGCCTCCAACACGATTCAAGCTGGTGTTACTGATACGCCTGCACTGCGTAAAATCCCTGGGAATGAAGCCATGATTGAAAATAGTATTAAAATTAATCCAGGTGGGCGTTTAACACTACCAGAGGATATTGCACACGCAGTCTCATTGATTGGTAGATCAGAAGAATCATGGTTAACAGGTAATACTATTCGTGTGGATGGTGGCGAAGATATTACAGGATAATTTATTGATATTAATGATTATAACAAAAAAGCCCAGAAATATTCTGGGCTTTTTTATTTGGTACTCTTTACAATTTCTTTTTTATAAGATCTAAAACTCTTCGATTCTCTGTGGATGGAACAAGTTCAAATGCATATCTTGCTTCTTTCTCCGCATCAACAAACCATTCTTTTTTTGCATAAGCAACGGATAGATTATGATGAGCCTGTGAAAGTAGTTGAACCTGATCATAGTCTAATCGTCTGAAATCTTTTGGAAACATGTGTATGACCTGGTTGAATTCCAAAATAGCCTTATCTACAAGATTCCATTCAAAATACTGGATGCCTCGCTCCATAGTTAACTCTGCATTGTTCTTGCAGCCAATCGTAAAAATTAAAATTATTAAAAGTATCAATCGGTTCATAAAATTCCTATTAATTAGGTATTTTCGTCTAAATAGAATGTGGTACAATTTCTGAGTCTTTAGGAGAAAAATCAAGTAAATATTTTACTATTATAAATAAAAACAGACTAGATTGAACGGTAACCTAGTCTGCTTTTTGTTATTTACCTTGAAGGAGGAAGGAAATAAGTAAGCTTAATTTCCTCTGTATATTATGACTATTCATCTAAATATATAATCAGGAAATTACTGAATCTTTTGTGGTGGTTTTCCCTACAAAAATGAACCCGAGATTGATCACCTCGGGTTCAAGTACACCTTGGGCTGTAGAGGAGGAGGTAAGCCAAGGAGTGTCATCTTCAAGATGAAGAATTAGTTTTACAAATGTTTCTCTTTAACTGCGCAAACATCTAATATTTTTTCAAATTCAGTTGATTTATCAAAATAAAATTCAGCACCTACATCTCTCCATTTGGATTGATTAACTTTATATGGTTTATTTGAAAGAACTATTCCTAATAATTTTGGATTAAGTTTTTTAAGTTCCTGAAATCGGTTCAAACATATAATAGATGCATCATCAGAACTAATAATAATAACATTAGGATGTGAATCTGCACAAAAATGGCCATATTTGTATTCAGATATGTCAAAGTCATCAACTTTAACATCCGGTAATGTGCTTACCAAAGTAGAGATCCTCCCTCTCACAATCTTTGAATTATCCACCACTACAATATTCATACAATTTTCTACGTAAATTCCTTTTAAATTAGCTGTAGAAAGGTTACCATAAAAATATATTTGAGGAAATCAGGAGAAGTCTGATTTTTATGTCAGTATTTCGATTACTTTTTATTCAATCAATTTATTTGAAAAAGCATAGCGAGTGATTTCAGAATTTGATTTCAGCTTCATTTTTTCCAATATTCGAGCGCGATAGGTACTAATTGTTTTATCACTGAGAATAAGCTCTTTCGATATCTTTATTACAGTTTTACCAGATGCTATCATTATCATCACTTGATATTCTCGATCAGAAAGTATTTCATGCAGGAAATTGACTTTTTTATCATTTAGATTCACGGCTAATAATTCAGCCACTTTATCACTTATAAATCTTCCACCTTGATGAATTTTACGAATTGCCTCAACCAATAATGTAGATGCAGATTCTTTGGTTAAATACCCTGAGGCTCCCGCCTTTAGCGTTCGAATTGCATATTGATCTTGTGCATGCATACTCAGCATTAACACAGATATTTCATCGTTATAAATTTTAATATCCTTTAGTATATCTAACCCAGATCTCCCTGGCATAGAAATATCCAAAATAACAAAATCTATAGAAACTTTATTATATATAATATCTAAAGCTATTTGTCCATTTTCAGCTTCAGCAACAACTTTCATACCCGAAGTTTCGTTTATTATTCTTTTTAAACCATCTCTTACAATGGCATGGTCATCTACAATGAGTATCTTAATCATGATTGCTTCTTATCTATTGGGATGTTGAGAACTATATTAGTTCCCTTGTCTATTCCACTTAAAATAGATAAAGATCCACCTACAGAAAAGGCTCTTTCTTTCATACCTAAAATGCCAAAGGAGTTGTGTGTGGTTTCGTCAATATCTTCCATACCAATTCCATCATCATTAATAGTTAAGGTTATATGATCTTTATTTTGAATTATTATTATATCAACATGTTTGGCTTTTGCATGTCGCAAAATATTGGTTAGAGACTCTTGCATGATACGAAAAATTACTTTGGATTGGATTTTATCAAATTTAACATCTTTTTCATCCACCTGTAAATTACATTTAACTTTTGATCTTCTCGTAAATTCGCTAATTTGCCATTCCATAGCGGCTTTAAGTCCCAAGTCATCTAATATGACTGGATGCAATTCAGAACTAATTTCTCTCACTGATTGAATCGTATCATCAATAAGCTCATTCAGGGCTGACATTCGTTTTAATAGGTTTTTATCATCCGTGGACATTTTACCCTTTATCCATGCAAGATCCATCTTAATCCCTGTTAATCGCTGGCCCAGCTCATCATGAATTTCTCTGGCGATATGGGCGCGTTCATCTTCTTGAATCGTTTGTAAATGTTCTGATAACTCACGTAATTTTTTATGAGATTCTTTAATTTCTACATCAGCTTCTTTTTCAGAGGTAATATCTTGAATGGTGCCTAAACATTTATAAAGTCCCCCACTACTATTTGAGGTAAATTCGGTTGATTCACGTAAATATTTAATCTCGTTATTGATAATGGCACGATACACCACCTTGTATGGATTTAGACTAATCTTAGATTTTTTCCATAAATCGAGTAACCAGTTCTGATCATCAGGATGAATTTTTGACCAATAAGCATTATAATCTATTTCATTTTCGATATCAAAACCAAATATGCGTTTACATTCATCAGACCAATATGTTTTTCCCGTGGTATCATCAAATTCCCAGTTACCAATGAGCGCTAGCTGCTGTGCTTGTTTCAATCGTAATTGACTATTTTCTAGCTGGATATTTGATTCTTCAATTTCTGTAATATCTTGAACTGTACCAATGGTAATCTTAAGCTTACCATCGTCATCTAAAATAAAATTTGACTTCTCTCTAACATGTCTTATAAAGCCATCTTTTAAAATTATTCTAAAAGTTCCTTCATGTGCTTGAAAGGTTTTTTCTAATTCTGTCCAAGTATCCTTTAATTTTTCTAAATCTTCGGGGTGAACTATTTCCCAAAACTGTCCTTGAGTAATTTTATTTATTTTTTCAAACCCAAATATTTTTTTACATTCATCAGACCAATGTATAGCCCCTGTTTTGTGATCTTCCTCCCAGTTTCCAAAATGGGCAATTTCTTGAGCATTGGCTAATCTTTTTTCACTGTCTTTTAACGCTTGTTCTGCCTCTACTTCTTTAGTTACATCCTGTGCAGTTCCCACCAGGGTAAGTGGTGAACCCTCTTTATCTGCAATGATAATGCCATTACAGTGCATTGTTTTGATTGCCCCATTAATGGGGATGGTTCGATGATAATAATCCATGGGGATTTGAGTTTTCATACATTCTGTTATCGAATTCGAAACAAATTCACGATCCTCATTGTGTACCCTTGATATAAACGATTCAAAGGTAACCTGAAAAGAGTTTAGATCCGTTCCATAAAGTGAATATAGATTATCTGACCATGAAACGATATTTTGGGAAATATCCCATTCCCAACTTCCCAATTGGGCAATATTTTGAGCTTGTAGCATTTGGAGACGAGACGATTCAATTGCTCGTTGGATGAATTTTCTATCATTTATATCCACCACCATTGATTGTGATTCCAAGACCTCCCCTTTTTCATTTTTTATTGGATATACCGTTAAATCAATCCAGCATGTCGTGCCGTCCTTTTTCAACATTTGTAATTCTTCATTAACGGTAGATTTTCCTTCTAGAATTTTTTCAATTATTACTTTTGCCCGGGGTTTACCCATATCATTATCTGCATAAAATTCAATTACGGGTTTATCAATTAATTCAGCTAATTCATAGCCTAAAATTTGGGTCATCATATTGTTACATGAAAGAATCTTACCTTTTGTAGAAATATTCAGATAGCCCGCAGGGGCAGTTTCATATAATTCTTTATAGCGTTTTTCACTATTTTTTAATTCTAATTCAGAATTATGCTCATCAGTTATGTTTCGAGCTGTAACGGAAAAACCTATTGGTCTTCCATTTTTATCTGAATTCAAGCGTGACATTTGACTAATCCAATACACTTTTTTATCTTTTCCAAAACAGGGGAGCTCATAAAAAGCTATTTTCTTTTTAGTTTTAATTTGCTTTGAATAAAAAACATGAGCATTGGCACGATGTTCTTTTACAATGGTATCAAAGCAATTCATAGTTAAGATTTTTTCTTTAGAGTATCCCATATTTTTAATCATAACTCGGTTTACAAAAGTATAATTTCCATCAACATCTATTTCATATATCATCTCTGTAGAATTTTCAACTAAAATGCGATATTTTTCTTCACTTTCTGCTAATGCCTTTTCTATTTTTTTCCGTTCTGTAATATTCCGTGCAATGGTTGTAAATCCCAACACATACTTACCTTCATTAATTTTATTAATGTTTAACTCAAGCCAAATCCTTTTACCTGTTTTAGTTATTGCCGAAACAGATGTTATAAGGTTATTATCAGGGGATTTAAAAAAATCATTATATTCCTTTTTAATCTTTTCTTGATAGGAGGATTCAACCAAAATATTAATATCTTTCCTTAAAACTTCAGTTTCAGAATAGCCTGAAATCGATTCAAATACCGAATTTGCAAAAGTAAGTTCTCCTTCTATATTGGTATTAAAAATTATATCTGTAGAATTTTCAATAATATGACGATATCGAATTTCACTTTCTCTCAATTCTTGTTCAGCAATAACTCGATCTGTAACATCCCGAATTGATGTTTGGATAACAGGTTTTCCATTAAAATGGGTTCTAACACCCAATGCATCAATATAAAGAGTATTACCATTAGGTAAAATTATTTCTTGATTTTTAATTTCAATATGTTCACCTGCTATATAATTTTTAATTTGTAACTGTAAATCTTCAAAATATTCATCAGAAAAAAACTTTTTAATGTTAAGTGATTGTAGCTCTTTTGTTGAATTTAATCTACATAATTTCACCGCGGAAGTGTTACAATAATAAATGTTTAGGTCATCATGAATTAAAATAGCATCAGGAGATTCTTCAAATAGTATGCGATATTTGTTCTCACTTTCCAAAAGTTCCATTCGAGCATTCTCTAATTCAGTAATATCTTGAACGGTTCCATCAATACAGATTGGTAAATTTTCATCATTTAGGGTAATAATACATCTGCAATTCATTATCCGTTCTTCATTGTTTGATAATTTAATTCTATGGTTGTACTCAAATGGTTTCCCAGACATTAAATTTTTATTTACCAATTCTTCAATTCTATTTTTATCATCAGGGTGTAAAATCTCTGAAAAGAAACCTTCATTTGTTGGGTAATATGTTTGAGAATCCTTCTGATAAATATGATATAGTTCTTTAGACCATGTCACTTTTTCCGTAATTAAATCATACTGGAAACTGCCTGTATGTGATACCTCTTGCGCTTGCCTTAACCGTTGTTCACTTAATAAAACTGCAGATATATCTTTTACAATTAAGAGTTTCCCCATTTTAAAACCAAATTCTTTATAGTCATTTTGGGAAATAGATATGGAGATGGATTGGTTAAAGAGTAGTACAGAAATATAATCTGTATAATTTTGTTTATGCGAATAATTTATAAAAAGGTGATCGGCAGTTAATTCTTCTATATGAGATAATTTTGTAGATTCAATAATATTTTTCGCAGACTTATTAGATTCTAGGATGATACCATTTTCATCTATTAAAAATACAGCGTCGGGTAATGATGAAAAAAGTTTAGTACTAATTTCACGTTTTGAAGGGGTAATAAAATTATATTTTATTACAGATGGTAGAATAAATAGAGCCACAGTAGCTAGAGCGATTGGGCCCAATCGTATAGTTTCATATAATTCATAATTAAAAATCATATATTCAGATAATAAGACAACAATCCATATAAAACCGGTTCCACCAATTATCCATTTAATTTGAGATTGATAGGGGCTGTTTGAATTCTGATAAATTTCTTTTGCTAAATAATATAATCCAATAAGGGCGGGTATATATATTGCAATAAATGTACAATTAAAGGAATACGGATGTGAAGATTGCAAATGATATCCCCATTCAGATTGAATAAACTTAGTTACAAAAATATCAGTAAATAAATTTATTCCGGCTGAAATCCAAACAATTAGTGAAAATCCCCACAATATAGCATCTCTCTTCTTAGAAAGGAGATGATATATAAAGTTTAAAAATAGAACTCCAATTGGTAAATATGTAATAGGGATTAGTTTAAGGAGAAAAATATTATTTTCTAAATCATTTGCTAATCTAATATAAAAGACGAGAAGTGAATAAATCATTATTGAACTTAAATATAAAATAATGGCTCTATTCAGTTTATCGAACTTGCCCATTGAAATAATATAGGTCCATACAAAAAAAATGATTAGGAATGCAATAAATGGGAGAAATACGTTTAAATAAAATATCATATAAAGTGATTCTCTTGAGGGGGATTACTTTTGCCTCTGTTCATAAGTGACAATATAGGACTAATTTAGAAAAGAAAAAAGCCTGCTTTCTATTTACTAAAGAATGCAGTCTTTGGGTTTTTAGAGAGATTTAATTACATCTCGAATGGCTTCTGCAATATTATCAATTTGCCATGCTTGTATGGTTAGGGCTGGTGCAACTCGTACCGTACTGCGATGGGTTTCTTTAGCGTAAACACCATGGTTAAGAAGTTCAACAGAAACAGTATGACCATCTAAATGTGGTGAATCATGCATTTCAAATGCAGTGAGTAAGCCCCGTCCACGATTTTCTTTAATTTTATCTGGGAATTCTGATTTAATATCGTCAAAATGATTCATCAATTGGGCGCCACGCGTTCGGGCACATTCAGCTAAATTATCATCAATCATAACCTTTATAGCATACACTGATGCAACAGATGCTAGCGGATAACCACCAAAGGTTGAACCTTCAGAACCTGGGGTAAGTACCCCAATAACTTCATCGCTACCCGCCACAAATGAAACAGGAAGTATTCCACCACCTGCCGCTTTTCCACAGCCCATTAAATCAGGTTTTATCCCAAATAATTGATGTGCAAAATTAGCGCCCGTCCGCCCAAATCCAGTTTGTACCTCATCCATAGCCAGTAAAATATTATGTTCATCACAAAGCGTTCGAACTTTTGTCCAGTAATCCTCATCGGGTACAATTACCCCCGCTTCCCCCTGAATGGGTTCAACTAAGTAGGATGCAATTCGATCCCCTTTTGTTTTAAAAAGGGTTTCGAGGGCCTCAATATCATTAAAGGGTACCAATTCTATGCCTGATAAAAAGGGGCCAAAACCTTCTCTTGCTACAGGATCATCAGACATTGACACAGCCGTCATTGACCGCCCATGGAAATTCCCTTTTGCAGCCACAACAATGGCTTCATTTTCAGGAATCCCTTTTACTTTATATCCCCACCGACGAGAAAGTTTAAACATAAGCTCTGGCGCCTCAACGCCTGCAACCTTTGGTACCACTCTGTCCATTTCTGTCACACCAGTAGCAGCCAATAAAAAAGCACTCATATATTTATGTCTAATTGATCGTGGTACGGTTGGGAGTTTTTCTTTTGTGAGGTGAGTAACTACTGCATCCACAATAGTTTGATTAAGCTGGCCTTGATTTACCGCTGAATAGCAACAAAGCCCATCCATTAATTCTTCTTCAATATATGCATTTACATCATCAGGGCTGGGTTTTCTACAAATTAATGTAGATGAATCTTGAACATGGGAAACCACTACATTTTCAAGGGGACTATAATTTCGGCCACCCATTTTCTTTTCTATATCTTCATGCCCTTGTGGAGTAAGGTCTCCAATTCTGGTACCATTTACAGTGAGATCGTCACCATATCCTGAAATATTTAAATTTGCCATTATTGCTCCCATTTGAAGGTAAATTTGTGTTGAACTAAAGGGCAAAATATATGACAATTTTTAGGTGTTGTACACCATGTTGCCTACATCCAAATTATAAATTTATAGTGAACAAGAAACTCATTTAACGGGTTTCATCCATTTCATTCAAAATAAATGCCCATGTGTCAGCAATCTCACGAATAACTTGATTTGTAGGCTTTCCCGCACCATGTCCCGAATTTTTATGCACACGAAGTAACATGGGATTGCCATCCCCATTTTTACGTTGTAATTCCGCCGCCAATTTATAGGAGTGAGATGGCACCACCCGATCATCATGATCACCCGTTGAAATAATGATTGAGGGATAGTTAACACCTGTTTTTACATTATGGACCGGTGAATATTTGATTAAAGTTTGAAATTGTTCCTCATTTTCAGAACTCCCATATTCAGGAACCCATGCCCATCCAATAGTAAATTTATGATAACGTAACATATCGGTGACAGGGACACCGCAATCTACCACTCTGAATAGATCTGGCCGTTGAAGCATGCATGCTGAAACCAATAATCCACCATTACTCCCGCCACCGATTGCTAATTTTGCAGGGGAGGTATATCCCGTTTCAATGAGATATTCTCCAGCGGAAATAAAATCATCAAATACATTTTGTTTTCGGTCTAACATTCCGGCTTCATGCCAATCTTCACCATATTCACCTCCACCACGGATTGCAGGCAATGCGAGTACGCCACCCAATTCTAACCATGTCAAGCGTGATACAGAAAAGTAAGGCGTAACACTACCGTTAAATCCTCCATAGCCATATAGATAGGTTGGATTTTGACCATCTAATATCAAATCAGATTTATAGATAATAAACATGGGGATTTTTGTACCATCTTTGCTTTCGTAAAATTCACGTTTTAGTGTAAAGTTGGAAGCATCAAAATTCAAATTTGGACGCCAATATAATTCTGACTTTCGATTATGAAGATTTAAAGTAAAAATGGTACTGGGGTATAGATAAGAGGTAAACCTATAAAATATAGTTGAGTCATCCCATTGTCCTGAAAAATGAACAGAAGCCATGTGTGGGAGCTCAATATCATCGATGTATTTTCCATCTAAATTATAAATTTTAACTTCATGGATAAGGTCTTTTCTATACGTGGCCAGAATCTGATTTTGGTTAACAATTTTTACACCAGAGAGATTGTCAATTGATTCTGAAATTACTTCCACCCAGGTAGAATAGTCTGGGTTTGATAAATCAAATCTCATAACACGGCCATTGGGAGATTCAAATCGTGTAAATACAAAAAAACGACTCCCCGTATTGTGGAAAAGTTTAAAATCACCTTTCCACTCATTCACAATAGGTAGGAATGACTGAGATGACCCAAACTCACGGTAATACAATAAATTATGGTCATTTGCGCCAGACCAAACACCTAAAATTTGATTCTGTTCATCTTCAGTAATCCATGTATAAAATCCATAGTCTGGGTGTTCAGGGTCTTCATACACTAATTTATCTTCAGATTGGGGTGTCCCTATATAATGTAGATAAAGTTTATTATATTGGTTTTGAGCTTCAAATTCATCCCCACTGGGTTCAGGGTATCGTCCATAATAAAATCCACTTCCATCGGGTAACCATGTAGCTTCGGAAAATTTAATCCACTTTAGATGGTCGTTGTATTTTTTACCCGTCGTAATATTTTTTACAAAATATTCATCCCAATCACTACCACTTTGTGAGATACCGTAAGCAAGCGTTTTCCCATCTTTACTCACACTCACCATGGAGAGTGATATAGAGCCGTCATCACTAAATGAATTAGGATCTAAAAGGACCATTTCTTTTCCATCCATTCCATCTTTATAGTATAAAATTGAATGATTTTGAAGACCTGTATTATGGTAATAAAAATATCGATTTTTACGATGAAAGGGCATGCCCATTCGTTCATAGTCCCATTTTGATTTTAGAATAGATTCAATCTTTTCAGTGAATGGAATTTTATCTAAATATTGTTGAGTTACATCTTGTTGCGAGTGGGCCCAATCTAATACTTCTTTAGAATCTAAATCTTCAAGCCATCGGTATGGGTCAGCAACATTCGTTCCAAAATAATCATCAAATTGATTTACAATTCGTGTTTCAGGGTAAGAAAGGGACTTATGTTTTGTAGCACAGGATATACTTAAAAGTCCAATTGTAAATATTAAAAAGGAAAATTGAAGAAATTTATGAATTATTATCTCGAAGCAATTCAGTGATAAGAAATGCCAATTCTAGACTTTGTTCATTATTTAAACGAGGGTCACAGGCCGTCTCATAACGTTCTTTCAAATCATTATCACTTATCTCTTGAGCACCCCCTACACATTCTGTCACATTGTCACCAGTAAGTTCAAAATGAACCCCCCCGGGAATCGTACCCAGTTCTTGATGGATAGCAAAGAATTGTTGAATTTCATCTAATATTGTATTGAAATGTCGTGTCTTAAAGCCATTTTCTGTTTTATATGTGTTTCCATGCATGGGGTCGCAAATCCATAATAAATTTAATTTTTTAGATGTTGCTCGCTTAATAAGTTGTGGAAGATAATTTTTTATTTTGTCTGCACCCATTCGTGTGATAATTGTTAGGCGTCCAAATTCATTTTCTGGATTTAATTTATGTGCCAGTTCTACCAATTCATCTGGTGCGAGTGAAGGCCCGGCTTTGATTCCAATAGGGTTTTTTACACCAGATAAAAATTCCACATGTGCCCCATCTATTTGACGAGTTCGATTTCCAATCCATAAAAAGTGAGCAGAACAATCATACCAATCCCCAGTAATAGAATCTTGGCGCGTCAAGGCTTGTTCGTATCCCAACAATAAGGCTTCATGGGAAGTATATAATTCTGCCATACGCAAGGAAGAAAATTTATCAGAAGAGATTCCAACCGCACTCATAAATTTTAATGCATCATCAATACTCGTAGCAATTTTTTCATATTTCTTGCCTTGAGAAGAATTAGCTATAAATTCCTGATTCCAAAGATGAACTTTATTTAAATCTGCAAAACCACCCAATGTAAATGCGCGAAGCAAATTTAGTGTGGCAGCAGATTGATTATATGTTTTCAACAACCGTTTGGGGTTTGGTTGTCGAGAATTTTCAGTAAATTCTAGTTCATTAACTGCATCCCCGCGATAAGATGGAAGGGTACTTTCCCCTCTAGTTTCAGTATCTGAACTTCGGGGTTTGGCAAATTGCCCTGCAATTCGACCCACTTTAATTACATTGCAAGAGGCACCATAGGTGAGCACTACAGACATTTGTAGAAGAATTTTTAATTTATCGCGAATGGAGTCGGCTTTGAAATCATTAAAGGTCTCGGCACAATCACCGCCTTGAATTAAGAAACCACTCCCCTGTGCGGCGTCTGCTAATTGCCGCTTCAATGTTCTTACTTCACCAGCAAATACAAGGGGTGGATATGAAGATATCTCATTAATTACTTTTTGAACTAACGCCTTGTTAGTCCACTTGGGTTGTTGCTCTGCAACAAAATTTTTCCACGAATCTAGTGACCATTCGATTGACATCTAATTCTCCTGCTTCCATTCTTTACATGAATATGTTTTTAATTGTAGTGCATGAATCTCTTTTGTGAGTACATCAGATACAGTGGCATACACCATTTGATGCCGTTGCACTAAAGATTTTCCTTCAAACTCGTCAGATATTACCACGACACTGAAGTGGTCACCCGTCCCTTTCGTATCCAATACTTGAACTTGTGAGCCTACTAATCCGCTTTCTATCCGCTGTTTTACGCTTTCTTCCGTCATGAAATACCTAATTTTAAGGTTGTAAAATTAGAACGGAACTTCAATCTTCTCCAAGCATAGGTTATGAAAATTGATTTATGGTCATTTGAAAGATAAAAGTAAAGGGGGTAATTTTTACCTCTCAGAATTATGAACATTTTACGAATAAATATAATAACTATTTTTATCTGCGGACTTTTGGCTGTGGATGTTTCAGAACTTTCATCTATAGAAAACCTAAAAAATCAGGCAAATATTCTGGCGAATAATGGGGATGTTAATATTGCCCTCACTGTTTATCTAAATATTCTTGAGCAAGAAGAGTCCATCTATGAACCCTTTGATGTGAAATTAGCCCATACCCTTAATCGTATTGGTGAATTATATATTTCTGTGGGAGAAGAAGGTTTATCTCAAGTTTACATTCAGCGTGCAATAGCCATTTATGAATACAAAATTATTGAAACTCAGAAAGCAGCTAGGGTTTCTTTATCAAATTTGCTAATAAGTCAAATCACATTGGGTGATTCAACTGAAGCCAGTGTAACCAAATTACGGTTGATTGTATTTGAAGAATTAGATGATCCATTCTTGGTGAAGGGACTGACTGTATATGAGGAATATGAAGATTTTTCTGAAGAAGATTCTGCAATTGAACTCATTGATTTAGGATTCACTTATCTTGATAGGGGGCTTTATTCTCAAGCCGCCGAAAATTTTTCCACTGCATTATTACTTCAATCATCCAATTTAGATTTAGATTATTTTGAAGATTTCATTGTTGATGACTCCTTACAGCAAAAAGAATTAACCTTAGTATTTCAAAAAATGAATGACCCAGATTCATTATTAAGTGGTGCCAATTTTTATCTTTCTCTCATGTATAACTACACGGGAGATTCCCTTGCTGCCCGCAATTTCGTAATCCAGTATATTGAAGAAAATCCAACCGACTATCGTGGCGAACAATTATTAGCTGACTATTTATACGAAGATGAAGAATGGTTAGATGCCTTGTTTCATTATCAGCGTGTAATATGGCGAAATCCGGAAATTATAGATGCCCATTTTGGCGTTGGGAATTGTTTATTAAATCGTGAGTCATTTGTAGATGCCATTCGTGCTTATAATAAGGTATTAGAATTAGATTCCTATCATCATCTGGCATATTATTATGCTGGATTTTCTCATATTGCATTAGAAAAATATGCTGATGCAATTCCCCTGTTTACCAAAGCATTAATGCTTGACCCAGATAATGAAGATACATATTATTATTTGGGTTTGGCTTATCATAAAACGAATAATCAAACCCGTGCATTGGAGGCCTTGAATCGAACCGTGAAGTTGAATCCTGAAAATGGCTTCGCCCAACATTTACTGGGTCGTATTTATGAAGATATATTAGAGGTTGAAAAGGCCATTGAAGCATATACATTGGCCCGAAAGTTTGCTCCTGAAATTTTAGAAGTCCATTATAAACTGGGGATGCTTTTATATCGCACTGATTATCTTAAAGCGGCCATGGAGCCATTGAGAGAATTTATTATATTCCAACCCGATAGTATTAATGTGCTCAAAGTTTTGGGGCATATTTTTATTGACCAAAAACGATATCCTGAAGCAATAAATACCTATGAACGATTATTAAAAACGCTACCAGATGAAATTAGCTACCATTTGGCGGTGGCTGAATCATATTGGAGTTTAAAAGAATACCAAAACGCAAAATTATCATATGAAAATGTATTGGATATGAACGAAGAAAATGTTGATGTCTTATATCGATTGGGTATTATTTCCATGGAGGATAATGATTATATCTCCGCAATTGAATACTTCAATGATGCCATTAATTGTGATGACCCCACCATTAATATGTATTATCAACTTGGTGTTGCTTATGGAAGTATGAATAATTTTATGCAGGCGGCCTTAGCCTTTCAAGATGCACTATTATTATCACCAGATGACCCCGAAATTAAATACCAGCTTGCCATTGCGTATAGGGAAATGGGTGCCCATTCATCTACTATAAAATTGCTCATCGATTTTGTAGGCTTATATCCTGAAGATCCCATCGCCTATTTTATTTTGGGGCAATCTTATTTATCTATTCAAGATTATGCATATTCTAAATTGGCATTTGAAAAATCATACGAAATTAACTCAAATGATTATCGAACTTTATATTATTTAGGCGTTTGTGGTTTTGGATTAAATGAATTTAGAATTGCTGCAAAATCTTTGAAAAAAGCATTAAAGATAAATCCCGATCATGCCCAAAGCCATTATCAATTAGCCCTTACATATTTAGAACTAAATAAAGTAAGAGAAGCTCGCAAAAAATTGAATATTTTGTATATGTTAGACATGAGCATGTATGATTCCCTCAATTATCATATCAATAATAAATAGATTATTTCTGAATATTTAGGGGAATTAATCACCCTAAACTCGTAAATTTCCCACCATTATTTTTATCTATTTTATAGTTTTGTATAAATTTTAGGAGTAACTAATGAAATATCTAATTCCACCCAGTGAGGGAAAAGCCAAAGTTAAACCGGAGGAAATTGTATTTTCTGATACAAATTTCCGTTTTAAACAACATGTTAACCAAGTAGTTCGATTGTTGAGTCTAATTGATGATGAAGATCTACGATCAGTTTATGGAACAAAACCAGAGAAGGCGTTGACATTTCATCGCCAAAATCAGGATATTTTCAAAAGCCGTTGTGCCGTTGCTATCGAAAGGTATACTGGTGTGGTCTATGAACATATTGATTGGATGACATTGAATGACAAAGACCAAAAATTCATGGATAATCATATCTATATCTTTAGTGGACTATTTGGTTTACTCACCCCCAAAACCCTCATTCCAGATTACAAATTGAAAATGAATGTATTGTCACTCCAACATCATTGGAATCCCGTATTAACTGAAGCGTTGAAAGATGAAGATCAAATTATTGATCTTTTACCTCAAGTACACCGAAAAGCATATAATGCAAATGACAATGTAACCACTGTTGACTTCATGGTAGTTAACAAGGGTAAAAAAACAGCAGCAGGCCATTTTGGAAAAGCAGTAAAGGGTAAATTTATTCGATATATTGCTCAAAATAAAATCACATCAACGGATGATTTTAGTGATTTCGAATATGAAGGATTCAAATGGGATGGTGAATCTTTCATAAAAGAAGAAAACTAAATTAGGTGCCTCAGTTTTTAGGCATCCCTTTTTTCTGGAACTTTTCATCCTGATATACATAAGTCAAGTCTTACCAAAGAGGAGAAAATTAATTGATTGAAGTAAAAAATCTATCTAAAAATTATGGTGATGTGGAAGCTGTTAAATCCATCAGCTTTGAAATAAATGATGGTGAAATTGTTGGTTTTCTAGGCGCTAATGGTGCTGGTAAATCCACAACACTAAAAATGATTACTGGCTATTTAACTCCAACCAATGGTGAAGTGATTGTAAATGGATTAAATATCCAAATGCATCGATTAGAAGTACAAAAGCAAATTGGTTATCTCCCAGAATTGAACCCATTATATGGTGAAATGAAAGTGTATGACTTGCTTGAATTCACTGCCAATATTCGCGGAATCAAGGGAAAGAAATTTCGCGAAGCATTGATTCGCGTTTCAAAACAATGTGGCTTGAAAGGTGTTATCCACAAACAAATTTCAGATTGTTCTAAAGGATATAAACAGCGAATTGGCTTGGCATGTGCAATGATTCATGACCCCAAAATTTTAATTTTAGATGAACCCGTTACAGGATTGGATCCCAACCAAATTGTTGAAATTCGTGAACTTATAAAATCTTTGGGTAAGGAAAAATTAGTTCTTATGTCTAGCCACATTCTTCAAGAAATCCAATTGACGGTAGATCGCATCATCATCATTAATAATGGTAAAATTGTGGCCGATGGTACCAATGAAGAATTAATGGCAGGGTTCATGGGAAATACTCAACTTTCAGTAGAATTGAAAAATTGCACCAATGATGGTATAGATGATTTGATAGAAACTATACCCGGATTAACCCTAAATAGTGTAGATGTAAAAAATGGTTCACTTTTTGCACAATTTGAATATGCTAAAAATGAGGACCCACGAGAGGCATTGTTTAATCATGCGGTAAAATCAAAATGGGTGATTAAAGAAATGACTGCACACACCGCTGGACTTGAATCCATTTTTAGAACATTGACGATGGAGGAAAAATAATGTTAGCAAATATTAACATCATATTTAAAAAAGAGCTGAAATCATATTTTAATAGCCCCATGGCATATATTTTCTTAGTTGTGTTTGCAATTGTAACCGGTTATTTTTTCACAAATACATTCTTTTTGTTTAACCAATCAAATATGCGTGCATTGTTCAATATAGTGCCATTGGTGTATCTATTTTTTATTCCAGCTATTACTATGGGGCTCATTGCGCGTGAGAAAAATATTGGTACTATGGAAGTAATATCAACTCTTCCTATTAAAGATGTAGAATTTGTGGTGGGTAAATTCCTTGCCGCATTTTGTCTAATTGCTTTGGGATTGGCATTCACATTAATCCATTTTTTCACTCTGATGAATGTGGGTACAAATGTGGATTACGGTGCCGTTTTCACCGGCTATCTTGGGCTACTCATGCTGGGATCTGTCTATGCATCTGTTGGCACTTTTGCCAGTAGTGTAACCGATAATCAAGTGATTGCATTCATCATTGCTGTTTTCATTGTATTGGTATTTTTTCTAATGGATAAAATGCTTTATTTCATGCCCGTTTCCATTGCGGGTTTCATTCAATATATTAGTGTTGACTTTCATTTATCTAATATTTCCCGTGGGGTTATTGATTCACGGAATATCATTTATTTTGCATCTCTTATTGGATTTTTCCTATTTACGACCGTTCGTACCCTTGAAATCAGAAAGTGGCGATAATCATGCAGATTAATTCTAAGAAAAATTTCATTATTTATAGCGTGGTGCTTTTCACAGCCCTTGTATTGTTGAATATGATTTCACGGAATTGGTTCTTTCGCTGGGATCTTACCGATAATAAAATGTACTCATTGTCAGAATCCAGCAAATCAGTGGTGAGTAAAATTGATGATCTCATGACCTTGAAAGTATATTTTTCAAATAATCTCCCTGGAGAATATGGCAATAATCGCCGATACCTTCAAGACATTTTAGAAGAATATGCTGCCTATTCAAATGGTAATTTAACCTTTGAGTTCTATGAGCCTGAAACGGATGAAGATCTTCAGGTTGATGCGCGAAAATCTGGCATCCAACCCGTGCAACTTCAAGTAATTGAAAATGATAAAATAGAAATAAAGCGTGTGTATATGGGCTTAGTCTTCATGTATGAAGACTCAAGAGAAGTGATTCCAGTTATTCAAACCACTACGGGTTTAGAATATGAAATTACCACCCATATTAAAAAATTAGTTGATAGCAATAAGGCATCCATTGCCATTGCCAGCACTGCCTCACAAGTGGTAGCCAATGAGAATATTGTACAAATTTTGAGACAGCGATTTAATGTTAGAAATATTACTTTAGATACCGCCATACCGCCAGATATTTCGACGGTTTTATTGAATGGCGTTTCAGATTCATTATCTACAGATGAACGACAAAATCTAGAAGATTATATTGCAAATGGGGGCAATCTAATTATTGCTCAAAATCGATTAAATGTGGATATCCAAACACAACAAGCCACGCCAATTATTTCAGATATTTTTGAGTTTTTGAGCAATTATGGTTTTCATATTGAAGAAAACTTAGTTTTAGATAAAGTATGTGGAAAAGTAAATGTTCAGCAAAACATGGGAATATTTAGAATGGCTGTGCCAATGGATTATCCCTTCCTTCCCGTGATTCAAAACTTCAATGAAGAAGAGGCCGTCGTAAGTGGTCTTGAAGGATTACGTACCATGTTCCCCAGTGAAATTATTTTGGATACTCTTCATAATACTTCAGTATTATTTAGCAGTTCAGATAAATCTACAACCATTTCAGAATTTTATAATTTAAACCCAGACCCCAAAGTAAACCCTGTATTTTCACAACTGAAGGAAACGGGGAAAATTTTGGCTGCCCGCGTAGCAGTATTAAACGATGAATCGGGTCAGGTTGGGCAAGTCATTTTAGTTTCTGATTCAAAATTCTTCTCAGATAATGGCGGTGGCGCATCTCCTGAAAACCATATTTTTGTATTGAATGCCATAGATTATTTGTTGGGAGATAGTGAGTTAATCTCATTACGATCACGCGAAATTACCAATCGACCCCTTGAAGAATTAGAAGATGATGCCAAAGTAAAATGGAAATGGGCCAATATTCTATTACCGTCATTATTTATTGTGGGCTTTGGATTTATTAGATTACGTGGCGAAAAGAATCGCGCCACATTGTTAGAGGAGCTTTATGACTAAGAATCTTAAAATATCATTGGCCGTTTTAGTATTATTGGGCGCTGTTTATTTATTAATCCAACGGGGTCAAGCCCAATACAGCAGTCATTCATCAACATTATTTTCGGTTGATGGGGACGATGTGAGTCGATTTTTAATACAAAATAAAACGGATGCCATCGAACTCTCTCGTCAAGATTCTATATGGGTAATTTCTGGAAATGATACGTTAATAGTTAAACCACAATCCATTGATAATTTTTTAGATAAAGTATTATTGGTAGAAACAGGGACTCTTGTTTCTAAAAATCCGGAGAAGTGGTCGAAATATTCGGTAGATGATTCTACGGGCACACATTTGGCCCTTATTGATGCGGACGGAAACACCATGGAATATGCTGTATTTGGGCGGTCTAAATCTGACTATACACGAAATTATGTTCGTACACATAAAGATCCACAAGTATATTTAACAAATTTGAGTATTCTCCATTATTTGAGTACTTCACTTATCTATTGGGGTGAGGCGCCCAAACCTGAACCAGAAGCGCCACCAGTTGATGCTACAATTATAGAATAACAAAAAAGCCCTCAGAAATGAGGGCTTTTAAATTTAGTTATTTTTCAACTTTCGTTTTAAACGCACCTGCGAGAATAGATACGAAAAGTGCCAGTTTAAATGAAGTGTACCACGAAATTTCTTTCGCAATAAGACCTTGTTCAACAGCACCAGTGAATAAGTCTGGAATGGACCACGCCCACAACCATTTAATTAGTAAGAATGCAAATACAAATATTCCAACGACTAAAACCAAAACACCTGAGATGATTGCAAATATTTTTTTTATACATTGTTGAAACACCTTTTTTATTGTTTCTAATAATTTAAAGGTTTGTGAGAAAGTGATACAAATAAAAAAGCCACCCCTCCTACGGCGTGACTTTTCCTTGAGAATAAACAACAAGTTTAACAATGGTATAAAATTACGTGGGTTTTATACACTATGTTGTGATGTGAAACAATTAATTGGTGATGTAAATTTTGAGCCACTGAGAGGAGTTGAACCTCCGGCCTACGCATTACGAATGCGGTGCTCTACCAACTGAGCTACAGTGGCGAATAATAAGTGGTAAATTTATAATTATATCAGTTTATCGATAATTGACAAAACACTCTCAACTCGATTCATCACATAATAATGTAAATTATTCACGTCATGATTAAGGAGGTCTTCGCATTGTTTAAAGCACCAATTTTGACCAATTTCTTTCACATTTTTGGGGCTTTCATTTACCTCATCTACCAATTCATCAGGTAGGTCAACATAGAAATTTTTTGGTAATGTTTGCAGTTGACTGGTGGTGGCTAATATTTTCAGACCGGGTATAATGGGAACATTAATCCCCGCCTTTCTGCATCTATCCACAAATGCATAATAATGTGAATTATCAAAGAACATTTGAGTCACAATATAATCTGCGCCTGCATCCACTTTGGCTTTCAAAAATTGTATATCTGTTTTTAAATTGGGTGCTTCAAAATGTTTTTCAGCATACCCAGCCACACCAATACAATAATCCATGGGTTGAGCATTTAATAAATTTTCCAAATATTTTCCATGGTTTATATCATAGATTTGAGCCACTAATTCTACTGCAAACAGGTTTTCTTTTCGCCCATTTTTTTTCTTTTTATAATTGGTTTCATCCCCACGAATGGCCAAGACATTATGGATCCCCAAATAATTTAACTCAATGAGCGCATCTTCAGTTTCTTCTTTAGTAAAACCGCGACAAAGTAAATGGGGAACCGTATCAATATTGAATCGATTTTGAATGATTCCACAAATACTTATAGTTCCTGGTCGCTTTTTTTTGATAATCCGTCGAATGGATCCATCACTATCTTCTTCGTAACGAGCTTCTGCAGAATGACTAGTTACATCAATCCAGGGTGGATCATAAGGTTTAATTTTATCTACAATATCTATGATATCTATTACTGTATTTCCCCGAATGGGGGGAATTATTTCATAGCTGAATTGTGTGTTTTGTGCAGATTCAATATGTTCAATTACTTTCATAGTTTCAATTTCTACTTATATTCCAAAATGGGCGCTAACCATTTTTCAGTTTTCTGTTTATCCCAATTTTTTGTTTTTGAGATGGATTCTATTTGATCGCGTTTTATTTTCCCTGTAGAAAAATAGGTTGATTTGGGATGTGAAAAATACCACCCAGAAACAGCACTAACCGGATACATGGCGAAGTTCTCCGTAAGTTTGAGCCCAATATTTTTTTCAACATTTAATAACTCAAACAATTTTTGTTTCTCTGTATGATCAGGGCAGGCTGGGTACCCAGGCGCAGGGCGAATACCAATGTATTTTTCTTTAATCAATTCATCATTTGTAAGGCTTTCACTCGGTTCATATCCCCACATTTTTCTTCGTATTTCAGAATGTAATTTTTCTGCAAATGCCTCTGCCAATCGGTCGGCTAAAACCTTTATCATAATAGCAGAATAATCATCATGATCTGCTTCAAATTGCTTACACATGGATTCAACTTCTGGCCCCACCATAACGGCAAATGCACCCACCCAATCATCTACTTTTAGTTCTGTAGAAACTATAAAATCGGCCAAACAATAATTACGTCCATTTTTGCCTTTATCAATTTGTTGACGAATATGAACTAATTCTTCAAGGGTTTCAGTTCTAGAGTCATCTCCATAAATAGTAATCGTTTCATTGTTTGAATTTGCAGGGAAAATGCCATACACTCCATGAATGGAAAGTGATTTTTTAGAAACAATTTCATTCAGTAATGCCTGACCCTCATCAAACAATATCTGAGCTTGTTCACCTACTTTTTTATCATTTAATATTTTAGGATAGATCCCATGGAGTTCCCACGCATGGAAAAAAGGTGTCCAGTCAATATAGTCTATCAAGTCTTCCAGTGAAATTGAATCTATAATATGCACACCCGTTTTAAATGGTTTGGTGGGAATATAATTCTCATCAATTTTAAATTTATTTTGTCGTGCATCAACTAAGGATAAATAGTTTGGTTTATGTGATTTATCATGAAATTGTTGTCTTATGGTTTCATATTCTTTGTGGATATTGTCCATAAATTCATCCCTTCGTTTCATGAGATTTTCTACGGTTTGCACAGCACGAGAGGCATCTGTAACATATACAATCGCCGAATTAGTTTTAGCTGCAATTTTTACCGCTGTATGTTTTTTGGAGGTGGTGGCACCACCAATCATTACAGGAATGGTCATATTTCTACGCTTCATTTCCTCAGCCACTGAAACCATTTCATCCAAAGACGGTGTGATGAGTCCGCTCAATCCAATAATATCTACATTCTCTTTTATAGCAGTATCCAAAATAGTATGGAGGGGTACCATCACCCCTAAATCGATAATTTCATAATTATTACATTGAAGCACAACCGCCACAATATTTTTACCAATATCATGCACATCACCTTTTACGGTGGCCATGACAATTTTACCTGAAGTGGTTATTGTATCACCAGTAGCATTTTTTTGTGCCTCAATAAATGGAATCAAATATGCCACGGCCTTTTTCATTACCCGAGCACTTTTTACCACTTGTGGGAGAAACATTTTTCCGGCTCCAAAAAGATCGCCGACTCTATTCATTCCTGCCATGAGCGGACCTTCAATGACCAACATGGGATGTTCTACACTTTGCCGTGCGATTTCCACATCCTCTTCTATATATTTTGTAAATCCATGAACCATGGCATGGGAGATTCGTTCTTCCACAGGATTTTCTCGCCAAAGCTCATCTTTGATAATTTGCTTCGTTTTTCCCGAAAATGATTCTGCAATGGTAATCAGATTTTCTGTCGCCTGAACATGTCGATTAAAAAGGACATCCTCAACGGCGGTGAGTAAATGGGGGGGGATGTCTTCGTACACTTGGAGTTGCCCTGCATTCACAATTCCCATATCCATTCCCGCTTTGATGGAATGATATAAAAATGCTGAATGCATGGCTTCACGGATAGCATTATTCCCCCGGAAAGAAAAGGACATATTGCTTACACCTCCACTAATTCGAACATGGGGTAATTGATCTTTAATAGTTTTAGTTGCTTGAATGAAATCATTTCCGTAATTATTATGTTCATCAATTCCCGTTGCGATGGCAAATACATTGGGGTCAAAAATTATATCTTCTGGATTAAATCCAGCCTTTTGGGTAAGTAATGTATATGCCCGTTGACAGATTTCTACTTTTCGCTGGTACGAATCGGCTTGGCCATTTTCATCAAATGCCATCACAATTACGGCCGCACCATATTGCTGAATTAATGTTGCCTTTTTAAGGAAATCAGCTTCACCCTCTTTCAAGCTAATGGAGTTGACAATGCCCTTTCCCTGAATATTTTTTAACCCAGATTCAATCACCTCCCACCGAGATGAATCCAGCATCACAGGGACCCGAGAAATATCCGGTTCTGCTGCAATCAATCGCAGAAATTTTACCATAACGGCTTCTGAATCCAAGAGACCCTCATCCATATTGATATCAATAATTTGGGCACCATTATCAATTTGATCTCGCGCTACCTCTAACGCTTCTTCGTATTTATTTCCACGAATCAATCGATTAAATTTTAGTGATCCGGTTACATTGGTACGCTCACCCACATTCACAAATAATAAATCTTCTCTAAAATTCAGAGGTTCTAATCCACTTAGTCGCAATGTTCTTTGGATGTGTGGTAGTTTTCGAGGAGGTATATTTTCGACGGATTTTGCAATGGCTGCAATATGTTCTGGCGTGGTTCCACAACATCCTCCGATAATATTTACTAATCCATCATTTATAAATTCTGAAATAATTTTTGACATGGATTCAGGTGTTTCATCATATCCGCCAAATTCATTAGGGAGTCCTGCATTGGGATGACATGAAATAGGAATTTCAGCCACTTGAGATAATTCAGTTAACCACGGGCGTAATTCTTCTGCCCCCAACGCGCAGTTAAATCCAATCGATAATAGGTTGGCATGCCGAACCGAATTGTAAAATGCTTCAACGGTTTGCCCAGAAAGCGTTCGTCCGCTGGCATCCGTTATGGTACCTGAAATACTGAGTGGGATTGATAGTTTTTTTTCTGAAATAAATTGTTGAACGGCAAAAATAGCAGCTTTACAATTTAGGGTATCAAACACGGTTTCAATCATTAAAAAATCTGCGCCACCTTCAATAAGTCCCTCAGTAGCAATTCTATAAGTATGAACCAATTCATCAAAGTTTGTATTTCTAAATCCCGGGTCATTCACATCGGGGGAGAGTGATGCAGTACGATTGGTAGGGCCTAAAATTCCACATACAAATCGTGGTTTTTCAGGTGTCTTTACAGAAAATTTAATAGCACATTCTGAGGCTAATTTTGCAGATTCAAAATTTAACCGATAGACTTCATTTTCTAAATTATAATCGGCTAATCCGGGTGCATTTGAATTGAAAGTATTAGTTTCTATGATATCTGCCCCAGCTTCAAAATAGGCATTGTGAATTTCTTTGATAATCTCTGGGCGTGTAAGAGAAAGGAGATCATTACATCCTTTTAGATCTGATGAATGATCATTAAAAATATCACCCCTAAAGTCCGATTCAGATAAATTATATGACTGAATCATGGTCCCCATAGCACCATCCAATACAAGAATTCGATCACTTAAAAGTTGATATAAATTTGGCTTTGACAAATTATACTTTCTCTAATGCCTGTTCAAGATCCGCAATAATATCATCAATATGTTCGATCCCTACCGATATCCGGACAAGGCCATCTGTCAATCCCCGTTGTTCTCGATCTGCTCTGGGCACTTCAGCATGGGTCATGGTAGCGGGGTGGGTAATCATGGTATCCACAGAACCTAAACTTTCGGCCAGTTGGCAAAGTTTTACAGAATTCATAACAGTCTTCCCTGCAGGAATTCCACCCGTTAACTCAAAAGAGATCATACCACTGTAACCACTCATCTGGGATTGTGCAATCGCATAACCTTTATCAGATTTTAATCCCGGATACATAACCCGTGAAACTTTAGAATGATTTTCTAAAAATTCAGCCAAGATTTGAGCATTCTTTGCATGTTTTTCCATTCTTAAGCTCAGGGTTTTTAATCCCAATAAGGTGAGCCAACAATCAAAAGGCCCTGGAACTGCCCCAACGGTTTTCTGAATAAATTTCAAATCATCAAATAATTGCCTGTCATTAGTAATGACCACACCGCCAATGAGTTGATTATGTCCACTTAGATATTTTGTAGTGCTGTGTATTACCAAGTCCGCACCATATTCCAATGGTTTCAAAAATACCGGCGTAGCAAATGTTGAATCCACAACAAATAATAAATCATGTTTGTTCGCAATCTTACCCACTTCATCCAAATCCGTTATTTTCAAAAGTGGATTTGTAGGTGTTTCAATCCAAATCATTTTAGTATTTGTTTGAATTGCATCTTCAACATATTGGGGGTTTTGAGAATCCACATAGGTAAAACTGATATTGTAATTTGTCATTAATTTATTAAAATGACGAGAAACTCCTCCATAAACATCATCAGAACAAATAATATGGTCACCCGAACGTAGAAGTTTCATGCAGCTGTCGACCGTTGCCATTCCACTTGAAAAAGCTACGCAATAATTCCCACCTTCAATAATGGCCAGATGTTCTTCCATTGTTTGTCGCGTGGGATTTGCAGACCGCGTATAATCAAATCCTTTATCTTTACCCACCTCTTCAAGCACATAAGTTGAAGTTTGATATAGAGGCGGAATAATAGCACCGGTAGTTGGATCTGGTTTAATATTTCCGCGAACAATTTTAGTTTCAAATTTCATAATAAACCCTTTTAGTTATCTGGTTTCCATCAAAAATTCTTTTAATGAAGTATAATCATTTTCAATAATATGAGAGACTTTTTTCAAGGTCATGGCTTCCTGTAATTGTGGAGGTAGGATTATTTCCTTACCTATAATTGGGGTCACCACATCAGCAAATTTTCCTGGATGTGCCGTTGCAAGAACCACTCCGGATGCCTTACTGTTTGTGTTTTTAAAATATTCTTCTATTCCTAATATACCCACGGCTGTATGGGGGTCAGAAAGATAATTCCATTCTGATACAGCTTTTTGAATCTTCTCTCGGGTATGCTCATCAGAAAAACTCCAACTGCATATATCCTCACGAATGGCTGCCACATCATCCCCATACAATTCCCGGATCCGATCCAGATTGCTGGGACTACCCACATCCATGGCATTGGAAATGGTCTGCTTGGCGGGTTGAGGATTATACTCAGCAATTTCTAGATAAGTAGGAAAGATGTCATTGGCGTTGGTGGCAGCAACAAATTTTTCAACAGGAAGCCCCATTCCATTGGCCAAAAGTCCACCGGTTATATTCCCGAAATTGCCACTGGGCACGGAGAATACCACTTTTTCAGCAGGCAACTTTTGGCAGGCCCAGGCATAATACACCATCTGGGGTAGCAGCCGTGCCATATTAATGGAATTGGCAGAACTGAGTGCCCTTTGTTGCCGTAGCTCATCGTCCATAAAGGCCGATTTTACCATCTTCTGGCAATCGTCAAAACTGCCGTTTACTTCCAGAGCAGTTACATTTTCACCTAAAGTGGTCAATTGCTGTTCCTGGATTTTACTCACCCTACCCGAGGGGTACAGAATAACCACCCGAATTCCTTCAGCTTTGAAAAACCCATTTGCCACCGCACTGCCCGTATCCCCGGAAGTGGCCACCAAGATAGTTAGGTCTTTGTCCTGATGCCTGAGAAAATATTGCATGGTCTGAGCCATGAAGCGTGCAGAAAAATCTTTAAAAGCCAGGGTGGGGCCGTGGAATAATTCCAAAATATACAGCTGATCTCCGATTTGTTTCAACGGTAGAGGGAAGTCGAATGCCTTCTCAGAAATATCACTTAATATGGGGATGGGGATCTCACTCTCAACATAGGGAGCAATCATGGATGTGGCCAATTCGGTATAGGTAGCCGTTGACTGAAAAATGGCAGTATCTAATTGGGGAATATACTGGGGCATATACAATCCCCCATCGGGAGCCAATCCCTTAAAGAGGATCTGTTGAAAAGTGGATGCTGGCGACTGTCCGCTGGTACTGAAAAACTGCAAATTCTAATCCAAAATTATAGGGGTTTGATTCGATATTGGTGAACAATATAGCTGGCTTTGCAAACCAGGATCGGAAAATGCATTTTGCATGGCTAAACCGATGTTACGTGCAGAATCTTCTGAATCAGACAGGGCAAATAGCGAAGGTCCCGAGCCAGAGATACCACAGCCAATTGCGCCGCTTTCTAGAGCCGCATTTTTAATGGCATAAAAATTTGGGATTAATTTTTCACGTACCGGTTCTGCAAAAAGGTCTACCATAGAACGGCCCACCAAGTCCAGGTTTTTAGTGGTCATTCCCAATGTGAAGCCAGCCAAATTACCTGCCTGTTCTACAGCTATTTTCAAGGGGATGTGGGTGGGGAGTAAATTTCGGGCATCCCAAGTATTAATAGAAAAGTCTGGGAGAACAACACTACTCCATATGTTTTTTGGCACTGGAATTTTTACAATATCTAAGGGGTCATAGCTTCGGATAAGAATAAGTCCGCCAAAAAGTGCTGGGGCCACATTATCTGCGTGAAATCCACCAGAGGCTACCGCCTCACCAGCCATGGCATGCACCAACAATTCATCCAGTTGCAGAGGATTCCCCAGAAGTTCATTTACGCCAAATACGGCAGCAACTGCACTGGCGGCGCTGGAGCCGATCCCACTTCCTGGAGGAATTCCCTTTTCAATATGGATATCAAATCCCTGTTTTGAATTCAATTCATCGAGAAGAGATAGTATTGCTTTCCCCGCTGTATTTTTTTCAGGTAATGTTGGAATGGATTCCGATCTAAATCCTGAAATGGAAATGTTCAGTGCACGCTTATTAATTGTAGAGATAGTTAAAATATCCCCTGGATCTGTAATGGCATATCCCAGGCAATCAAATCCGCAGGAAACATTGGCCACGGATGCGGTTCCCTTTATACAAATAGAATTATGCGCCATCAATATATCCTTTCCTCACGAGCAATTCTGCAGCAAGTATGGCTCCGCCGGCAGCACCGCGTATTGTATTATGTGATAATCCCACAAAGCGGATGTCAAAAAAAGTATCTTTCCTCAAACGACCAAGGGAAACGGCCATTCCTTTTTCCACATCTCTATCTAATTTTGGTTGGGGGCGGTCTGCCTCATCCAGATAAATAATAGGTTTTTGGGGTGCCAAGGGGAGGTCTAAATCTTGTGGGTCAGCACTAAATTCTGTCCATATTTTTTTAATAGAATGGAGGTCAGGAATATCATTTTTAAAGCTGGCATGGACCACCGCAGTATGACCATCTATAATGGGAACACGGGTACAGGTTGCGTCGATAACCAAATCCTCATAATTTAATATTCCAGAATTAGTAACCTCCCCCAATATTTTTAAGGGTTCCTGTTCTGTTTTGAATTCTTCACCCGGAATATTTGGTATTACGTTTTTCTGCCATTGGGGATTGGTAAGTCCTGCATGTCCCGCTCCAGAAAGGGCTTGTAATGTGGTGACCTGAACCTTGTTTATAGGGAATCCCGCTTCAGCCAAGGCGGTTAAGGCAACAAGATAGGACTGAATTGAACAATTGGGTTTGACAGCTACAAATCCAGTAGATGGGAAACCATGATTTTTTTGCTGTATAGAAATGACGTCAGCATGATGGGAATTTATCTCGGGAATAAACATTGGCACATCTTCTGTCCACCGATTGGCGGATGAATTACTGATCACGGCATAACCTGCCTGAGCATAGGCGAATTCTAATTGGCGGGTATCTTCTTTTACTGGGAGATCCATGGCTGTGAAAAAACAGGTGATGTCACTGGGAATGGCATCCATGTCCTGAACATTTCGTACGGTTAGATTTGCTAAATCAGGTGGAATATCATTGGGCATATACCATCGGTCGAACACGGCCTCAGCGTATGTTTTTCCTGCTGAATCAGGGGAGGCAGCCACATCAAACACCTGGAACCAAGGGTGATCTTTGAGTAGTCTGCCAAAATTCTGGCCCACAATGCCGGTGGCACCTAAAATACCAACTTTAATTTTATTTTTCATATTCTCCAACCCTATAACAAGTGATTATATCACCATACACGCCTGCAGCAGTAACCTCGGCCCCAGCACCAGCGCCCTTGATTACCAAAGGATGTTTATTATATCGCCGAGTCTGAAAGGAAATGATATTATCACTTCCCGTTACAGAATAAAAAGGATGTTCTTTATTAACCGCTTGAAGTGATATCTGCGCTCCACCATTCTTAAATTGCCCAATATATCTGAGGACACAATTTTTATTATTGGCAGTTAATAAACGTTGTTTGATATCATCATCATAATTTTCTAAATGGGTAAGAAAACCTTCAACGGTTTTTTGGTCTGCACTGCCATTCGGTAATAAACTATCTACTTGGATATCTTCCAGTTCCAATTTACATCCTATTTCACGAGCCAGTATTAACAGTTTACGGGCCACATCTTTACCATTCAAATCATCTCGCGGATCTGGTTCTGTAAAACCTTGTTCATGGGCCTTTCTAACCAGTTTTGAAAAAGGTAATTCAGGCGTCAATGTATTGAACAGATAGCTCAATGTACCGGAAAATATGCCCTTGATGCTAATGACCTCATCGCCACTTTCTAAAAGAGTTTTCAGGGTGGAAATTACGGGCAGTCCGGCACCCACATTGGCTTCGTAATAAAAGTGCAAATTGTTCTCATCAGCGATCTTCCGTATTTTTTCATAATGATCCATACTGCTGGAATTGGCAATTTTATTGGCTGTAACGATGGAGAATCCATGCGCTAATATGTGGGGATATTTCGCAGATAATTCTGTACTGGCAGAACAATCCACAAAGATTTTACGATTTGAGGTAGTGGAACTTTTCAGAAAGGTATTTAGATCAAATTCAGCATCGGCCGTTCCCAATTTTTCTTTACAGAATATATAATCGATGCCATTTTCAGAAATGATCATCTTGCGACTATTGGCGACGCCTTTCAATTTCAACTGCTGGTTATTCTCTGAATTAAGAATCTTGAGTAATGCAGTACCCACAGTACCCACTCCAGCTAAAAAAAGTTCGGTTTTTGATTCGTGGGGATAGAAAAACTGACGATGCAAAGTCTGTAAGGCAGTATCCACATCCTGATCTGCCACAATAAAGGAAATATTTCGCTCTGAAGAACCCTGAGCAATAGCCACCACATTTATATTTTTTCTACCCAGTATGCCAAATAGTTGGCCGGATATTCCTGGCGTGTGGCGCATGCCCTCACCCACAAGTGCCACCAGTGAGAGTTGTTCTTCCACACGAATTTTATCAATCACATGTTTGCGCAGCTCAAATTCGAATTCATTCTCTAAGATTTCCACAGCATCAGAAACCTGTTTGGGGTCGATGACAAAACAGATTGAATGTTCACTGAATACCTGTGAGACTAAGATGATATTAATTTTTTTCTTGGCCAGTGAAGTGAATATGCGTCCAATAAGACCGTGCATGCCTACCATACCCGCCCCCTGTATGCGAATCATACTTACATGGGATAACGATGAGATACCTACTGCGACTTCATCATCCCGTTCACGTTCATCTGAAATTCGAGTACCCAAGTGTTCGGGGGAAAAGGTGTTACGAATCCAAATGGGGATCTTTTTATATAATGCGGGAATCATTGTGGGTGGGAAAATGACTTTTGCCCCAGCATGCGCCAGTTCCATGGCTTCTTCATAAGTTAAGTTAGAAATAGTCTTCGCTTGATTAACCACGCCCGGATCTGTAGTGAGGATACCATTTACATCTGTCCAAATCTCAATAACGTCTGCATTCAGAGCCGCCCCAAAAATAGAGGCCGTATAATCTGAGCCACTGCGCCCCAATGTGGTGGTTTCACTCTGCTCAGTAGCGCCCAGGAACCCGGTTACTACCTGTAGTTTCTCTCGACCATGGAAATAGTCACGAATGCGATTATAGGATTTTTGGTAATGAACAAATGCATGTCCGAAATGATTATCGGTAAGTACCACTTGACGGGCATCCAAAGGTTCAGCAGGAATTTCCTGCGCATCTAAATATGCCGCAATTATTAGAGATGAAAGTAGCTCTCCATAAGATAGAATTGAATCCAATCTTTGTTTTGTGAGCGGCTGTTCCTTGAGTATAAATTCGAATTCATTGATAAGTCTATTTAGTAATTCATCTATTGTTGTATGTAATTCGGTGTGTTTATTCGGTAACAATTCATCCAGACAAAGATGATGACGTTGGCTAATTTCATCAATAAGTATCGCAGTTGTATTTTTTGAGGAAGCATTTTCAGTTAATTTGATGAGTGAATTGGTAACGCCTCCAAATGCAGAAACAACAACAACAATCTGAGAATTATCCTGGATAGCATTTTTAATAATTTGACCAACATTGCGAATCCGTTCAGCGGTATCTATGGAAGAACCACCAAATTTTAATATCTTATTCAAGAGATGTCCCCACTGCTTCTGGAAACTGAATGCTGGCTACAGACGGTTGGATTTTTGCAAGCGCTTGTTCCAGATCAGCAATAATATCATGGTGGTCTTCAAGTCCTATGGACAACCGAAGTAGGCCATCAGAGATACCTGCATTTTTTCGGGCCTCTGCATTCATAGACGCATGGCTGTGAAACGCCGGCACTTCAATAAGTGTAGAAATACCCCCCAGTGATTCCGCCAGAGTACACAGTTGTGTGTGTTCGGCAACGCTAATGGCATTTGAGGCATTGCCATTTACTTCAAAAGCAATGACCGCACCAAACCCATTCTGTTGTTCGCATGCTAATCGATGATCCGGATGACTTTTCAATCCGGGATAAATTACATATTTTATTTGAGAATGCTCCTCCAGAAATTCGGCTACTTTTTGGGCAGATTTTTGCTGTTGAGCATAGCGTATGTTCAAGGTTTTCATTCCACGCACAATCAGCCAGGAGTCAAATGCCGTTGAACCAATACCAAGAGCATTGGTGAGAAAATCAATTTTCTTACCTAATTTAGGATCATTGGTGATTACAGCACCGCCCAGCACATCACTATGCCCGTTCACATATTTTGTGAGAGAATGCACCACAATATGAGCACCCAAGGCTAATGGTTTTTGGAGAATAGGTGAGCAAAAGGTATTATCCACCAGTAGCAGAATCTCATATTGGTTGGCAATTTGAGATAATTGGCAAATATCTACCAATCGCAACAGGGGATTGGAAGGTGTCTCTGCCCAGATACAGCGGGTATTTTTCTGAATAGTTTCCTTTAACAGGTAATGGTTTTTTAAATCTATAAAGGAAACATCAACACCTAAATGGTGAAATATCTGACTGAATATTCGGTGGGTCCCACCATAACAATCTTCAGCAATGATTACATGATCACCCTGCTTGAAAAGATGGGCCACCGTCGTTATTGATGCCATGCCTGTTAAATGGCTTGAACAATATTTTCCACCCTCTAGTTGGGCCAGGTTCTCCTGAAGGACAGTACGGGTAGGATTCGCTATTCGGCTATACTCGTAACCACCATGGTAATGCACTGACTCCCATTTATAGGATGCAGTCAAGTATAATGGTGGAGTGAGACTCCCGTGGTGGGGGTCCACTTCTATTGCATTTTTTACGGTTAAGGTAGATTCTTTCCAATGTGGATGTGGATCAACCCCGGTGCGTTGGGCTTTTGCCATACAGCGCTCCTTTCTTTCCGTTTATGGAAATGGTTGATTATTGGATGTACCTATTTATGGATGATAAAAATCATCTTAGGTTTATATATTTTGGATTATAGTCAGAGTGAATTCAGCATTGCTGTTCTTATCACTCCCCAATTTAATGGGGCAGGAATTAGCACCTTTCTCACCAAAATGTGAGTAGGTTGCTAAGGTTTCAAAGGGCCTGATCCCTCCACCTTTCTGGATAAAATCCTTAACCGAATTGACAAAAAGCAGGGTAAAACTCGTCGTGTAAATTAATGTACAAAAAAGATTATGTACAAGAATTTATTTTAGGGCATCAATTTTTTCTAAAAACTGTTTTGGGCCTTGGTGATCTGGATTTATCCTTTTTGCAATTTGTGCATGATATAAGGATGATTTTTTATCCCCTTGAATTAGATACATTTCACCTAACATCAAATGAAACCGTCCAATTGATTTTGGATATAGTTTAACGGCTCGTTCTAAATGAGCTATACTTGAAGCATAATTTTTAGTTTCAAATTGGGAAAGTCCCTGCCAAATTGAAAATTTTATGGTGCCATGCCATACAAAGCAGATCACAATGAATATATTTAGCATGGGTTTTAGCCAATTAAATTTATAAAAATTCTCTTTTACAAAATAATATGCAGAGATAATGGCGATTCCAAATGCCATAAAATGGCCCATTCCATAAAGTCCATCAATGGCAAACCCAGCAAATATTGTCAATATTAGCAATATCATATCTTTTGTTCGAATTGATGTAAATAACTCTATGATATGTTGATGCGAAAATTGCTTCTGTTTGATAAAATGACTTAACTTCATATCTTCATTTAATGGATTTTCAAACTGGTATGAGAGTGCATTTTCCGGACAACCTGAAGTACACATCAAACAAGAAGTACAATTGGTATTGGTTACTTTTTGGTAAGTATTAATCTCGTAACTCACATCTATTCCTACAGGGCAATGAGTGGTGCATTCATGGCATTCAGTACAATTTCCGGTTTTGCGTACTTTGAACATAGCCAGAGAGTTTGGTAGTTTGAGGAATGCTCCCCATGGACATAAAAATCGACAGAATCCTTTACGTCCTAAAAAATAAACGATAAGAAATCCATCAATAAAAAAAGTGAGCGTACCAATAATCCACCCCGGGAGGAATGCCCAAATTTCAGGCTCATTTAATTTAATATTAAGTGCCCATGGATGGTCTAACGCAAAGAATAAATTGGGCATCACATAAAAGTTTAAGAGGATTACAATGGGAAGAATAGTGACTAATTTGGAATCCACCGTTTTGGGCTTCACCCCGAACTTATTGAGTAACCACCAGCATAACTCTTGAATGGCACCAAAATGACATGCCCATCCACAGAAAAATCTGCCAAAGATGAGGGTGGTCAAAAATGCGAGTAAAACTAAAATACCACCAGCATTTATAATGCCATGTTTTACAAATGCGTGGAAAAATTCTTGAAAGTCGATGCTTCCAATTGTGTCACTTCTCCAGAATAATACATGTGCTAAAATGAGTACATGCACTATAATAAGAACAGAAATTCGAAGTTTTAAAATGCTCAATGTGAAAGAACGAATGTGACCATTTTAATAACATCAAGAACATTTAAGTTGGTATCAAAATCCATATCAGCGGCCCAAAAATCAGCCCCTTCAAAATTGTAGATTTGGAATAAGATTTCATTCACTAAACTCACCACATCCAATACATTTACAGCGTCATCATTATTTACATCACCTTTTTGCCCTACAAAGCCAATTTCTTCAACAAATCGATACCAATCATTGCTTTCTATGGGGCCATTAATTATTGTAATTTTTGGTTGATTGGTTTCAATATCCATACTGGGCCAATGGATTACGATTTGATCGATGCTTGCATAATCACCCAATCCAAAATGGAGTTGTAGTGGGTCCATGCTGCCATGCCCCTTCCCAGCAATTACTTCACGCATAATAATTTTATCTTCAAGATGGAGAAATACCCTTGCCCCAATGGCTGAGCGGTTTGCTTTAGTTGTCCAACCCAAATCATCAATTGTTGTTTTGGCACCTTCAAGGGTGATGAATACCCAATGATTATTTAAGTTCGTAGAATCTGCGGTATTATTTTTATAGAGGAGACTGGTATATTTGTATTCCTGTTCGGTGGGTCCATGGCCAAATGCCATTTGAAGTCCAGGTGCGAACAGATCTAACCATCCATCTTTATCATAATCTACTGGTACTACATCTTGCGTTGCAGATGCAAATGTGGGCCTATAATCATTATTCCATGCATCATCATTTCCAGAGTTGAGAAATACATCATCTTCACGTTTAAAATTTGCAGCCCATATATCGAAGTAACCATCATTATTAAAATCACCCCATGCAGCGCCATTTGATAGAGAATCAGATTCAAGCTCAAATTCGATGGCTATATTTGTAAAGGTACCATTATCATTTCTGTAGAGCCTATTTCGTCCCCAATTAGAGAGGTATAAATCCATGTCAGAATCATTATCATAGTCACCCCATGCCGCACCATAACCTGTACTCCCTTCAGGGATAATGTCTGAATCACCTACTCCAAATTCTGCTGAAACTTCAATAAACAGAGGGTCCGCATCTTCAGTATAAATGACCTCATCTCCAGATTGAGTTAGGGTTTGGTTTTCAAAAAGCCAATTTGACCCATCCTTTCGGGGGATGTACACATCTTGATCACCATCACCATCAAAATCAGCAATGGCTAATGTTCGTGAAGAACTATTTTCATCGTCACGGTCATAGGAATATGCTAATTGATAATTTGGTCCATCCAATTCATTATTTCCCGCATTTAGTTTATAGCAATGAAATTGAGCATCTCCCTGTTTCTCCACAGCAACAATATCTAAATCACCATCTAAATCAACATCAAGCAAACCTTGGCTATGCAAATATTGCATATGATCACTATCTAAGTATTGTGCTGAATTAAACTGGTGATTTCCTTGATTCATTAATACTTGATGTTCTATTGCGGTGCTAAAAAAATACCGCCATTTCAGAATATCGGGATATCCATTATTATCAATGTCACCTACAACAACGCCACGGCTGCCATCATTATCAATTTCATAATCCATTGTTTTTTCAGCAAATACACCATCTTCATTTTCAAAATAATGACCGATTACATATCCAAAATACAAATCTTGATCACCATCTAGGTCAAAATCTGCAAGCGTCCCACCTTTGGCTTTCATGTGAACATATTGATTATTTAGGGGATGTACATACGCACTATACAAACCACTTGACATATCTTGATATTGCTGGAACTCATAAAGAATTTCAGATACTTCTGAGGGTGGGAATGAGATATTATCAATAAAGGCACAATCACAAAAGTCTTCATCTGCAGTGTCTCCATCACCTTCATCTTTCAGATAGGTCCAAGAAAATGTATGTGGTCCCTCATCAATATTTTCGGTGTAATATTCCCAGTCTGAATCGCCATCGTCATCGGGTTGAAATTGCTCTATAAGTTCACCATCAATGTAGAATTGTAAGCCATCATAAAAATAATCACCTGAGGTACTATATTCAGACTCCACTTTATAGTAAAATAAAATATGACCCGCTTCAAGAATATTTAATGAAATAGTAATTGTAGATTGTTCGTTATGTGAAATTGGTCCAGACTGGATACTAAATGCACCTGCATAAGAATTCGTATCAGTTACCTCCCATTCTGATACCCCAGAAAAATTATGCTCAATTACCTCCAGTTCATTATTTTCAAATCCCACTGAAATTTGCCCAATAGGATTAATATCAAATAAATTACTATTGGTAACTAAAAAATAAATTTGGGCTGTGAGGATAGTGAAGCTCCCAAAGAGTACCAGAATTAAACCTAGCCTTAAGTATTTAATAATTGAACGTTTCATCCCGCTAAATTACCCTTTTTATGTGAATTATCAAACATTGGGAGGAATGATAATTATTACAGTTTGTAAATGGATTTTAATACGTAAATCTGATTTTTTCACATTGTTGGCTTTAGAAAGATACCGTAATTTATGACTGATGCAAAATTCCAAATTTATTCTTAAAGAATTCAATAGCTCCAGAGATGGGGCTATTTTTTTTACCCAATATTTTTAAACCTTTCAAATTAATAATTAAAATTAATGATTAAATCAGCAAAATTAGTGTTGGAAAACGGGACCATATTTTCTGGAATTTCTTTTGGCGAAATAGGCGAAACCATCGGCGAGGTATGTTTTAATACAGGCATGACAGGGTATCAAGAAATCCTCACCGATCCATCTTATTGTGGACAATTAGTGACGATGACATATCCACATATTGGAAATTATGGCGTGAATCCTGAAGATGTAGAATCAAATAAAATTCAGGCGGCAGGATTTATTGTTCGAGAAGAAAATGTGGTACCATCTAATTTTAGATCTACTCAATCCCTCGGTGAGTATTTACGAGATCAAAAGATTGTGGGCATTCAAGAAATTGATACGCGCATGCTTACACGAATCCTCCGAGATGAAGGCGCCATGAATGGAATTATTAGTACGACTGATTTAGATAATGTTTCATTATTAAAAAAAGTTAAGGCAGCTCCTTCCATGGATGGGTTAGATTTGGTAAAAGTGGTCACATGTAATAAAAGTTATGAGTGGAGCAAAGGTAAGCATAAAATTGCTGCAATTGATTTTGGAGTTAAGCATAATATATTACGATTGCTTGAATCTCATGGTTGTGCTGTCACTGTCTTTCCTGCTACTGTTACTACCACTGAAATATTGGATTCTAATCCGAGTGGAATTTTTCTTTCCAATGGTCCCGGTGATCCTGCGGCGGTTACGTATGGAATTGAAACAGTAAAAGAATTATTGGGTAAGAAACCCATTTTTGGTATCTGTTTAGGGCATCAAATTTTGGCATTAGCGTTGGGTGCAAAAACCTATAAGCTAAAATTTGGACATCGAGGCTGTAACCATCCCGTGAAAAACCTGGAGACTGGAAAGGTTGAAATCACTAACCAGAATCATGGATTTGCAGTCGATTCAAGCTCATTACCAAAGGATGTGGAAGTGACCCATTTGAGTTTAAATGACCAAACAGTAGAAGGATTTAAATGTACACATGTGCCAGCATTTTCGGTTCAGTATCATCCTGAGTCCAGCCCAGGTCCACATGATAGTCGTTATTTATTTCAAGAATTTATAGATATGATGACGGAAAAAGAATATGCCTAAAAGAACAGATATTGAATCCATATTAATCATTGGAGCAGGACCCATTATCATCGGGCAAGCCTGTGAATTTGATTATTCTGGCACACAGGCCTGTCAGGCACTTCGCGAGGAAGGTTATCGAATCATTTTGGTGAATTCAAATCCGGCCACCATTATGACAGATCGTCATTTAGCTGATGCCACTTATTTGGAGCCCGTAACACCTGAAGCGGTTTCAGCCATCATCAAAAAGGAACGTCCAGATGCACTCCTCCCCACAGTGGGTGGACAAACCGCATTGGATACTGCCATGGCTTTACACGAAAATGGAGTTCTAGAAAAATATAATGTTGAGCTCATCGGTGCCAATGTTGATGCCATACAAGAGGCGGAAGACCGAGAAAAATTTAAAGTGGCCATGGATGAAATTGGTATAGAAACGGCACGAGGTGGATTTGCATCATCCCTTGAATCTGCCGATAAAGTTATTCAGGATATTCCATTCCCCGTGATTATTCGACCATCATTTACTATGGGAGGAACGGGTGGTTCTGTGGCATACAATGGTGAAGAATTCCATCAATTAGTGGAAACGGGATTATCAGCCAGCCCTATTTCTGAAGTTCTTATTGAGGAATCACTTTTGGGTTGGAAAGAATACGAAATGGAAGTAGTTCGAGATTGTGCCGACAATGCCATCATCATTTGTTCCATCGAAAATATTGACCCCATGGGTGTGCATACGGGAGATTCAATTACGGTGGCACCAGCACAAACACTCACCGATAAAGAATATCAGAAAATGCGAAATTGGTCTATCCAATGTTTGCGAAAAATTGGGGTGGACACGGGTGGCTCTAATGTACAGTTTGCCGTAAATCCTGAAACGGGCCGAACCATCATTATTGAAATGAATCCGCGTGTGAGTCGATCATCAGCATTAGCATCAAAAGCAACGGGATTCCCTATCGCTAAGATTGCGGCAAAATTAGCAGTAGGCTATACATTGGATGAACTCCCCAATGATATAACGGGTCAAACCATGGCCGCATTTGAACCCAGTATTGACTATGTAGTCACCAAAATTCCTCGGTTCGATTTTGAAAAATTTCCATCCGCATCAGGAATTTTAGGTGTTCAAATGCAATCTGTAGGTGAGGTAATGGCCATTGGACGTACTTTTCGGGAGTCGGTCCAAAAAGCGTTTCGATCATTAGAGGTAGGCTTAGATGGAATTGAGCCTAAAGAAACAGAATATCGTGATTTAGATTTAAGTAAAATTCGGTTTGCGTCAGCCTTCCGATTATTAAAAGTGAAGCAGGCGTTAGAAGAAGGGCATTCCATTGAAGCGGTTTTTGAGCAAACAAATATTGATCCCTGGTTTTTACATCAAATCCAAAAATTAATCGATGTTTCTGAAACCTTTTCCTCCTCTCCTATAGGAGAGGACAGAGGTGAATTAGAATCCCTCATCCAATTAAAACGAAACGGATTCTCTGACCGCCAAATCGCCAAAATGTGGGATAAATCAGAAGATGAAATTCGTCAAATTCGTATAGATGAAAATATCTTACCCACCTATAAAGTGGTAGATACATGCGCAGCAGAGTTTGAGGCAAAAACACCCTACTGTTATTCAACTTATGAAACAGAAAATGAGGTTACGCCTTTAGAAGGTAAGAAAGTGATGATTTTGGGGGGTGGCCCAAATCGTATCGGACAAGGGATTGAGTTTGACTATTGCTGTGTGCAGGCAGTTTTTGGTCTGAAAGAAGTGGGTTACAAAACCATCATGGTGAATTGTAATCCTGAAACGGTTTCCACCGACTTTAATATTGCTGATCGCCTTTATTTTGAGCCCCTCACATTTGAAGATGTGATGAATATTGTAGATTTAGAAAATCCAGATGGCGTGTTGGTTCAGTTTGGTGGACAAACACCACTGAACATTGCCAACCGACTAAAAAAAGCCGGTGTAAATATTATAGGTACCAGTCCTGACGCCATCGACTTGGCTGAAAACCGAGATAAGTTTGGCAAAATTTTAGATGATTTGAAAATCCCCGTGCCAAAGTGGGGCACTGCCTTTTCTGTGGATGAAGCGTTAGTTGTGGCTCATGAAGTTGGGTATCCCGTATTGGTTCGGCCCTCGTATGTGTTGGGTGGCAGAGGAATGGAAATTGTCTATGACGATGATGGCCTAAAAACCTATGTGGGTAAAGCCGCATTGGTTTCGGGGGAACATCCCATTTTGGTGGATGCCTTTTTAGAAGATGCCTTTGAATTTGATGTAGATGCCCTCTGCGATGGCACTGATGTTTTTGTGGCGGGAATCATGCAACATATTGAAGAAGCAGGCATCCATTCTGGAGATTCGGCCTGTGTAATTCCGGCCTATGAACTCACCTCAAAATCGCGAAAATTAATTGAAGACTATACTAAAGAATTGGCATTGAGTTTAAATACAGTGGGTCTCATCAACATCCAATTTGCCATGAAAAATGAAGTGGTTTATGTGATAGAAGTGAATCCTCGCGCCAGTCGAACGGTACCATTTATCAGTAAAGTAATTGATATACCCTTAGCTAAATTAGCTGCACAATTGGCGGTGGGCAAAAAATTAGCCGATATGGATTTAGAATCAAAATCTAAAAACGGACTCATTGCGGTGAAGAAACCTGTATTCCCCTTTAATAAATTTCCGCAACAGAATGTATTTTTATCGCCAGAGATGAAATCTACGGGAGAGGTGATTGGCTTCGATAAACATTTGGGGAGTGCCTATGCAAAGGCGGAGGCAGGTGCGGGAAATACATTACCTGAACAGGGTACCATTTTTATTTCTGTGAACAATATGGATAAAGTGAAGGCCATCCCATTGGCACGAGATTTTCAAGAATTGGGATTTGATATTATGGCAACCAGTGGCACCGCTAGTTTACTCAATGAAAATGGAGTCACTGCCCGCCCCATTTTTAAAGTAGGAGAAGGTCGCCCCAATGTGGTGGATGCCATTAAAAATGGTGACGTTCAATTAGTGGTGAATACGCCCATGGGCGCCCAAGCTAGAGAAGATGAATATGAAATTGGCCGGTCTGCCATCCGGTATAAAATTCCTACTATCACCACCATTTCCGGGGCGCAAGCCGCGGTGCGGGGAATTAGAAATATAATAGCAAAACAGATAAACTATCAAAGTCTACAAGAGGTCTTTGGGTAGTTTGAGTATTCTGCAAGACTTAGGCTATGATGCCCAATTAGATACATTTATACAATCGCAAGATTTAGCTGATTTTTTGATTGGTCGCATTATTCGAGAGAGTAAGAAAAAGTATATGGTAAAAACCCAAGAGGGGAATTACCATGGCCAAATCTCTGGGACGTTGAGGTATGAGGCAAAAAGTCGCTCTGATTACCCTGCCGTAGGAGATTGGGTGGCCATTAAACCCATTGAAAAAAATCAAGTAATCATCCATGAGATATTACCACGTAAGTCCATCATTGAACGTCAAGCCATTGGGCGATTTGGTAAAAAACAAACCATTGCTACCAATGTGAATGTGGCCTTTGTCATGCAAGATATAGTCCATGATTTTAATTTAAATCGATTAGATCGTCTTATTGCCATTTGCTTTGCTTCCAAAATTCAACCTGTAGTAATTCTCACTAAAATTGATCTGGCAGAACAATCTGAATTGTCAGATAAAACTGGGCAAATTAATAAACGGTTTGCTGTTATTCCAATTCTATTTCTTAGTAATAAAAGTATGGAGGGATTTCCTGCCATTCAGAATATGATTGAATACGGAAAAACTTACTGTTTCATTGGCGCTTCTGGGTCAGGGAAGTCTACTCTTATCAATAATTTGGTAGGTGAAAAGGTGATGCTCACCAAGTCATTGCGAGAGAAATCTCATAAAGGGCAACACACAACCAGTCATCGTGAGTTATTTATTTTAAAAGATTCAGGAATTCTTATCGATACGCCAGGAATGAGGGAATTGGGTGTGGCAGAAAGTTATATGACATTAGAATCCACCTTTGAAATTATATTCACATTGGCAACATCATGTAAATATTCTGATTGCACACATCTGATTGAACCTGAATGTGCAGTACTTGTGGCATTAGACAAAAATGAAATTGATCAATCCTATTATGATAATTTTCTAAAAATCAAAGAAGAACAGGCTCATTTTGAACTGTCTAAAAAGGGTATCAAGAATAAAGATATGATGAAAAAAATGAGGTCTGATCCTAAAAATAAAAAGTCTAGGAAGTAGATATATAGTCATTAAATTTCTTGTATTCATTAAAAGGAGGTTTATCATGAAACCATTTCTATTAATTTCGTTACTATTTTATGTTGTTTTAGGAGCGGATGAAACGTCCACAGAAAATATTGTCATCACCACCGAAAGCAAGGTGGAAATATACACCGCATTATTCTGACCCCCCTGTAAAGAGGCAAAAAAGCTTCTTCATTCCCGGGGGATTGAATTCACATCACATTTGATAACCTTATCACCCAGTAATATAAAGACGTTATCCGCGCGTACTGGTGGGGCAACATCCGTACCTCAAATCATTATAGATGATAAATATTTTGGCGACTTAGTCACATTGAGAGAATATTTTAAAAATTAAATTGTAAAGGAAGTTACCCCATGAAAAAAATAGTTTTACTGGTTTTAGCAACGACCTTTTTATTGTCCAGTGGATGCCAATCTCGTGCAATTTCACGATTTACAGGCGCGGCTTTGAAATTAGAGCTTCCAGATGATTTTGATAAACCCATTTCATTTGCGTCTGGCCGTAAAGGAGAGAAAGATTTATTCTATTGGTCTACTGATGGACAAATGAAAGTAAAGACCTATACCGATTGGGGCTTATTAGAATCCCATATTGTTTTTGTGAATAAATAATATGGGCAAATTTTATGGGAATCAAAAGATGCATCATTATATGGGTATCGAAATGAATAGCCAAGCCTGGAATTTGCTGAGTAAAGATGACCGTACTGAGCAGGACGATGTACGAATGGTGAATTATGCTCATGCATCTTTGTATCATTGGAAGCTATCCCCCCAATTTGAACCGGTGAATGAACAACGCGGAGAGTGGATAATTTCTCGGGTCTATGCAGTTTTGAGTAAAGGCGATGAAGCGCTGAATCATGCCAAAGAAACCATGCGTTTGACTGAAGAATTCAAAATCGAGGATTTTGATTTGGCCTTTGCCTATGAGGCAATGGCCAGAGCATATGCGGCTTTAGAAAATAAGGTTGAATGTCAAAAATGGCTTGAAAAAGCAATGAAAACAGGGGAACTTATTGCTGGTTCTGAAGATAAAAAAATATTCACTGGAGATTTAGAAAACGGACCCTGGTTTGGGTGTAATTAATTCAATATAATGTTTATGGTAATTATTATATCTAAAATGTCAATAATAAGATCATTATTTAAATCTGCATTGGCATTAAATGGAGAATTCCCCAAGACAATATTTACTATTAACAGAATATCTAAAATATTTATTACTCCATCTTGATTTACATCGCCTAAAACTAAATTCCAAGTAGGGTCAGCATTATCGATTAATTCTGTATCTCCTAAATATCCATTATTCTCGAATAGGGATTGATCAATCACCACTTGACCTGAACCTTCATTAAAGTTCCAGAAACCAATTAAGCCTTCTGAATTTTCATTTATACCATTGGAATAATGCTGCAATACATCTTCATGCGTAAATGATAAATTCCATATGGATGGATTATCTATTTGTCCATTAAAAAACCAAATAGGGGGTTCAATACCATCTGGTGGTGGACCAATAGCACCAAAAGTACAGCCAATTGAAACATCTTGAAAATTATCTGATGAGGGGATTCCAGTGTTGGAACATTCGGCAACGATTTCGCCATCAATGTAAAAATTTAATTCACCGTTATGATTTCGAGTACTTACAACATGATGCCATTCATTATCAGCTACATATAAATTTTTATAAATTGTACATTCACCCTGTGGAATGCAATTATTATATGGATAACAGTAATTATTTTCATTTTCGTCTTCAAGCATAATTTCCAATTCGCCTTCTCTTGAAACATACAATTGCCAGCTTAAATTATATGAGTTATCATCTTCACCCCATGCAATAATTGCAGATTTTGAATATGGTTGTTCCAGTTTAATCCACGCAGATAAAGTAAATTCATCGGTGGGAAAAGAGGGCGAATATGGAATTATTACTCTATCATCAATTCCATCAAAATGAAGTGGGATTTCTGGAATTAGGGCATCGACTACCACCCAATGTGTCATCATTCCAGCATCTTCATGTTCTAATATATGGCAGTGCGACATAAAGGGATGTTGAAAATCTTCGTAATTTTTGAATGGTTTTATAATTCGCACTATTTCTTGTGGAAATACTACAACTACATCTTTCCAACCTAATTCATAATCCATTATGGGCCGAACGCCATTAGTTCGAGATACAACTTGAAATGAATCTCCGTGGATATGAAACGGATGTGCCATATTAGTGGTATTTTCAATATCCCAAATTTCAGTTTCCCCCAATTGAATAATATCCCCAATTCTGTTTGAGTCAAACATAAATCCATTGATGGTAAATCCATTACCATTATTCGGAGGAGCTGCCAGTACAAAAGATCTGGGAGATTCAAAATTATTAGCCGTTGTGGGATCTATTCTTTCAATGATCGTTAAGTTTTCATCAAAAGTATAAAGGGCATTATCTGTTGATTGGATAATATTAAATGTCATTATTTCAAAATCAGAAACATCAAATTCATCCTGAAGGGGAGAAATCCAATATATATTTCCAGACAAACCATTTGGAAAAGTGAATGATTCTATCTCAGAATTATAGCTCATTAATTGAATGGTATTTCCTAAATCATCACTAAAATCTACAATTATTTCATAGCGTTCAGCAGGGGAAATATCAAGTCGATTTACAACTGAAATATCATCTAAAATTCCACCATCTGAGGCAACGATTTTGAAATCACGATCATCACTAAATCCCAAACGATAGGTCCGTGCGTTTGAGGCATTTAGAATTCTGAATCTAATTAACTGGGCATGTGTTTCTAAAGATGGGGTAACTACACCGTTTGTCAGAATAGTTTCACCTCTCCTTAAATTTGCTAAACCAGAATCCTGGGGTGGAATTGGTGCAAAATAGGTACTATCCTCATTAAAAGACTTATCTTGTATAATTAATGGGAAATCATCTACTCCATAAGTTGAAGGTAAACCTAAACTTGCAGTTTCATTATCATTAATAATAATCATCCCCACCAATCCTTGATATACCTGCCAGCCAGTAGCACTTAATGTATCAATGGGAAATCCTTCTGGATGGGGGTGTGGGTGATACCAATAGGTCCCAGCTCTATTTCTAACTTCCCAAGCGGCAATCCATGTTGAATTTTGATCTATGAGTTGATGGGGTCCGCCATCCATTATTGCGGGAAGATGCAATCCGTGCCAATGAGTAGTGGTTGAAAAAGGCATGGTATTGGTCACATTCATATTTACGAATTCTCCTTTATTAAGGAGTAAAGTTGGAGCTAAATAATTTCCATTATATCCAGATGTATGGGTTTGAATTCCATTAAAAAATGAATGGGTTCCATTTTGCATTTGGAGGTAAAATTGCCGTTCACCATTTTCAATATTTCCAGATTCCAAAGGTGGATAATAGAAATTTTGTGTAAAAATAAAACTAAATATAATTATAAAAATAAAATTCAATATTCTCCTAAATCAATTTTAATGATAGACATTTTTAAATTAGATTAGTTAACTATTCTCTTCCCAAATATTAAATACAACCCCAAATGGATCTTTAATGTAACAATCCTTACCCTTGCCCTCCCACTTTAATATTGTACAACCTTTTGCTCATAATTCTTCTTTTGCTTTGTTTAAGTCAACCACAAATAATTCTAAAATAGGACCAGAGGACTCATCATCCTTAATGACATATAATGACATGGGATGTGCATCAATATCAATTTCATTTTCACCTTTGGAGCGAATAGGAAATCCTAAAAAATCAGAATAGAATTTTTCAGCTTTTTCTATATTTTTCGTCTTAATGGCAAAATTGGTACTCATTTTAAATTTCATAACCACCGCCTTACATTCCTATTATATTCTGTATTTGCTTCCAGATATTTTTCTTCCTTTTTGATTGCTAAATGGTAAACAGTCAATATAATCGGAATAAAACTCATGAGCACCCATAGATTATCAAAGAATATACCAAATCCAATAGGGAAAAGATTAAAGGCAAGATAAATGGGGTTCCGGATCATTGTTCACTCCACTACATAATTCAAGCGTAATTCCTGCCCAAAATCAGGTTTGAAACTATAAAATTCGTCACCATTTGCAGATAAAAATTTAACTGAACCGTTAATCCCCACTTTCTCAGGGTCAGAATTGCGATACCACCAATGTTTAGAAATGCCATCTCCCAATCTATCAGTAAATAATAATTGGTAGCATCCCTTTTTTAGTTTTACTTCGAATCTGTAAACAGTATCGTCTTCAAAATCATCACCAGAATAATACACTTCACCCTCTGAATTAGAAATAGTAAAAGCATTTTCATGAGCTCGATTCACATTATTGGTATGAATTTCAAATACAAATTCAGTTGGTAATTTAAGTGGGTGTACCACTGTTGAAGTGAGAATATTATTCTGAATATTTTCATCTTTGCCCCCATTGGGTGAAATTAACTCAACCAAAAATATTGGGTCTTTTTTCAATTTACGCCAATTCATGGGTGGGAGGGTGAGTGTGTCAGATTCCAGAAAAGTTAAATTCCCATGCCATGTATAATGTGATTTTTTTCCATTTAGAAGTCCATATTTTATTTGGACTGTTTGCAAATCAAAAGCGCCCACATTTCGAATAATGATTTGGGGATTATCGCAAATGGGATTGATGCGGCTGTATTTGTCTTGGCTACTGGGTGCGATGATGTCCATAAGCTCTACATCATTTTTGAAATTGGGGGCACCGTAAGAAATGAGTTGATGGGTCATACGGAAGGTGCCGTCTTTCTCACCATTATCAGAATAATTTTCAATTCCATAGTCTAAATTGAGTGTGTCGCCCGAGAGAACGTAAGGCGTCAACTCAAATTCGTATTCATCCACAATGGTTCCTGGACACCAACCGGCACGGTCAAAGGGCCATGTTCCCCCTTGGGGATAAATGGGATTATTTCCACAGTCCGTCCACACATTCCAGCGGAATAGTTCATAGCCGTCCATATACCAAGTATGGGTTTTACTGTCCCATTCACAACAGTTTCGTGGACCAGCATGTCCATGCCCGGAGACAATGGATTTGATGCGATAGGCACTGGCATTGGGATTCAATATTATATCCGTTGCAGTGAGTAAACTATCCTCGGCCAAATATTCATATTTATAATCGGCATAGGGGTAAATATTTTCTACTGAAATCACGTCACGGGCTGGTGTCCCTTTGATAAAGTGAAATTTTAGGTCTAGTAACTCTTGATTATTACCCACTTTTAAATTGAGATCACCTTTAAGAATAGGAACATATTCTGAAATATCGTAAATCCATTCCCAGCCAGATACGCCACCCATTTCTAAGCGCTTTCCGTAGGGAGTTACAAAACTCCCCAGGCAAAACTGTTCGGTGGTATCGCCTTTGGGAACATCCACAAATGTGCTCCAGATATAGTCCCATTCACCACAGGGGTATTTATCTCCAGCCGTTAGGGAATCACATTTCAATGTTTGCACCATGAGAATTTTTGCCCATTGTTCATCAGTATTTGGAAAAGGTACAATGGTTTTGTAATGGGCATTCCAACCCTCTGGGCTGGGGGTAGAAAAAGTAATAGGGTGGATGGTGAGGGTGTCAGCGACTTGTGAATAAAGAAATTGATTCAAAATGAGTCCAAATGGTAAAATGTGGCCATAGAATAATTGAAGAATGGAAGTTTTCATAAAATTAATTAACATGTGTCCTGTAGTTTACAAAACGCTGAAGAAATATTCTTAATAATGTCTCCAGCGATAAGAGAGGTTTGTCCCACTTCTTTCATTGCCATATCACCAGCCAAGCCATGCAGATAGGTGCCTAATATGCATACTTCTTCTGATGAATAGCCTTGGGCAAGTAAACCCGTAAGAATCCCTGTTAAAACATCGCCACTACCGGCAGTGGCCATACCCGAATTTCCTGTACTATTAAAATAAACGTTTCCATTTGGACATGCAATCGAAGAATAGGCCCCTTTCAGAATAGTATAAACTTTATATTGAGTTGATAATTTAATCAGTTTTTTAAGACGATCATTATCATTTTCCCAATCTCCTACTAGGCGTCTAAACTCACCCACATGTGGCGTTAGAATTGAATGTTCAGGAAGTTTACTTAGCCAATCTATATTATTACTCATCATGTTTAATGCATCTGCATCTATTACGATTGGTATTGTAATACTTTCTAAAAATGATTCAATGGTAAATGAAGTATCTTCATGGGTTCCTAATCCGGGACCTACACCAATTGCAGTAAATTCGTGTGTAGGAATTGGTTCGCTAATATATTTTTCAGATTTATCAGGGAGTGTCATGGCTTCGGGTACTGATTTTTGCATTATTACATTTCCACTCTTGGGGATTTTAACAGTGAGCAAACCTACCCCTGATCTTAAGCACGCTTTTGAGGAAAGTATTGCTGCCCCCATCATGCCTTCTGAACCACAAACCAATAGTGCCTTTCCAAAAATTCCCTTATGTGAAAATTTCTGTCGAACAATGATAATATTTTGAACATCACTTTTCTCAATATAGAAATAATTTGTTTGTTGAGAAGCAATAAAATCATAACCTAAACCAATATCCACTATTTTAAATTGGCCTGCAAAATTTCCCGTTTGTGGAAATAGAAAAGATAATTTTGGTGTTTGAAAAGTTAGGGTTACGTTTGCCTGAATAATTGCATTGCTTATTTGATTAGCTTCTCCATTAGAAAAAAGCCCCGAAGGAACATCAATTGAAAAAACGGCTACGTGGGAATTATTAATATACTGTATAAGTTCTGCTGTAAATGAAGTTGCAGGTCGGGATAATCCTGTACCAAATATTGAATCAATAATAATATCATCTGCTGAAATACGAGGAAAATCATTTTCAGATTTAATTGATTGGATTTTAGTCTCTATTTCTTTCAGGCGAATTGCATTTTTTTGGAAATTATCAGATGATTTCTGAGAAAAACACACTTTATAAATTGCTGGAGAATACCCATCATTGATGAGCATTCTGGAAATGGCTAAGCCATCTCCCCCATTATTTCCAACACCACAGAAAATATGTATTTTACAATTTTGTTGATGTGATTTTAATAATTCTCTAATAATTTTATAACCACATGATGCGGCACGTTCCATCAAATCAATGGAGGAAATGGGTTCATGTTTTATAGTAAATACATCAGCTGAACGAATTTGTTTTGATGTAAGGATGGGGAGCATTAATTATTAATTACGTTGGTTTTTTCCGGGATCTCACACCGCCACTATTTTTGCCCCGCCACTTGCCACTGTTTTTATTACTACCGCCATGTCGGGTATCCTTTCTACCACCTCTACCCCCACCTCTGCCCCCCCGCCCTTTGGGTCTGGAGTGGTTGCTTATTGGAGCTGTTTCATCACTATTTTGTTTTTCTTTGACGATTTCAACGGATAATTTTACGCCTCCAATCACCGTCCCATTTAAGGCTTTAATGAGTTGTGATTTTTTGTTCTCTTCAATTTCAAAAAATGAAGATTTTTTCATCACTTCAATCTTTCCAATAACCGCATCACTGGAGCTTAATCCTTCGTTTATAATGCCAATGAGTCGTGATGGACTCACATTATTATTTTTACCCACATTAATAAAAAAACTGGCAAAATTAGATTTACGACGTTCTTTTTGGCTAACTCTTTCACGAGGTGGTTTTCTGTTATTACTGCGGGGACTCTCAGATACATTAATATCTTTTGCATTTTTATAATATGATAAAAATCGATTAAACTCTGCAGACACAAAATGTTTGATGAGTTCCTCACGGTCAAGTCCCTCAAATTTTTCATAAATAGTGGGTAAAAATGGCTCAATTTGATGTTCATCCACTTCCACCTTTCCAATTTTATCAATCAATGCAAAGAGTTGTCGTTGACAAATGTCTTTTCCACTGGGAACTAACTCGCTAGAGAATTTAATTTTGGATATTCGTTCGATGGCTCTGATTCGACCAATTTCACGGGTATGGATGATGGCAATGGAAATACCACTTTTACCTGCACGCCCCGTCCGTCCGCTTCTGTGTACATATATCTCTTCATCATCAGGAAGGTTATAATTAATTACATGGGTGAGATCATTCACATCCAAACCACGTGCAGCCACATCGGTGGCTACCAGCATATGTAATTTTCGGCTTCTAAATCTATCCATCACTTCGTCACGTTGTGCCTGAGATAAATCACCATGAATGGCATCTGCATTATATCCATCTTGCATCAGTTTATTGGAAATTTCTTTTGTTTCTTTACGGGTACGACAGAAGGTAATTCCATAAATATTTGGGTTACTGTCAGCAATACGCTTAAGCACTTCGTATCGATCTTTTGCATGAACCATGTAATATATATGTTCCACATTTTCTGCACCCAAGTTCACGCGAGCTGCAGAAATTTCGATGGGGTTGTTCATGTATTTTTTAGTAATAGAAATAATGCGCTTCGACATGGTTGCAGAGAATAGCAATGTCTGCTTTTTATTTGGGGTCTCTGCCAAAATGGCCTCAAGATCTTCTTTGAATCCCATGGTGAGCATTTCGTCAGCCTCATCTAATACAACTCGCTTTATATCTGATAAAATCAATTTTTTCCGTCGAATTAAATCTTTGGTTCTACCCGGTGTTCCAATTACGATTTGGGCACCTTGTCGTAGTGCACGAATTTGCGTATCAATACTGGCCCCTCCATAAACAGCCACTATTTTTATACCTGGGATATATTTAGAAAAATTGGTTAGGTCACGGGCAATTTGAATGCATAATTCTCGCGTGGGACACATTACTAATGTTTGGGGTACCTTTTCATTTATTCGGGTCATGTGGATTGATGGTAAACCAAAGGCAGCTGTTTTTCCTGTTCCCGTTTGGGCAGAGGCTATAATATCTTGATTTGATGACATTAAATGGGGGATTGCCTTGGCTTGAATTGGGGTGGGCATTTCAAATCCCATCTCTTTTAGAGATTTTAAAATTTCTTCATTTAATCCAATATCATTAAATGTTTTCATTAATTAGATCTCACTGGTTTCAAATTTGTGTTCAATTGTATCTTTCAGTTTAGCTGTTGAGGATGATGAATTTACAAAATGTATAAATTCTCATAGGGTGAAATTTACGATTCACCATGCTGAAGTGGGCTATGATTTAAGGGAAGGGATTATCGTGAGAATTCTTTTAAAGTTTGAGTCGGGTCATAATCATAATTTGTTTTGAGTGAATGTAATTCACTTTGAGGGTCTTTTGAACGAATCAACGGAAACATTAATTGAACATACCATGGCTCATTCATTTTATTCCACGCACCAAATTTGATGGGATACACACGTGTGATTTTAGCTGTCCCAAACAGCACATCCCAAAAAAATAACAGATTACCAAAATTGCCATTGGGATTTGACACACCATCTTCTGCTGTTAGACCATGATGTGCAAAATGTGTACAGGGAGTAGAAATACTTCGTTCAATAATCCAAGTAAGAGGATGTAAAAAATTATATTTAAATAATAATTTATCCCATCTTGTTTCACTGTGGGCGAAGAGAATGATGACTAGTTTTATGGGTAAATAAAAGAGGTAAATAAAGCCCATGCCCATGTATATTAAAATTGCTGAAAACCAAATTCCTGGCATCAAGGCATAATATAAAATTGCATTTCTATACGTAACCAATACTCCCATTTCTTCAATCACATGGTGGGGACGATGGAGTTTCCATAGTAGAGGACTTATATGTGATAGTCGATGCCACCAATACTGCATCATATCATCAAAAATTAAAAATGCAAGTATATGCCATAAATATGAGTAACCAATAAAATAGTTTTCAAATTGAGGAAGAAAAACGTTCATCAATCCAAAAGTTAGCAAAATAATTACGGGTTGAATTAAAGTAGGAAGCGTCAATAAGCTTACAATTTCAATTTTATAATCATTTTTGGTTCGCTTACTTTTAAAGTAAAGCCCGCTCAAAGCTTCAATTATTCCAAGAACCAGTAGAAAAATAATCGGTATCAGTTTACTTATATGCTCTGGTTGCAAAATTATTTATTCCACATTGGGTTTTGTTGAATTATTTTGTCATAAATCGGACAGTTTTTTTCGTGCGCACCAATTAGAAATCCACTATTGGTCAAAAATTTATTTGTGATTTCTCCATGAGTAAACTTGAATGTTTTCATTTATTAGACCTCATGGGTTTCAAATTTGTGTTCAATTGTATCTTTCAGTTTAGCTGTTGAGGATGATGAATTTACAAAATGTATGAATTCTCATAGGGTGAAATTTACGATTCACTCTGCTGAAGTGGGCCATGATTTACGTGAGAGGGATAATCATTCAACTACCATTTTCGGGAAGAGCATCAAATTCTTTTCGTTTTTCCTCAAACCATACTTTCATGGCATCTGGAGATTTCATCAATTCTTGCATTTTATTCATGGCATTAGATGTGGCTTATCATTTTGCTGAAACATCTCCATTCCATGACCTTTACTTAATTTGCTCATTTCGTCAAAAGTGTTAGCATGAAATTCTAAATCACAATCGCCACCCAGTTGTTTACGTGTCATTGTTTTCATATATACATTATTTAAGTTATTCGTATTTATTAATTCAAAATTATTAAAAGCAAAGCATCTTCAGAAAGGACTAAATTATTCACTCAATTTTTAATATTAATTTGAATTTGGAGCACTCTCATGGCATATCTCATTTTAGATATTGAAACCATACCATTACCACCCATTGATGATGAAGTTGAGTTAGTCATTGCAAAAAAAGTTCAGGTACGAATCGAAAAAACAGGCGATGACCCAGAAAATGTAGAATCATTGATTCGTTCAACATCTCCCTTTTTTGGACAAGTACTTTGTATTGGTATGCGTTGGTTGCAAGATGATGGTAGTTCAAAAGACAAGGTGGTGTGTGAGGAAAATGAAGAGGCCACATTACGGGCTTTTTTTGAAATTATTAATCATCCCAGTACACGCGGGGCTAAATTTATTCACTATAATGGAATGGGATTCGACATCCCATTTTTGACCACCCGTGCAGCCCATTATAATATTGCTATCACCAATCGAAAATTTACGAATCTACGTCGGTTCACTTTTGATAATCACATTGATGTGATGCTTTATCTGTGTAATTGGAATAGTTATAATTCCGTAAGTATGGATATTGCCTGTCGATCATTTGGGATTCCGTCTCCCAAAGAGGGAGAAGTGAAAGGCGATACGGTTGGCAAAGCATTTGAAGAGGGCAATATTGATGCGGTAAATGAATATGTTATGAGGGATGTGGAAGCTACCCATAAACTCTATGAAAAATTAAAGCAGTATATATTTTAGGACGCAGGAGGCTGAAGACAGGAGATAAATAACTGGATTTCTCAATGACTTCTGATAATTGACCCATGACCAATTTTAAAATCGGTATTCAACTCACAAAAAATAAAGAGAAGTATGAGTATTTATTATCTGTACTCAATTCAAATTTAAATTCAAAAAAGGGTCTGGAATTTATTCATATTGCAGATGATGATGATATAAAAACAAAAATTGGTGAATTAGATATCCTTACTACTTATGCCATATCCGAAGATATTTTTATTAATGCATCGGGTAAATTAAAATGGATTCACTTTGGGTTGGCAGGAATTGAAAATAATTTATTCACAAGCATTCTCAAATCTAAGACCATTATTACCAATGCCAGTGGTGTACATGCTGATTCCGTTTCAGAATTTACCATGGGAATGATGTTATATCTTTCTAAGCAATTCGTTGGATGCGAAAAATTTAAAAATGATGCAGATTGGACCCAATGGGAATTGGCACGAAAAACCATCCAATTAAAAGGTAGGACTATTGGCATTATTGGATTTGGACAAATCGGTAAAGCTATTGCTAAAATGGCAAAAGCCTTCGACATGAAAGTGATTGCCACTCGCCGATTACAGAAAAAAGTTGAAACTAAAAATATAGTGGATAAGTTGATTCCACTTTCAGATTTAGATTATCTATTGTCAGAAAGTGATTATGTGGTGATTGCATGTCCGCTTACCCCTTTAACAAAGGGCATGATGGGTAAAAATGAATTGGCAAAAATGAAGTCATCTGCATTTATTATCAATATTGCCAGAGGTGTGATAATTGATGAGACCGCACTAATTCAAGCATTACAATCCAGAAAAATAGCAGGTGCAGGATTAGATGTATTTTCCACTGAACCATTAGATAAAGATAGTCCACTTTTTGATTTAGATAATGTATTTTTATCACCCCATATATCGGGGAATTTTTCTGAATATCAAAGAAATGTGATACTCCAATTTGCAGATAATCTAAATCGATACATGGCAGGGAAAGAATTGAAAAACCGTGTGTGTAAGAAACGGTTATATTAAATGCAAGTCTGTCATTTTGAACGCAGTGAAGAATGACAAATAATTAAAGGGAATATTGAAATCACTATATCCAGAAATTAAACCATATAACAAATTTGACTTAAATGTTTCAAACCTTCATACCATTCATGTGGAAGAATCTGGAAACCCCCAAGGTAAGCCAGTCATTTTTTTGCATGGTGGACCCGGCGGGGGGATTGAACCATTATATCGTCAATACTTTAATCCTGAAAAATGGCGGATAATAATTTTTGATCAGCGAGGCTGTGGAAAAAGTACTCCCCATGCAGAGTTGCGAGAAAATACTACGTGGGATTTGGTTGACGATATTGAAAAAATTCGTGAATATTTTAACATTGAAAAATGGGTTGTTTTTGGGGGGAGTTGGGGATCTACACTTTCTATGAGTTATGCTATTAAGCATCCATTACGATGCAAGGGGTTGATTTTACGGGGTATTTTTATGCTCCGTAAAAAGGAAATCAATTGGTTTTATCAGGAGGGTGCATCTTATATCTACCCCGATGCATGGGAATATTATTTGGCACCAATACCAGAAAATGAGAGAGGTGATTTAGTTGCAGCCTATTATAAACGACTCACGTCTTCAGATGATAAAGTAAGAATAGAGGCGGCAAAGGCGTGGTCAATTTGGGAGGCCAGTACCAGTAAACTTTTCCAAAGTGGAGATTATTTACACCATTTTGAAGATTCGGCAGTGGCAGAAGCCTTTGCAAGAATTGAATGCCACTATTTTACCAATGGGGGGTTTTTTGATTCTGATGAATGGCTATTAGAAAATGTGGATAAAATTCGTCATATTCCAACAGTAATTGTGCAAGGTCGCTATGATGTGGTATGCCCCATGATTTCAGCATGGGAATTACATCGTAGATTCCCGGAAGCAGAATTTTATGTGGTGCAAGATGCAGGTCATTCCATGACTGAAGTAGGGATTGCTTCAAAATTGGTAGAATATACGGATAAGTATTTAGAATTGTAAAAATAAGCCCAGAGAATCCAGGCTTATTCAAATAGCTTATAGTTAAAGCTTATTTATCACATTTGCTATAGCCACATCGCATACAAGAATCACATCCATTTTCAGTTTTCAATGTCCGGTTATTGCAATCAGGACAAATCTTGAATTGAATATTGCCCATATTACCCTCGTCTTGTGAAAGTACAGTTGACGTTTCGACTTTACCGTTATCTGTTGGTGGATGCTCAGTAGGTCTTTCAACGATTCCCACATCATAGAAAAATTGTTCTATTACATCTGCGATTTCAGCATAGAATGAATGATAATATTTACCCTCTTTAAATGAACCACCATTGGGATCAAAAATACCTTGCAGTTCTTCTAAAATAAACATGGCATCAGAGGCTCTGCGGAAAATGGCTGAAATTAAACGCGTTAAAACCACATATTCAGGTGCACGAGTAAGATCTTTTGAGTTAATAAATATTTCCATGGGACGTATTCTTTCACCTTCATTAATGTAACTTAGGGTCACAAAAACAGAGTTTTTTACAAATGCACTTTTTAGTTTATATACTTTTGCATCCACTACATCTGGCCGTACCATTGCAGCTTGTTGTGATGGTATTACAGCGACATCTTTTTTCTGAATATTTACAGGTGTTTCTGAAATTGTTGCATCTGTTGTTAATTTTATCATAACTCTACTTCCTCAAATTGAGTTCTCTTTAAAACGTCTTCGATTCCAATATTACTATTTTTTAGATAGTGATAAATAGTGGTAAGTGAACCATCTGGCATTTTCATAATTTCATCACCATTTACGTCTACCGTTTCACCATCTTCATTGGTAATAGTGTACATTTTCCCCTTTTGTTTTTGGAACTCGGTGAGCTCTCCTTCCACACTGAGGATGGGGAATCTGCTACCATCTCGATAAACGGTGACGCCTTTTAATTTATTCTTCCACGCTTTCAAGTACACATCAGAAATAACTTCTGGATTTACATCTTCTGGAAGATTGATGGTAGAAGAAATACTATGGTCCACATATTTTTGAATCACTCCTTGAATATCAACTCGTTTCTCAGAATTAATTAGATGTGCAGTACGTGAAAAATATGCAGGAAGAACATCTTCTATATTATCAGCTGCATCAATTTTTTCTTGAAGACCCATTTTATCAATATATGCTTGAACAGTTGAATGGAACACCTTGAAGAATTTATTACGCCCTGGGTCTAAAGATTCGGATCGACGAGTATAATAAATAGCAAAGATTGGTTCAACGCCGCCAGAAACGCCAATGTAGTTTTTTTCTCCATTTTGATATCCAAGTACAATATTTGATATTGAACCAGTAGGCGCAATAGACATGATGGCAATATTTCGGATACCATTTTCAAGAATCATATTTTGTGTTTCTTCGCTGAGAGATTCCTGAATGAATGGACATTCCATATAATTATCTTCTTCATAAATTGGAGACGCTCCTTTTTCAGCGGCTAATGATGCGGATGCTTGGAAAGAGGCATTTGTAATGAATTCCATTACTTTTCTGATTAACTCAATACCTTCATCTGAATCGTATGCAATCCCCAGTTGATTTAACATGTCTGCAATTCCCATAACACCCAATCCTAATCGGCGTGTTTCTCTTGCCGCATCCCGTTGTTTTTCAAGGGCATTAAGGTCTTCATTCCATGTAACTACATTATCTAAGAATCGAACTAAAATTGCAGAAGATTCTGCAAGTTGATCCCAATCAAGATGTGCATTTGCTTCATAGCCATTAACCACAAACCGAGAAAGATTAATGGAACCCAAATTACATGCCCCTCCATCTTCAAGGGGTACTTCTGCACATGGGTTTGTGCAGATGATGGGTCTTCCCACATAGTTTGATGGAGAATATTCACTCATAGTTGTCCAGAAAATAATGCCTGGTTCAGCTGTTTTGTAATTACCTTCAACAAATTGATCCCAAATTTCACGAGCTTTCACCATGCGGCGAACTTCGTTTGTCCATGGGCTATCAAAGTAAAGCATAAAATCACCTGATTCACGTAGAGCTAAATCATAGTCTTCACCTTTTAATTGAATGACATAATCACCAAATACATCACGTTTCATACAATCTGCCAAATCTTCTTTTTCAACAGATTTATCGAATTCTTTGAAGATATAATTTTTTAATTTGGTGAAGGTGCTAAAATTATTTAAAACTTTATATTCAGAAATAGTTTTGGAGGGTATGCCACTGGAGTAGTGGATATTTTCTTCATCTTGGGGTGCACTCATGACTAATTCTTTATTCAGTTTTTTGTACACCATGAATTCAGTTTCACCAAATTTGCGTTGCTCATCCACAGCTGCCATGAATTCATCACTGGCTTTAATGGAAATGTTTGCAAATCGAACTTGGGTATTTTCCATTACTTGTTTCTTGATAGTCTGCAGCTCTTCTTCATTAAACATTCCCGACCAATTGCATTGTTCAACAATTTGATTCGTCACCCAGTTTGGAGTTTTCTTAACATTAATGAAATATTCAACATCAGGATGTTTAACATCGAGAGTGAGCATTAATGCACCTCGTCTCCCACTTTGTCCTATGAGACCAGTCGTAAGAGAGTAGAGATCCATAAATGATACAGCGCCAGTAGAACTATCGGCAGCATTATGAACCACAGAATCACGGGGACGAAGGACCGAAATATCTACGCCAATTCCACCCCCATAAGAATATGTACGTGCACATTCAAAGGCAGCTTTATAAATTGAATCAATATCATCATGCTGAATCTTAGCTACAAAACAGTTGGCCAATGTTTTGATTCTGTAAAGGTCACCTGAACCAGCTAATACTCGACCTCCAGAAACAAAACGCCCTTCGAATAGTTCTGTATAAAAATTTTCAGCAAACTTTTTTTGCTTAGTTTTACCACCTTCAACGGTGGCCATAAATGCAGCTACTCGCTTGAACACATCTTCAGGTTGAGATTCGATATGTTCATTATTTAAATCTTTTAGAAAGTATTTTTTTTCATAAATACTTTTTGCTAATGCATTATCGCCCAGATAATCTCCGTGATATGGCAATTCATTGCCTTGTCTTTCGGATATATGTTTATATAATTCCCGATAGGTTTTGATACGTGAAGTACCCACAACTTTTGTGGTTTTTCCTTCATGATCAAACATCTTTTTAATTCGTCCCATATGCGTAGTTCGTCCTTACAAAAAGGTTGTTATTTACCCTAAGTCTTACGAAACATCACCAATTTAAATTGTCACAAAACAACGCAAATTGGGAATGTTCCCATTCCAATTTTCAAGTGATTTCAGTACAACTTTCGTTGCGTTTTGCTCATCCCAAAGAGGTTCTGGAATTTAATTATGTCATGTTGTATTTCTCGTCGGCTGAGTATAAGTAGGTAACACAACATATGCTGACCACGTAGAAAAATATACTCTATATTGTATGGTGGGGCAAAACATTTTATTACAATTTGTTACAAAAGTTACCCTTTTCTGAGGAGAAAAAAGATTAAAAAATGTCACCGGATAATGTAAAAACCTTGAAAATGAATCCCAAAATAATCACCAATCTGTTGCTTTAAATAACCTCTTAAAATAATTGGATTCCAACTAAATAAATTGGGTCTATATTCAGTAAATTTACTTGTTTAATTCCATCAGCTAATTATGAATCTCAGGAGCATATGCATGAGCAGCGCAAAATTAATTATTGAAAATTACACTTTAGAATTACCCATTATAATAGGAAGCGAAAATGAAAAAGCCATTGATATTTCTAAATTGAGAAATACCACTGGCTATATCACCATGGACCCCGGTTATGGTAATACCGGCTCTTGTATAAGTGATATTACATTTATTGATGGTGAAAAAGGCATCCTTCAGTATCGTGGTTATCCCATTGAAGAATTAGCCAAAGGTTCTTCTTTTACCGATGTTGCTCATTTACTCATATATGGTAACATGGATGATTCTGAAGAAAAAAGAATTTTTAAAAAGGAAATAAAGAAGCATGCCAATATTCATGAGGACATGAAACGTTTCTTTGATGGCTTTCCGTTGAGTGCTCACCCCATGGCTATTCTATCTTCTATGGTAACCGCATTATCCGCATTTAATCCCGATAGTGAGAGCCATGATCCTGAAGTGATTGATTTAAATATTGCCAAACTTATTGCAAAAGTAAAAACCATTGCTGCCTATTCATATCGTAAATCTCAAGGGTTACCATTTTTATATCCTGACCCAGAACTAAACTATGTGGATAATTTCCTCCATATGATGTTTTCTGATTCACAGGAAGAATACCAACAGAATCCTGTAATGTCAGAGGTATTAAACCTCCTCTTAATTTTACATGCAGATCATGAGCAAAATTGCTCCACCTCAACCGTACGAATGACAGGAAGCAGTCATGCCAATTTATATGCCACTATTTCTGCAGGGATTGCAGCACTTTGGGGGCCGCGTCATGGGGGTGCAAACCAAGCGGTAATTGAAATGCTAGAGATTATTAAAGAAGATGGCGGTGATTATAAAAAATATGTGAATCTTGCCAAAGATAAAAATTCTGATTTTAGAATGATGGGATTTGGCCATCGAGTATATAAAAATTATGACCCTCGTGCTTCGGTGATTAAAGAAGCAACCAGTCGTGTTTTAAAAGCGTTAAAAATTGATGACCCATTATTAGAAATTGCACAAAATCTAGAACGTATTGCACTTGAAGATGATTATTTTGTAGAACGTAAACTTTACCCAAATGTAGATTTCTATTCGGGTATTATCTATCGTGCTATGGGAATTCCCACCGAAATGTTTACAGTCATGTTTGCATTGGGACGTCTTCCTGGATGGTTAGCCCATTGGCGTGAAATGATTTTAGATACGTCATCTCGAATCAATCGACCACGCCAAATATATGCGGGTGAGACAATACGTACACTATAAGGGTTAATTATGAAAGCCTATCTTGATTTAGTTGATTATGTATTAGAAAATGGATATCGTCGTGAAAATCGTACGGGTACCGATACCATTATGTATTTTGGTTATCATTATAAAATCAATCTTCAAGATGGATTTCCCCTTTTAACCACCAAAAAAGTTTTCTTCAAATCTATCATTCGAGAATTACTTTGGTATCTTTCTGGAGATACGCATATTCGAGATTTACGTCAATATACCAAAATTTGGGATGCATGGACTTCAGAAGAAAAAAATTGGGATGTGGGTCGAATGTATGGATACCAATGGGTGAATTGGGAAAAGTATATTGAATATCCCGGGACCGGCCGATTCAAGCGAACATTTGTAAATCAAATTCAAGAAGTGATTGATGAAATTAAACGAAATCCCAATTCACGCAGACTTGTGGTTACAGCATGGAATCCTGCTGTATTGGATGAAGTGGCATTACCCAGTTGCCATTCATTTTTCATCTTCAATGTGACCGATGGTAAACTCAATTGCCATTTGACTCAACGGAGTGGTGATATTGCATTGGGAATTCCATTTAATGTGGCATGTTATGCCATGCTCACACAAATGATTGCCCAAGAAACGGGGCTTGTATTAGGTGAATTTTCCCATTATATAAACGATGCTCATATTTATGTGGATCATGTTGAGGGTCTTCGTGAACAATTAACCCGTGAACCGTTACCCCTACCCACATTAGAAATTGCCACCAAACCATTCTGGGATTTATCATTCAAAGACTTCACAATAAAAGACTATGAGCATCTCCCCGTTATAAAATTTCCTGTGGCAGTGTAGATATGAATATCCACCTCATTTGGGCCCAAGATAAAGATGGTGGAATTGGTATTAATAATGACTTACCTTGGCATATCTCTGAAGATTTAATGAATTTTAAAAAACTCACCCTGAATAAACCCATTATCATGGGCCGAAAAACATGGGAATCCCTACCCTTTAAGCCATTACCCAATCGACGCAATATAGTATTGTCATCTCAATCAGTGAGTGATGTGGAATGCTATTCGACTGTGGAAAATTGTTTGAGTGCTCTTGCTGATGAAGCAGATATTTTTGTGATTGGTGGTGCCCAAATTTATAAAGCATTTTATGGACATGCCAATCACCTCCATATTACCATAGTAGATGAAAAAACTTTTGGAATAGATACATACTTTCCTATATCATTATCTGAAATTAAAGCGTCTTTTAAACAGGAAGTTTCTGAGCAATTAACGGAAAATGCCCAGTACACCAACTGGACTAAAATTCACTAACCAATAAATACTAAATAGGCACCACACATGGCCACAATGATTGATAATATTCGTCGTTTGGTGAGGGGTTCACCCAAGAACATCCATGCAAAAATCATAATGAATATTGTTGCGGTTTGATTCAAAATACTTGAAATGGATGCCGTGGTCATGGCCATTCCCATCACCCACATGGCAATACCCAAATAGGCGGCAAGCACAGAACTCACAATGAGTGGCAGCCACAATGTTCTATCCCGAAATACCCCAATGATATTCTGCTTTCGATTGGCTATGAACATTATACTGACTGAAACTAAAACGCCTGAAACCAAACGATAGCCTGCAATCCATATTTGTAAACCAATATTATCGCTCACCGTATTTAAAATGGGTTTGATCATAACAATACCAAATGCCATCATGGCGATTGAACCCACGCCATACAAAATTCCTTGTTTGAATCGCTTTCGATCTACAGGGATGTTTTGAATTTTTGTGGAGGCATATAAAACGGACCCAATAATAAGTCCACCACCAAGTAATTGTGTACTGGTAAGAGATTCACCCAAAATTAAAAATGCAAAGAAGATGACAAAAGGACTATAGACGGTATCTACGATTGCAGAAATCCCAGCACCCAAAATATTAAGAGAGTGGAGAAAAATAATATCGGCAATACCAATGCCAATGATGCCACTGATAGCCAATATAAATAAATCTGTATTTGAAAATTGGGCATTGGGAGATAATGGAACGCCAATAATTATACAGGTGAGCATAAATAGTAAAAGTCCAATGATACTTTTTACGGGATTTATCACTATGGGTGAAACGCGATCACCAATTTTTTTAAAAATGATAATAGCCAATGCCCAGAATATGGCAGAGAGAAGTGAACATAATTCACCCATGTATGGAATTGTAGTCAATTATTACCTCAAAAATGAGGTGAAATTTCGGGAGATTTGTTATTTATTATATAATTAAATTAAATGAATTTTTTAACCACCCCTGTTCGCTCTGAGTTTTGTCATTTTGAAGCTTTCTGAAGAATTTCAAACATTGGTCATTGTATCGTAAATTGAGATACTTCACTTCGTTCAAGTATGATATAGAATTATTAATGGTGAATCTACTCACAAACGTCTTCGCATGATTGCTGTGTATCAAATGCTTCTACCCCACAACAACCGGTGATGAATTCTTCACATTGGTTGGTGTCTTGATTATAAAAATAGGTGGGACAAATACCATCACAGGGACCAATTTCTGGGATGATATAACAATCTTCAAATATGGGATTCAATATAAGATTCACCAGTGAAATCACATCTAATACATTGATACTACCATCACCATTAAAGTCACCAGTACAAAGCCAGAAATCCCAAGGGTCATCTTCAGATGGAAGTTGCAAAATGATATTCACCATAGACACTACATCCAACACATTCACATCACTATCATTGGTGATGTCACCTTGGGTACATGTAATTTCTTCTTCACAAAATCCCAATGGGTCTGTGCCATCCCAGTCTGGGTTGCAGTCACCACAATCAAAACCTAATTCTTCACAATTAAATTGAATAATTCTCCAAGGGCCTTCATCACACCAACCATCTCCTAACCAATCCCACATTTCTAGAGGTGTACAATCATGATGACAATCAAGATATCCATATAAATCACCATCATCTGAATAACATTCATCCCCAATTTGAGGGTCGTCTTCTTCACAATCGGGGTAACCCTCCCAAGCAGGTTGGCTGGTGCCTTCAATTTCATTACCAAATTCATCTATGCACCAACAATAACCAGTAGATGGCCAACATTGCATGGGCTCCCATTCACAGTCATCGGTACATTGGGGAATAAAACAGCCCAGTCCGCCACAATTTTCTTCGGCGATGAATGCTTCAGTGCAACAATCTAAAGCTTCATCTTCGGGGCATTCGGCGGTCCAGCCGGCACCTTGGCCATAACATGCCGTATCCATGATGAGACATTCTGTATTACATTGATAGCCTTCAGTAGCAACGGGTTGCCAGAAACATCCTGCATTAAAGCAATCGCCACAGTTATTATTATTGGTACATTCAAGGGGTGTATCATCAAAGAATTCAATCTCAATCACATCCAACGCACCACATTCAACACACCATGTTTGTTCTCCCCAAACTTCTACATGTTGGCCCACATACTCTTCAAGTATTATGATGGGGGTGGCGGTTAGGTTGGTATAGGTATAGCCCGTATCAGGAATGAGTTGGTACATGCTACATAAGTCCATGCAAAAGCTGGCCTCAAGGGGTTGTATTACTCCCCGTGTATATTCTCGTGAATAGGAGAATTCCAATAGGAATAAAATAAGCACAAGACATTTAATTTTCATAATACCTCCATTAGGATGAGTGAGTATGGGAGGCAGAAGCAGGTTCCAGCTCCCACAGATTTATTTCATAAGCATCATTTTTTTGGTGAATGATTCACCATTAACAATGAGTTGTGCAATATACATGCCGCTGGGCAAACTATTGGCTAACCATGACACAGAAAACTGTCCAGGATATTGTTGGCCATCTACCAATTTTTCTACCAACCGACCCGATAAATCATACACGGACAACATGACCTGTGAGTCATGAGAAAGGGTATAGGCAATACTGGTTTCTGGATTAAATGGATTTGGAAAATTACCCTTCAATGTAACAGAAAGTGGCAACTCCTTCAGATTAGTCAAAATAGCATCTCCGTTAGCATCGGCTATGATTAGTTCAACAATTTCTGCGGATTGATTCAGCTTAATAATTGAACGACCATTTAATAAAATGCCATCAAGGGCATACGCCATTAGAAAATGGCCATGAGATTTTGAGATCCATCCATCTGGAATTTGGATTTGATTCACATCAATATCCTCTGCAAATTCTATTTGGAATCCCGCCACATGGGAGCCTTTAATATGCACTTCCTTTTCATTGTGGTAAATTTCTGCATCACCAGAATTGTACCGATGTAAGTCATTTCCATAAAGAATGATATTGACTACAGATACGATATCAAGAATATTTATGTCACCATCTTGATTTAGGTCAGCAGCCCACGATTCATATTCAGAAGGTTCATCAATTTGTAGTGCAAAATTCACCATATTCACAATATCCACCACATTGATGGCATTATCACCATTCACATCACCCAATTGGCCAAAGGTAACCATTGACCCTTCTCCCGCAGATGGAATCTCATTGGCATCAGGGTCAGATACTAAGGTGTAATTAAATACCATTGGAACCTGCGCGCCGGCGGGGACATCTCCTTCAACGGTGAAAGAGAGATTGGCTACATGATGGTCTTGGCCGGGCTCATACACACAGCCCTCTAGGCTAAAAATGATCCCCCAAAGTTGACCATATACATCATTGCCATCACCACTGAAACAATCGTTTAATACTTCAACTTCACCTGGTATAAAATAGTAGTCCCCTGTTTGTGCCATAGGAACCACAGCAAATTGAATCCCGCTTACCGGTTGGCTGGAATTCAGATATAGCGGTACAGTAAATCCTTCAGCATTACCATTACCATCACCCAAACTAAGGATAGCTTCTGCATCCACACCACCCTGAGAATTGAGGAAGAAGTTGGCTTCAAGAATGCCAAAGACTTCAAATATTTGGGAAGCAGATTCATATCCATCATGCGAAACAGTGACTGAATAAGCATCTGGATATGGTAGGTACAACCAATAATATCCACCTTCACCTGCATTGGTTTCAAATACTTCTCCTGAAGAGATGCCTTCTGCACGAACTTGTGCGCCAGATAAAGGATAATAATCACTATTAGGTCCATCAGAACCATTCACTATCCCCGATAATGCATAAATATTGGGGTAATCAAATTCGCCCAATTGGAAGTTCAATTCATGCTCTTGCCCACTTTCAATATACACATCATGAGTTTCAAAATCATCGTAAGCAGATGCGGTAACTATATAACCACCCATTGGGAGGTCAATTTCGTACTGTCCCCAGTCATTGGTGGTGGTTTCATATACGTCAATCATGGTTCCGTCAGGACTTATGCTTTGAATCATGATATGTGCACCAGCCACTATTTCGATAGCATCACCCCAAATATATTCTACATATCCATATAGAACACCATCATTGCCACCACCATTACATTCACTTATAGGCTCATCACAATTATCCGATCCACAGCTTGTGGGATATAATAGCCCATCAATACAGGTCTCAACTTGATCACACATTAGATTGGGGTCACAATCATCATTAAAAACATCTGCACAATCAAATGCGCCCATTAAACATTCCTCACATAAGCCTGAGAGTTGTAATAGGCCGATTAATGTTTCGCCTTCACAGTCTGATGTGCATTCATTATTTGGACTTAGTGTCTCAATTAACCATTCACAGGTGGCGTCCGGGTCTTCATCAGGGTCTACATCATAAATGCCTTCACAATCCATGAGACATTCAGGCGCACCATCATCTCCACCATCGTCACCAGCACCATCGTCAAAAATATCACTACAATCAAACATGCCATCAAGACACATTTCGCAGACTTCCGTGATTTGGGCAAGGATAGAAAAGACTTCCTCATTGCAGTCTGCTATACATACAGAATCAGTCAATCCCAAGAACCATTCACAGGCACCATCTGGGTCTTCTTCTGGATTCAGGTCAGACATGCCCTCACAATCCATAAGGCAGGAAAAGGGGTCATCACCTCCATCATCGCCACCATCGTCACCATGTCCACATGCTTCTTCGCAGGCTTCAATGGATTCAAAAAATGAATTTGCATGATCTATACCATTTTGATCTTCGGTTCCACAGCCAGAGTACCACATACATTCCTCACCATTAAAACCAATCCCAATCACCATTTCGCAATCCCCAAAATGGAAATCACTTAAGTCTTCACATTCTGGGTCAGTATCTTCAGGCTCTAAATAAAAATCTGCGTAAATGGGGAAGCATTCAATGGTTGTGGGATCAATATTGGTACAGAAATCCCAAATACTCCCTTCAATTGGTAGGTAGCCTTCTGCTTCAATAGAATATGATTGAGCAGACATAACTACATCGCCAAATTCAAAATAGCCATTGTCATTGGTTTCAGTTTCAGCTAAAAGTCCACCTGTAAATCCGCCATATAATTTCACATGTGCATTATGAATAGGGGTGGGTAAACCTGTTGAATTTGGGTATGTGGAAAATACATTGCCCGTAAAATAGGCGTCGGTAGGTTCATCGGGTTCAGACGGATTCAAATAGAATTCATGTCCTATAACGGGTTCAGAAAAGTTTATCCATTCTTCATGGGTGGTATATCCTTCTGCAGATATTATGACCAATGCATCTGCAAACCACTCCCCTCCCGGTGTGTAAGAATATTCAAATTCGAAATATCCATCATTATTGGTTTCCGTTTCAAAATAGAGTTCAAAACCCCAATTAGAGCCACCCATCACTTCTACATGAGCACCAGCAATATGTTCAAATGCAGGAAGCCAATCTCCCATGGGACCATAAACATGCCCGCTAAAAAATACATTTTCTGGGTAAGGGTTATCATCAGCTTCTGGTAGATTAAAATCTATTTGAGCACCATCTTCACCCACATACAGATTTTCTTCTTGTGTGATCCATCCTTCTTTTGAACAAGTTACATGATAGTAACCAGCAGAGATATCCAGCATAAAATGTCCCGAATCATCAGAAACGGTAGTATAAACATCGGGAGTAGTGCCATCATTCATTCCCGATGCTGTGATGGTTGCGCCCGCTATTGGACAGCCCACTGGTCCCCCAAGACAGCCATTATCCATCCACACATTGCCATCTAATTGGGCTGAAAAAAGTGGGGAAAATCCCATAATTAATAGGGTTAAAAAAGGTAAGAAGTTGAAGCTTTTTGATGAAAAACTAGCGTTATGCAACATTTTGGAGTCTCCTTGATATTGAAATTGCAAGAATAATAGATTAAAATTTACACAGAAAACTGATGTTTCGGGGGGAGATTCTATAAATGTTACAATATGTTACAATTCATATAATGAAAAAACGCTTGATGGGGTGACATCAAGCGTTTTAAGTGCCACCTTCGGAGAAGGTAAGATGGATTTTCATCAATGTTACAGCAAGCTTACGATGTCAATAATACAAAGTTCCCGCTAAATTTATTCATCATTAAATTTGCTTAGTATTGAGGGATGCTACTATCAATCTCTCTTGACCATGCCAAAATGCCACCTTTTACATTTTTCACATTGGTAAACTGGTTTTCAATGAGAAGTTTGCATATTTTTGCTGAACGTCCACCTGATTTGCAATGGACAATAATTTCATCTTCAATATTAAATTCATCCAAGTGGTTTTGTATTTCTCGCATTGGGATATGTACCGTGCCATCAATTTGTGCAATTTCAAGTTCAAAGGATTCCCGAACATCAATGACCACGGGGTGATTATCTCTATCTAAAATATTTTTTAATTCGGAAACGGTAATTTCATCAAAGTCTTCCTTTTTCTCATCGTCGTTGAGAATGCCACAAAATTGGTGATAATCAATTAACTCCGTTATTGTGGGATTTTCACCACAGACCACACAATTGGGATCCTTCTTAATTTTTAGTTCAGTAAATTCCATTTCAAGTGCATCAAATAACATGAATCGGCCTTTCATTAGATTACCAATTCCTAAAATAAGTTTGATGGCCTCATTGGCTTGCAAGCATCCAATAATCCCAGGAAGCACACCCAACACGCCACCCTCTGCACAAGATGGAACCAATCCCGGTGGCGGTGGAGATGGATATAAACAACGATAACAAGGTCCATCTTCGTGATTAAATACAGAAACTTGTCCGTCAAAACGATAAATACTGCCATACACATTAGGTTTACCACTCATGACACAGGCATCATTTACTAAATATCGAGTGGGAAAATTATCGGTGCCATCCAATACCATATCATAATCTTTTACAATATCTAAGGCATTTGCAGAGGTAAGGGCTACGGGGTGTAAATTGATTTTGATATGTGGATTCAAGTTTTGAAGTCGCTCCCGAGCAGCATCCAATTTGGGTTGTCCTTTTTGAGATACGCCATATAATATTTGTCGTTGAAGATTAGATTCATCCACCACATCATAATCTACCATGCCAATGGTGCCCACACCAGCTGCTGCTAAGTAAAGTGCCACGGGACAACCAAGCCCACCAACACCTACTATTAATACTTTGGCAGCTTTCAATTTTTTCTGTCCCTCCATACCTACTTCTGGAAGGGTAATATGACGGCTGTATCGTGCCAATTCCGGTGGTGTGAGGTCATCAACACCACCGGCAATTGAAGGAATTATTCGTACATCGGAGTTATCACCCACTTCAGAATCAAGTCCACCACTATGTCGTATATCTTCATTATTCACAAAAATATTTACAAAGTTTCGTAGGTTACCATTATCTTCGATGAGATGATTTTTAATATCAGGATGTGCCGTAAATAATTCGCTAAGCACATCTTTAATGGTTCCACCATTTACACTTATTGCAGCTTCGCCACCGGTAAATCGTCGTAGCGGTGATGGAATTCTCAATTGACTTGCCATTATTTATTCTCCTTTATGGTTACGTATTCTTCATTAAAATGTAATCGATCTTGGCTCAATTGCCACGATTTAAAACTGACTGCCCGCCCTGAATGAACGGCAATAATAATATAGCTGAATCCTGGCCATGCATGCTCACGGTCAAATTCAGAAGGTCTGTCTGGATGGTCTGGATGGGAGTGCACAATGCTAATCACTGAAAGTCCCAACTCATCTGCCTTATCTTCTGCATTTTGATATGCCATAGGGTCTATCAAAAATCGACGTTCACGGTTTTCTTCTTTTGTGTTTGTAGCAGGGATATATTCTAATGCTTCACCTTGACCCTCTTTCGTGAAATTACCCAATATGAATCCACAACATTCATGGGGGAATTCCTGTTCTCCATGCGTTTTGAAATCATCAATAATTTTTTTGGTTAAAATAATTCCTGCCATACTAACTCCATAATCCTGAACTAAAATATCGTTCCCCCATATCATTAAAAATTGTAACTACATTCCCCGAACTAATATTTTCTAAAAGTTTTGATGTGGCGGCTAAATATGAGCCCGAAGATTGCCCCACAAAATAACCCTTTCTTGCCACGGAATTTGCCCAATTTTTGGACTCATCAGCGGTCACATTTATCCATTCATCCACCACCGTTTCATCAAAAATTTTGGGTACAATATCTTCAGGAGAACCTAAGGGTTTGAGTCCCTCGATTCCGGGCCAAATTTCAGGACGTACTCCAATAATTTTTATGTGGGGATACTTTTCCTTCAATTTACGACCGATGCCAGTAATGGATCCACCCGTACCCACACCACCTACAAAATAATCTACCGTGCCATCAATTTGCTGGATGATTTCTTCTGCCGTACCATGATAATGAGACAACCAATTATTATCATTTGCATATTGATCACAGAGAAAATATTTATCTGGATTCTCATTAACCAATTGGTGAACGTGACGGAGTGCCTCATCATACCCTTCAATAGCATCTGTTTCGGTAATTATGGTCCCATGAGAAATCATACGTTCTTTTCGCTCACGACTGGCATTTCCAGGGATTACAATTTGTACCTTGTAACCCAATGAGTTACCAATCATAGAATATGCAATGCCTGCATTTCCACTACTGGAATCAATAATGGTTTTATCTTTGGTCAAGTCGCCATTTTTGATAGCTTCCATGAGCATACGTTTTACGGGGCGGTCTTTTAATGATCCCCCTGGATTCTGCCACTCTGCTTTGGCATACACATTGATTTTCTCCTGTTGAAAAATATCTTCTAAGAGAAGTAGTGGTGTATTTCCAATTAAGTCTAATAATTTCATAATTTCAATTCCATGTAAAAAAAAACCCTTCAACTCATAACAAGGAAGGGGTTCTTTACCAATAATCAAACTAACCCTAAACTGGCAAAGGACCTCCTCCTAACATACAACAACAGCAACAAGGGTTGCTGAATTGTGAATTTACCAATTTAATCATATAGCTTTTTTTCATGCGCACGAAACTTATAACCGCGATTATATCTGTACAAAGAGAAAAATTAAAAAAATATTACCCTAAAATTTGATTTGATAAGGCTCACATTTTAGAGTTTATGATGCTTGAGAAAAGTCGATTAAAATTTTTCCGAAATTTTTCCGTTCCTGCATAAACCGATGTGCACCCGGGGAATCAGTAAATGGGAAAACCTTATCAATAATGGGGGAGATATGCCCATTTTTGGCTAACTCATTTAATGCCTTTACACTTCGGGTAATCTTTTCTTCCGCCCCTTGCAGTCGTCCCAAATGATACCCCATAATACTTTTGTTTGATGACATGAGTGACATGGGTTTGTATGTGGGCATGGACCATAATTCTTTAATGGCAGTGAATGGATTCAGCTTAAATCCTGAGACTAAATCTTGATCTCCAAAAATAATGAGTTTGCCCATAATTCCCAAACATTTATAACTCATCTTCCAATTTCTAGCACCCACTGGATCAATGATAACATCTGCCCCTTTATTGTTGGTAAATGATTTTACCCGTTTAACTACATCTTCATGTTGATAATCAATACAACAATCCACGCCCATTTCTTTTAATCGAGGATGTTTCCATTTTGATGCGGTACCTATAATTTTTACATCTACAGATTTTGCAATCTGGATGGCGGCAGTACCCACACCTCCACCGGCACCATGGATAAGCACCGTATCACCTGAGCGAAGATTACCCAAATCGAAAAGCATTTGATAGGCGGTGATATAAACCACAGGAAAAGCAGCGCCCTGCTCTAGACTAAATTCATTAGGAAGTGGCATGACCATTCCTGTGGGGGTACATACATGAGAGGCGTAAGATTCAAATCGGCTAAATGCCATAACCCGTTGTCCCACAGAAAACCCATTTACATTTTCACCGATGGCTTCAATGATGCCACTACATTCACCGCCAATTGTACAAGGTGGTTTTGGTGCCCCAGGATAAAGTTTCATTCGGGCCATTACTTCAGAAAAATTTACTCCAGAAAAATGATTTTTGATTAATATTTCACCAGCTTTTGGTGAAGGTGTTTCGGCATCTCGGACCTGTAAAACTTCAGGTGCCCCATATTTTGATATTACAATTTGCTTCATCTTTTTACAAACCATATCCCTTTCGATTCGGCGACCAAAACACCTGAATCTTTTTGTTCGATGTGACCTTCTACAAAAATCATATTTTTTCGGGCAGATATTACACGTCCTTTTATGAGGAGTCTCTCTCCAACTTTTGCTGGCGAATGAAAGAAAATATCATGGTTGGTGGTGCTCAAGGCTTTGGTATCTACATAGATGGACTGCATTAAAACAGAACAACAGGCCGTACCCAAAATTTCATCTAACATAGTAAATAAAAATCCACCATGTGCAATGCCAAAGGGATTCGTCCACGTCTCATTTACAGTCACTTCACCATGAGCATGTCCTTCTCTAAATTCCACAAATTCTATATTAAATTTTTGTGCAAACGGTGCAGGAAATGTGGCATGAGGTGCCGCTGCTTTAATTTTTTCAAATAATTTTTCATCAATCATGAGTATTCCTATTATCAAAATCCTCTTCAGGGGGCAGGTAATCCTCCATAGTTGTGGTTCCTTCTTGTTCAGACATATTATGTTTCCTTTTAGGGGGTTAAAAAAGGGGCAGATGTACCACCCCTTTCTATTATAAATAAGGATTTGTGTTTAAAATACATGTGTAATTTACGACACCATTATTTTAATTTAACTGCAACTAAATGAAAAACATGCCAATTTTTTTCTTCACCTGAATTTGTATTAGAAATACTATTTTCTTCATGAAAAAAATGAATTCTAAAATTTTTGAACAAAGAATCTAATGAATTGCGATGATGAAATGTCATTTCTTTATTTGTAGTCCATCCATCATCTTCCCCAAATAATTGCCCACAGAATATTCCACCCGTTGTTATCGAGGATGTAATCTTAGTCCATAATTTTGGAAAATTATCCGGATTACAAAATGGCAGGCTGAAGCTTGTATTCACAAGTGTAACTTTTGGAATTACAATATTCTCCATTGCTTGGACTTGTGTAATCAGTTTATTGCCATGAAATTCAGAGAATCTTTTTATTATAATTTGTTCCGCTTCAGGTTCTTTATCCACGGCGATAACATCCCAACCTTGACTAAGGAGTTCAGCTACATCACTACCTTGTCCGCAACCAATATCAATGGATTTTTTTGGAAGTTGAATTTCTTGCTTATTAAAACACTCAAGACCCTTTATAAGTGTTAATTGTGCTTTACTCTCAAGGTGATTTGCGTAATAATCACTCCAACTGAACTTTGTATTTTCTGACATTTATGAAACCATTATTTTTCTAGTTCTTTCATCATTGTGAGAAATTCTTCTTCAGTGAGCACATCTACCCCTAATAAGTTAGCATTATCAAGTTTTGAACCAGCGCCAGGGCCAGCCACTACATAATCTGTTTTTTTGCTCACAGATCCACTGGCGCGTGCGCCGAGTATTTCCACCATACCTTGGGCTTCTTTACGCGTGAATTTTAATAAGCTACCAGTGAATACAAATATTTTTCCAGTGATGCCTGATTCTACAATTTCTTCCACTGTTTCAAAAGAAATACCTGAATCTAAACATGTTTGGACCAAATGATGATTAGTGGGATCTGCAAAAAAATTAACAATGCACTGGGCCATTACATCACCAATCTCATGGATTCTTGTCAAATCCTCAAGGGATGCAAAGCTTAGGTTTTTAATATTGGCTGAGAATGCGCGTTCTAAAACTCTTCCAGAATGTTCACCCACATTTCGAATACCCAATGAATGGATGAATCTTGCAAAAGTTGTTGATTTACTATTTTCAATGGCAGTAATTAAGTTAGTGGCTGATTTATCTCCCAAACGATCTAAACTTGCCAATTGATCATGGGTAAGTTTGTAAATATCCGCAACGGAAACAATATGTCCTTTTTCAACCAGTTGATCAACTAATTTTTCACCAAATCCATCAATATCCATACAATTTTTCGAAATAAAATGCTGAATCCGTCCCTTAATTTGCGCAGGACATGCCATATTTTGACATCGTGTAACAGCTTCACCATCGGGCCGATTCACATGATGATTGCAGACGGGACAGTTTTCTGGTAATTTATACGCATGAGTCCCATTTGGGCGTTTACCTAAAATTACGTTCACCACTTCGGGAATCACATCACCTGCACGCTGGATTAGAACTGAATCTCCAATTCTCACATCTTTTCGATCAATTTCATCTTGATTATGAAGTGTCGCATTTGAAACAATAACACCACCAACATTTACAGGATGAAGTTTAGCCACAGGGGTGACAGCTCCAGTTCGTCCCACACTGGCTTCAATATTCAATATGGTTGTGGTAACTTGTTGGGCTTTAAGTTTTCCGGCAATTGCCCATCGGGGTGAACGAGATCGCATGCCCAATTCATCTTGATGAGAAAAGGAGTTTACCTTGAAAACGACACCATCTATATCATAATCTAAATCATTTCGAATTTTTTCAGTATTTACATAATATTTTTTGAGGAAGTTTACCCCCGTTCCCGTTTTGATTAAGGGGTTTACGGGGAATCCCCATTTTGGAAGTGTTTCTAAAAACTCTTTTTGGGATTTTAATTTTATACCTTCAATAGTGCCTGGGGCATAACAGAAAATCCGTAATGGGCGTGTTGCCGTAATAGTTGGATCTAATTGACGTAAACTTCCTGCTGCTGAATTTCGCGGATTTGCGAAGGGTTGTTCGCTGTTTTCTAATCGCTGTTCATTCATCACTTTGAAATCTTTGTGCGTAATGAAGACTTCACCCCTAACTTCTAAAAGTGACGGAATTTTATATCCATCTTGAAGCTTTAGAGGGATCGCTTTTATGGTTTTTAGATTATGAGTAATATCTTCACCCACTTCTCCATTCCCACGAGTTGAACCACTGATAAAAACGCCATCTTCATAAACGAGCTCTACAGCAAGACCATCAAGTTTAGGCTCAGCAACATATTCAATTTTTTTAATACCTAAACCCTTTTGGGTTTGTTCGTGGAATTGCTGTACCTCACTAACATCCATGGCATTAGAAAGAGAGAGCATGGGCAATCGATGGGTGATTGATCCAAATTCAGGAATGGGAGTGGCACCCACACGTTGGGTGGGTGAATCTGATGCTACAAGGTGGGGATAATCAGATTCTAATTTTTGTAATTCACGTAAGAGTTTATCATATTCACTGTCTGAAATGGAGGGGTCATCGTGAACATAATATCTAATATTATGGTAGTTTAGTTGATCGGAGAGATCATTAATTAATTTTTGAATTTCGTGCATCTAATTTAGTTATCATTCCCGAGAAAACAAATTTGATAAAGGGGCAAAATTTAGGGATATCATGAGTATTTGAGTACCTAAACTATTCAGTGTAAGAAAAAATTTAATTATAAAATTTCACGCTCAATTGTATCGGTTAGACTGAAATAATCTTTACTGGAAAATGAGAAATGCTTATGCATATAATCACCATGAATATTGATGGTGTATTCTTTTGCATATTTTTCGCGATTATCAATAATATCATTCAATGCGGTAATGAAAAAATCAACTTCATCATGTGTATTATACATGCCAAAACTGACACGTACCATTCCCATCCAAGGTTCAGTATGCCATGCAATTTGATGTTCTTTTTCTTTGGCTTTCTTAATCTGTTCAGAATGAGTCAGCTCTAACATTTTTTCTACATAAGGATGTGCGCAGAAGCATTCATTTCGCACGGCGATATTATAATAATCATTTAAAATTGCCGCCACTAAACCATGATTCATTTGTTTAATATTGAATGAAATTGTCCCTGCACGTGGACAGGTTTCGGTACATGTTTCACCATAAATTACCACTTCATCACGTTCTAACATTTGATTTAGGCAGTAGTTTGTTATTTCCATATCTTCTTCAAGTACAAATTCCATCCCGATTAAATCCAGGATGTGGATGGCTGCGCCTAAATTGATAGCCCCTAAAATATTGGGTGTACCAGCCTCTTCTCGATCAGGGAATTTTTTGGTGACGAAATAATTTTCGGGAAATACGCGGTCAACCATTCCACCACCAACTTCATCCGGTTCAATGACTGAGAGAAATGATTTTCGGGTAATCACTACTCCTGGAGATCCAGGGGCATAGGTTTTATGTCCCGAAAAAACCAAGGCGTCAATATCCATTTCGGAATTTTCATGTCCACTCATTTGGATGGGTACATGGGCCACTAATTGAGCCGCATCAACCACCACATATGCACCATATCGATGTGCTAATTCAGCCACTTGATTAATGGGATTTATAATTCCCGTAACATTACTAATTCCCGTAACCGAAACATAATTGACGCGACCTTCAAATTCTTGGAGATACTTTTCCATCAAATCTAAATCAACACAACCCATAGTTGATTCGTGAGTGTCCACGGGAATATGTATGACTTTACCACCGTGTTTTCTATGAGGTAAATCATTAGAGTGGTGCTCCATAATAGAAACTAAAACAATATCACGCTCAGGTCGAAGGGTGTTAAATGTACGGGCAATTCGGTTCATTCCAGATGTGGTGCCACTTCCCGTAAAATAACATGTGTATTCATCAGGGTCGGCTATCACAAATTCTAATATTCGTCGGTGGATCCAGCTGTATGTTTTAGTAGCAATTTTTGCACTAAAATGCATTTCAGAATGGGTATTAGCATAATGTTTTAAAAACTCAATAGATGCCCGATGTGCAGCTCCCATCATGAGGGTTGATGCGGTAGAATCTAAATATACACGACGTGTGGTTTCACCTGTGGCTAATGTGTATTCAGTATCCAATCCAATAAAATCAGATTTGATTTTATCAAAAAGGGCTTTGCCTCTTAATGATTCAGTAGTTGGGTAAAGAGTATCTGTTTCCATACTTGAAATTAGCTGTTTTTACCCCAAAACTGATATATATATTGTGTAAGGGAATTTTACAGGATTGTAACGATTGTAGTCTTATGTTTTTCTATTAATAATAAGTACAGCAAAAATGGTGAGGCAACATCCAATAAGCGTGGAAATTTTCAATGTTTCATGTAGTAGAATCATACTGGTAAGCATGGCGCTGATGGGAACTGTAAATATAAATGAACTAGTTTTTTCAGGCCCCAGATGTTGACTTGCCACAAAATAGGTGGTGGTTCCGAAAGTGAGTGCAGCGATAGACACTATAAAAAAGTGAATCCAAAAAAGTGAATCAACGGTTGTCAATACCATCATATTTTCAAATTTCACAAATGGAATCATTAATAGTGCCGTACCAATATACATGCAGAATGTAAAATTAATAGATTCAGATTTATCTACAGATTTAGAAATGAGTATGGTAAGCACTGCCCAAATAATGGCACATAGAATAAAATAAATATTTCCACTTTGAAAAATCTGTTCAATCCCCAGACCCCAAATATTAATAATGAAGCATCCACCAACCAGTCCTGTAAAAATACCCACAATCTCTTTTAGAGTTAATTTCCGGTTATTAATTATGGCCATCAATCCCATCGTTACTATGGGATTTGTTGTGGTTACTAACACACCACCTGCTCCTGCTAATCCCAATTTTGTACCGGTAAAAAAACAGTAATTGTACAATGCTAAAATAGCGGAACAAATGACTACGGTTTTTACTGAAATTCGACTCAGAGATATTGATTGTTTTAGAAGGGGGAATAATGGAATGAATGTAATTGACGCTACTATAAATCGAGTGAAAATAGCAGTGATTGGGTCGATGTATTGCCCCATGATTTTTGCGCTAGTCCAAGATACCCCCCAACTCACCATGGCAATAATGAGAAGGATAAAGAATAGAGAATCTTTTCTGCTATTCACAAAGATTACTGATTAATTGATTCAGTTTTTCTGCGATATTTTGTGTAAGATTAAATTTAGAATACCACCCCTCCCAGTAACATGGGAGTAGTCCAATTCCAGTGGACGAAATAAATGCCTCATTCATCTCATTTATGGTGTCAAATGGAATGTAAGTCTCTTTTACTTTTATTCCCATTTCAGTGGCAATATTGATAATCGTACTTCTCATTACCCCAGGCAACACACCTAAATCAAGTGAAGGTGTGAAAAGGACACTATCCTTAATGTAAAATACATTGCGTATAGCACACTCCGTAATTATTCCTTCAGAGTTATAGAAAATAGGTTCGTAAGCTTCTTGAATATCCGCATCCTTTTTAGCTTTCATATTACCTAAATAATTCATGGATTTTATAGCGGGATTAAAGCGAATAATGGGATAATTTGCTTCCTCTAAATAGACAACTTTTACGGGATCTTTAGGAAATGGAGAGATGGGCCGGATAGAAACATATATATTCGGTTCCCCCGTGTGATTCCATGGTGTTCCCGTTATTTCACCTCGTGTTATCATCAATCGAAGTAACCCAGTATCAATGTCATTTTTACGGATGAGATTCTGTAAAATTGAGATGAGTTCATCATTGGATTTGTCTAATGGTAACTCTAGAATTTTCAATGCATTTCGAAGACGGTGTAGATGCTTTTCAGCTGAAAATAATTTTCTATTTTGGAATCGAATGGTTTCAAATAATCCATCCCCAAATTGGAATCCCCCATCCCGAAATGAAACCGTCGCATTCTTGATAGGTAAATATTCATCGTTCACATAAACTATAATTTCAGACATCTGCATTCTCTTTCAATTGATGGATTAATTTATCAATAATGGCACCCTTATGATGGGCTTCTTCCCATTCTAATTTTGGATCTGAATCCCATACAATACCGCCACCTACAGGATATACGCCTTGGGTATCTGTGATTGTCATGGTTCGGATGGCAATATTCATATCCATATCTCCGTTGGGAGAAATATACCCCAATGCGCCTGTATAAAAATTACGATTATAATCCTCCAGCGAATCTATGAACTCCATAGCCCGTTCTTTAGGCGCCCCCGTTATTGAACCGCCCGGGAATAATGCAGTCATAATTGACGATTCTGTCACATTCATTTTCAAATTTCCCATCACTTCTGTCACCATGTGATGCACCGTTTCAAATGATTCAATATTATAAAGATTGTTTGTTTCAATAGAACCAAAATTACAAATTCTCCCTAAATCATTTCGTAGCAAGTCAACAATCATTAAATGTTCTGCACGATCTTTTTCAGAATGGAAGAGTTCATTGGCAATACGTTTATCTTCAATTGGATTTGGTAATCGTTTTCTGGTTCCCTTAATGGGGTATGTGTTGATGTGGCCATTTTCAGTTTTGAAAAACCGTTCAGGGGATGCGCTTAATAGTTGAAATTTTCCCGCATTAATATAAATTCCACACAATGGTTTGGCAATTTCTCGCAGTGAAAGGTAAATATTAAAAGGATCCCCTTTAATGGCATAATGTTTCGGATGGGTATAATTAATTTGGTAAATATCACCCAATTCTTGGTGGTTCTTTATGGTAGAAATATCATCTTCATACCGTTGTTCATTGGGAATATCTGCGGTCATTTGAATCCCCGCGGGATAAAATGCTACATTTTTTCCTAACTTATATTCATGAACTCTTTTGGGTTTTCCAAACCAAATTGCTGGTAGATGGGATGTATTATTTTTAAATGGAATATGAGAGAATAATTTACTTTTCAATGTATAAGAAAATCCTCCAATGGCGCAAATTTTTGGATGATTAGAATTTATTTTCCATCCATTGATAGTAGTTTGCCACTCGCGAAGGGGATTCTCAGAATCTAAATCATCTATATTTTTGCAATATACATTATCAAATCCCCAGATTGCAAATCGTATAGAATTATCATCCCAGTGGTCTATTAATGCATTTGGTTCACCATATTCTTGTATGAGTTCTTGAAGCGTTTTCATGATGATGAACCGATTGGTGATTTAATATTTTCGAATGAGGTATAATTGAAAATTCGTGGGGATGGAATGGCGTATGAGAATACATTATTATCTTTTAAAAATTGAGATAGCCCCATTTCTTTAATGGTTGAAAGGAATACTTTATTACGAGTCCCATCTACACGTTCACATATTGGGGGTAATGATGGTGGGGTCCATTTTAGTTTGTTTCCAAATAAACGAAAGAGGTTCAAAGTAATATCTTCATCCCAATCGGGATTAAATTGAAACTGTCGACTCTTAATATTCAATTTTTTACTTTTCAGTTTGCTCAATCCTGAAACGGCGCCAATTTTTTTCAATTCTGGATATAGAATTTCATCCACTCTTCTTTCGAAGGTTATACTATTCACCTTCTGGAATAACCATTTCCAATTATAGTCAGTCAATGTAGAAATCCATGTCTGCACATTAGAATTATATTCTTGATATTTGAGCCATGAGGCATCACTGTGCAACACTAACATTCGAGCCAATAACTCTTTTTCGATTTGAATGTTGTGAAGCCATAATAAAAAAATTAATGTTGAAAAAGGAAATTTTTCTTTGAATCTGTCCGCATTGAGTCCTGCAATAATATTGGGATTACACGAACTGGTAAACCCTTTGGGTACCTCACCATTTGGGGAGACTATATGACCACCAATGGCTCGCCCCTGAGTAGAGAGGATGTTTAAATCTACCCAAATTAGATTACCACTATTCTTTTTAGCTCTTTCAGATAGCCATAATGACGTTAGGTTATAATATCCCGCCAGCTCCCATCCTAAGTGGTGATGTAAAAAAGATGCACAAATGAGTCCATCATAGTCTGCAGAAGTAATAAAAGGTAATCCCTTTTCCTGTAACCACGGATATATTGAAAGTATCTTTTTTCGTTGAAATTCCATAGGTAAAAATAAACCATTTATTTTTGGATAGAAAACGGTTAGATTGTCAATATCAATGAAAGGTAAATAAATGAAACGTGTAGTAATTTTAATAATGATGATGGCAAGTGTATTATATGGATTTGTAGGGTTTGGAGTAACAGGTGGTACAAATTTAATTAGTCACCCCGCCAGACTATTCCCGCTTACAGTAGATGAAAGTCCAGTAGGGGCCTTTAGCTATGATGGTTTTGAAAATGCAATATCTTTGGGTGGATATATATATGTAGATGCATTACCTATTGTTGACTTAGATTTAGAATTGAATGTAAAGATTGCACCATACTATTTCAATTTTAAACAAAATTCCGGTTTATCCTCTCAAGAAAATTTAGATTTTGTGTGGACATCATCATCTCTTTACATGACAATTCAAACAGATTTACTCAAAACATCTATCCCTTTTATTGCTAAATTGAGGATTTTTGCTGGGGCTGGAATTAATAATCATAGTTCAACGCCCATGGTGAATCAAGTAATGTTAGAAGCCATAATGAATGATGATGTGGAGAATGGTATTTTTGATTCTCAAAAAATGATTGATTATTTAGATGAAAATAAAATTGAAATAGGTGGATTCCATATTCAATTAGGTGCCCAGTTTAAATTGTTATTTTTTGATTCAATGTTAATTTACAGACATGTATTTACCGATAGAATTACTCTAGACACAAAAAGGTTTGATAGTTTGAATCTTCGACTTGGGTATGGATTATAATTTTTAGTACTATTGATTTTTTAAGGGCGCTTCGGCGCCCTTTTCAATTCATCACAATAATACGTTTTAAGGTTTCCCAATGGGATTGATAGCATAAGTTAAGAGGTCATCTATGGGAAATTTATCAGCTATTTTTATGGATTCAATTTCAAAATCTATATTTGAAGCATTGTATAATTCTACAAATTCATTTGGAGAGTCTGAGCCATCTAAATCAAACATGACTTCAGAAAAATAGATTTGTGCCAACAATGACTCAAAGATAGGGACTATAGTTAATTTCGTACACTGAAGTTACAGTATGTTTCAATTATTTTCTAAATATAGAAATTATATGTATATTTAAGGCAAGTACAATGAACAAACCTCCTGCATAGTCGAAAATAATGTAGTCCTGATTTATAATTAAAAAATTGAGGTCTTATTGAAAAAGTTGATAATATTAGTTCTCTTTACCTCATTATGGAGTCAAGAGAATATTGCTGAAGGAATGTCAGGGGATGCCCTTTTGGATTATCTTCGCTTAAATTATAAAACTAGTTCAACACTGGGGTATAATACTGCCAGAGATGTTCTATACTTGAATATTGAAAGAACGGATGGACAGGTAATGGGAGTGTATACCAATTTTGCGGTTACCCTTCCGGATGGCGTTGACCCCAGTACTCATCTATATGAAAATGGAATAAATTGTGAGCATGTATGGCCACAGAGTATGTATGATGGATCTGAACCCATGAAAAGTGATATGCACCATCTTCGCCCCTGCAAAGACAATGTGAATTCATCACGAGGGAATAATCCTTTTGGTGAAATCTCAGATTCCCAAACGGATCATTGGTATTGGCAAAGTCAAAACACGTCTTATATTCCTTCTTCGAACATTGACGAGTATAGTGAAAGTTCATCTTCATATTTTGAACCACGTGAAGACAGAAAAGGGGATATTGCCCGTACTGTCTTTTATTTTTATACCATGTATGCCAGTATTTCAGATGACAATTTTTTTGAAATTCAGAAAGCGCAATTGAGAGTTTGGCATGAACAAGATCCATCAAATAATGATGAGGTGATTCGCACATGGGCCATTGCTGGCTATCAACAAAATAAACCAAATCCATTTATATTGGATGAAACCCTCATTGTTCGGGCATACTTCCCAGATGAAATGATGATGGTCGGTGATGTAAATGGAGATATGATTTTAAATATACTAGATGTGGTAACTATGGTGGGATATATTATGGGTACCACCGAATTGATTCCACCCTTTGATGTTGCTGCCGATATGAATGAAGATGGCATCGTGAATGTTCTTGATGTAGTAACATTAGTGAATTTTATTCTGAGTTGATTTCATCTGGAAATTAATCCCGTAAAACCCTAAGTTTACCCCCTCGTTAAAAGGAGTTAATTGTGAGAAATATTTTATATTGTTTACCGTTACTTTTCATTATTTCTTGTGGAAACAAGAATGAAGATAACACAGAAGTAAAATTAGAAGAAGTGCAAAAAGAGGTAGTCATAGAAATAAAGATTGGTGGAGAGGTAACCACTGAATCTGGTTTAAAGTACGAAGTAATTACATTGGGTACTGGCGAAAAACCAGGTGAATCTGATAAAGTAGAGGTTCATTATCATGGAACACTTTTAGATGGAACCGTTTTTGATTCATCGGTTGATCGTGGTGAAACCATAAAATTTGGTTTGAATCAAGTAATTAAAGGGTGGACAGAAGGCTTGCAACTGATGCCTGTAGGGTCAAAGTTTAAGTTTACCATTCCATCAGAATTGGCATACGGTGGACGGAAAACCGGAAGTATTCCCCCCAATTCAACATTGATATTTGAAGTTGAATTATTCAGTATTGAAAAAGCATTTGTGGATACAGACTTCAATTTACCCGGAAGAGAAGAAGTTACTGATTCTGGAATACGCATGATTGTCCACAAAGAAGGCAGTGGTGATGTGGCAACAGCAGGGCAAACGGTTTATGTCCACTATACAGGCTTATTAGAAACGGGTAAGAAATTTGATAGTTCTCATGATCGGGGACAACCCTTTTCATTTAAGTTGGGTCAAGGACGTGTAATTAAAGGCTGGGAAGAAGCATTCGCATTAATGAAACCCGGTGAGAAACGTACTTTGATAATTCCACCAGAATTGGGATACGGTGAGCGTGCCGCAGGGGCAATACCACCAAATTCAATTCTTATTTTCGAAGTTGAATTGGTGAAAGCATTTTAATATTCATAAACCATATGGTTTCATTGTAGTCCGTTAATTTTAGCGGACTTCTTTATTTTTAGTAGTAAATTTTCAGCATATTCCAAAGGAGATTTCATGAAAAAATACACCTCAATTTTATTATTGGTTCTTTGTATTGCAGCCTGCACCAAGAAGGCAGAGTACCCCTGGTTTGCCGGCAGTTTTGATGATGCCAAATCCAATGCTGGTGAAAAACTCATCATGCTTGATTTCTATGCTACATGGTGAGGTGGATGTAATCTGCTGGATGCAGAGACATTCTCAAATCCTGTGGTGGCCCAACACGCAGCTGAAAATTTAATTTCAGTAAAAGTAGATGTGGATAAAAAAGTAGGCAGTGATTTATTCTCTACTTTTAATGGTACGGTCATGCCCACCCTTGTATTTTTAGATGGTAGTGGAAATGAGATTGACAGAATTATTGGATACCTCCCTCCAGAACAATATCAGACAAGAGTTGTTGAGATTCATGGCAATATAAATACACTTGGAGCCTGCCTCCAAAAGTATGAAAATGGAGAACGAACTTCACACCTCCTATTTACTATGGCAAAGAAATACACCGATCGAAATGAACCGGATGATGCCATAAAGTATTATGCTGAATTATTAGAATCATTTCCTGAAGCAGATGAAAATATGGTGTCTACGGCCCAATTTGAATTGGCATTTAATGAATTTAAAAATGGAAATGTGGACCCATTTAATGACTTTGTGAATAATTTTTCCACATCCCCCATGGCTCAAATGGCCCTTTCATATATGGCTCGCATTTACGAAGGGGAAGATAATCAAGTGAGCGAATTGGGTGTACATAGACGAATGTTAGATTTATATCCAAATAATCCCAATGTATTAAATGGATATGCATGGCGAATGGCAGAAATGGAATTAAATTTGGAAGACGCCTTAGTAAAGGCCAAATATGCGGTTGAGCTTACTGCAAACGATAAGGAGTTCCAAGCGGGGATTTTAGACACACAGGCCGAAGTATTGTGGAAAATGGGTCGATTTAATGATGCCATTTTAACCATTGAAAAATCGTTACGGATTGACCCAACGAGTGATTATTTCATGGACCAAAAAACAAAATTTGTAAATGCTAAGAAGAAAGCACGCAAACATGTACCAGTCTAGTAATTTTATTCCCAAGAATACCAAAATCGATTCATGGGATGATTTAAAACCTCAATTTGATATTCTGATTAATCGAGAGATTAAAACGCAAGATGATCTTGAAGAATTAATAACTCATTATAGTGAACTCATTTCGGTGTTTGAGGAAGATTATGCATGGTCATATATCAATATGTCATGCCATACAGAGAATGATGATTATGTGAAAAAGTATGAAAAATTTGCATCTGTCATTGAACCTGAGTTTAGTAAAGCGGCCAATGAATTGACTAAAAAGATTGCCACGCATCCTCAGTTTTCTGAATTAGATTCACATCGTTTTGGTCAACTGTCAAAGCTTTTTAAACGTGAATTAGAAATGTTCCGTGATGAGAATGTGCCCTTGAATGCTGAATTATCCAAACTATCATCACAGTATGATCAAGTGGCGGGTGGACTCACTGCTAATATTGATGGGGAAGATTTACCCATGCCAATGGCAGGCACACGACTATTGTCATCTGACCGTGAGGTGCGAAAAAATGCATGGTTGGCCATGCAAGAATCTCGGTATGCCAAAAAAGAAGAATTCGATACGCTCTATTCTGATATGGTGAAACTACGACACTTGGTCTCTGTAAATGCAGGCTATGATAATTTTAGAGATTATCAACATGACAACCTGCATCGATTCGATTATACGCCTGCCCATACAGAAGCATTTCATAATGCGGTAGAAACCTGTGTAAAACCATTGGCATTATCCATCCATAAAAAGCATTGTGAAAAGTTAGGTTTAGACTTGTCTGATTACCGCCCATGGGATAACTCTGGCGAACCTGAAGGTCAAACTCCCCTTAAACCCTTTGAGTGTGGAGAAGAACTAACGGCAAAAGCCATTGACATTTTCTCTATCCTAAACCCTCAATTTGGTGAAAATTTGAAGGCAATGGCTAAAAATAACTTATTCGATTTAGACTCTCGTAAAGGCAAGTCTCCCGGTGGATATAATTATCCATTAGAAGTTACTGGAATGCCATTTATTTTTATGAATGCTGCCGGCACTCAAAGTGATGTGACTACCATGATGCACGAAGGTGGACATGCCATGCATACGCAATGAAGAACCATTGGTGCAATATCGTGAGACCCCATCAGAAATAGCCGAGACTGCCAGTATGAGTATGGAGCTGATGACCAGTCCATATTGGGATAATTTTTACAATAAAGAAGATCATATTCGGGCGCGACGTGAACATTTAGAGGGTATAATTACCTTCTTCCCCTGGTGTGCCACGATAGATTCACTCCAACATTGGGTATATTTGAATCCATAGCATACTGTGGAAGAACGCGACACCCACTTTATAGCGTTGACCAAACGATTTGGCTCCTGCGTCAACTGGAGTGGTTATGAACATTGCCAACGAAATGGATGGCAACGACAAGGTCATATTTTTGGCGATCCATTCTACTATATAGAATATGGCATTACCCAATTGGGTGCATTACAAGTATATCGAAATTTTGTGAAAAATAATGGAGTTGGACTTGATGGCTACATTAAAGGTTTGCAAATGGGTAATTCAAAACAATCCCAGAAGTGTGGGAAAATATGGGCATTAAATTTGACTTTTCTGCAAATACCATCAAAGAACTGATGGAATTTGTACAAGAAGAATTAGATAAATTGGATGTGGAAATTTGCGTGGGGTGAAAAACCAGGATTCTGGGGATAGTTTTCAGGGTTCAAGATTCAGCATTACAATTTCTGACTATTTATGACTTTCATACTTTTCATTTTAACTTTGTTTTACCCTCAGTCTAATTTTATGGTTTGACAGGCTCACCATGGCAATTTTTTTGTTTTTGTCTAAAGGTCTAGCCTCTAACCAATAATCCCCTCTCAACCAATCAACTAATCTACCAATCAACTATTTCCCCACTAAAATGGGTTTAGAAAATAAAAATGAATTGGGTACCAATACATCATTACCTTCTTGAGAGATTGTGGTATAGCGAAGATTGATATCCATCACTTTTCCCTCATATTTATCCACCACTATAAAATCATTTAACTTAAATGGTTCATAAAGCAGTATCAGAATACCCGAAATTAAATTTGAAAGAATATCTTTCAGTGCAAAGCCCAGTGCAAACCCAGTAAGCCCCAACCCAGCCACCATGGCAGAAACATCCACACCCAAAGTTCCCAATGCGGTAATAAGTCCCAAGAGCATAAGCAAATATTTTGCCGTTCTGCCCAAAAGTTTTACAATGGCTGGGTTTAATTGTTTGGTCAATGAGCGTGAGCTGATTACTTTTTTGCAATAATTCCAGCCATATAAAACCCAGCAAACAAACATCCGGCTGAAATCAGTTGGGGGATATTATCCATAATTATCTGAAGTAACTGCTGCGATAGATTTTCCATGATTTCCCTTACTTTTCTATTTTCACCAATAGATTTTCTTCAAAATATAATCGTTTGGCTTTGGGATGATTGTAAAATGTCCACATTTCAAACACTCTCCCATTACTATCTAATTTATCCACGTGTACTGGATCACCAGTAATCTCCATAGCTTGGTGAAGGGTCATACCCAACAAGAGCACATGACGACTTTTATCATCTAACTCTTTCTGTTTGACCAACATTAATGCTTTCATTTTCTTCCGGGTTTCTTCTGCTTCAATTTCTCTTTGTTTTAATGAAAGCTCATCCACAATTGAACTTAAATCTTCTTCTCTAAAGGGGTGGATCTCAATAATGGTTTCTAACGATTGAATCGCCATAATATATTCTTCCTGTGCTGTGAATAGATTGGCTTCCTCCATGAGTCCCACCACCAAATCATTATATTTTTTCTTCACTTGTGTGTGGATCTCAGTGCTCATATCAAATGCCTGTTTGTAATATTCATGGGCACGATTAAAACTTTTGTGATGAAAAAGGGCATCCCCTTTTTCTAAATAAAGCTCTGCCAAGGCATCATCTCCCAGAGGATATTCAGGCGCTATTCGTCGTGCTTTTTGAATGATATCCTCCGCCTGTGCAAATGTCATCTCCGATTTATGCATTGCCACTGAATCAATCAGCACCATGGCTACATCTTTTTTACGAGAGTTAATTTCAAATTTTAAATCTTCATCGGCCATCGCTGACGCCTTATTGAACCATGAGGTGGCCGCATCATAATTTTCAATTTCAAGGGCCTGTAAGCCCGTTCTGAATTGTTGATAGGGAATTTGCTCATAGCAGAAACGTAGCATTTTTTGGGCTTTATCAAATTTTATATGATGAGGATATTTCGTAATGAAATTTTCAAACCCTTTGGATGCTTCTGCATATTTTTCATTTATTAGATAATTAAATCCATAATCTGCTGAGGTTCGTTTTCCCCCAAATATGGTTCCAATAGTGATGAATATACCTTTCGCATACATGTCTAATCCCGTAATGTGAGAGATATGCCCGGGGTCATCCACGGATAAAAATTTGGTACGATTCCATCGACCCTCCAGACCATACACAATTGAAAATGATCTACCCTTGGGTTGATATGCGGCTTTCACTCCCACTGCAAACGCTTCGCCTACTCCCTTTCCCTTTAGGTAATAATCGCCACCCGTGGATTCATACAGAGTTCCATAACTATACCCTAATGCATGATACATATACCCCATAATCCTATTGGTGGCTTGAAATGTGATGGAAGTATTCACATTAAAATCATTGATGATGGGTCTGAATCTAAACTCACCTCGCGTACCACTACTAAGGGCTGAATACCAGCTTCCATCCTCTGGTAATTTCGGGTTTGACAAGCCACTTATTCGCCTAAACCCCAATCCAAATTGTATATCTATATAATTCTGATGGAAGATATAATTGGTTGCATTAATCCGTAAAAAATCAACTTCAAAAAAGAAGGCTGTTCGATTATTTTTACCCTCAATTGTATGAAAAGTTGTGGTGGTAGAATCTAAAACCACTGGCAAGGAATTACCTATTTGTGTATTAAATAGACCCCTATTCCAATAATCTGAACCGCCATAGGTAAGCTGTCCCATTCGTATTTCAAATGGTGTAAATGAAATGGGTTCACGAAAAATGTTTCGACGTAGAACCAAATTCCAATAATAATCGAACGTGGTGGTGGTCCATGTCTGTTCTTCCGCAGCCAAAATGGTGCAAAAGCTTAAAATAATATAAATGAATCGCTGTCTCAAGGGGCTCAAATCTATGGAGAAACTAGGGTAAAATAAAAGATAATCCCTTGTTTTTCTCCTCTTAAAAGCCGTTTCACTAATGGGTGAATAGAGTGTATTTTTATCCCTATGTTTTTATATCGATTAATACTTTTGCTGTTAATCTCCTGTATTTTCACCCAAATACCGGGTGCATTTTCCATTACACGCATCCAATATGGAGGGGGGGGCGATTGGTATGCAGACCCTAGCTCTCTTCCCAATTTGCTTTCCTATGTTGATAGATATACTAATATCACCGTAAATAAAATGGAAAAACGTGCCAAGATTGGCGATGATGTTTTTCATCGAAGTCCCTACTTGTATATGACTGGTCATGGAAATATAAAATTCACTGATGATGAGGCCTTCACATTAAGAGATCACCTTTTAGCGGGGGCCTTTCTTCATGCAGATGATAATTATGGAATGGATAAATCATTTCGCAGAGAAATGGAAAAGGTTTTCCCTGATAAAGAATGGGTCGAATTACCTCCATCTCATGAAATTTTCAAGGTCCATTTTACATTATCTACAGGACTCCCCAAGGTTCATGAACATGATAAAAAACGCCCCCAAGCATTGGGGTTATTTGAAGACGAGCGATTGATTGTGCTCTATACTTTTGAATCTGATTTAGGAGATGGATGGGAAGATAAGAGGGTCCACCAAGATCCTCAGGATGTTCGCACTGCTGCCCTCCAGATGGGAACCAATATCATTGTATATGCGTTGAGCCAATAATGAATTCACCAATTAAATCTTATATACATGAATACCGGCTATGGAAGGCTAATTTTCGGCTATTACAAAATAGCTTCCATTTTGTAAAATTAATCCTTCCCCTCTTAACTCTCATTGTATTGTTTGAAGCTATTTTTTATCAATCCATTGCAATTCGAAGTCATCTTATATCCTATCTCTTAGGGGGTATATGTAGCATAGGTGCATATTTGATATTAGAGTGGATGTTACATAGATATGAACTTTTTGGGAATAGTACCGATGTTCATCTGGCTGAAGATATTGGCGCACAACACCCTCATATAAAAGATCGTCTGTTGAATGCATTACAATTAGATGAACAAATCAAGACCGACTCCAAAGGGAAAGACCTTGCAGAAGCGGCTATTGCACAAATCAGACAAAGTGTTCACATTCTTCCCACTCAAACTTTATTCAATTCGGTATCCAAAAAACTCAAACGTGAAATCAGCTACATCGTGGGTGGATTGGCATTGGTTTTTTTACTTACTTTTAATTTTTCTACATCTGCAATAAACCGATTAATCCATCCCAACCAACATTTTCCTGCACCTGTTCCCTTTACACTCACCTCATTGTCTACACATGTGAATGTATTGGGAGGAGATACAATTTCGGTAACTATTGCAGGGATTGGAGCATTACCAGATTCAATTGCCATTATATGGACGGACAAACACGGTGAAAATCGTTCTACCGCCTATGAAACGGGCGAACTATATACATTTACTTTCCCAAATATTCGTCAAAATTTGGTTTGGCATGGTCAATTTGAAAATGACCAATTCTTCAGTCCATGGGATATTATCAAAACAAATTCAAATACTATTTTCGTAACTGATCGACCTATAATTGAATCAGTAAATTTTACCATTATTCCTCCCCCATATACGGGTGAGTCTGCAAAATCACATCCTGGAAATATCACTAATATTCAACTCTTATCTGGAAGTAAAATTCAGATTCAAGCGAATGCCAGTAAACCCCTGCAAAGGGCATGGATGCTATTAGAAGGAGTGGGCACAAAAGATTTCAATATACGGGGCACAACTATAGAGAACACCCTAACCATTGGTTCATCCGTTAGTGGAGCACTTTTCTGTGAAGATGAAAATGGAGTTGAAAATTTAAATCCCACTTATTATCGCTTTAATATTTATCATGATTCACCCCCTGATATTTTAGTAACAAGCCCTGAACACGAATTTGAGTTGGATGAGTCCAACGGTTTTAATATTACATTTCAATCCAGTGATGATTATGGATTCTCATCGGCTTGGATTGAGTATAAATTGATAGCTCCCTACTATTTAGGAAGTCAAGATACTACACTCCATCGCCGTGAAATACCAGAATTATCAACTTCGGTCCGTTCTCAACAGGTAGTTCATTATTGGGATATTGGTCATTTGCAACCAGCACCAGAAGATGAAATACATTTCACCATCCATGTTGCAGATAATAACACGGTAATGGGGCCATCAATTTCAAATACATCTCTGTTTATAGGACGGTATCCATCCATAGAAGATATGTTCAGGCAGCTTGAAGAAGAAGAAGCTCAGGTTGAAGAATACACTGATGAGATGGTATCTGATATAGACGATTTACAAGATTTGGTTGAATCTCTGCAATTGGAGATGTTGAAATCTGATGAAATGTCATGGGAGCAACAACAGAAAGCACAAGAAGCCATCCAGCAAATGCAGGAAGTTTTCAATCAACTGGAAGATATTCAGGAAACGGTTCAAAAAATTCAAGAGCAAGCAGAAAAAAATAATCTGGTCTCCGATAAACTCACCGAAAAATTTGGCAAATTTCAAGAGCTTCTCAATGAAATCATGACTCCGGAATTGATGGCTGCGATGGAAAAATTGCAAGAAGCCATGCAGAACATGGACATGCAACAAATGCTAGATGCATTGGAAGACTTTGACTATGATCTAGAAGCCTTCGAAGAACAATTGGATCGTTTTATTGATATGTTTGAGCAGGCCATTGCAGAACAAAAAATGGATGAAGTGGTGAAGCGTTTGGAAAAATTGACGGAAGAACAAGAGACAATTACAGAGAGCCTAACTTCAGATCCAAATGCTGACATGCAAGAATTGGCTTCACGTGAACGCCGTCAAGAAGAGCAATTCAAAGGTCTTGAAGATGCGATGGAAGATGCCACAAAATCAATGGAAAATTTATCTGATGAAGCTGCAGAGCAGATGGCAGAATTGAAAGATAGTGAGCTTACTCAAGAAACTAAATATGAATTAAAATCTACCCGTAAAAATTTGCAGAAAAAAGATAAGAAAGCCTCAAGCGAATCTGCCCAAGGTGCTGAAGATAAATTAGAAAAAATGTTGGCAAAAGCAAGAGAGATTCAAGAACAATTTCAAGAAGATACTGTGGATGAGATGATGGATGCGTTTCTGTCAGTGGTCCGAAACATTCTTTACATATCTCAAGCCCAGGAAAAATTGGTTCTTTTTACTGAAAAATTAAATTCAAGGAATCCAAACCTTCCAATAGCAGCATCTCGGCAAAATCAAATCAAGCGTGAAAATCTGCAACTAATGAAGCAAATGATGGCACTTTCTAAAAAAACATTCTATATTACACCTGCCATCAGTAGGGCCTTAGGGCGAACCACTGTTGCCATGGATAGAGCCATTGGTAATCTTGAACAGAAACAAAGCGTTAACTCCAAAAAATCTCAAAAGGGTGCACTTAATGGCCTGAATGAAACTGCATACCTTCTTCTTTTGGCCATGGAAAAAATGCAATCTTCTGGATCAGCATCAGGGTTTGATAGCTATTTGGAGCAATTGGAAGGAATGTCTGAGCAACAAAAGGGAATCAATAAAGGAACCATGAAAATGGGTCAAATGGGGATGATGGCCCAACAACAAATGATGCAGGGCTTGCAGGGTCAACAAGAGGCACTTCAAAAGGCGCTTCAAGAGATGATGAAGGAGATGCCTGGGGGTGATACGCCTGGAAGCTTGTCTAAAGCTGAACAAGACATGGAAGAAGTAATCAATGATTTTAAACGCAGACAAGTAACTCGTGAGACCATGGAAAGACAGCAACAGATTCTATCCCGAATGTTAGATAGTCAAAAATCCATGACCCAAAGAGATTTCTCTGAGAAACGAAAAAGTAAATCAGGGGGGGAATTCATATATGATGGTCCAACCGGTTTACCAGCAGATAAAGGTCAGCGAGACCTATTTCTCATTAATGCTATGGAATCCGCATTACAGGAGGGGCACTCCCGTGAATACCAACAGATGATGAAGCATTATTTTAGAGGTCTACAGAAAACCTCCGAGAAAACAGATGAATAAAATATTTTTGTTTATATTATGTACCCTAATATTGGCACAACCACCAACACCACAGGTATTAGAAGAATTGAAACGCAATGCAGTTCAAGCTAAAAAAATGAGGCAAAATAAAAATGAATTTGAAAAAGAACTTCGACAGGGGCACACATTAGAACAGAATGGCATGACCAAAGAGGCAGAACAAATTTATAAGAATGTACTTTCAAAAGAACCTGGCTATACCCGTGCGTTTACAAAACTTCGAAAATTATTAAAAAATCAAAATCGATATGATGAACTGATTCCCATTGTAGATAATTATGTTAATTCACGACCCAAAGATTCAGCAGTGCTCATTGATCAGATGGAAATTTATATCTGGGCAGAAAATGAACAGTGGACCAATTTTGCAAAAATAATTCTTCACTCAAATATAAAAAACACGCATACCCTTAAAAGCCTTATTGGCAGAATGATCTCTAATGGATTATTAGATGATGCTCTATCATATATTGAAATTATCCGATCCAAAACAAAACAACCTGATTATTATGCGTCAGAATTAGGCACCTATTTTAGAACCCGAATGGCCTTTGATAAATCGTTAGAAAACTTTCTCCTTTTTTTAGAACATAATCCTAAAAATTATCAAATGGTATCTTCTCGCATTATGTCATTTCCCACCGATGGATTTGTGGTAGATAAATTGCGGGAAATCCTAAATATTTCCCATGTTAAAAGCGCAAAGCTATTACTCTCAGATTTAGAATTTAGAGCTGGTAATTTCAAAATTGCATATGACTTATTGAAGGTTCATTATACCAAACCCGGACAATTATTGCAATTTGCACAACATGCCACTAATGCAAAAGCATATGATATAGCCTTAGCTGTTTTCAGTGATATTATTGAGGGGGAATTCAAAGTTGAGGTGATTAGATCCGCTATTTATGGGATGGCACAAACGTTAGAAATTCAATCCATAAAAACTGAATCATTATTACCTCTCTCTCGATTTTTTGATGGCAATGAATTTTTTGAATCGCCATATTATACAGTTGAAGAATCACTTCTTCCCTCATTATGGAAAGCGGTAAGCATATATGATTCTCTCAGAATTAATGATGGAAATCTAGATGCTACTTACCGGTTAGCAGAAATTAAATTCCGTGCCATGAATGATTTGGATGGTGCCTTTTTACTCTATGAAAAGGTAGCCCAAAAAGCTGCTAAAATGGATTTCCGTTTCTTGGCTGCCCTGCGGATTATTGACATAAGTCTTGCCAAGGGAGATACAAAAAATGCCTTGGACCAAATTAAAAGCTTTAAGCGTAATTTTAGAAAAGGTGATGAGAAATTGATTCTCAAAATTAAAGAAAGTCAAGTGAATTTTTATGCAGGGGAATTCCAGGCAGCAGGAGATAGTTTGATTCAAGTATTAAAAAACTTACCAAAAGATTCCCACCGTTATAATGACTTATTAGATGTACAAAGTATTATTTTAGCCTTTACAGACGAATCGGAGGCATTCAACAATTTTGCTCAAATACAATTGTTAATCCGTCAAAATAAACGAACACAAGCGTTGGAGAATTTATCTGCAATGATCAATGTAGAAAATAACTTTATTCGGGAACTATCGCTGTATCAAATTGCCTATTTACATGTACTCCAAAATGAATATAAATTGGCAACACAAAAACTGAATCTTGTGGCCGGTGAAACAATCTTCACTGAAATGTCTCTGATACTTCATGCTGAAATTTTAGATTATTTATTGGGAGAAGTGGGCTCTGCAATTGACCTTTATTTAAAATTTCTTGAAAATTATCCACTCAGTATTTATTATGATGATATTCGATTAAGATTAAGGGAGTTGGCAAGTTAGATGAATAGAATTTTACTTATTTTAGTTTGTGGTTTTACCTTTCCACAGAAGCTTTTAATCCCCATGGATTTAATACAAACGGATCATTTAAAAGCCTATGGAGTGGCATTCTCTACTCTAGAGAAAAATAAAAATGTGGACTGGCTTTTAAATTTCCGGGGGGGATCTTTCATGATGGATGCCAGTGCACGAACCCAGCAGGAATGTACCCTTAAAGGAGTTGCCTACGAATTGATCGATGCGGGGCAACTTTCACAAATTTATGCCACCATTGAAGAAAATAATATGGATGTTGTTCTATTAGAAAAACTCCCCAAAATTGCAGTTTATTCTCCTGAAGACAAACAACCTTGGGACGATGCGGTAACCCTGGCATTAACCTATGCTGAGATTGAATACGAAACGGTGTTTGATGATGAAGTGCTTACCAGTAAATTAAATGAATATGATTGGCTACATCTTCATCATGAAGACTTCACTGGACAATACGGAAAATTTTACAAAAGCTATCGAAATGCAAACTGGTACAAACAACAAGTTGTGGACTTTAATGCCACTGCTTCTCAGTATGGTTTTTCTTCTGTCCATGAATTAAAAAAAGCCGTGGCACTCAAAATTAAAAACTTTATAGCAAATGGAGGTTTTTTATTTGCCATGTGTTCTGCCACTGATTCATTTGATATTGCGCTGGCAGCACTCAATGTAGATATTGTGGATACTCCATATGATGGAACTCCTGTAGAGTCCGGTTTTGCAGGGAAACTAAATTTTTCTAATGGTATTGCCTTTGAAAATTATCAACTCTATACCAATCCCATGACCTATGAATACGCTACCATCGATGTTCCCCCCAGTCATCGACCGGTAACTCGAACTGCTGAGGCAGATTATTTTACGCTCTTTGAATTTTCTGCAAAATGGGATCCCGTTCCCACCATGCTTACACAAAATCATGTAAATGTTATTAATGGATTTATGGGGCAAACAACAGGATTTGACCGAAAATATTTAAAGAATCATGTCCTCATTATGGCGGAAATTCCAAATGATGCATTAGTGAAATATATTCATGGGAATGTGGGAAGAGGTACGTTTACTTTCTTAGGTGGACACGACCCAGAAGACTATCGTCATTTTGTTGGAGATCCTGCAACGGATTTAAATTTACATCGAAATTCTCCCGGGTATCGATTAATTCTAAATAATGTTCTTTTTCCAGCTGCGCGGAAGAAAGAGAAGAAAACCTAATTAAAATCCAATTTTAAACTTTATTTTTCCCTTTAACTCAGAATAGTCATTTTCCGCAGAAACGTTATCCGTCAAAGAGATGAAATCAACATTTAAACCAATGCTCATATTTTTTGCAATTTTGTATTGAGCACCACCTTTAATTGTTAGTTTTAAATTGTCAATTTCTCCTTCACCATTTGCATCAGCATCTTTACCCCCACTTACCAGATTTAGACCTAGAAATGTGCTGAGTGCTTTCTCCCAGAATTTATAACCGACTTTTGTTGACAATACAAAAAAATGAGTCGGCATAATAGACACACTTTCTGGTGTATTTACAGAAAGTCCACCACCCATATTAATGGCGAGGGGAGAATCAAATCTTAAAGCAAATGAACCTGTATATGAACCGGTTGTAAAATTAGAATTTGTTGAAGAAGTGTCATTTGGATTATAAAGGTTATCTTTGTACATCATATACATAATATTGCCATTCATACTCACATTTGTACCACTCTTTAAATCAAATTTATAAGATGGACTAATTGTGTGAGTTATGGTCTTGTTAGATGCTGTAATTGAATTATCTTCAACCGATATCCCTTGTCGGTTCAAGGTTCTGAATGAGTAATTAATTGATGGTAGTTCACTCAAGGTTATTCCAAAACCTGCAGATGATGTATTGGATGTAGTTGTGGATGTCTTTAGTTTTTCTTCTGGTTTATCTCCCATAAGATTATCATGCTCATTTTCATAATTTAAATTAATTGAAAGCTGATTTTCAAATAATCTCGTTTTCAATGAGCTTTTTATGCCTTGTATATCGGTTTGGATGGATGAATTCCCCAAAGATACAAAATTAGCAGGAACACGCTTATATACTGCATTAAAATCAAAATTATAATCATCAAATTCGAGAGGGGTTTTAAATGTAAGTCTATACGTCCCTTGTTTAATTACATCATTGATTAAATAGTTGATTAAATAGTCTGAAGCATCAAGACTATCCATATCTGGCAATGGGACCGAAATCCCACGACCCTCTGAACTTCCTATTATCATATCACTATTGATATTAAAGCCAACTAAATCTTCAATCTTATTAAAGAGTTTTTTAGTTTCATTCAATTGATTTTCGGGCATATCCAAACTTTCTGCTAATTTATCTACGGGTGTCCCCCTGAGATCATTCATTAATGAAATTGCAGTCTCTGCTTTAAATTGTGTTTTTTTATTATTTAACAATAATGTGAAGTCCGTACCCACCACCGCATTGCCTAAAAAGGTATATTGATTATACAATTCATTAAATTCTAAATTATATTCATCAAGGTCGTCATATGAGGTGAGGGCACTTATACCAAAATTAAATTTTGAAAAATCAAGCTCTGTGCGAAATGCCTTCATTCTCCGAGATGCGGTCCCTTTTGTATGATTTACAAACGTAAATGTAGAATCATCTTCTGTCACATCCAGAAATATTTGGGTCCAATAAATAGAATCAATTTCTGTTTCGGTTATTGAACTAATTTGTTCTTTTGTATTTCCAGACACGATACTAGTATTCCATGGTCCCAATTTAAATTTAGTGTATATCCCTCGAACACGGGTTCCTTTTAATGAAAATTCAGAAAATTCAGTAGAAAAATCTCCATATCGAAAATCTAAATATGGTGATGATAGTCCAAATTTTATTCGGTTAATGGGTTGTCTTCTCTCCAAGTTTTCTTGTGCATCTTTATCCATTAAATGTGTATTGAATAATGCGGATGTTTTAATTTTAACATTTCCAATTCTAAGTTTGAAAGAGGTATTCAATTTATGTGAATCCATTGGGCGATTTTCAGGTCGATCCTTCCCAAAAAATTCATCATAATCAGAATTATAACTGATATTGCCTTTAAACTTAAATTTCTTACGCCAATCAATTTTTTCAGCAAACGATAAATCAATTTCAGCCAATTTAAATTTAAATTTTTTATGGAGAAAGATTCCTTCATCATCTGCCAGTTGGAACTCTACTTTGTGTTTCCCTGATTCCAAGGGTATATTGGGAACATAGGTAACCATATCTACTGATTTATAGATAAATTTTGAAACATCAACATTATCCACAATTAATCTAATATTATTCAAATCTATTGATCCTTCAGGATCATAGAGTGAAAGAATAATTATGGAGGCGTCTTTTGAGGTTTCGTTTGCTGGTGGATTCAAAAGATCAATGGAAATATTGCCATGTGAACCACCTGCAAGCAGAGGTTCAAATACGGGATATCCTTCTGGAGCGTTTTCACCATCAACCGGCCATGTGGATTGATTCCCATGTTCATCCCTTGCAAAGAAATAATATTCCATTCGTCCTGGAATTACATCAACTCCAGGGATGATACCCATATAGGATATTTCCCTTACCATGGGAATACTTGAAAAAGATGTTTCTGTTGAAAATCGATAATAAAGATAAACATCCAGAATACTGGATTGGTCTGAAATCTGTACTTCAAGATGAACATCAGAGCCACTATAAAAATCTTCTGTGGGCTCAATGGGCATAAAGATAGGGGATTGCCCATCAGCCCATATCATAGAGAAAATAAAAATAATCACAATAAATCTAGTTATTGATTTCATTATTGACCCCCTCCTTGGCTACGCGGTTTTACAATAAGTTTTACACTTATTGTACCGTCTGGATTTTCAATTTTAATGATATCCATAATTTCATATTCACCTGTATCTACTTTTTGTAGCAATTCATCAATATTAGCTTCTCCTGAAATAACCACAGTTGATTTAAGTGATCGGCCAGTAATGAATAGGGAAACATCTGTTAATCCCTTTTTTTCTGCAATTCTGGATAATTTCCCGTCCAAAGATCTTTTTTGAGACTTAGAAATATAAAATTCAAATCCTAATTTTTTTGATTCAGAATCATTTGCGCTGACAATAATAGATGAATTCCCTTCATGACTACCCTTTATATGTACGGTTCCACGTCCACCTTTTAAAGTAACATTTACAGTATTTGACCATGTAGAGCCATCAGTGGATAAAAATAGTAATTCACTATCAGAAGTTATTTGAACTTCATTATTGAATTCGTTATCAATATCTTTAGTTTTCGTATTAATAATTAGAATAGATACTTTCATGGGTTGATTAACAGGATGCTTTCCCGTTCGATCAGGGGTCAATTTAAAACCCCAGGAAGGATCCGTATTATTTTGCCAAGTGGGTACATCTTTAGGATCAACTTTGTATTTCTCAGGAGCTTCATTTTTAGATGCAGTGGCCCCCTCCATGGCACCGGCAAGAACTTCATAGATGTCATTCCCAAATAGAACTTCCCCTTCTAAAACAATTAATGTGGTTTCTCCAGAAAAATCATCAAATTCAACGTTAAATTCCGTTCCTTTTACTGTGGCAACTGCAGTGGGTGTCTTAATTTTGAATTCACCATTCTTTTGATTAGACACTTTGCTCCATGCTTCACCTTCTGCAATATACATTTGCGTTTTTAATTCTTTTGCTGTAATACGTGAGCTTTTTATCTCAATTTCTGTTTTGGCTTGGATTTTTACATTTGATCCATCTAGAAATACAATCGCAACAAATACATCTACATCTGTTTTTATCCAATCACCCGTTCTAATCATTTGGCCTTTATATGCAGAATCAAATTTACGGTTACTTGCAGAACGGATGAGTACATTCCCTTTCATTGAGGATATGGCTGCAACTACTCTCGCTTCAGCAATTATTGTTGAAATCATGAAAATGGTGATGATAATTTTCATCAATATTTTATTCATCCCTTATTCACCCACCGCTTCATAAATGAACTCAATCTCTATAATTCCTGTGGGCGTATTAAAGTAAGAAATTGGGCTGTAATCCCCTAATGGAGTGCCGTTTTCATCATATGCATTAACCTTCCAATAATAAGAAGTGTCATGCTCTAATGGAGGAGAATCCGTGGGGTACTGAAATTGTTTGTCCGAAATATTATGATTCTCAAATATGATTTGTGAAAGATCCTCATTACTTCCCAGCACCAACCCATATGAATTTGCCAATGTGATTTTATTCCATGTGAAAAAAGGATAAATACTACCAGCGACCTCATTCATAGGACCTGTGAGTACAGGTGTGTTATCCTCTGAAATTGAAAATGAAAATGATTCACAAAACTCACCAAGAGCAACATCTTCTGAAATTGCTCTAATTGACCAATAATATATTTTTTCAGATTCAAGGGTTTCGGCGCCAGTAGCGGGGTAATGAACACTGTTTTGTTCTATGTTGAAGTTCTGCCAGAGCATATTAGAATAATCTTCATTATCACTAATCCGAATCTCATATATTTCAGCATTATCAATGACTTCCCATTGGAATGATGGTCGTGTTGTGGTTAAAACTTCACCGAGTGGTGGTAATTGAAGAACTACCACTTCTCCACCTGAAATTTCCTCAACTTCTATAGGATCACCTTCTGTTTCAAAATATTTTATATTACTCGCAAACCCAAACACATCTCCGCTTTCATCAAATCCCTGAACACGCCAGTAATAAATTGTTCCAGGTTCAAATGAATCTTCAGAATAAAAATATGATAATTCTTCAGTGGATTCCGATAAAACCAATGACATAAAATCATCTGTTGTACTCACCTGTAAAATGTATGAACTTGCCACCGGAATTGTGGATTCCCAAGAATATAATTCATCCATTAAAACGGGTGGTACTATATTTGGAATAAATAATGGCGACACAGATGATGGAATTCCATGTACCCCTTCATCATCTGTGGATGAAACCTGAATAAAATAGGTCCCCCCAAAGGTTAGCGGAGTTTCATAATCTGGATATATAAAAGGTGCATCCTCAAAAATAATTCCCAAATAGCACATCTCAGACATTTCTTCATCAAAGCAAATTTCAACGATGTAATCATATGCATTTGATACGGTATTCGTAATTTCAATAGCGGGTTGAGTGCTTCCAATATCAAGTGATACCTCAATACCCACTTGTTCATCACTCCCTGGTTTTTCAGGAATATTAAAAAATTGTATGGATGATGATTCACCAATAATTTCACCTTCAGAATATGCAATTACTTGAACAAAAATGGTAGAACCCCAATCCAAAATTTCACCGGATAGAATAATATCAATTTGTCCTTCTTCAAGATTAAGTTCAGATAAGAGGTTACCCATTTCCTGATCTTCAGAAAAATAAATAATATACTCATCTGCTCCTGTTACTTCTGCAAGGAGGGTCACTTTTATATCTCTAGTAGATTCTTCTGAGGCACTGGACAATGTAAATTCAGGTTTTGATGAACTCCCCTCATCTACAATTTGGCTGGGATCCTCTGCAGTAGTAAATGTGAAATTTTCTGATGAAACACCTCTATGCTCATTTACATCCATAGGTGTTACTTTCCAAAAATATGTGATTCCATATTCCAGTGGTTGTTCCCCAAACTGGGGGTATTGAAAGTAAGTTCCTGAAAGAATGGATGTAAATATAGGGTCCTCTATTAAAGGATCATCATCAGTAGATAGAGATAATTCAAATAAGGGTACGCCAAGGGGTGAATCCCAAATGAATGACGGAATTAGGGTGAGTCCATTTGATTCATTAAATGGAGAAACAACTTCAAGTTCAGCGATGGAAAAGGAGGCTACTGATGTATAATCTTCAATTTCTCCCACAATATTTTCATTCCCATCAAAAAAGATTACTTTCCAGTAATATGTAAAACCGGGAAGTAATCCTTCAGTTAAATCCATTGGTAATTCAAATGGAAATGTATAAATTTCTTCATTAAAAATATTTCCAATTTCAACGGTGGGGTCTTCACTATTACTAATTCTTAATTGATAACCTGCAATATCAGTGGGCCCTGAAAAATAAAATGTTGGTGAAACTGTATTTATAATTTCATCAGATACAGGTTCATTGAAACTGTAGCCTTGAACTTGAAAGTCAAAAATTTCACTCCATGGACCGGGTTCACCATCGGGATTTACTCTGATTTTCCATTTATACCATTCGCTTGGAGAAAGTCCTACCCCATCAAAGGGGTAGATATTAGAATTTGTCTGCAATGCATCACTTTTCCAGATTGGATTTTCAACATCTGAATCTTCAGCCATTGAAAGCCATATCTCATAGGACTCAGCACAATCAATAGGATCCACATAAAATGTGGGACGTACCGTTGTAATCTCAGCGCCAATTGAGGGTGAAATTACATTATCAGCATTTATGGATGAACCATAATTAAATACATATAGGGGAGATTTTATGGGTTCTGGCCACCCCCAAATTCCTGATTCTCCATCAAAGGGGGACTCCTGAATAATATCTCTTGCTTCTACATACCATACATATTGATATCCACATGATAATTCTCTGTCATCAGAAGGATATTGAACATGAATTTGTTGGGGTACTCCCGTCTCAAGTTGATTTATGGATGTTGATTTAAAATAAAGGTAATTGTCATCTTCAATTGCATCTAAATAATTTGAATGAAATCGTGGATTATAAAGGTAAAGATACAATGTATAATCAATGCTAACACCATTCAAAAATCCAGGGGATTCCCACCTGAACCATGGGTAAGGATCAAATACATCTGAATTATTTAATGGATTTAATAAATCTAATTCGGAAACAACATTATTTTGAATATTTTCTTCTTGGTCATAAGCAAGAACAGAACCAGATACATCAAAATCTAAAATATTAATTGATAGGTCTGAGTCCACTTTATATGCAGTAACAAAAAGTGATACAATTCCAGCTGGTAAATAGTAATTCTCTTCTAACAAAGAGATAAAACTTTCATTTTCCGCATATGCTTGTAACAATCCTACACCGCTTTGAAAATCAAAATTTGTTAACTCATCATGAGGATCTTCTAATGATAAATTTCTTTCAAATGTTACTCCCCAAATAGCAGGTGTAATTGCATTAAAGTTTAGACGAACTTCAACAACATAGGAAACAATCTCTCCTTCCAAAATTCCAGAACCAACAATATTTACATACCAAAGACTCACAGATGGGTCCAAAAAATCTGAAACATTATATTGACCTGTTTTGATTAGATTAACATCTAAATTAATTTCTGCAGAGTACACAAACGTGGAAAGAATCAGGATTATTCCAACTTGAAGTGTTCTCGTGTATTTAATGAATACATTAATCATCCAGTACTCCTAATTAGTTTTTATTCTATATAAGAGAAATTACCAATTTATGGTAATCCAATTTCAATCCTACACTTCAAGATTGGGACCTTATATATTTAATTTTAAAGACTTATCTAATATTAACCATATAATGAAACTTACAGCAACAAAAAATAATTTTAACTTGATGCACTCTCATAACGGAGCAGACCTCGTTTCCATACTAAAAATGTTAATGATAAGGCTATTAAAGTAACACAAATCTGTAATATCAACAATTGTATATTAATTCCATAAAGTAGCATACGTGCGGGTACGGATGATACCAATGCCATGGGAACAAAACTGAAGAGAATTTTTTGAGTGAGTCCTGTATAGATTGAATCTGGTCGTGAAGAGAATTTGAGGAGCTCATGGCTCATCCACCCTCCCACAGTAAAATTTTTAAACCAAAATGTAAGGCAGGCTATCAAAAAATCAATCGAATACCATATAGCTACTCCACAGAGAAATGAAATGGAGAAAATTACATAATTCCACATCCCTATATCATTGGTGTGTATGCTGCATTGTCTAACCAGCATCAATATCAAAATAACCAGTGAGAAAAGTGCATATGATTTTACATATCGGAATGATACTAAAAATTGAGAATTAATTGGTTTAAGAAGGACAAAGTCTAAATCACCTTGAACCACCAATCTGTTCAAGGGAAATAAATTTCCTGAAAATAAAAACATATAGATGGTGTCAGAAATGAAAGTAATAATTAGAAACACCATTATATCCTCTCGTGTAAACGAACCAAGAGTATCTACGTAAGAATAAATTATGGAAAAAAAGAAATACTGCACACTGTAGAAAATCACATCCACAATTATCCCGCCAATCAAATTTGCTTTATACTCCATGTCTCGGGTGAGGCTATTGTTAAAAAATGAAATCCATAAATTCATATATCTACGCACCATAACCCCCATATTGCTTTATTCCAAAATGGTAGAGAATTTTTCCAAAAACCCATGTTATCAAGCACCACCAAATACCAAGCATAAATTTGGTTGCCCACAATTCAACGGATAATTGGCCAGTGGCAATGCTAACAGGTAAATCTACAAGAAATGGAAGGGGTGTATAACTAATGATGTTAAGATAGGTTTCAGGAAAAAATCGAAGGGGTATTACTTGCCCGGACAAAATGATGTTTGCAATATTATATGCAATTACTAAGGCTCTTACTTCATGAAACCAAAATGAAATACAAACCATCATATAATACATATTATACGATAAATATACTGCCATGAGAAGTGCGCCAAGGAAGCCAAATATTTGCGAAATAGTTGTAAATGCCAGTCCTGGAAAAATGAATGGAAATGCTATAATTAAGATAAAATATGCCAAATAAAAAAGTGAATTTTGCCCGATAAACATCATTAAATGATAGGTATAAAATGAAAGGGGGCGAATAAGATATTTGTTTAACCCTCCAGTTCTTATGGCATCAATCATTTCAATAGAGGTGACCCAAGAAGATTTTAACTGTCCCACTATCATGGATAAAAAAATAAATGCTATCAATTCCTTTAGAGCAAAACCGCGGATTGAATCTGTTTCCCGTGCAATAAAGATTTGCTTCCAAATTAGATATTCGATGAAAATACCAGAAAATATAGCAAAAAGGCCAACAAATAAATTGGCCCTATATTCTAATGTCTGTATCCATGTCATTTTGATTACAGCAGTATATTTGTTAATATATCTAATCATCAAAGAAACTTCTTAGGATTAATAAAAAATGTTTTCATCGTTTCTTCAACGGGAAGTTCTTCCACTGAAAATGTTACGGGATCATCCAGCTTAAATAAACTCCTCAATAGCTTAGTTAATTGTGCATCTGGGAGTTCAGCGGTAATAACATTTCTAATCAATTCGAAATCAAATTTTTTGTGAAGATTTTTTATGACCCCAGCATCAGGTGTTTGTGGAAATTCAAAAATCAATTTTTTCTGGGGTTTAATTTTTTTCACCAGAGAACTAAAATTTCCATCATATAGGCCACGTCCTTTATGAATTACAAATACACGTTTACACAAAGCCTGTATATCATTCATGTAATGACTGGTCAGTAAAAATGTAGAATCATATTCTTGATTATAAAATTTTATAAAGTCTCTGATTTTAGATTGGGATATAACATCTAAGCCGATGGTTGGTTCATCTAATAATACAATTTTAGGTTTATGTAGCAGGGCTGCAATGATTTCCATCTTCATTCGTTCACCCAATGATAAACGTCTTACCTGTACATCCAATTTATCTTTCACATTAAGGAGATGTACTAACTCATCTAACGTTTTTTTATAATCTCGATAAGGAATTTCATAAATTTTTTGATTGAGTAGAAAAGATTCTGAAGCAGGAATATCCCACCAAAGTTGATTTTTTTGACCCATGACTACTGAAATCTGCATTAAAAAATCATTTTTACGCTTCCATGGGGTATATCCATCAATCTCAATACTCCCACCAGAAGGATACAATAATCCCACCATGAGTTTAATTAATGTGGTTTTCCCAGCACCATTCTCTCCTAGGATACCCACAATTTCACCAGAATCTACGTCCAGATTGATGTCCTGTAATGCATGAAACGTTTCGTACTTACGATTAATAAAAGATTGGAAAGCACCTCTAAGTCCCGCTTCACGTTTAAAAGATGTGAAACTCTTTGAAATACTTTTTACGTGGATTGACATTAAAAATTGAGTTGAGAAATAACAGTCAGTACGTCTGAAAATATTCCACTTCCAGATGAATATTCAGGGGAAGCCATCTTTAGTGTTTGTTCACTAATATCCCATATTTTGATGACAATCGGGTTGGTTAATTGAAATCCTGAGAGTTGAATTTCACCGATTTCACAATAATCAACAGAACCAACACTTACTATATCGAGTTGCTCACCCTGCCAAACACCAGCACCAACTAAGAGTTCACCAATTTGGTTTGAACAGTCATTGTAATTCAATATTCCATTTGAATCAAAAATCCCAATTTCATCTCCCACTTCTAATGTAGAAATGGTAGAGGTAAAAATGGATAAATGTGAAATGCCCGTTTCTTGAATGTTTAGAGAAAATAAAGTAGCATCAAATGTAAAGATGATGCTATTTGCAGAACCATCAGATATTACAATATTTGTGATTGCTGTTGGTGGTCCATCTAGTTCTAGTGAAAATAATATCCCTGAACCTGCAGAAATTGTCGCCCCTGAAAATGAAAACCCGAGAATAATTCCAGACCCATCATTTGCCGTAATACTAAATCCATTTTCTTGAGCATCCGCATTAATTACTGAAATTATATTTGCGCCAGTAATTGTTAATTGGAATCCGCTAATCTCAACGTTTGAATTATAACCAATTCCCCAAGATCCATCGGAATTAGGTATAAACCATACTGAATTTATGGGATGAACCCCAATATCATCATCTATAGGACCTGTACTCGAATTACTTTTATTATCCGAATCACAACAATTAATGAAAAGAAAACTAATAATTAAAAATAAATTAATGAATTTCATTTGTTTGAAAGGCTCAAAAACTGAGCCTTTTGTTTATTTTAACAGCATCACTTTTTGAAGATAATTTGAATGCTCAGTATGCATTTTAATTAAATAGATTCCAGAAGGTAATTCACCCGCGTCCCAAATTAAGTTAAACTGACCAATAGTATAAAAAATTGGCTTATAGGATTCTATAATTTGCCCATTTAGATTGTAAATAGTAAAGGATACAAGGCCAGAATGTGCCACATCAAATTCTAAATTTGTGATAGGATTAAATGGGTTGGGATAATTTTTATACAACCCATATTGAGAGGGAATAATAAATTCATCTATAGCTAAATTTTCACCTGAGAATGCTGCGAATAGTCCTGAAGTTGAGACTTCATTTGCCGTACAATTTTTACTATTTAAATCACAATCACCAATATTTCCCCAACTTCCAAATTCAAGGTTATCCAGATGATACAACTTATATTCAATGGCTCTTGACAATTCAAAATTGAATATGAATTGAATGGGTGGATCAAATGTAGCTCCAAATGGATATAATCCGATTAGGGCTACTAATGAATCTGCCCCGTTAGGTACATTCGAAAATGATGAAATATCTAACCCTTCCGGAATAATAATTTGTAGAGATGTATAACCATCTGGTAGGGTAATAATCGTTCCTGCAGGAATAATAATTGTAAATGTACCTTCTTCGGTTTCAATAATAATTATTTCTTCATCTATCGTTCCGTCATCACTAATTTCAGTTTCGAATTCGGGGTCAGGGAGTATGCAGCCTCCATTAAAAATATAATAATCGGAATAAATACATTCTGATTTTCCCGTACATTCACATCCTGATTGACCCATGCACACAAAATTTGTTGCAATTGGATCTAAACAGCCCACGGTATTAATTGTTAATATACCACTCTCAGAATTTTGTGAAATATCCACAGTATTCACACTCATCGTCTCTATGTCAATAGCCGTATTTACACCATCTAGATCTTTGAGCCCATTTCCAGGGTCAATTAATTTGAATGGCAGCATAGCCAAACCACCATCCAGTGAAGTTAATGGATTCTGTAAAGAATATATAGAGCCCGTAATCGTACCAACTAATGGATTATTGTTCAACGATAATTCATAATTATCATTTGAAATAAGATTTGAAACATTTACAAAATCAAACTCTAATATTGATGAATCATACGAAACAATAAATTCGATCCCTTCTAAACCATCGCCCTCACTACTTAAGTCGTTATAGTCATGTAAAGATAAAGGGATTTCAATATTAGATGAACGATAATCATTATTAAATGATTCAATCTCAGCATATACCTGGCAACTTGACGCTGATTCAGTAGAACAATCACCACAGGCTGAATATGAATTAGGGCCAAAGCAAACATCTGTACAATCCATATCACTATTGGAAAGATGTCCTGAGTTACCCCCAGAACAAACATCACAATCATCGATTATTGCAGAACCATCCTCATCACCATTGCAATCATATTGATCACAACTATGATTTTGCCCTGCACAAACACCAAATGGATTTAGTTCCGAGATACAATCATCGAACTCTGCATTCCCACCACAAATCCCAAAGCAGTCATGTTCAACAATACACAAATCATCACAATCATAGTTTTCAACTGCATATTCACAACTATCATTTTCCTCAGTGGCATCTGTATTAAAATTACATGCAAGGGAATCAGTACAACCAGGTATCTCAAATTCATCACACACAGAATCA
>Ga0066376_10000009_pt1 | contig 120447 bp, 112 predicted proteins | sample Knorr_S15_td_Bot_FD_77009 | JGI IMG/M metagenome (GOLD analysis project Ga0066376, IMG submission 77009) | Marine microbial communities from Southern Atlantic Ocean transect - Knorr_S15_td_Bottom_ad_5009_LV_A | ecosystem: Environmental > Aquatic > Marine > Oceanic | place: Southern Atlantic...
ATACTTTGACAATGATGTGCAAACCGGAGAATTGTATTGTTACCGCATTGTACTATTAGATATTCAGGGTGAGGAGTTCATTACCAGTTTAGAACAATGTGTTGATCCAACAGTGAGCCAGTGTGCTCTGCCTGGCGATGCAAATACTGATGGCGTTTTAAATGTATTAGATGTGGTAACCATGGTATCGCACATTTTAGGAAATTTTACTCTGACAGATGAACAGTTAAGCTGTGCAGATTGTAATGAGGATGATGTTTTAAATGTTCTGGATGTGGTGACTGCAGTTTCTATTATTTTAGGGAATTAGTCCCTAAACCCACTTCTCCAGTTCTTCCTTCCTAACCCAGTTCGCATATATATCTCAGTAATAAAAAGAGCCGAATTTGGGTACAAAAAAGGGCCACAATGAAAAGTTCGTTGTGACCCCTGTTGAGCGGGATGGACGAGACTCGAACTCGCAACGTCCTGCGTGACAGGCAGGTGCTCTAACCAAATTGAACTACCACCCCAAAATACAATTATTAATGATAAATTAGTAATTGTTAATAAAAAACGAACTCATTTTCTCTTGAAAAGAATGGATAGGGGAATTACTACACAATAACCAAAGACCAGAATCAAAGGTGCAATCTTTGTCGATTGGAGAGAATCTGTTTCGCCAGCGGCCATAATTATATACCCCACTATAATTATTCCCAAACCTAATCCAAAAAGCTGGTAGTTTGTTTTATCAAACGACCAAGAGTGAAACAAGCGTTTATTCATTGATTTGTCTCTCCCCATGAGCCCCAAAAATTACAGGGCTGAATAAATTGAATGCAAGGACTAATCCAAAAATAATTAATTTATTTTACTTATTCAGTGACAGATTCTTTTTGAAATAAATTGGACTCAATTTTTACTTCAGTTTGTTTCAAAAAGGTAAGCCAATGCTGATAATCATTGGTCTTTCCATGAACAATATCAATATATATTTTTTGAATATTTTCAGTGAGCGTCCCAATTTCTCCATTCCCAATAACTCGTCCATCAACTTCACAAATGGGAGTTACTTCACTGGCGGTGCCACAGAAGAAGGCCTCATCAGCATTAAAGAGTTGCCCAAGTGACAACTTGCCAACATGTACGGTTATTCCCATTTCTTTAGCCAAGTAGATTAGTGTTTCGCGCGTTATCCCCATTAATATACATGAATCTTCAGCATTCGTATAAAGTTCACCATCGTTAATGATGAATATATTTTGCCCAGCACCCTCTGCAATAGTTCCCTCATGATTGAGCAGGAGTGCTTCGTCAAAACCTTTCGCTTTTGCATCTTGAACGGCTAATAGTGAGTTTAAATATTGACCGCTTGCTTTTGCCACGGTTGGGAATGAGGTAGATTGAAATTTACGCCATGGTGAAATTGTAACTCGAACACCATTTTCTAATGCCCCTGCTCCTAAATATGAACCCCAGTCAAATATTCCAATTGAAACTGAAACTGGACATTCTTTGGGGTGTACACCCAAAGTATCATATCCATAAAAGGCGATGGGTCTGATATATCCACTATCGATTTTGTTTTTTGCAACCAATTCAAGGCATGCTTGCGATAATTCTTCTGGTGTATAGGGGATTGTCATCTTGTAAATTTTGGCAGATTCAAAAAGGCGTGCGATATGCTCCTCAAGTTTAAAAATCCCAGGACCATTTGGGGTACTATAACATTTTATGCCCTCAAAAACGCCACTTCCATAATGAAGCACGTGAGACATTACATGCGTGGTAGCATCTTGAAATGGAACAATTTTACCATTATACCAGATTAAATTACAGTGATTTGACATATGTGCCTACTTTCTTCTATGAAATGTGGGTATCTTTTGTTTTGAATAGTTTATAATTTAACCCATCTCGCATTGCTTGCCAGCTAGCTTCTATAATATTTTCCGAAACCCCAATGGTTGACCAGCTATTCCTTCCATCAGAACTCTCCACCAGCACCCGAACTTTAGATTTTGTACCCTGTTTCCCGTTGAGTACTCTTACTTTGTAATCGGTTAATTTTACATCGTTTAATTCAGGATAAAATTGTTTCAAAGATTTCCTCAGGGCACAACTAAGAGCATTAACAGGTCCGTTGCCTTCAGCAATAGTATGTTCAATCACACCATTCACCTGAACCTTTAGCATTGCATCTGCCTTACATTGTCCAGATTGATCATAGCTAATATTTATTCGGGTATCAATAACATCAAAATAAGGGGTAAATTCTCCTAATTCTTCCTGTAATAATAATTCGAATGAAGCCTCCGCTGCTTCAAATTGATACCCTTCATACTCCAGTTGTTTAATCTTTTGAACTATTTTTTTTGGAAGTACTTTATTATGCTTTAACAAGTGAATATTTAATTTTTCAGCTTTATAATTTATATTACTTTGACCTGACAGATCAGAAATGAGTACCCGCTGGTAATTACCCACAGATTCAGGCTTAATATGTTCGTACATGCTACTATTTTTCATCACTGCACTTACATGAATCCCCCCTTTATGAGCAAATGCAGATTTTCCAACAAATGGTGCCTGATCATCTGCATGTAGATTCATTACTTCATAAATAAAATGGGTTAGGGGTGTCAAATTATCTAAATGTACAGGTGACACTGTTTTTCTATTCATTTTTAGTATAAGATTTGGAATTACCGAACCCAAGCTAACATTGCCACAACGTTCACCAACACCATTTATAGTTCCTTGTACGTGGGTTACACCTGTTTCAACTGCAGCTAGTGTATTTGCAACAGCTAAGCCACAATCATTATGGGCATGTATCCCCACCTTAATTCCTGATTCAATGTTATTGACGACAAATTGAGTGGCTGCTATAATTTCTTCGGGTAAGGATCCCCCATTGGTATCACATAAAACAATCGTGTCTGCACCACCTTCAATTGCTGCCTGAACCATTTTTATAGCAAATTCAGATGATTCTTTATATCCATCATAGAAATGCTCTGCATCGAAGATGACTCTTCTACCTGCTTTTTTCAAAAATTCAACAGAACGGAGGATAAGTTCTGCATTATCATCAGTTGACAATCCCAGCCCTTCCTGTGAGTGCAGTGACCATGATTTACCAAAAATTGCAACAATTTCGGTTTCTGCTCTTAATAGTTCATTAAGATTGTTATCTATTGATACTGACTTAAGAGAACGTGCCGTTGAGCCAAATGCAGAAATTGCAGCCTGGTTTAGATCTAATTCAGTTCTGGCTCGCTTAAAAAATTCCATATCCCGGGGATTACTTCCAGGCCAGCCACCTTCAATAATGTTGATTCCAAATTCATCTAATCGTCTGGCAATATGCAATTTATCATCTACAGATAAATTTACACCTTCTCCTTGGGTTCCATCGCGCAGGGTAGTGTCAAAAAGTTCTATTACATTGTTAATTGTTGACCGTTTCATAATGTCTTGAATAACCAGGGATTTTTAAATTGATGATTTGTTTCAAATTGTTTAATATCATTTTTATAAATGAGTGTTTGTCCAATTTCATCAAGTCCATCAAGCAAGGTGTTTTTATGATATTCTTCAATTTCAAAATGAACAATTGTATCCAGTGGATCCGTGATAGTTTGTGATTCTAAATCTATAGATAGTGTATAACCTGGATTATTTTGAGTTAATTCAATAAAAGAGTCAATTACTCCAACAGGTAGGCAAATTGGAAGAATACCATTTTTAAAACAGTTATTGTAAAATATATCGGCGTAGCTTCCCGCAATAATCACCCTGAAACCAAAATTATCCAGGGCCCAGGGCGCGTGCTCTCGGCTGGATCCACAACCAAAATTAGAGTGGGTAAGAAGTATAGTTGCATTCTTATATCTAGCCTGATTCAAGACAAAATCAGGGTTTAAGGGGCGGTTACTGCAATCTTGCCCTGGTTCACCATGATCTAAATACCGCCATTCGTCAAATAAATTATCACCAAAACCACTACGGTGTATAGACTTTAAGAACTGCTTGGGGATGATAGCATCCGTATCCACATTGTCTCTGTTTAACGGTGCCACAACACCGGTAATAGTTTTAAATTTTTCCATAATTAATTATCCAAATATTCTAATGCGTTTACAAAATGTCCTTCAATTGCAGCTGCAGCCGCCATGATGGGGCTGACTAAATGGGTGCGTCCACCCTGACCTTGACGGCCTTCAAAATTACGGTTGGACGTGGAGGCGCATCGTTCTCCTGGCTCCAGATAGTCTGCATTCATTGCCAGACACATGGAACATCCTGGATCACGCCATTCAAAGCCGGCTTTTAGAAAAATTTTATCCAGTCCTTCTGCTTCCGCTTGTTGTTTCACTGGTCCAGAACCAGGTACAACCATGGCCAGTTTGATATTTTTTGCGACTTTACGGCCTTTAACTATGGCAGCGGCTGAACGAAGATCTTCAATGCGGGAATTGGTACAGGAGCCAATAAATATCTTATCCAGTTTTATATCTTTTATAGCAGTACCGGAAGTCAAGCCCATGTAATCCAATGCCGGTTGTAATGTAGTGTTGTATCCATTGTTCGGATAGGGCAAGGTACTGTCAATGTCGGTAACCATCTCAGGTGAAGTTCCCCAGGTAACCATGGGTTTTATGGATGAAGCCTCTATCTCAATAAGCTTATCGAAATGGGCATCTTCGTCACTCTTTAAATATTGCCAAGATGTAATTGCTTTATCCCATTCATCCGCCGAGGGGGCATAGGGGCGTCCCTTGACATATTCCAATGTAATTTGATCAACTGCGATCATTCCTACCCGTGCACCCGCTTCAATAGACATATTACAAACAGTTAATCGCCCTTCCATACTCAGCTCTTGTATGGCATTACCTCCAAATTCAATTGCATAACCTGTTCCCCCAGCAGTCCCGATTTGGCCGATGATGTATAGGATCATATCTTTTGCTGTCACACCGCGATTGAGATTACCATTGACTTTGATTAGCATATTTTTAGATTTTTTCTGGACTAAACATTGAGTGGCCAACACATGTTCTACTTCTGAGGTGCCGATACCAAAAGCCAGTGCGCCTAATGCGCCGTGGGTAGAGGTATGGGAGTCTCCGCAGACTATGGTCATCCCTGGGAGGGTCAATCCTTGCTCTGGTCCTATAACATGGACAATTCCTTGATTGGGGTCTGACATGGAAAATTCCTTAATTTCGAAATTGGAGCAATTTTTTGAAAGGGTATCTACTTGCAATTTGGATACAGGATCTGTAATTCCTAAATGCCTGTCTTTAGTAGGTATATTATGGTCTGGTACTGCTACATTTGCGGATATTCGCCAGGGAGTTCGTCCTGCTATGCGTAGGCCTTCAAACGCCTGGGGTGACGTCACTTCATGAATGAGTTGCCGATCTATGTAAATTAAACTGGTTCCAGATTCATCTTCACGAACAATGTGAGAATCCCATAATTTATCGTATAATGTTTTTGCTGACATGATTTCCTATTCTGCAGTTATTATTTCAAAAACTGAATTGACATCCTGCAACGCTACATAACTATTTAATGCCTGCAGATAGGCCATAACACTGGCTTCGATTGTATCCGTTGATATCCCCCTGCCAGTATAGGTGCCATTTTCAAAGCGTAACCGAATGGTTACTTCACCTTGTGCTTCTTTCCCACCGGTTACAGATCGGACCTGATAATGCTCCATGGAAAGTTTTTCCTTTAAATTAAGACTCCGTTTAATTGCACGGATACATGCTGCAACCGGGCCATCACCCGTAGATGACTCTTCCACGGTTTGTCCATCAAATGCAATCCGTACTGTTGCCGTGGGGATGATACTGGTTCCTATATTAACATGTAAATATTCTAATGAATAATATCCGTCTTGAGTGTCGCTGTCATCACCCATGAGAATACGTAAATCCTCATCAAAAACCTCTTTTTTCTTATCTGCTAAATCTAGGAAACGTTTATATACATTATCCATTTGAGATTCTGTTGGCGTATATCCCAGTGCCTCTAGACGGGATGAAAGGCCATGCCTGCCTGAATGTCTGCCAAGTACAATTTTATTATGAGTAATACCCACAGATGCCGGAGTCATGATCTCATAAGTATCTCTGTTTTTAAGGATCCCATCCTGATGTATACCGGATTCATGGGCAAAGGCATTTTCTCCAACGATGGCTTTATTTGGCTGTACCAGCATTCCGGTGAAGCCGGATACCATACGGCTGGAATTATATATCTCTTCAGAATTGATATCTGTATGAAAATTCCAGTAGTCAGAACGTACTTTTAGAGCCATGGTTATTTCTTCTAGGGAAGCATTTCCCGCGCGCTCACCAATTCCATTAATGGTGCATTCTATCTGACGGGCACCAAAACTGATAGCACTGAGTGAATTGGCCACAGCCAGACCCAGGTCATTATGACAATGTACACTAATCACTGCCTGATCAATATTACTTACACTGTGCTTTAATTTTTTGATTTTCTGGCCGAATTCTAGGGGCATGGTATAACCGGTGGTATCTGGAATATTTACGGTAGTTGCTCCAGCTTCAATCACTGCCTCAATAATTTCTGATAAAAAGGCGATATCTGTACGACCAGCATCTTCTGGTGAAAATTCTATATCATTGGTAAACGTTTTAGCATAGGCAACCATCTCACATGCCATCTTTAAAATGGTGGACCTTTTCTCTTTGAGATTATGTCCATATCGAGTGTCGCCAAATTTACCAGTAATATGAATATCAGAAGTGCCTATAAATGTATGAATGCGCTTACGGGGCGCACTCATCAAAGCCTCACCAGCTGCTTTGATATCATTTTCAATAGCACGCGCCAAACCGGTGATAACAGCATCAACAGAATCAGCAATTTGTTGAACCGCATCGAATTGTGCCTGTGATGAAACTGGAAATCCTGCTTCAATTACATCAACATTTAACTTAGCTAGTTGATGAGCAATCTCCACTTTCTCAAATACGTTTAAAGAAGCTCCTGGAGATTGTTCCCCATCTCGCAGCGTGGTATCAAAAATAATTATTTTTTCACTCATAGTTCAGGCTTTCTTATTTTAAAATACTCTTTAGTTGCAAATGGTTAATTATTGATAATCACAATTATTTGCAGTTACATCAGTAGAAAAATTCCTCGAATTTTCTTTATGCATTAATGGATTCAGTTTCATGCACTTTTTTATTATTTATCTTTATGGAATTGATAATTTTAACGGTAATCGCTGAGGTTGATAAAATTTCATCACCTGATTTGGCAACTTCTGCAGTGCGGTATCCTAAGGCTAATACAGACTCTATGGCAGTATTTACTGCCTGGGCAGCTTGTGAGTGTTTGCAGGTTATCTCCAGCATCATGGCTACTGAGGCAATCATGGCAATTGGATTAGCGATATTTTGCCCAGCAATTTCTGGTGCGGTGCCGTGAACTGGCTCATATAGCGCATGCTTCTCACCAATTGAAGCTGATGGGAGCATCCCTAAGCTTCCGGTAAGCATTGCGGTTATATCACTAAGTATATCCCCAAACATATTTTGGGTGACAATCACATCGAATTGTTTGGGATTACGCACTAACTGCATCGCCGCATTATCTACATACATTTCATCCAGTTTTACATCAGAATAATTCTTATGTACATCCGCTACCACATCTCGCCAAAATTGCGAACTCTCTAACACATTGGCTTTATGTACAGAGGTGACCCTTCCGTCTCTTAGTCGGGCCAGTTCAAATGCTGTCCGAGAAATACGTTCAACCTCTAAACGAGAATAACGGAGGGTATTCCAAGCCTCATTTTCATTCATTCCACGAGGCGTACCAAAGTAAATACCTCCAGTTAATTCACGGACAACCATGATGTCGGTTCCTTGGATTACTTCCGCCTTTAGAGAAGATGCATCCACCAAGCTGGGATAAATGGTAGCCGGTCGTAGATTTGAATACAGACCAAGTGTTTCACGAAGCTGCAACAGGCCCTTTTCAGGTTTTTTCTCCTGGGGGAGATTGTCCCATTTTGGACCTCCAACCGCACCTAAAAGTACTGCATCAGATATTTTACAGGCATTGAGAACATCTTCTGTTATTGGAGAGTTGAATTTATCAATAGATGCACCACCCACTGAATATGATTCGTATTCAAAAGTAAGATCATAATATTGGCTTACGGTATCAAGTACTGCCAAAGCAGCGTCCATTACCTCAGGACCAATTCCATCACCAGGAAGAATCGCCAGGTTATAATTTATTGATGACATTTACAGATTCTCTGGACGTAATTTGCGGAGTTGCTGTCCGGCGATCCACATTTCCTGATTCTTAATTGCTTCTAATTCAACTTCTAGGCGTTCTCGATAATCATCCCTTGAATTGGACTCAATTGATCTTTTTGCTTCATTTCCATTTAGAACATTCTGATAACAGTCTTCAATAACTGGTTTTAGCACCTCATGGAATTTTGGTGCCCAATCTAACGCTCCACGCTGTGCCGTTGTTGAACAGTTGGCATACATCCAATCCATTCCATTTTCAGAAACAAGAGGATATAGACTTTGTAATGCTTCTTCGATAGTTTCATTATATGCTTCTAAAGGTGAATGTCCATGTTCACGTAATACTTCGAATTGTGCTAGAAACGCCCCCTGAAGTAAACCCATGAGAACGCATCGCTCACCGGTAAGATCACTGTGAACTTCCTTTTCAAACGTTGTCTCAAATAAATGGCCTGAACCAATGGCAAAAGCCGTAGCAATACAGCGATCACGAGCATCCCCAGTATAATCTTGGTGAATTGCAAAAGATGCGTTGATACCGCGACCTTGGAGAAAATGGGTTCGTACAGTTAATCCGCTACCCTTGGGAGCAACAAGAATTACATCTACATCCTTTGGTGGTTCAATTTGGGTATGATTATTAAATACAATACCAAATCCATGGGAGAAGTACAGCGCATCACCCGGATTTAAATTTTCTTTAACCGTAGGCCAGGCCTGAATTTGGCCGGCATCGGAAAGTAAAAATTGAATAATTGAACCTCTTTTGGCAGCCTCTTCTATTTCAAATAGATTTTTATCAGCGACCCAACCATCTTTTAATGCTTTTTCCCAACTACGACCTTTTCGAAGTCCCAAAATCACATTAAACCCCTGGTCGCGCATATTCAGGCTTTGTCCACTACCCTGTGGACCATAACCAAGTATTGCAGTAACATCCTTATTTAGGATTTCTTTACATTTTCCCAGTGGATAGTCAGATCTTTCAATAATATTTTCTAAAAATCCGTTGATGTTTATTTTTTTCATTATTGTCCTTATTTATGAATTTAAGTAATGATTAATCTGATCTACTGTCCAATGAGCATTCTCTTGATTGTTGTTAGAACTTAAACAGCTATTATTTTCGGCAACTCCTCTACGCATTGCAATTTTCCCAGTTCTCATGATTTCTGCGATGTTGAATTGGCTCAAATTTTTAATAAGATCTGTAATAACTTTTTCCTCTTCAGCTGCCTCAATAATCACAGAGCCTTTACCCATGTCTACAATTCGTGCACCAAATTTTTTGGTCACATCATTGATATCATTCAGTTTGTCAGTGTCAACGTGCACTTTAATGAGAACATATTCTCTTGCAATACAAGGCAGGGTAGTTACATCTCTTACCGAAATAACATTAATTAATTTTAATAAATTGAAATAAATATTTCCACGTTTGGTAGAATCGGTTTCGTTGGTCACAATAGTAATGCGGCTGATCCCAGGAGTTTCACTACGTCCTACTACAAGGCTTTCGATATTAAAATTACGCCGTCTGAATAAACTGGAAATGCGATTAAGTACGCCGGGTTTATCTTTAACCAGAGTAATGAGTGTCTGTTTCATTTGAGTGCCTCTTTCTTTACTTTTTGTTGAGCAAGGGGTTTATTATTATGTGGTCGCTGTATCATATCGTGCAGATCGGCACCGGCAGGAACCATGGGATACACCATGTCATGTTTCTCTACTACAAATTCTATAAGTGATGGACCGTTTGTCTGTTGTGCTTTTTTCATTGCAGGTAATATTTCATCTATATGGATTACCCGTTGTCCCGATAGACCGTAAGCTTCAGCAATTTTTACATAATCAGGACTGGAAATCGGTGTCTCAGCATAACGGGCACCATAAAACATTTGCTGCCATTGACGCACCATACCCAGATAACCATTATTTATAATAGCTATGTTTATATTTACATTCTCCTGTACAGCAGTGGCTAATTCCGTGATGGTCATTTGAATGCTGCCATCACCAACAATAATCCACACTTCCTTATCTGAACCGTAAAAACTTGCACCTATACCTGCAGGCAGGCTGAACCCCATTGTGCCAAGGCCTCCTGAGGTTAGAAGGGTTCTGGGTTTTTCATGGTCATAATATTGAGCTTCCAGCATTTGATGTTGCCCAACATCTGTTACCACAATGGCATCACCTTTAGTTCCTTCCCATATCTTACGTATAACTTGTGCCCCCATTAGAGTTGGAGAACCTGTATTCACTATATCTCTTTGCTGTGAATCCTGCTGCCAAACGGATATGTCCTCAAGCCAACGTCTGTGATTATTTTGCTGAATATGTGGGATTATCGCATTTAAAAAAGTTTTTACATCGCAATGAACCGGAAGATCAACACGTACATTTTTATTGAATTCTGAGGCATCAATCTCCACATGGATTTTCTTGGAATTAGGGGAGTATGTTTTCAGGTTGCCGGTGACCCGGTCATCAAAGCGCATTCCGCAGGCAATAATAAGGTCGGCATCCTGAATGGCCCGGTTTGTCCAGGCCTGGCCATGCATTCCCATCATACCCAAGACCAAAGGGTGGCTGTCAGGAACACTGCCAATCCCCAATAGTGTGGTGGCAATGGGAATCCCACTTTTTTCAGCTAATTCTATAATCTCAGATGAGGCGCCGGATAGGAGTACCCCATGTCCGGCAAAAATTACTGGTTTTTTAGCATTATCTATCAGTTCAACTGCTGACTGAATTTGTTTTTCCAGTGGATCCTTGGGCAAATAATAGCCGGGCAAATCAATAGTGGTTTCAGGGTAATTAAATTCTATGGAATCACTTTGTACATCTTTGGGAATATCAATGAGTACGGGTCCGGGTCTTCCGGATCGCGCTATATAAAAGGCTTCACGTATGGTAGCTGCCAGTTCACTAATGTCCATAATCAGGTAGCTGTGCTTGGTTACCGGAATAGCAGCACCAACAATATCTGTTTCCTGAAAAGCATCTGTTCCAATAAAGGGTCTTGGTACTTGACCTGTTATACAGACGATAGGGGAAGAGTCCATCATAGCAGTGGCTAAACCGGTGATCATATTAGTAGCTCCAGGTCCAGATGTAGCCATGGCTACACCAACACTTCCACTGGCTCGTGCATATCCATCGGCCATATGTGTAGCTCCCTGTTCGTGACGAGTAAGAACATGATGGATTCGACCCTTATATTTAGTGAGCGCATCATAGGCCGGTAAAATGGCACCACCCGGATACCCAAAGACAACAGACACTTTTTCTTGTAAAAGGCATTCCCAAATAATTTCGGCTCCAGTTAATACTTTTTTTGAAGTATGATATTCCATTATTCTAGTATAGCTCCTGTATTTGCTGAGGTTACCATGCGGGCATAGCGTCCCAAATAGCCATGTTTAATTTTTTGCTCAAATGGTTTCAGTTTATTCATTCGAGTCCTTAATTCATCAGCGCTGATATTTAATTCGATTTTACGATTCGGAATATCAATTGTTATGATATCCCCTTCTTCAACAGCCGCAATGGGGCCGCCAGATGCTGCTTCTGGTGAGATATGACCAATACATGCCCCCCTGGTTCCCCCAGAGAAACGTCCATCGGTGATCAGTGCAACAGACTCACCTAAACCCATGCCCATAATATTACTGGTTGGCGCCAACATTTCCGGCATACCCGGACCTCCTTTGGGACCTTCATAGCGTATGACAACTACATCGCCAGGCTGGACTTCTTCACCCAAAATTCCTTTAACCGCATCATCCTGAGATTCATAAATTCTAGCTGGCCCTGTATGCACTAACATATTTTCACTTACGGCCCCAGTTTTGACCACTGAACCTTGCGGGGCAATATTACCATAAAGGACTGCCAAGCCACCTTCTTTTGAAAAAGGGTTATCTACAGATCTAATAATTTCTGGTGAAAGATTCTTAGCATCTGCAATTACTTCACCCAGATTTAGGCCCGAAACAGTAGGGCGGCTGAGATCTAGCACATCTTGTTTGACTGAAAGTTCTTTTAAAATGGCTGATATACCACCCGCATTATTCACATCCTCCATATGGACAAATTTAGTAGCTGGACTAACTTTACAGAGGTAGGGTGTCTTGCGACTAATTTCATTAAGTTCCGCCAAATCAAATTTGATTTCAGCTTCATTGGCCACAGCTAAAGTATGCAGAACAGTATTGCTACTGCCACCCATAGCCATGTCAAGGGCAAAGGCATTTAGTATGGATTCCCTTGTGACAATATCACGTGGTTTTAAATCATCATGAACCAGACGAACAATTGCTTCACCTGCTTTTTTTACTAAGTCTAATCGCTTGGGATCTACTGCTAAAATGGAGCCATTTCCTGGCAACGCCATACCTAAGACCTCTAATAGGCAATTCATGGAATTGGCAGTAAACATTCCTGAGCAGGATCCACAAGTAGGACAGCCATTTATTTCAAGTTCTTTTAAGTCATCCTTGCTAATTTTTCCAGCCTGATGTTGGCCGACACCTTCGAATACTGAGATAAGATCGATTTTTTCACCGCTACTGGTTACCCCTGCTTTCATGGGTCCACCAGAAACAAATATAGTAGGGATGTTTATACGCACTGCCGCCATGAGCATTCCTGGAACGATTTTATCACAATTAGAAATACATACCAAACCATCCAGGCGATGGGCTTCTGCCACGGTTTCAATACAGTCTGCGATTAATTCTCGGCTGGCCAGAGAATACCGCATTCCGATATGTCCCATAGCAATACCATCATCTACACCAATAGTATTAAATTCAAATGGTAGTCCACCAGCATCACGAACTGCTTCCTTGGCGATTTTACCAAATTGTTGCAAATGAACATGACCGGGGATTAGATCAATATATGAATTGGCAATGCCAATAAATGGTTTATCGAAATCAGAATCTTCACGAATTACACCTGTAGCACGTAAAAGACTTCGGTGTGGTGCGCGTTCAAACCCCTTTTTTATTAAATCGGATCTCATTTAAGTTATATTATCTCCTATAATATTAAATATATAGTGCGTTACAAATATTATTTATAGCAACTTAAATCAGGTATGGTTAAACTGGGTGAGTCTTGAGTCTCGCCTTATCGATTACCTGATTTAAATTGTAGTATTTAAAATTTTAGATAATCGATAAGTGGACCACTAAAATCAACACGATAATATTAATAATATTCTCGTTCTGAATAGGGGAAAGTAATTTTACTATTTGTAGAGTATTAGTAATTGAATTGCTACAATTCAGTGGCAATTCATTATTATATCTAATTATTATATCTATCTGTTTACTTTCCATAGGTCAAAATACAGTGTATTATATTAATATGAATAAAAATCATTATGCAAGAATTAATTACATAAAACGCAATAAAATTACATAAAATGCAATTTTATTTTATAATTGTTTTCAAAATCTTTGACCTGATTTTAAATTTATTATTTTTACTTCACTTGGATCTTTATCAAGTAATTTTTTAAAACTTTCCCAGTATATTTCTTCTATATAATTCATTTAAAATCCAAATGCAATGTTATAACAAAATTTATTATCTATACAGTATATTTAGTATACTAAATAAATTCTATATAAAACCACTTTTATTTTCAATAAAAAAAATACATTCTCAATGAGAATAATTTATGTGAGGTATTATTTAATTATATTATTTTTCTTAAATAGAATTGAGATTACACTCATGAGAGTTTAATTTTTAGTATCGTATGGAATTAGAATTTCGATCATTGAATCCAAAAATCAGATGGGGGGGTGCAATTGCTTCCCTATTGCTATTTTGTATACTAATTTTTTATACTATTGTATTGTCATGGGAAATTACTTGTACTGATTCTGATCAGATAGTAGTTATACCTAAAGGTGCGTCTGTATATCAATCAATACAACTGATTCAAGAGAGTGGATGTTTATCTGATGCGGATGTAAATGTATTAAAGTTAGCTATGACGGTTACCATGAGAAATGGAAATGTTATTCCTGGAAGATATACTTTTAAAGGGATTTCAACCATTGGGAATATGGTGAATTTAATTACCACTTCCTCCCGTGAACGAAAAAAAGTAACACTTCTAGAGGGATGGACTGTTGAGCAAATTGCAGATGAGTTAAACCGTAAACTTCAAATTGATACATACAAATTCATTAGCTTATGTAAAGATTTCAATTTCGTTCACTCACTTGATATTGATGCACCATCCATTGAAGGGTTTTTATTTCCCGATACTTATATTTTTCTGTCTTCATATACTGAAGAGAAAATGATTACCATTATGGTGAATCAATTTTTCCATAATTATAAAAAATATATTAAAGGGTATAAAGGGCACACTTCTTTGTCTATGCGAGAGATTACCACCATGGCATCTATCATACAAGGTGAGGCTATGTTTGATGATGAAATGAGAGCTATTTCTTCGGTATATCATAATCGTTTAAAACGAAAAATGCTTTTGCAGGCAGACCCTACTATTCAATATATAATTCCAGGGGAAAATAGACGATTATATAACAAAGATTTGCGAGTAGACAGTCCATACAATACATATAAATATAAAGGGCTTCCCCCAGGACCAATTAATAATCCAGGGCTATATGCATTAAAGGCAGCAATACATCCAACAGAAACTGAATTTTTGTATTTTGTTGCGGATGGAGAAGGGCGTCATATTTTTACACGAAACAATGAAGAACATAATGAAGCAAAGAAGATCCTCCAACGCAAAAGGCGGGAAATGAGACGAAGGAAAAAATGAAATTACATGATTTAAATCCTGCCCAGAGAGAAGCGGTGGAGGCGATGGGAGGACCTATTCTTATTTTTGCTGGGGCTGGTAGTGGAAAAACCCGTGTTCTTACGTACAAAATAGCTTATTTAATTGAGGAGATTGGACTTCCTCCAGAGAACATACTTGCCGTTACTTTTACCAATAAAGCCGCTCAAGAAATGAAAGAAAGAGTGTCTAAAATTTTAACAGTGGATACACAAAAAATGAATGTGGGGACATTCCATTCAATATGTGCTCGTATGCTTCGGTTTGAAATTCCACGCTTGGGTTATACACGAGATTTTAGTATATATGATCAAGCAGATTCACGCGCATTAGTAAAAGAAATTATTCAAGGTTTGAATTTAGATACCAAAACATTTGTACCGAATGCGTATCAAAATCACATCAGTAGTAAGAAAAATCAGATGCTTTCTCCAGAGAATGTGGCAGAATATGCAGAGGGCTATATTGATGAGAAATTGGCTCAAATATATACCGAGTATCAAAAAGCACTCAAGAAAAATAATGCCCTAGACTTTGATGATTTACTGTTGCTTCCAATTCAATTATTTAAAGATCATCCCAATCGTTTAGCATACTATCAATCACAATATCAATATGTGCTTGTTGATGAATATCAAGATACAAATCGTCCTCAATTTGAGTTGGTGCACTCTATATCTGAAAAACATCGTGATATTTGTGTGGTGGGTGATGACGATCAGTCCATTTATGGGTGGCGTGGTGCAGATATTAAAAACATTTTAGAGTTCTCTGATATATTTGGGGAGTCTAAAATTATAAAATTAGAGCAAAACTATCGTTCCACAAAGACCATCTTAAAGGCGGCCCATGCAGTGGTTTCATTGAATGAAAACCGTTCGGAAAAAGAATTGTGGACAGAGAATAAAGATGGAGATAAAATTAGAGTTCAGGATTGCTATGATGAACGGGATGAGGCAAAGAAAATTGTATCTTGGATCAACAATGAAATCAATGAAGAATTTAAATTTTTAGATCATGTTATACTCTATCGTACCAATGCACAGAGTCGCTCAATTGAAGATGAATTACGCCGAAAAGCGATTCCATACCAAATAATTGGGGGTGTAAAATTTTATGACCGTAAGGAAGTAAAAGATGTATTGGCTTATTTACGGTTGATTGTGAATCCATATGATACAGTCAGTTTTGATCGAGTAGTGAATTTCCCGCCACGAGGGATTGGTAAAACCTCTCTGGACAAATTTAAGAATTTCGCCCAGTTGATAGATTTAAATTTAATCACTGCATTGGAGCGAATTAACGAAATAAATATTGGTACCAAGCAAAAGGCATCATTGTCTCAGTTTCGAGATATGATTAATTCTTTTACTGAAAAAATTGACACTGATACTGCAAAGGATATTGCCATTAATTTGGTGAATGCAATAGAGCTTAATGAACATTATTTGAACCAAAATAACATTGAATCACGAGAGCGGTGGAGTAATGTTGATGAACTTTTAAATAGTATTTCAGAATTTACCGAAAATTCAGAAGAGAGGGGACTTCGTATGTTTTTAGAAGAGGTTTCTCTCCTTACAGATATTGATCGGCATAATAAATCCGATGATTCGGTAACCCTCATGACCATCCATAGCGCAAAAGGATTAGAATATCCTGTTGTGCATATTTCAGGTTTAGAAGAAGGCTTATTCCCATTGGGGTCATTATCAAACACCGATATGGATTTAGAGGAAGAACGCCGTTTGTTTTATGTGGCAATTACACGAGCTAAGCAAAAGGCGTTTTTATATAATGCCTCTATGCGCCGTCGATTCGGGGGTGAGCCCATCCAGTCTATTACCTCGCAATTTATTGGTGAATTGCCTGTGAGTTTAGTAGATCATATTCAAATTAAACATACATCCCAACCATATTATACAAGTACTCAAAAGTACATCCATTCTAAATCTTCCTCACTGAAGAGAACATTTAAATCCACTGAAAGTATGTATTCTGTTGGCAGTTTGGTTAAGCATTCGATTTTCGGTAAAGGTAAACTACTCAGAATTGATGGTGTGGGTGAAAATGCAAAACTTACCATTATATTTTCTGGAAATGTAAAAAAAACCCTTATCCAAAAGTATGCCAATCTTACTATTTTAGAATCAGCATAAGGAAAGATTTCTCTACCATAAATTTAAAGTTTAACTGTAAATTATAATTGAGATTGAAACTCAATTATAGGTATAAACATGATAAATAAAGAATTAATAGAGAACTTTAAATCAGTTTTAAAAGCTGAAAATATGAAATTTACCCCTCAACGGCTTTCAGTTCTCGAGGAGATGGTGAATAACAAAGAACACCGTGAATGTGAAGAAATTTATTATGCATTGCGTCAAGCTGGTGGAAATGTGTCTCGTGCGACGGTGTATCGTACCATGGATATATTAGTAAAACATAATTTTGCCCGCAAACTTGATATTGGTGATGGACGTGCCAGATATGAAACAAAAATAAATCATCCACATCATGACCATATGATTTGTATAGAATGTGGGATTATTACTGAATTTGTTAGTGATGAAATTGAAGATTTACAGGATGAAATTTGTAAACAATTTAATTTTAAACTGATACGCCATATTCATCAATTGTTTGGGATGTGTTCAAAATGTGGGAAAATATTATGACCTTAGCAGAACTCCAAATGGATGATTGTGCCACGATTAAAGAAATTGGGAATCTAAAGCCGCGTCTTCTCGAAATGGGATTGATTCCAGGCACACCCATTCGGTTTATAAAAAAGACACCCTTTGGTGGACCCATAGAAGTTAAAGTACGTGATTTCTATCTTTCCATTCGTTTAGATGATGCAAAATCAATTATTGTTTCACGCTAATATGAAAAAGCCTTTAATTGCATTAATTGGGAACCCTAACAGTGGTAAAACAGCAATTTTCAACTTACTTACAGGGTTAAGCCAAAAGGTCTCTAACTATCCAGGAATTACGGTAGACAGGAAAATTGGATTGGTAAATTATAATAAAATTCAGTTTGATTTACTCGACCTTCCGGGAACATACAGTATCACACCAGAGACTGTGGATGAGGGGATTGTGTCTGAACAATTATTGACATGGATTCATAATCCTGAATTACGCCCCAAAGCGATTGTTTCCGTAATTGATGCCTCAAATTTGAGCCGGAATTTATTTCTGACATCACAAATTTCAGAATTAGGGATTCCATTGATTATTGCCTTAAATATGATGGATCGTGTTCGTGAACAGAATAATGAAATTAATATTGATGCTCTTAAAAAACTATTTAATGCAGTTGCAGTTGTACCTATGTCCGCCACCGAAAAAACAGGAATAAATGCCCTAAAAAATGAAATTTGTAAATCTATTAATACCTCCATTTCAATTAATAATACATCAATAGAAATTCCAAGTGAGATTGCTGAGGTAATTTTACCAATTACATCAGTATTAACGTCATATTTTAATATTTCCAATCAGATTGCAAATTCAATTTCATTACGATTAATTACTCGTGATTCAGCATTAATGAGCTATGAAAATTTAGATTTACTGTCAGATTCTCAATTAAGTAAATTGAAGAAAACTATTTCTGAATGTAGAATTACACTGAATGAAAATGGACATTCATCAAACTCAATTGAAAGTATTCTTCGATATTCTTGGTTAGACGCTCAAATACATGAAAAACTTATCATCGCAAATACAGATGTAAAGAAGAAGAGTAAAAGTGAAGTGACAGATCAAATAATTACCCATCCCATTTTTGGACCCATTATATTTTTAGGAATATTATATTTTATTTTTCAATCCATTTTCACATGGGCATCTGCGCCCATGGATTTTATTGATAGTACTTTTGCAGTATTTGGTGATTGGTTAGTATCTACGTTACCGCCTGGGCTATTGCGTGATTTATTGGTAGAGGGAGTGGTGGCTGGTGTGGGGGCAATACTTATTTTCCTACCACAAATAATCATATTAATACTTTTTCTCTGCCTATTGGAAGATAGTGGCTATATGGCACGGGTGGCTTTTATGATGGATAATTTCATGAGAAGAATTGGCTTGCATGGACGTTCAGTACTCCCTCTAATGAGTGGCTATGCATGTGCAATACCTGGGATAATGGCAGCCCGTACCATTGATTCTTGGCGTGAACGCCTCATTACTATATTGGTACTTCCCTTACTGAGTTGTAGTGCACGCCTTCCCGTTTATACATTGCTAATTAGTGCATTTATCCCGAGTACTACAGTGTGGGGGATATTTAATCTTCAGGGATTAACCATGGTGAGCATGTATTTGTTAGGGACATGCACCGCATTTGTAATTGCAAAAATATTTACTAAATTTATTCCACAAAAGGGGAATTCCTCATTTGTGATGGAGTTACCCCCATACCGAGTGCCTATGCTCAGGTCTGTATTTAATGAAGTGTATCAACGTGCAAAGGCTTTTCTTACCGATGCAGGGAAAATCATTATGGCCATATCCATTGTATTATGGATTTTAGCCTCGTTTCCAAGAATGGAAAATGGAGAATCCGTCTCTATTCATGAAAGTTATGCGGGACGAATTGGGCATGCCATTGAGCCTGTGATTCAACCTTTAGGTTATGATTGGAAAATTGGCATTGGACTCCTCACATCATTTGCCGCCCGAGAAGTCATGGTAAGCACCTTAGCTACCATCTATAATGTTGAGCAATCGGATGATGAATTTGTGTCTTTAAAAGATGCATTGAAGAATGACAAAAAATCAGATGGATCTCCCACCTTTACTGTTTTGGTGGCATTGTCATTAATGGTTTTTTATGTATACGCAGCCCAATGTATGGCTACCTTTGCTGTTGTTAAAAATGAAACTAATTCATGGAAATGGCCACTACTCATGATTGTATATATGAGTACGCTAGCCTATGTGGGGGCATTGGTTGTATATCAAGGTGGACAATTTTTAGGCTTTACATAATGGATATGCAATTCATCATATTGGTAATAATTGGCGTTTTAGCTACTTTATATACGCTAAATAAATTCAGGAAACAGTTCAGTTCATCAGAAAAGTCTGCAAAATGTTCAAAATGCCCCGCTGTCGATGAAAATAAAAAGAACGGTTCCAATTAGTAGAAAATTATTATTAGTTTTCAGTCATGAAATTATCAACCATATCATCCTTTAAAGCGGGGGCCATTATACGTGGTTTTTACATCTGCAAAGAAAAATCACATCGCAATACAAAAAATGGTGATTCTTACTTAAATATTATTCTTCAAGATAAAACAGGAAAAATAACGGCTAAAATTTGGGATGATGTTTCTCACTTTGATGACTTGTTTGAGGCATCAGAACCCGTAGCCGTCAAAGGTAAAGTTGAAGATTATAACTCACGAACACAATTAGTTATTCAGCAAATCAAACGTGCAGATGATAAAACATATGAAAAATATGGATTTTCCTTATCACAGCTAATTGAACAAGTTGAAGAACCAATAGATGAGTTGTGGGTATCATTGCTTAATTCAGTAAAGTCACTAAAGAATCCATATAAAAAACTAATAACATCAATTCTGAAGAAATATGAAACTGAGATTAAATTAATTCCTGCATCTATAAATCATCATCACCCTATATCAGGTGGATTTTTAAAACATATTACCGGTATGCTCAATTCAGCCATGATGCTATTGCAACATTATAACTATTTAGATAAAGATTTGATACTTTCGGGTATCATATTGCATGATATAGGAAAGGTAAAGGGATTAAAATTTACCACAGAGGCTGAATATACGGATGAAGGGAAGCTCGTTGGTCATATTAGTTTAGGACTAGAAATTCTGAATGTGTACGCAGAGATTATTAAAATTGATGATGAACTTCTGTTGAAATTGAAACATATCATTTTATCGCATCAGGGAAGTCATCAAAATGGCACCCCCGTACCGCCACGATTTCCCGAAGCATTATTTATCCATCTCTTGGATACGATGGACGGGAAAATGGATATTATGAAACGTGAAATAATTAAAGATTCAAATCATGAGTGGACTGATAAACATAATCACTTTTATAGAGAATTATGGAAGAAATAAGTAATTGCATGAAGTTTATACAATTCTCTTTATAAATTACCTCAAATTATGGAGTTAAAATCAATGACATTTAAGCGAGTAGTATTGGCAATAATCATTTTAATGGCAGCGTTAAGTCGCCTAATTCCACATCCACCCAATTTTACACCAATTATGGCAATGGGATTATTATGCGGTGTGTATTTTAAGAATAAGCAATTGGCGGTAATTGTACCATTATTGGCCATGCTTGTTTCTGACTTAGTACTGGGGTTTCACGGTACGCTCATATGGGTTTATTCATCCATTGTGGTAATTTCTCTTTGTGCCTCAATGTTAAAGCCTAAAGTTCTTCATTTGGGTGGTGCATCATTGGTAAGCTCAATGTTCTTCTTTGTAGTGACTAATTTTGGGGTGTGGATGATGGGTTCATTTTATCCCAAAACGATGACTGGATTAGGTGCCTGTTATGCAGCAGGGATTCCATTTCTACAAAATGCATTGGTTGGAGATTTAATGTATGTTGGAATCTTATTTGGTGTATTTGAATTAGCAAAACGATCATTCCCTCAGTTGAGTATTGACCCTGTTTAATTGAATCTAATATTGACATTTTTTAAAAGGCATGCAAGGCAGTTATCTTTGTATGCCTTTTTTATTACTCCTCTTATTTCGCAGATTTCCCCAATCATAATTTCCATTGATCCTATAGGGAACACAGCCTACTATTTGGAGCCATATTTACCATCTTTCCAGCGAGATTTACATATGTATGATATTCGAGTCAATGGTGAGTTGGGGTTGCCCCTTTCCACCTTTGTATTTGATATAGAAGAATCCACACTAACACTTAATGATTCTCTCAGAACTCGTTCCGCGTTTCATTTTATTAAAGGGGATTATGGTTTTCGGAATTTAAGTGTGAAAATACAATCTCTCACATTAAATGGGGGCACGCTTACTGGCTTTGCCCATACCCGTTCTTACAATGGTTTCAATGGAATGATTGGTGAGGGGAGTATCATGCAAAACTATCTCTTAAGCTATAAAAATAGTTTCAAAAATAGTAATTTCTCCATCACCACTGCCTACCATAATGAAGATATGAATGAACCCATTAGTAATAATGATTTTACTACTAAAGTTAATGAGAATTATTTTTCAGGATTAAGTTTGTCACATCAAACAAGATTTGGACAATTTAGTTATCATTCAGATTTACAAGTATCTAAAACAGAGATTGACGATGTGAATGAAAAGTGGATTAGCAATCAGCGTGCTGCGTTTAAGTTTAATCAGCGTGAAAGATTTACTCCCTTTTTGAAATGGTCACAAAATCGGGAGAATCAACAATTTTATAGAGGTGGGTTTGCATTCGGAGACTCATTAACTTTTATGATTATTAATTTAGCATATATAAATACCTCTCAGATTGAATTACTATTTAGTAAAAAGATTAGAAATGCTTATATCCAAATTGATCGAAAATTTCTTGATGATTATACAGATTACGGCAATAATTACATTTTAAATTCATTAATTATCGGTGCTGCAAAGAATGCATTTTATGTTCAAATAATACCCTCAGTGGTTACCACTAAAGGGTATACCTATAATTCATATTTTGGAGGCTTTGGCTATAATGGTGATGTGGTCATGATTAATATTGAAGGCAAGTTATACAACAGTAATACATGGTTGGTCAAAAGTTTATTTAGATCAGAGATCCAAATAAACTTCCCTTATTTTGAAAGATATACACCTTATCTGAAGCTTGATTATATAAATTATTTTCTGGAGAAGCCAGCTTCTATCACTCACCAAAGTAGTATTCTTGAGGTAGTGTTTGATGAATTGAATGAGAATATCCATCGTCTAAATCTTGAGTTTGGCTACAAACTAGAGACATTCAGAATATCTTACCATATTCGAAATATGTTGGGTGAAGATGGTCGATTTACCAATAATTACGAGCAAGTCCCCATTCATAAATATTTAAAGGTAGAATGGCAGTTTAGGAATTAAAAGGGGCTAAAAGCCCCTTTTAATTGAAGTGCTTTTAATTGGTTTATTTTAAAGTTTGAGTCGATTCTGGTAACGATAATACCTGTTTTACACGCTCATTAACTCTTATTTGAGGGAAATGCTTTTGAATCCAATTAACAGCACCTTGAAAGGACTCTATCCCTAATATATCTTGAACTAGTTGAATCACATCTAATATATTCACAACTCCATCAGAATTTGCATCTGCAGCGCATAAATAGTCATCATCAGATAATATTGCATCAACAATTTGAACTATGTCAATAACATTAAGAATCCCATCTGCATTTATATCACCATTATTAACACAAGAATTCCACACTGCAAAGTCACCAGGTAATGCTCCAACTTCATAAGATGCTACCTCATTTCCACTTGAATCAACTACTTTCACATCGTCTGGAGCTGCATAGTCAGATATTCCAAAGTAAATGTAATCTCCAATCACCTGAGTTGAATAAACTGAATAATGGTCATAATTACCTAAGCGAGTATTTTCTTCAATATTCATATCCATGTCAAGTTTAGCAATTCCTCCATTAAAGGATCGATAAACTGAATCTTGATATTTATAAATACCACCGCCACATGCAGTACCTAATCCGTATGACACAATTTCAATACCATCATCTTTAATTCTAGATGTGCCATAATACGCATTCCATTCTGAGTCATAATAAGTTCTGGCTACATAAATATCCCCATCAAACTCTAGAAGTTCTCCAGGACCAGGCCCAACTTCAAATTCACCAATTATAGTATCTGTTATTGGGTCTATCTCTATGACTAGATGTCCATCTGACCAATCAGAATTCATAGTAATTGAGGTAAAAATACTACCATTAACCATTATGATATCCTCAGGTAAGCCGGGTAAAATTATTTCTGAATCAATTTCCCATGTAGTAAGATTCAACTTCTTTATGTCTGCAGTATACCAATTAGTAAAATATAAATAATTCTCGTAAACCAACATTTCTCTTGGGCCAGAATACTCTGTGTCTATTAAATGGGTAGGTACTAAGCCATTATCAGTAATGTCAAATACTTGAATATTACTAGATGAATTAACTATTACAAATAACTGATTTTCATTTACAAGTACAGACTGTACTATATCTCCAATTGGATTATCAGGATATTCATAGACTCCTTCATCAGTAATTGTCCATAGGGATCCATTGTCTGAATAAAAATTCCCCTCACAAGCAACAAATACTTGTTCAGCTGTCCAGCATATCCCAAAACTCATTAATCCTAACAGGATTACTCTTCTTAACATTTCTTCTCCTTGTTTTTATTATAGTGTATATATTCGTTAAAATTAAAATTATTAACTTATAGAAATTCCCTATCGAAAATATTTATAAATTTAAGATAATTATAAGATTTGAATTTGCAATACTTAAGTTTTGATAAATTATAGTAATAATTAATTTTATCAGAAATTATGGATAATTGTGTAAATACATAGCATGAGGATGGAAATGATATTAAAAACCTCAACCTAAGCGATTGGGGATGTGGAAAAATTAGTAAAATAATTCTACACCTTTTGTCGCGAAGGATTTGTAGATATGAAAGTATCTGGCTCTCTAAAAATAAGATTACAGTTTCGCCTCAGCCTTGGGATTACACCAAGTCCCTTCCCAATAAACGTCAAATAGCACAAGTAAATTACTGATTAATCATTCATAATTCAAAACATCCATTTATCTTGATAATATTTAAAATAACCTTCGGAATAATATTTCATAGGTGGATAAATTTGGTCGCTTTATATATATAATATATGTTTAAAAGGAGACGTTTACGTGGGAGAATTTACCCGTGAATTTACAGAAGACAATTTTGAGACGGATGTACTTGGTGCATCTGTACCCGTAGTTGTTGATTTTTGGGCAGAGTGGTGCGGCCCTTGTAAGATGTTGGCACCCACCATCGATAAGATAGCAGAGAAGTACAAAGGTAAGGCTATTGTAGGAAAACTCAATGTTGATAATAGTCCTTCAGTGGCTCAAAAATACAATGTGAGAAGTATTCCAAATGTTCTCATTCTTTTGAATGGCGAAGTAAAAGAGCAAGTTGTAGGCAATGTCCCCGAAGCTGATATTTCTGCATTATTAGATAAGTTAGTATAAGAAAGTAAAATGGCACATAAGGTTATCATTATTGGATCGGGTCCTGCTGGACTTACTGCAGCAATTTATGCTGCACGTGCAAATTTAAGCCCCCTTGTTTTTGAGGGTGTTCAGCCAGGTGGTCAGTTGACAATTACAACTGATGTTGAAAATTATCCCGGATTTCCAGATGGTATTTTAGGTCCGGAATTAATGGACCAGTTTAGAAAACAAGCTCAACGATTTGGTGCAGATACACGTTTTGAAAATGTAGATTCAGTTGATTTATCTGTAAAACCGATAAAAGTAACGGTAGGTGATTCTGTTTATGAAGCAGACACTATTATTATCTCCACCGGTGCTTCTGCAAGATTGTTAGGGCTTGAATCAGAATCAAAGTTAATGGGTTATGGTGTATCAGCATGTGCAACGTGTGATGGATTCTTTTACAAAGAAAAAGAAATTCTTGTAATTGGGGGTGGTGATTCAGCAATGGAAGAAGCCACTTATTTAACACGGTTTGCAAGCAAGGTTACCATCGTTCATCGACGTGATGAATTTCGGGCATCAAAAATTATGCAGGATCGTGCATTGGCACATCCAAAAATTGATGTAATATGGAATTCAGGTGTTGAAGAAATGTTAGGTGACCCGCAGAATGGCGGTCTTACGGGTGTGAGATTGAAAAATACAATTACGGGAAAAGTAACAGAAAAATCCTGCGATGGTGTATTTGTAGCTATTGGCCATATTCCTAATTCTAAAATAGTAGATGGTCAGTTAGAACTGGATGAAAAGGGATATATATTGACTCAATCAGATTCTACAAAAACCTCTATTGATGGAGTGTTTGCAGCTGGTGATATACAAGATACAGTTTACAAGCAAGCGGTTACTGCCGCTGGCAGTGGATGTATGGCTGCACTTGACGCAGAACATTATTTAGAAAATCTAAGCGCATAAAGACTTCCTTATTTGCCATTTATCATGAATGGTACGACAAGATAAAATAACATACTTAATTACATTCTTCCAGAATGAAGGGGATGATTATCCTGAAAGTACATCTCTTAACTTTTGGTTAGAGGATTCCTCTGTTGGTGCTGACATCCATGGACGGATTAAAGGTGGAGATTTCTTTCCTGGAAATGTTATTAACAACAGGGTTTTGGCTCGATTAGGGGTTATCACCACTTCTGACATACAGGAAACCCAAATGCTTATGTCAGCATTTATTCCATTCAAAAGACATTATTTGCTATTTGTAAATATTGAAAAAATTGGCAATCAATTATGCACCGCATTTAACCCTACATGTGTAGATTGCAATTTGAGCGATATTTGTGATTTCTATAATGAAAAGAATCGATGGGCAACATGAAACATATTTTAATATTAAGCTGTGACCCTGGATTGGAAGATGTACGTAAAGAATACGGTCATGCCATTGATTGGATCCAGAGAGATATTGATTCCTCAAAATTCAAATTTACATCTATGGATGTGTATAGGGGCGAAATTCCCAACTATGATTGTGGAGATGCATGGATTATAACCGGTGCTTCTGCTTCTGTTTATGATGATTTGGATTGGATTGTTGAGTTAGAGCATGCCATTAAACGAGCGATCGATGTGGAAAAACCAATATTAGGGATTTGTTTTGGTCATCAGTTGATTGCACAGGCATTTGGGGGAAAAGTAAATAAGAATAAACATGGATGGGAATTGGGTTCATACCCAATGGATGAGGTTGCTAAACACGAGTTGTTTAGTGGTATTGAAATGACGGATTATTTTTACAATTCTCATCAAGATGTAGTGACTGATTTACCCAATGGGTTTATTGAATTAGCGAACAATAAAATGGGGAATCAGGCATTTCATTATGGGAAATGTGTACATGGTGTTCAATTTCACCCTGAATTTACTCATGACATTATGAATAAATACGTAGAAGTGAGGCAGAATATGGGAGCAAATGTAATAGATCCTAGTATTCCTAAGTCTAATGCATCACATTTGATTATACATAACTTTTTACAAATTATTTAAGGGAGGTAAAAATGTCACAACCAATATTTTCTTTTAAAAATATAGACCATTCAATCAAGGGCCAAAAGGTTCTTCATATAAAAAATTTTGAAATGCATCGTGGTGCAGCATATATAATTGATGGAAGCATGGGATCAGGGAAGTCATCATTAATAAATATATTATCACGTAAAGAAAAAGTAATGAATGGTGATTGTGAATTTGAAGAAAAAAATATATCATCATATTCTTCACGAGAGTATAATAATCAAGTTGCAATTGTTCCACAAAGCTTCAAGGCTCCATTTGGTACTGTTGAAAAATTTCTTAAAAAAACACTGAATAAATATTCTCATATTTCTGACATTAAAAGAAAAATGGAAGGCATATGTAGAAAAATGGAGATTGGGCATTTGTTGAATCGAAAAATGCGTGAATTATCTCCGGGACAATTGCGGTGGGTCGTTTTAGCTGCTAATATAGCTGCGGATACAAAAGTACTATTAATTGATGAAATTGAACAGCATTTAAGTCTAAATTATTTAAATCAATTGGTGAAATTGCTATATCGAAAAAGTAATTATGACGGTGTTACTATCGTAGTGACGACGCAAAACAAAGATTCATTTTCTCAACGTTTGGCTTCAGTAACGGTTACACTGGAAAATGGCCGGATAACTAGCGTTCGTTCTGCCAATAAAAAACGGAAGAATTATGGTCAAAAAAAACCAGCTAATCGTTAGCTTTTCATATTTACAAATTGTAATGGGAAGTCTAATTTTGACTTATTTAATGCGCTGATAACGCCTTGAAGGTCATCTATTTTCTTCCCGGTTACTCTTAATTGTTCTCCTTGAATTTGAGATTGTACTTTCAATTTCATGTCTTTAATCATTTTATTAATTTTCTTTGCATTATCACTACTTATGCCTTCGCGAAGCTTAACGATTTGCCTTACACTCATTCCGGAAGCATTTTCTTTATTTTTGTAATCAAAAATCTTAATAGATAATTTTCTACTAATTGCTCTATTTTCAAGCATATCACGTACTGATGTAAGCTGCATATCATTATCTGCTTCTAACTTAATTGTTTTTTCAGATTTATTGAGTGTAAGTTTGGTACTACTTCCTCTAAAATCATATCTATTTGCTATATCGCGTGTTACCATGTTAATGGTATTATCAACTTCCTGCATATCTAGTTTACTTACAATGTCAAATGTTGGCATTTTATTTTCCTTTTGTTATCGTTTTTGAAATTGCATCTTTCCACCCCAGTAATAAGGAAGATCGAACTTCAGGTTTTATAGATGGTGTGAACAAACGCTCAGAATTAATAATATTTGTAAACTCGTCAGGTGAATTCCAGAATCCAACTGAAAGCCCAGCCAATAATGCTACCCCTAATGCGGTGGTTTCAATATTTTTAGGACGATTAATTTTAACATTAAGGATGTCAGCCTGAAACTGCATTAAAAAATTATTCTGTGTAGCACCACCATCAACATGAAGTTCCTCAAATTGAATACTCATATCTAATTGTATGGAGGTAAGAAGATCATATACTTGATAGGCAATACTTTCCAATGCAGCGCGGATTAAATGGGCCTTGTTGGTGCCACGAGTAATTCCAGATATGATTCCACGAGAGTCCATATCCCAGTATGGCGCACCTAATCCTGTAAAAGCAGGGACTATATATACGCCATTTGTTGTACCAATATTTTGTGCAATTTCATCTGTTTCTTCAGCACTGTTGATTAATTGTATCTCATCTCGAAGCCATTGAATCACAGCGCCACCGATAAATACGGAACCTTCAATGGAATAAACGGGGGTGCCATATGCATCACAGGCAAGGGTGGTGAGTAGTCCATTTTTAGAGTCTATTCTCCTTTTTCCCGTATTAGTTAGCATAAAACAACCAGTTCCATATGTACATTTAGCCATTCCACTATGAAAAGCAAGTTGGCCATATAGGGCCGATTGCTGATCTCCGGCTACACCAGAAATAGGAATTTGAGTGCCAAAAATAGATGAATCAGTTTCTCCAAAATATGAAGACGAAGATTGTACTTTCGGTAAAATTACTGAAGGAATAGATAATATTTTTAGTAATTCAGAATCCCACTCTTTTGAATTAATATTATAGATTAAAGTTCTGGATGCATTTGTATAATCAGTGAGATGTGATTTTCCATTTGTAAGATTCCATATTAACCATGTATCAATGGTTCCAAATGCTAACTCATTATTTTTGGCACTTTTACCAGCATCTTCCACATTGTTGAGAATCCAATTTATTTTTGTACCAGAGAAATAACTATCCAAGACTAGCCCCGTTTTTGATGAAAAAATTTCAGAATGGCCTTGATTTTTTAGCTCATTGCAATACTTAGATGTTCGTGTACATTGCCATACAATAGCATTGTAGATAGGTTTGGATGTTGATTTATTCCAAATAACAGTGGTTTCGCGTTGATTGGTGATGCCGATACTTGCAATTGAATCTGAATCTATGTATTCAGTAATCTCATTTAAAAGGCGAAGCGTAGTATCCCAAATTTCATTAGGGTCATGTTCAACCCACCCAGGATTAGGATAATATTGGATGAGTTCTGAATAAGTACGTTTTATGATTTGAGCTTTGTGGTCAAATAGAAGCACGGTAATGCCAGTAGTTCCAGCATCTATGGCAAGTATATATTTTTTCAATCAAACCTCAAGGATTATTATAAAAGTCATCTAATTTATCTGTATAAAATTAACAGATTTTAATGTGATAATTTATTATTGTTAATTCAATTGATGGCCAATAATTCCAATAAAATAATAATCTTAATTCTTATTTCCATTTCAATGATATTGTTGTTCTTTTTCATCCAAGAGGATAGTAAGACTACATGGACTTCTACAATGGGATTTGAACTACGCTTAACGGGTGAAATAGAAGACATAGAAGAATTCTATATTTCCCTTGAGAAACGATTGGTGGGATATCCTGATTGGATTAATAATACCATTACCGGAGAGTTGACAAACTTTCAGAAAGATTATAATCCATTTAACGTTCCTTCTCTCATGTTTGATGTATATAATACAATTTATACTTCGATAGATTTGACCGATTTATTGCTAAAATATTCAATTTATTTTGAAAATAAATTTTTGTATAATACTTCAGTTGCTTCAAATGAAATTAAAATTGAATTGAATCGCATACTTGATTTTTTTATGTTGCTAAATTCTCATTTACTGGGGAATGAAAAAAATATGGTAAGTGAATTAACTGATAAATTAAAATATGGCATAAATCCATACTATGATTCTGTAGATGGGTCTCAAACCATTTATATTTTTTTGCATTCAGAAAACAATTCACAACTTAAGGAAATTAAAACTCAAATAGAAATTGAAATTATTGAATTGAATAAAACTGTAAATGTTGATTATGAGATAAAAGAAAGCAATTTTCAAATTGCATTAATCGAAATCAAAGATTTGAGAGAAATGAGTGCAAATCTAAATACTCAATCATATTCCCATCTATATAAATATCTACCATTAGCCGATGTTGGACAGTTTAATAATAGGATGGGGCAACTTAAGAAAAATATCCACAATGAAAGATTCAATTCAATCTCAACAGCACATGAGTTTTTATCTGCATTGGCAAAGATTGAAGAACAGCTGATTGAATTTCAGTATAGAGAAAATTATAAAAGCAAACAAACAACAAATTTAATCAACAAACTTGTGGGGGATGGTACAACTGAACCTGGTGTTCTTACAACAATGATAAATCTTTTTGATGATAGAAGATATAGCTTTAAAATAAGTGCTTATTTGAGTAATTCAAGTGAGTATTTAAAAACTGAAGTTAAGCAAATGCAAACATTAGTTTATCCCAATTTTCAACTACTTCCCAATAAGCTTATAAATTTATTTTTCCAAGATACTCTAACCATTATTTATAAGATTAATTAAATTAATTATTGGATGATTATGCTAATATAGCATAAATTAAACCGACTGGTCGGTCTATATTGTATGGCAGAGAATAAAACAAAAGAAGAAAGACAATTTCAAATTTTAGAAGCAGCCATGGAAGTGTTTGTTACTAATGGTTATGCAAATACACGGATGGATGATATTGTCAAAAAATCAGGTCTAAGTAAGGGTGCCCTTTATCACCATTATCCTTCAAAAAAAGATCTATTTATTTCTTTAATAGACCACTGGGAAGTGTATTGTTTTCCTAATTTTTATAGTAAAAACGGGACAAATCGTACTGCATCTGAAACATTGGTTGATTTTTCAAATGCAGTCTTAGATGTTTTTAAAGAAAAGAAATATGTATTTTTAGCAGAAGTGGAATTTTGGGCTCTCTCAAATCAAGATGATGAAATTAAAGAGAGATCTAAAAGTCTTTATAAAAAATTATTAAATCTATTCGAGCTGGTACTTCAAAAGGGAATAAGAACGGGTGAGTTTAAAAATATCGATACAAAAGCAGTGTCGTTAATTATTCTTACCGTTTTTCAAGGTATCAATTGGTTCTGTATCTTTGGAGATGATCAAGTCTCACCAGAAAAGTATATTGAAGAATCTATGAGCATTTTAATAAGCAGTATTAAAAAGTGAGTTAAGGATGAATGAAACTGTAAAATTAACAGAATTACGAGATATAAAGAAAAAATTATTTGATTCCAGTTCCTTTTCAATCGATCGAATCGAAGGTAGGGGGGGTGCTTTTATCGTAGTTTCAGTTGATAAAGGGGAAGTATTTTGTCGTGAACGTTTTTCTGAAGACCATAAAATGTTCGAATCTGCGGCGCAAAATTTTGCATTAAATAGAATACTACCTGTATATAAAGAATTAAATGAATTTAATAAAGATCTAACCATTCAAATATTTAAAGAAATGGGTGAGTTGGGCTTTTTAGGTGTGGATGCACCCGAAGAATTTGGGGGGTTAGGATTAGATAAAACTACTTCATGTATTGTTGCAGACCGATTATCTGAAGGTAGAAGTGCGTCTATGATGGTAACTGCTTCTTCTCACACTGGAATTGCTTCGCTACCGATTATTTGGTATGGAAATAAAGAGCAAAAGGATAAGTATTTAACCAAAATGGCCACCGGCGAATATATGGCCTGCTATTCATTAACAGAGTCTGGAGCAGGATCTGACGCATTATCTGGGGAAACGACGGCTACATTATCTGAGGACGGCAAGCATTATTTATTAAATGGTCAGAAAATTTTTGTTACCAACGGTGCATGGGCTGATGTGTGTGTAACGTTTGCGAATGTGGACAGTAAATATACCGCCTTCATTCTTGATAAGACATGCGATGGCTGGGTCGTTGGTGCAGAAGAGAAGAAATTAGGTATTAAGGGATCTTCTACCACCACATTCTTTTTTGAGAATTGTAAAGTACCTATTGAAAATGTATTGGGTGATGTGGGTCAAGGTGGACCCATTGCATTTAATGTTTTATATGTTGGAAGATACAAATTAGGGGTCACTACTGCTGCGGGTTCAAAATATACGTTAAATGCAGCATTAGAATATGCCAATGAGCGAGAGCAATTTAATCGTCCAATTTCTGAATTTGGAATGATACAAAATAAATTTGCCAACATGATTGTTCGTTCTTGGGAAGCAGACTCTGTGAATTATATGACGTCTGGCTCCATTGATTCCCAGTTAAAAAATTGTGATAATATGGCTGATGATTATTTTGTAAATGTTCAAAAAGCTATTGAAGATCACGGCGTTGAGGCATCAATTTGTAAAGTACTTGGATCAGAAGCCCTTGCCTATAATGTGGATGAAGGTGTTCAGATTCTTGGTGGTTCTGGATTCATTGAAGATTATGGTATGGCTGGTATGTATCGCGATGAGCGGATAAATCGCATATTTGAAGGTACAAATGAAATAAATAGAATCATTATATCAGGTTATACCTTGAAAAAAGCAATTATGGAGGAAATACCAATTCGGGATTTAATTGTGGACCGAGAGAACAATTGGATTCCTGAATTAAATATCTCTGATGATGAACCATTAAAGAGAGAAGCTGAAGCAGTTGAATTTACACGCTCAACCTTAGCCTATACTTTAAATAAGCTAATTCTTAAATATGGACAAGATCTTAAGAATGAACAGTGGTTATTAGAACCATTGTCAGATTTAATTATTTCTCTAAGTGTAATGGATACATGCTTTAAACGATACAACCAACTTGATTCAGGAAGACATAAAGATGAAGTTCGTGAAGTGTTTTTACTTTCCATGGCAGATCAATTAGAGTTAGTAAAAATTAATACAACTGATATTCTCAGCTATTTAGATTCATTAGATGGTACATCAGAGCATACAGATACTTTTAATACTTGGTTGTCTAAGCTTAATTATACCAGCGATAGAATCCATCTTAAAAGGGCAGTTGCCAGCACACTCTTCAAGTATAATAAATATTATTTAGATTAAGGAACTATTTAGATGTCAAAAGAGAGATTTTCAGTAATAATTGATGGTGCAAGAAGTCCAATTGTACTAAAAAATAGCCCCTTACTTGGTATAAGATCAGATGATCTTGCAGCTGTGGTAATTAAAGAACTTGTAAACAGAAATCCTGAAATATCTAAGAGTTTAGTTGAAGATCACGTGGTTGGGTGTGCATTTCCTGAAGGTCCACAAGGGATGTTGATGGCAAAAGGAATTTCAATATTGGCCGATTTACCCACAGAATCCGCAGCAAAAATTGTGAACCGGTTTTGTGGTTCATCTATGGATGCAGCTCATCAAGTAAGTCAGGCTATTCAAAGTGGTGACTATGATTGTGGTATTGCGTCTGGCGTAGAAGATATGTTCAGTGTTCCCATGGGAGGTTTTAATCCCAGTTTTAATCCAACATTATATGAAAATGAATATTATATAGGAATGGGCGAAACGGCTGAAAATCTTGCAAAAGAATTAGAAATATCAAGAGATGATCAAGAAGCATTTGCAATTCATTCACATGAAAAAGCATTATCTGCAATTTTTGACGGTCGATTTGATAATGAGATAGTAGCCATCGAATTTAATAGTAATACAGTTTCTGTGGATGAAGGCCCCCGTGAACCTAATATTGAGAAAATTAAATCGTTAGCCCCTGCATTTGATGCTGATGGCACTATTACAGCAGCAACGTCAAGCCCCGTTTCACTTGGGGCTGCATCTCTTTTGATTACTTCAAATATGTTGGCTGAAGAGAGCGGAGTAAAAGCTAAATTTAGAATTAAAAGCAGAGCCGTTGCCGGAGTTGATTGGCGAGTGATGGGCTCTGGACCATTACCTGCAACTGAAAAAGCATTAGCTAAAGCGGGCTTAACTATAAATGATATCGATGTGATTGAATTAAATGAAGCATTCGCGGCACAATCGCTATACGTAATTCGAAAGGGTGGCTGGGAAATTGATAAAATTAATCTAAATGGTGGTGCAATTGCATTGGGGCACCCATTAGGCTGTTCTGGTGCTCGTTTGTTAGTGACACTAATGAATGTGATGGAACAAAAAGAATTAACATTTGGTCTTGCCACAATGTGCATTGGTAGTGGTCAAGGTATTGCAACCATTATTGAAAGAATAAATTAAGGGCAATTATGGAAATTAATAGAGTAGGCATACTGGGCGCAGGCTTAATGGGAGCACAAATTGCTGCCCATTTAACAAATGCAAAAATACCCGTTTATGCATTTGATATGTCACAAGAAATTGCAGAAAAAGGAATTGAAGCTGCCACAAAAATTAAGCCTGCTGCATTTTACAGTCCTAAAAATGCGGAAATGATTACGCCATTTAACTATGATGACCATTTAGATAAACTAAAAGAATGTGATTGGATTATTGAAGTTATCGCAGAAAAAATTGAATGGAAGCATGGCCTGTATGAGAAAATAGCACCTCATGTGAATTCCAATACAATTCTCACTTCAAATACTTCTGGCTTAGCTGCATCAATTTTAGTTGAAGGTATGGATGCTTCATTGAAGAAAAGGTTTTTCATTACTCACTTCTTTAATCCACCTCGATATATGAAATTGGTTGAAATTATTACCCATCGAGATACGGACCAATCACTCATTAAACCCATAGCAGATTTCCTTGAGAATAACCTTGGAAAGGGTGTGGTTTATGCAAAGGATACACCCAATTTCGTGGCAAATAGAATTGGTGTTTTTGGTATGATGGCCACACTTGAAGAAGCATATAAACGAAACCTTTCCATTGAAGATGTTGACGCTTTAACAGGAACACTAATCGGTCGGCCTAAAAGTGCAACTTTTAGAACTGCGGATATTGTTGGATTAGACACATTGTCATTTGTGGCGAAGACAGCTTATGATAATTGCCTCGATGATGAAGAGCGTGATGCTTTCAAACTTCCTGATTATATTACGAAGATGTTTGAAAATAACTGGTTAGGCCAAAAATCTGGACAGGGATTCTATAAAAAAATTGAAAAGGGGGTCATCCATTCTATTGATTTAAAGACATTAGAATATACGCCTCAATCTAAATCAAAATATGCCTCAGTTAGGATTGCACGTGAAAATGTTAATCCCGCTAAGCGATTTAACGCAATGGTAAATGGTAATGATGTGGCAGGTGAGTTTATATGGGCAGTTACTTCTCGTGCATTACTTTATTCGGCCAATCGGTTGCCTGAAATTGCGGATGATATTGTAAATATTGATAATGCTATGAAATGGGGATTTGCATGGACTAAAGGTCCATTCGAAATGTGGGATGATTTAGGTGTGTTGCAAACCATAAATCGCATGAAATTAGAAGGTCGGGTAATGCCAGAGTGGGTGGATCAGATGACCAATTCTGGATTTACTAAATTTTATGATTATATCGATGGCAAAGAATGTTACTATGATCCGGAATCTAATGCATATCAACCAGTCGTTAAGAGTGAGAAAGAATTTTCATTTAATATTCTAAAACAAAATAATAAACTCATTAAGCATGATTGGTCCGCATCATTAGTTGATTTGGGTGATGGGGTTGCTGGAGTTGAATTCCATTCAGTTCTTAAAGCTGATTTAAACCCAATTGATGGATCTATTTTACAATCCATTCAAAATGCGATTAATTGGGTAAAAGACAGGGGCTATAATGGATTAGTAATTTCGGGTGATAGTACTAATTTTTCAGCGGGCGCCAATTTAAATTTAATTTTGAATGCAGCTCAACGAAAAGATTGGGATGGAATTGAGTTAATTTCCAAGTATATGCAAGATATAATGCAGAATGTTAGGTTTTCCTCATTCCCCGTAGTTGCTGCACCATTTGGACTTGTGCTGGGTGGTGGCTATGAAGTGATTGGTGCCTGTGATAAAATTATAGCTGCTGCTGAATCTTACATCGGTCTGGTTGAAGTTGGAGTGGGCCTTATTCCCGGTGCAGGTGGTAATCTTAGAATGCTTCGGAACATATCTGAGAAAATTAAATCAACAATGCCTGGCGCATTCCCTGTCGTTCAAAAAGTATTTGAAGTGGTTGGATTTGCAAAAGTAGCAACTTCCGCAAAGAAAGCACAAGCATATGGATACTTAAGAAAATCAGATGAAATTATCATAAATCGAGGTCACCTATTGCATCGTGCAAAACAAGTTGTCCTTGAAATGGCTCCATCCTATCAAACTCCTGCAATGGAAACATTTAAGTTACCGGGAACCAGTGGTCGCTTGGTCCTTGATGCTTCAATTAAAGGATTTTTGAAATCCAAAAAAATAAGTGAACATGATGCACATATCGCTAAAAAACTTGGCTATGTATTAACCGGTGGAGATAAAGGCGGTCCATTTTCTCCAGTTGATGAACAATATTTGCTAGATATTGAGCGTGAAGCCTTTGTTAGTCTATCTGGGGAACCAAAATCAATTGCACGGATTGAATACATGCTTGCAAAGGGTAAACCCTTAAGAAACTAAAAGCCCAAGGAAACAATAAACTTTTTAGTGTTTGTTGTTTTTCTCCTAAAAAAGGGCTCTATAAAGGAGCCCTTTTTTGTTATCTGAATAAATTCTTAATTACATAACTAGCAATATTGGGATTTTCTTTTAATCTCCTAATAGAATAGTCATACCAATCAGGCCCAAATGGGACATAGACTCTTACTTTGTATCCATTCACTAAATGCTTTTCTAACCAACCGGACATGGGTACCCCATAAAGAACCTGAAATTCAAATAGATTTGGAGAGACCTTCAATTCATTAATTAGAGCATAAACCTTTTTTAGTAAATCTATATCATGAGTAGCAATGCCTACATAATTCTTATATGTAAATGCAAGGCGAAGAATATTTAGATAGTTTTCGTTGATGAGCCTTCTGTCTTGGATTGAAATTTGTTTCGATTCTTTATAGATTCCCTTACATAACCTGAAATTTAAATGTTCATTTTGTATATTCTTTATATCATCCAATGTTCTAAACAAATACGCTTGAAAAACAGTCCCGACACTCTTCGATGTTTTTAACATTTCATTGTATGCATTAATGGTAATATCAGTAATGGTAGAACTTTCCATATCGATTCGTAGAAAGTTATTATGGTACTTAGCCTTTTCTACTAGCAATTGAAGATTAGATAAAAATTCCTTCACACCAAGGTCCAGTCCTATATGGGATGGTTTTATTGAGATATTGCAATCAAGCTTGATTTCAGAAATTTCATCAAAAAGATCAAGATATTCAGAAGTGATTTTTTTTGCTTCTATAGTATCTTTTACATGTTCTCCAAGGATATCGATTGTTGCAGAAAATCCTTTATTATTTAATGATTTCACAACATCGAGGGCACTCTTGTGGCTTTCACCAGCCACATATTTTCCTGAAAATAGTTGCACAATTGACTTTGGTAGCAGTGTGGTTATTTTAATAATAGTTGAATTTACTATGCTAATCATGTGGAAAATTTATATGTAATTTTTAATCCTAAGCAAATTCCAAAAAAAAATTAAAAATTTGCAATACGTATTGCACTATGTTTTTAATGATGGGTAAATTTGATGCTGTAACATAGCTATAAATTCATGTATTTAAACTATTCTCCGATTATTATTTATACCATTCTCGCGATAATAATGGTGGTTGTACCACTTTTTATTCAATCGCTTATATCACCAAAGTACAATAAGGGTGGGAGCAAACTCAAATCCTATGAATGTGGTGAAGTGCCTGAAGGTTCTGCCTGGATAAAATTCAATGTACGTTTTTATGTGATTGCTTTAATTTTCATTATATTTGATGTAGAAATCGTGTTCATGTTCCCTTGGGCAGTTGTTTTTCAAGAATTAGGCTTATTGGCCTTTGTAGAAATGTTTATTTTCTTACTCATCCTCTTAGTTGGATTTGCCTATGTGTGGGTTAAAGGGGATTTAGACTGGGTGAAGATGAAGATGAAATATGCCCATGGACGATATAGTAAACTTAACATAAAAGAGGAATTGTAATGGATTTATCTCTACTTGAACGGTTTGATAAAGATAATGTAGTTGTGGAAAAATTAGATACATTGATTAATTGGTCTCGTGCCAATTCTCAATGGTATTTTCAATTTGGACTAGCATGTTGTGCTATTGAAATGATGGCTGCAGCAGCCCCACGACATGATCTTGAACGGTTTGGTGCAATGCCACGTGCATCGCCCAGACAATCTGATGTGATGATTGTTGCAGGGACGGTGACTCTTAAAATGGCGGAACGAGTTAAGCGTCTCTATGAACAAATGTCTGACCCTAAATATGTCATTTCTATGGGTAGCTGTGCAAACAGTGGGGGGCCATATTGGCAACATGGTTATCATGTCCTTAAAGGTGTTGATTTAGTAATTCCAGTAGATGTGTATGTTCCCGGATGCCCACCTCGTCCAGAAGCATTGCTTCAAGGTTTGCTTGAATTGCAAAAGAAGATTATGACTGAAACTCCATTGAGAAAGCAGGCGTAGTTGATGGATTTGAATAAAATTTTTGACTCAGTATCATCTATTGATGGTGTTGAGCTAAATCCAGAAACAAATTTAATAGCTGTTCCTTCTGCTTCTTTGTTAGCGGTGGCTGATAAGTTTAAAAATAATATTAATCTAGAATTTGATTTTTTGATGTGTATTACTGCGCTGGATAATGGTGATAGTAAGAATTTTACAATTGCATATAATTTCCATTCAAATAAGCATAATCATTCTATTGAAATTCGTGTTTCAGTTGCAGACGGCGAAGATGTACCATCACTTTCATCTATCTGGAAAACTGCTGATTGGCATGAGCGTGAGGCATTTGATATGATGGGAATTAAATTTACAGGACATCCTGAATTAAAAAGAATTTTGCTTCCTGAAGACTGGGAAGGTTTTCCATTACGGAAAAATTATGAAGTTGCTGATTATTATCATGGCGTACCAATACCTAAAGATAAATCATACTGGGAATAAATGGATACTGCATTAGACAAAAGTATTGTAAATATCGATGAAATGGTTCTCAATATGGGGCCCCAGCATCCCAGTACACATGGTGTATTGCGGTTAAAGCTTCATACTGATGGTGAAGTTGTTAGTAAAATTGAACCAATCATTGGTTATTTGCATCGTTGTTTTGAAAAGCACTGTGAGTATTTATCTTATGAACAAATAGTTCCATTTACAGATCGATGTGATTATTTGGCTTCTATGCATATGGATCATGCTTATTCTATAGCGGTTGAAAAATTATTAGACATTGAACTTCCAGAGCGAGTTGAATATATCAGAGTTATTGTTGCTGAGCTTCAGCGGATTGCAAGTCACTTAGTTGCTATTGGTACATTTGGCCTGGATGTTGGTGCCATTACTCCATTTACATGGACTATTCGTGATCGTGAAAGAGTATTAGATCTCTTTGAGGCACTTTGTGGTGCTCGTCTATTATATAATTATATTTGGCCGGGTGGAGTTTCACATGATTTATCACCTAAATTTATTCAACGTACTCATGAGTTTTTAGACTATTTTGAAACTCAAATATTAGAATACAATGAATTGCTTACAGGAAATAAGATTTTTATTGAACGAACCGCAGATGTAGGTGTAATGCCTGCGGATGTTGCAATAAACTTTGGAGTTACGGGTCCAAGTCTACGTGGCAGTGGCGTAGATTATGATTTACGTAAAACTCAGCCATATTCTATTTATGATAAATTTGATTTTAATGTCCCTGTAGGTGAAGGTACGATGGGGACCATTGGTGATTGCTGGGATCGATATTGGGTTCGCATGGTAGAAATGGAAGAAAGTATAAAAATAATTCGCCAAGCCATGGCCTCTTTACCCAATGGAGATGTTCATGCGGCAATGCCAAAGAAGATTCGTCCAGCAAAAGGGGACGTTTATTCTCGCTATGAATCTGCTCGTGGTGATGTTGGAATTTTTATCCAAAGTAATGGAAAAAATGTACCTTTACGTTTAAAGATGCGTTCCCCTGCGTTTTGCAATTTATCTGTTTTAAGTGAAATTGGTGAAGGCTGGATGATTTCAGATGTTATTACAATCTTGGGAAGTTTAGATATTGTATTGGGAGAAATTGATAGATGACATCAATTGTAAAATCTATTATTGATTCATTTCAAAGTTTTCCTATAGATCCGTTTTTATTGGCAGTATTGGCTATTTTGATACCTGGGATTATCATATTCTTAATAATGGCTGTGAATGCACTTATTGCCGTTTATTTTGAGCGTAAAGTTTCTGCATTTATGCAGGATCGACTTGGCCCAATGGAAGTTGGCATTTTTGGCTTTAAAGGTGGGAAAAAGTTTTGGGGTGGTATTGGCCAAACTTTTGCTGATGCAATAAAATTATTGGCTAAAGAAGATATAATTCCAAATGATGCTGATAAATTCCTTATGGTGTTGGCACCATTCATTATTTTTACAGGTGCTTTTTTAACTTTTATTGGACTCCCTATGTCCGACTCTCTTGTCATATCAAATTTCAATATTGGCATATTTTATATTATTGCTATGAGCTCAGTGGGTGTGATTGGTATTATTTTGGCAGGTTGGTCATCTAATAATAAATGGTCACTATATGGTGCAATGCGTGCAGCGGCACAAATGATCAGTTATGAAATTCCTATTGCATTATCCTTGATTTTAGTAGTTTTAGTATCTGGGCATCTTGATATCTATGGAATTGTTCAATGGCAGTCTGAAAATAGGTGGTTTATTTTACATAGTCCATTCGCTGCTCTTGGATTTGTGATTTATTTTGTATCGGTTGTCGCTGAAACAAATAGAACGCCATTTGATATACCTGAAGCTGAATCTGAATTGGTTGCAGGGTGGATGACAGAGTATTCTGGTTTTAGATGGGCATTGTTTTTCTTAAGTGAATATGCAAATATGTTAATTGTGGCTTTTGTAGCTTCTATTGTCTTTTTAGGTGGCTGGCTATCCCCGCTTCAGTTAATAGACTTACCTTTCTTTGATATTCCAGATTCATGGATGTTCCTTGATGGAACTATTTTTGGAATCTTTTGGCTTTTTATTAAAGCAGTAATTTTAATTTTCTGCATGATGTGGTTCAGGTGGACTTTCCCTCGTTTACGTGTTGATCAATTGATGTACGTATGTTGGAAAATATTTATTCCGTTCGCACTTGCAAATGTAATTTTAATCAGTATTTGGGAGTTGATCTTCTAGATGAGTGAATACTTTATAGAAATTGTAAATGGAGTAAAAACATTCCTAACTGGAATGAAAATGACTCTTAAGCATTATAATAATAAAGAGGAATTGGTTGCAACACTTCAATATCCTCATGAAAAATGGCCTATCCCTGAAAGAAATATTGGATTTGAGAATAGTGAGTATAATTTAATTCGTTCTCGTTTACATGTTGATATTGATGATTGCATTGGATGTTTGATGTGCGAAAAGGTTTGCCCAGTAGACTGCATTAAGATTGATACCATTAAACCGCCAAAGGGTACTGATGTGGATTTTGGAATGACATCATTAGATACGCATAAGAAAATGTTAGTGACTCGCTTTACCATTGATATGGCTGAATGTATGTATTGCAATTTGTGTGCATATCCTTGCCCAGAAGAATGCATCTATATGGTGGGTGGCCCGAATGAGCATAAGCATGAAATCGACTACGAATTTAGTCAGTATAAGAGAGATGGCTTAATTTATGAATTTGCTGAACCCACAGAAGCTCAATTCGCAGAGGTTGGAGGTGAATCTTATGTGGAATCTCGTCAATCTCAGAAACAGAAATTAGAAGATGGGGCAAATCTTAAGGGAGTTGTAGAAGAAGAGAAGAAAACTATAGTTGTTGATGATTCTAAAGAATCTACTAAGAAAAAAGAGGATTCTGGATTAACCCTTAAATTATTTAATGATGTGGGTGATAAGCCTGCTAGAGGGGTAGCAAAGAGGGCCTTTCAAGCTGCAAAGCGGGGTAATATGGATTATGTTACTATGGCTGATTATGTAAATAGTGCAATTAATGATTCTGGGAAATCTTCTCCAGAAATGACGGTAGCTATTGAAATAATTAGAAACTATAATGATGAAACTGATAACACAAATACACCCGTTTCAGTAGCTGCAGAATCTTCGTCAGAAACACCCTTAATGGTAGATTCTAGTTCAAAAAACTTTGATGTAAAATCTCTAAATGATATTGAAGATAAAATGTCAAGAGGGATTGCTAAAAAAGCATTTATGGCGGCAAAGCGTAAAAATTCAGATACTAATTCTAAGATCGATGCTATCAAATTGGCATTGAGTGAAGCTGAGAAAATGACGGATGACATTGGAAGACTTCTGTCTACGTTTGTTGTAAGTGATGTTGCTTCTTCTGCTACTGCAATTCTCGAAGCAGTACCTGAACTAGAAGCGGGCTTGTTTGATATTAAATTACTAAATGTTATTGATGATAAGATGTCACGTGGTTCGGCGAAGAAAGTATATATGGCTGGAAAGCGTGGCAATAAGTCTACATCTGATGTGCTTACAGACATTCGTGAAGAACTGACTAAATCTGAAATGATGAATGATGATATTGATAATTTTTTAAATGGAATTGGATAGATAATGGGTGAATTAGTCTTCTTGGGAATAGCATTATTGGTAATTTTCTCTGCGATTGCTGTGGTAATTTCACCAAATTTAGTCCATTCTGCAGTAGCATTACTTTTTACTCTATTTGGAGTGGCTGGATTATATATTTTTTTGTATGCCGATTTCTTGGCTGCAACTCAAGTTGTGGTATATGTGGGTGGCATTCTAGTCCTTATAATTTTTGGTGTGATGCTTACTAATAAAATAGATACACCAAGTATTGCCTCCAGTAGTTCTAATCAACTTATTGGTGCTTTTGTTTCTCTCTTGCTATTCGCATTTCAATTAGGTGTAATTTTTAAAACAAATTGGCCTGTTGGGGATGGTACTGTTGTTGAAGATACGGTTAGGCCAATTGGAAGAATGCTCTTGACTGAATATCTACTACCTTTTGAAGTTGTTTCTATTTTATTATTAGGTGCATTGATTGGTGCAGCAACATTATCGAGGAAAGATTAATGAATTCACTTGAGTCATATTTAGTTATTTCGTCAATATTGTTTTCATTGGGAATCTTTGGGATTGTAACACGCCGAAATGCAATTGCGATTTTAATGGGAATAGAACTCATATTAAATTCTGCAAATATTAATTTTGTGGCATTCAATCGTTTTGGTGGAATGCAAAAACTTGATGGTCATATTTTTACCATTTTTGTTATTGTACTTGCGGCTGCAGAAGCTGCAGTGGCTTTAGCCATTATTATTAATCTATTTAAAAATGCCGGATCCGTTGATGTTGACGAGGCAAATACACTTAAAGGGTAGAGATGGATAACTCAACGTTATTTGCATTACTAATTCTCTTTTTACCGTTTACTGCATTTTTATATCAGTTATTCTTTGGTAATAAATTAGGTCCACAAACCCATTTTGTTTCTTTGGGTATAATGGCAGTGGTGCTTGCATTATCATTAGGTTTCTTTTTCCAATTATTTGATTATCATTTAACCGATCCAATTTTAGATGTATCGGGTGAATGGTTTTCAACCGGAGCATTTACCCTAGAATTAGGATTTTATATAGATAAAGTTACGGTGATTATGTTAATGGTGGTTTCACTAATATCATTTTTGGTACATTTGTATTCCACTGCATATATGAAAGATGATTCTCGTTATTCTCGATATTTTTCATTTTTGGGATTATTTACATTTTCCATGAATGGGATTGTTCTGTCTAATAGTTTAATCATGATGTATTTATTTTGGGAACTTGTTGGATTAAGTTCATATCTCCTCATCGGTTTTTGGTTTGAAAAGAATTCTGCTGCAAATGCATGTAAAAAAGCATTTCTCACAAATCGTGTCGGTGATATTGGTATGTTTATTGGGATGTTGCTCATTTTCTTTACTGTGGGGACATTTAGTATTAATGGAATCACTGATGCAGTTGCCAGCGGGGCATTTGAAGGGAATATGCAATTGCTATCAATTGCAGGGATTCTGGTGTTTATGGGGGCAGTAGGTAAATCGGCTCAATTTCCACTTCACATTTGGCTACCTGATGCAATGGAAGGCCCTACGCCTGTAAGTGCACTTATTCATGCTGCCACAATGGTTGCTGCTGGGGTGTATATGACAGTAAGAATTTTTCCATTCCTCACTCCAGATGCTCTGCAATTTGTAGCAGTTATTGGTGGAATCACTGCATTAGGGGCAGCCATCATTGCTATTACCCAAATGGATATTAAAGCTGTCTTAGCATATTCCACAATTAGTCAGTTGGGTTATATGATTATGGCATTGGGTGTGGGGGCCTATCAAGCTGGATTTTTTCATTTGGTAACACATGCCATGTTTAAGGCATGCCTATTCCTATGTAGTGGCTCAGTAATTCATGCAATGCATCACTCCCTACATCATTTAGATGACCATCATACCGACCCCCAGGACATGAGTAATATGGGTGGACTTAGATCGAAAATGCCAATAACCTATACAGCAATGCTAATATCAACATTAGCTATTTCAGGCGTACCGTTCTTTTCAGGTTTCCTTTCTAAAGATGCGATTCTTGCAGGGACTTTATCCTACTATCATGCACATCATGGCTGGACAATATTTCTACCTATCGCTGGATTTGGTGCTGCAATGATGACAGCTTTTTATATGTTTAGATTGATTTTTAAAACATTCCATGGTGATCCAAATAAAAAAGTAATTCATGAACATATACATGAATCGCCACTTGCTATGACAGCTCCATTGATTATTTTATCAGTGTTGAGTTTAGCTGTTGTGTTCACACTTCCATACATTAATCCATTAGATGGATATGGGTGGTTAACACATGCTGTTGGAACTGGTGTGCATGTAGCAGGACTTGATATGAATCATGTTAATGAAGGTATTCATCATGCACATTATGATGCTATGAATATTTCATTAATTGTGGTCATAATTGGTATTTTAGTATCTTCTTTATTCTATTTCTTTAAAAAAATTAATGTAGAAAAACTTGCGGGTGTGATGAATTTAATTGGTCTCTACAGCTTGTCTAAAAATAAATTCTACATTGACACAATATATAATACACTTTTATATAAACCATTTATGTGGTTTTCAAAACTGGCATCCATTATTGATTGGGACATTTATGATCAAAAGATTGTTGATGCATGGGGATGGATTACTATTAAAATATCTGTTAAATCAGGAGAAGCCGACTATAATTGGTTAGATCAAAAGATTGTAGATGGTTTTGGCAAATTCGCCAATTATTTTGGTAATGAATTGCGTGCCACACAAAGTGGAGTCGTTCAAAATTATCTCATGGGTGGTATCGTAGGATTAGTTGCTATTATTTTAATTTTTCAACAATTTTAAAAAGTTTTAAGGGACGTATATGGATTCAATCATTTTAACTTTATTAATATTCTTACCCGTATTTGGAGCAGTTGCAATGTTGCCTGCAGCAAAAATGGTTGGAAAAGAAAATCCAAATATTTTTAAATGGATTGCCATTGTAATAACGGGTCTGCAATTGGTGTTGGCTATCGTTTTATATATGGGATTTGACCCAACCCTTTCAGTTTCAGCGTCGCCATATACAGTTCAATTAGATTGGATTAAGCATTTCAATATTCAATATTTTGTAGGTGTGGATGGGTTGAGTATGCCCATGGTATTGCTTACGGCATTATTGTCATTCCTTTCAATTGGTATTAGTTGGAATATCACCAAACAGCCACTGGGTTATTTTGCATTATTTTTACTCCTTGATGCTGGAATGATGGGCGTATTCCTTTCAATGGATTTTTTCCTATTTTATATTTTCTGGGAAGTAATGCTTCTACCCATGTATTTCTTAATTGGAATGTGGGGTGGACCTCAACGACATTATGCCGCCATTAAGTTTTTCTTATTTACATTATTCGGTTCAGTATTGATGCTCTTGGGGATGCTTGCTCTGTATTTCTACTCTGACCCACATACTTTTAATTTAATAACGCTAATTCAAACTGCATCTTCAATAGATGCCACATTATGGGGTATGGATATGCGATATTTAATTTGGTTCGCATTATTCATTGGATTCGCTATTAAGGTCCCAATATTCCCATTTCATACGTGGCTTCCCCTTGCACACGTAGAAGCTCCCACTGCAATATCAGTTATTCTGGCAGGTGTATTGTTGAAAATGGGTACGTATGGTTTACTGAGAATAAGCTATCCATTACTTCCTGGTGAGGTTATTAATTTTGCATACATATTGGCATTTTTAGGTGTAATAAATATTTTGTGGGGTGCTGTAAATGCCATTGCGCAAATTGACATGAAAAAAATGATTGCCTACTCTTCAGTAAGTCACATGGGTTATGTTTTATTGGGAATGGCTGCTGTGGTAAGTACGAATGAAGGGGGTGCACAGGCTGGACTTAATGGTGCAGTTATGCAAATGTTTAACCACGGAACGATTACTGCTATGTTATTCATGCTTGTTGGCGTAATATATGAAAAAGCACATCACCGTTGGATATTTTATCCAGATGATTATAAAGATTCTGCTTTGGCTGGTAAGCCTGGTTTTGGTGGAATTGGAGCACAAATGCCCGTATTTACTGCATTCGTTGCATTTGCATTTTTCGCTGGACTTGGACTTCCAGCATTGTCGGGGTTTATTAGTGAGGCATTATGCTTTATTGGTGGATTCAGTGTATTTAGAACACTTACCATTATTGGAACATTGGGAATCTTATTAAATGCCATTTATTTCTTAAGAGCATATCAACATGTATTCTTGGGTCCATTAAATGAGAAGTATAAAGATTATACTGATATGAGTGCTATGGATATTGCCATTGTTGTTCCTTTGGCTGCAATTATACTGTTTTTGGGCGTGTATCCTGCACCGCTTGTTGATATGATTGCTCCATCATTAGATGCGCTCATTCAAACTATTCAAAGTGCATTTTAGGTAGATTTTACGATGAGTAATTTTTCAAGTATAGCATATTATATTCCTGAACTGATTCTTGTAGTTATGATTCTATCTGTAATTGTGATAGATTTGATACCTGCCCTTAAAGACTTAAAATTTACCATTACTTTTGCTGGGCTAGGATTTCTTGCAATGGCACTTTATTTAAGTCATGGTGTGAAAGCCAGTATCTTTATGGATTTAATTGTTGTAGATCCATTTTCACATTTTTTCAAGTGGATTTTTGTTCTTGCTACAGCTTCAATATTACTTATTTCTCGATATTCTGTTGAAGTTGAGGAGGAAAACCATGTGGAATACATAAGTCTAATGTTAATGGTTCTTTTAGGATTATTTCTTATGGCTTCATCAACCAATCTGCTTATGATATATCTGGCAATTGAGTTAGTAAGTATTCCATCCTACATATTAGCCGGAATGAAAAAGAATGATAGGGCTTCAAATGAAGCCTCATTGAAATATGTAATATTTGGTTCTTTTGCTTCAGGGTTAATGCTGTTTGGATTAAGCTGGCTATATGGAATTTCAGGTTCAACTAATATTGTAGATATTCACACAGCTCTTTTGGAAAATGGAAATCAATATTTAGTGTATATGTCATTAATGATGATTATGGTTGGTTTTGGATATAAAATTTCGATGGCACCGTTCCATTATTGGACGCCAGATGTTTTTGAAGGTTCTCCTACTCCTGTTACAGCATTTTTCTCTATTGGGCCTAAAGCGGCAGGTTTTGCCATTTTAATTAGAGTATTCTACATATTATTTACTCATGAGGGAAGTTTGAGTGCAACTACTACATTATATGGTGTAAACTGGACATTAATATTTGCTGTTCTTGCCGCAATTACAATGACAATTGGTAATTTCTTAGCATTACATCAAGAGAACGTAAAACGTTTATTGGCTTTTTCAAGTATATCTCATGTTGGATTTATGCTCATTGGGTTCACGGTAATTGGAAGAGAAGCATTGACTGCATTACTTTTCTATTTGGTCATATATTTCTTCATGACCATATCGGCATTTTTTATTGCCATATTTGTAAAAAATAAACTGGATACTGATACTATCGATGGATGGAAGGGATTGGCTCAAAGAAACCCCTTAATAGCCGCTTTTATGGTAATTTCATTGGTGTCGTTAGCTGGACTACCACCAACTGCAGGATTTGTTGGAAAATTTTACCTTTTGGCAATATTATTCAGAGCAAAAACCTTCTATTGGCTTGCAATAGTTGCTATTTTAAATAGTGTTGTATCTCTATACTATTATTTCAAAATTGTGAAAAGTATGTATTTTCTCGATGATGGAGATGAAGTGAGCAGTGAACCGCTTGAAGCAAATCCATATATTAAATGGACAGCAATTCTTTTCTCAGCACAATCATTACTCTTTTATTTTTATTGGACACCGCTTATTGAATTTATAAGCCGTTCCCTGACTTTCTGGAACAGTTAAAAATGTCAAAAAAAACGGTACAAAATAGTATTGTAGTCATGCATGAATTGGTACTTCCCAATGATACCAATGTTTTGGGTAATATTTTGGGTGGAAAGGTAATGCATTACATGGATATTTGCGCTGCAATGTCTGCCTATAAGCATGCGAGGTCACCCGTAGTTACAGCATCCGTTGATCGATTAAACTTTCTTACCCCTGCTAAAATGGGTGATATACTTATTTTAAAATCTTCTATTAATTATACTGGCAATACATCAATGGAGGTGGGTGTACGTATTGAAACTGAAGATCCGCTAACGGGTGAAATTAATCATACTGCTTCAGGTTATTTAACATTTGTTTCACTGGATGATGAAAGAAAACCTAAAAGTGTTCCTGCCATTAAGCCCGAAACTGAAGATGAAAAACGACGTTTTAAACAGGCTCAAAAGCGAAAAGAGATTAGAAAGACTAGATTAAAGGAAATTGCAAAGTAAATGGCCAATTTTTATCTGAAAAAAGGACATAATCTAAAAATTACTGGAGAGCCTACTAAGGTACTTTCTACCACAATTGCTGCAGATAAAGTCTATCTTCACCCAAAAGATTTTAAGGGGATTAAACCTAAACTAATGGTCAAGCAAGACGATGCTGTTTCTGTTGGATCTCCAATTTTCTACGATAAATTAAATCCTGATGTAAAATTTGTTTCCCCTGTTAGTGGCGTAGTGTCCGATATTCAATTTGGCGATCGAAGGGCCATTGAACGCATTGTAATTACCAATGATGGTAGTGGTAAAAGTGTGTCATCAAAATCTATTAATATTGAAAATTCTTCAAAAGCAGATTTGCTAAAGTGTTTGTCAGAAAGTGGATTATGGCCCAATATTCGCCAACGACCATTTTCAAAAATAGCAAACCCAAATCAAACGCCAAGAGATATTTTTATATCTGTAAATACTACCGCTCCATTTGCACCAGAAAGTTTATTTATATTGGATGGTAGAGAAGAACATTTCCAGTCTGGATTAGATGTACTCGCAAAATTAACGTCTGGTATAATTCATTTAAATATGAGTGAATCTGAAACCTCTCCAATATTTGTAAATGCGAAAAATGTTCAGCACAATAAATTTACAGGTGAGCATCCTTCAGGAAATGTGGGTATACAAATCCATCATATTGCACCAATTGCTTCAAAAGATGATATTGTCTGGTATCTTGATGCCCAATCTGTAGCTGACATAGGTGAGTTTTTAAATACGGGATTGTATCCTTCACATAAAATTATTACCCTCTGTGGCTCTTCAGTTTTAGAACCCACATATGTGAAAATAACAAAAGGTGCATCTATTGGTGATATTCTTTTTGAAAAGCTTAATCCAGATAAAACACGAATAATTTCTGGAGATGTACTCTCTGGTGAATCTCGGTCCCTTAGTCAAGGTATCCGTTTTTATGACGAAACTATATCGGTGATTCCGGAATGTACTGAGAGAGAATTTTTAGGATGGGCACTTCCAGGACTTTCAAAATATTCAGTTTCACGTACATTTTTATCTGCTTTGCTACCAAAGAAACCTACAAACTTAAATACTTCCATGAATGGGAGTCATAGAGCTATTATTTCATTTGGTAGATGGGAAAGTGTACTCCCTATGGATATTTTACCTGAATTTTTAATTAAAAGTATTTTAGCAAATGATATCGAAGAAATGGAAAAATTGGGTATTTATGAATGTGCAGAAGAAGATTTTGCATTATGTTCATTTGTTTGTCAATCTAAAATTGATGTTTCTGGAATTATTCGTTCTGGACTTCTATTGGCAGAGAAAGAGGGCTAAAAATTGAAATTATTTCGTAAATATTTAGATTCAATTGAACCACATTTTACCAATGATGGAAAGTTGAAAAACTTCTATGCCATGTATGAAATGATAGATACATTTTTGTATACACCGGCAGATAATACCACTACTGGCCCCCATGTAAGAGATGCCATTGACCTAAAGCGTTCTATGGTCATTGTGGTACTTGCATTATTGCCAGCATTCTTTTTTGGTACATATAACGTGGGCTTACAGGAAGCACTTCATGGTACTGGTGTAACATTACAAAATATCAATTTTGACTTCTTAACTCACTTTCTTATTGGACTTAAAACCGTATTGCCAATTTATGCAGTTGTATTTACTGTAGGTGGAATTTGGGAAGTTGTATTTGCAGTTTCTCGTGGTCACGAAATCAATGAGGGATTTTTAGTTACTGGATTTTTAATACCTTTGGTGCTTCCTCCGGCTATTCCCTTATGGATGGTTGCAGTTGCCACTACTTTCGGTGTGGTGATTGGGAAGGAGATTTTTGGTGGCACCGGATTCAATATTTTTAATCCGGCATTAGTAGCTAGAGCATTTTTATTTTTTGCATATCCAGGGGACATGTCTGGGGATAAAGTCTGGACTGTGGATGCAATGTCTGGAGCAACCCCCTTATTGCAAGCATCCTCTCAGCAGGGCATATCTGCCACAGCATTACTAAGTGGCCATTTCACCTGGGAGCAGATGTTCTATGGATTTATACCAGGTTCAATTGGTGAAACTTCAACGATTGCAATATTAATTGGAGCGGCATTTTTATTAATTACAGGAATTGCAAGTTGGAGAGTTATGGTTGCCACAACACTTGGTATGACATTAACCGCGTTGATGTTAGATTCATTTGGTACAGCTATTGGTAGCACAAATTCCATGTTATATCTTCCACCTGCTTATCACTTTGTAATGGGTGGCTTTGCATTTGGAATGGTTTTTATGGCAACGGATCCTGTATCATGCGCACAAACCAATAGAGGACGTTGGTTGTATGGGTTACTCATTGGATTTATGTGTGTTGTGATAAGGGCAGTTAACCCAGCATATCCCGAAGGGATGATGCTTGCAATTCTCTTTGCAAATGCATTCTCACCATTATTTGACTATTTTGTATTGCAGGCAAACATTAAAAGAAGGGTGAAACGTTATGTCTAAAAAAACAAACCCCTTTTTTTTTATTGGAATTCTTACCATTACTTCAAGTTTACTTTTATCCCTAGCAGCCACACAATTGAAATCATATCAGGATTATAATGTTGATGTTGATAAAAAGAAAAATGTATTAAAATGTATTGGCGTGGATGTTTCTGTTTTGTCATCTGAAACTATTATTAATGAATATAACACACGTATTTCGGAAATTATTACGGATAAGGATGGCAACAGTATTGAAACGGTACGCTTCTCAGATCTAATTCTTAAAGAAAATAAAATGACTGGCGAGTCAATCTTTACCTATGAAGGTAAAAATTACCTCCCCATTTTCAGCTCATCTGTACCTGAAGCTACAATTATCCCAATTTCAGGAAAGGGTTTGTGGTCAACATTGTTTGGTTATTTTGCTCTCGAAAGCGATTTTAATACTGTAAAGGGCATTACATTTTATCAGCATAGAGAAACTCCTGGCCTGGGAGGTGAAGTAGATAAGTTTTGGTTCCAAAATAATTTTGTGGGTAAAAAAATTAAAGATGATGATGGCAATCTTGTTTCTATTCAAGTGGTAAAAGGTAAATCTGGTGATAATATTCACGGAGTTGATGGAATTAGTGGCGCCACAATTACCAGTCGCGGGGTTTCAGATTTTCTTCTTAGAGATTTAAAAAGATATACGGCCTTTTTCAATAAGCAGATAGACAGGATTAACAAATGAGTACAAAGAAAAATACAGTATTCTCAGATCCATTAATTACAAATAATCCAATTACGCGACAAGTATTAGGGATATGCTCTGCCTTAGCTGTAACAGTAAAAGTTGATAGCGCTATAGTAATGGCATTGGCACTAACTTTTGTATTGACAATGTCTAATACAATAATTTCAATGCTTCGTAAGAAAATTCCATCAAATATTAGAATTATTGTTCAATTAACCATTATTGCAACATTGGTAATTATGGCAGATCAATTACTAAAAGCATTTCTCTTTGATATCAGCAAACAACTTTCTGTATTTGTTGGTTTAATCATTACAAATTGCATTGTAATGGGTCGGGCTGAAGCATTTGCCATGCAAAATATACCTAAAAATTCCTTGCTAGATGGCCTTGGGAATGGTATTGGTTATGGTGCTGTATTAATTATTGTTTCGATTATCAGAGAATTATTAGGCAGTGGTTCTATTATGAATATTAGTATTTTTCCCGTTTCAATGTATGTGGGAGAAGGGGGATGGTATGTTAATAATGGACTCATGCTTCTTGCTCCAGGAGCATTCATTGTATTGGGCTTATTAATCTGGATTCAGCGTACAATAACCAATTATACTGAGGAATAGAATGGTTGAAGTTTTAGAACATTATTTGAGTTTAGCAACAAAAGCAATTTTTATTGAAAATATTTTGTTAGCTTATTTTTTGGGAATGTGTTCATTCCTTGCTATTTCAAAGAAAGTCGAGACATCTATTGGATTAGGGATGGCGGTTATTTTTGTTAATGGGATTACTGTGCCCTTAAATTGGATTATTAAAACATATTTACTCATGCCTGGTGCACTCACATGGACGGGAATTTCAGGTATGAAATCTGTTGATTTAAGTTTTCTAACATTTATTACATTTATTGCTACAATTGCTGCATCCGTTCAACTAGTTGAGATGTTACTAGATAAATTTAGCCCATCATTATATAATTCATTAGGTATCTTTTTGCCTTTAATTGCAGTAAACTGCGCTATTTTGGGTTCATCGTTATTTATGGATGAACGTGGATATAACTTGGCAGAATCTACAGTGTTTGGAGTCAGTTCTGGTGCAGGGTTTGCAATGGCCATTGTGACGATGTCTGCCATTAGATTTAAATTGAAATATTCAAATGTGCCTGATGGATTAAAGGGCTTAGGAATTACCATGATTCTTACGGGCCTACTATCTATGGCATACCTATCATTTTCTGGTATACAATTATAGGGACATATAGATGATTGTAATTTCAAGCATAATTGTATTCACTTCCGTAATGTTAGCATTAGTCTTTTTGCTTTCAGTAGCAGAGAAAAAATTACTTCCTCAAGGTTATGTAAAAATTCTTATTAATGGAGATGAAGAAAAATCACCCACTATAAAACCTGGAGGTACACTACTTTCAGCATTGGCAACCCAGAATGTATTTCTTCCATCTGCTTGTGGTGGCGGGGGTACCTGTGCCATGTGCCTATGTCAGGTTAATTCTGGTGGCGGTCAAATCTTAACAACTGAGCGGGGTCATATTTCTCGAAACGATGCAAAAGATAATTGGCGTCTTGCATGTCAGGTTAAAGTTAAAGAAAATATGGACATTACCATTCCTGCAGAAATCTTTAATATTCGCAAATGGGAGTGTACTGTAAAATCTAATGTAAATGTGGCTACTTTCATTAAAGAGTTAGTTATGGAACTACCAGAAGGCGAAACCTTAAATTTTGAAGCGGGAGGATATATTCAAATTGATATTCCTAAATATGATATTTCATTTAAAACATTTGATATCGAAAATGAATATCATCCAGATTGGGATAAGTTTAATATTTGGGATTTAAATTGTAAAAGTGATGAGCCTATCTTTAGAGCGTATTCCATGGCCAACCACCCTGCAGAAGGGAATAGAGTAATGTTAAATGTACGTATTGCCACACCGCCACCACCATTATGGAATGATGTTTCTCCTGGAATAGCATCCACATATATATTCAATTTAAAGCCTGGAGATAAGGTTATTATTTCAGGTCCGTATGGTGAATTTTTCATCAAAGAAAAATCAGAACGAGAAATGGTTTACATTGGGGGTGGGGCAGGAATGGCTCCAATGAGATCACACTTATTTCATTTATTCCATACCGAAAAAACAAATAGAAAAGTAAGCTTTTGGTATGGTGCGCGTTCAAAGCGTGAGATGTTCTATGACGAAGATTTTATAGACATTAAATCAAAATTTAATAATTTTAGTTATACAGTAGCAATGTCAGACCCACAACCAGAAGATAATTGGACGGGAGAAACGGGATTTATACACAGTGTGCTCTTAGAAAATTATTTAAAAAATCATGATGATCCTACCGAAATTGAATTTTATATGTGTGGACCACCACCCATGATTGATGCAGCTGAAAATATGCTATATAGTTTGGGTGTTGAGCCAGAAATGATTGCATACGATAAATTCTAATTTTGATGAATAATTTAATCACAGTATTTCAGAAAGTTCGAGTCTATTTTTCGAGCTTTCTTTTTTGCCTAATAATTATATTAACTGCATGTGAATCTATGAAATCACTTATAGTTATTAATGGTAAAACAATGGGGACTACATATTCCGTTAAAATTGTAGATAACATTAAAACGGAAGTGATACCGTCGCTGATTCAATCAAAAATAGACTCAGTAATGTTATCTATTAATCAGCAAATGTCAACGTATATACCCAATAGTGAAATTTCAATTTTTAATCAATCAGAAATTCATCGAATATATCCATCAAATGAATTTATAGAAGTACTTAAATATTCAAAAAAATTATCAGATATATCAAATGGTTCATTTGATATAACGGTTGGTCCATTAGTCCAATTATGGGGATTTACTAGACTTAATGAAGATTGGTTTCCCCCTAGTGGTGATAAAATTGCTCCATTACTTAAAATTATTGGCAATGTGAATTGGTCGATTGAGAGTGACGAATTAATAAAACTTAATTCAAAAGTCCAACTTGATGTGAATGCGGTTGCAAAAGGTTTTGGAGTAGATGCAGTTTCTGAATTAATTAGTTCATTAGGTTATAAAAATTTTATGGTTGAAATCGGTGGTGAAGTATATTGTGCAGGGTGGAATGAAAATAAAGAAGATTGGAGCATTGGAATTGAATCACCAGATTTTGATTCTCGATCCCTTATTAAAATTGTAAGTATTAGTGATAAAGCCATGGCAACATCGGGTGATTATAGAAATTATTTTTCACATAATGGGGAAATATATTCCCATACAATTAATCCCAAAAATGGAATACCAATTAAACATTCATTGGCTAGCGCTACGGTAATCTCATCCACTTGTATGGATGCTGATGGTATTGCAACCACATTATTGGTAATGGGGACTAGAAAGGCCTTAGCATTTACGGAAAATATTAGTGGAGTTGAATGTTTTTTGATTGAACGAACTCAAGATGGTGAATTTCGAACATTTATGAGTTCGGGATTTGATCAGTATATAACTGATTAAACTTAAGAGGTTGTAATCTTAGTAAGGCACTTTTTACGTTCTTCAGGGGAACAAATACAAACCTCTTTATCTCCTCCGCAAGATCCGTTTAAGCGGAGGTTGAAAAACATAGCGCCAACACTCATGATGAGGATGGATAAAGCTATAACGAAAAGTGTAATAATGAATGTATTCATTGCAATCAAAATTACGAATTAATCACATTTTAATAAAATGAATATAAATGAGTAAAAATGAATAAATTTTATAAAACATCAATGTTAGTCGGAATTCTGTTTTCGAATCTATGTGCAAGTGGATCGGAATTAGGGAATTTGCCATTATTCTCTCTATTGCCTTTTGCTGGAATATTATTATCTATTGCAGTATTACCGCTAGTAAAGCCTCATTTGTGGGAACATAATTTTGGTAAAATATCAGCCTTTTGGGCCACATTGTTTTTTCTTCCTTTTTGGGTATCATTTGGAGCAAAAACGGCCTTTACAGAACTCTTGCATGTTCTTTTATTGGAGTACATACCGTTTATAATCTTGTTATTGGCATTATTTACTATTTCAGGTGGGATAAGAATAAAGGGTACTCTTGTTGGCTCACCAAAAGTAAACACAATATTTTTGCTTATTGGTACAGCAATTGCTTCGTGGATGGGGACTACTGGTGCATCCATGTTATTAATCCGCCCCTTAATTCGTGCCAATAAGTGGCGAAAAAAGAAAGTCCATATATTTATTTTCTTCATCTTCCTTGTGGCAAATATTGGTGGTTCCCTCACACCATTAGGTGATCCTCCATTATTTTTGGGTTTTCTTAAGGGTGTAGATTTCTTTTGGACCACCACGAATTTACTTTTCCCAATGCTTATTGCTGTATTTATATTAATTGTTATTTTTTATTTTATCGATACTTTTTATTATAATAAAGAAGTTGATGCAGTCCCAATCATTAGGATTGCTAAAGAAAAAATTGCCTTAGAGGGTAATATCAATCTTCTATTTTTATTGGGAGTAATATTTTTTGTATTACTTAGTGGAATTTGGAAACCCCATTTTTATTTAAATTTTATGCATATACATATGGAACTTCAAAATGTCTTAAGAGATGTTTCACTTTTGATTTTAACATATATGAGTATTAAATACACAAAAAATGAAATTAGATCTGCAAATGCATTTACATGGTTTCCCATAATAGAAGTTGCAAAACTTTTTGCGGGTATTTTTATCACCATCATTCCTGCCATTGCTATTCTGAAGGCTGGTTCTCATGGGGCCCTAGCCGTAATTGTAGATTCTACGCAAAATACTGATGGTAGCGCAAATAATATGATGTATTTTTGGTTAACAGGCATATTGTCATCATTCTTAGATAATGCACCTACTTATTTAGTATTTTTTAATACGGCGGGTGGAAATGCACTTGAGCTTATGACTACACATTCACAAACGTTATTGGCCATTTCATGTGGTGCGGTTTTTATGGGAGCGAATACGTACATAGGCAATGCCCCCAATTTTATGGTACGGGCGATTGCCGAAGAAAATGGCATTGATATGCCTAGTTTCTTTGGATATATGCTGTGGTCATTATTAATATTGATTCCAGTATTTATTTTCATTTCATTACTATTCTTTTAGGAGAAAAGATGTATAAAAATATTTTATGTGCAACTGATATCAGTCCGCGTTCAATCCATGCTCTCAAATCAGCATTTTCATTGGCTGAGCAATTTAATGCAAAATTATATATTTTAAATTCTCAGGAAAATTTAAATTCACCTGAAGAAAGACTTATGAGTCGCATTAGTGTTAAAAAAAGAATGGATGAAAACAAAGAATTAGCTATAAAAATAAAAACACTAATTTCTGAAATTGTTGATGAATTGGATGTAAGTCCTTCATATGATTTTATATTAAGAGAGGGTAAGGCAGAAAATGTCATTATTAATTTGGCTACAGAATTAGACGTCGATTTAATTGTAATGGGCACCAATGGTGCGGATCAAATAGCCGATTATTTTTTGGGTACAACAGCAGAAAATGTCATTAAATCTGCAACTTGTCCCGTATTGGTTATTCCAACTTTAAAATAAATTTCCACCATTGTATAGCAGTATTATCACTCTGTAAATTTCACCAATACTATGGAAGAGAATTTGACTAAATCATGGGATGAATTAACTGATTTGATTGACAAATCTGATAGCATTCTTTTATCTACTCATGTAAATCCGGATGGGGATGGATTAGGTTCCGAATTACCATTCTATTATCATTTGGAGTCTTTAGGTAAAGATTGCCGTGTTATTAATATCTCCCCATTACCTCAAATCTATAAATGTATAGATCCTGATGGAATTATAGAAACTTATTCAGCCAGCCATAATAAGTGGCTAAATCAGGTTGATGCTACAATTTTATTCGATATTGGTGATTATAGACGGATAAATGAGATTTATCCTGAAATTAAAAATTCAAAAATTGCATTGTTCGACCATCACCCCTTACAAATGGACAATCCATATTCTGTTATTGTATTAGATTTAGGATCACCTGCAACTGGATATATGGTGTGGAAATATTTTCAATATATATCTAAGGATGAATTTGTATTGGATATAAAATCAGCCAATGCCCTATATGCCGCACTTATAACTGATACGGGATCCTTTAAATATGGGTCAACTCATTCAGATGCTCATTTAATGGCAGCACATCTGTTAGATTTAGGGGTTCTGCCATACGATATTCATAGAGCTATTTATGAGCAACGAAAGTTATCTCAAGTTCGGTTAATGTCATTTGTGATTCAAGCCCTTCAATTTTCTGAAGATGGGAAACTTGCTTGGTACATTATTGATGCAGAGATGATTGAAAAATCTGAAGCAAATTTAAGTGATGTTGATGGGTTTACAGAATTTGTGCGTACCATTGAAGGTGTGGAAGTTGCATTTATGATACAGGAAATTGCTCCTCTTTCTCATCGAATTAATTTTAGATCCAGTGGGAATTATATTATTAACGATGTAGCTAAACAGTTTGGTGGAGGTGGCCATATTTATGCTGCTGGTGCCAGAGTTGATGATATTCCAACAAAAGAAATTGAAAATCAAATTTTAGAACAATTAATGAAAAAGATAAACAATGGCAATTAAAAGTGATAAGTGGATTGAAAGAATGTCAATATCCCATAAAATGATTACACCTTACGAAAATAAACAAGTCCGTAATGGAAAAATTTCTTATGGAGTTTCATCATATGGATATGACATTAGGGTTTCAGATGAATATAAAATTTTCACTAATGTGAATAGTAGCATTGTAGACCCAAAACGATTTGATGAAAAATCATTTATTGATTTTAAAGGAGACGTATGCATTGTCCCTCCAAACAGTTTTGCTCTCGCAAGAAGCGTTGAGTATTTTAGAATCCCCCGAAATGTGTTGTCTATTTGTGTTGGAAAATCAACATATGCCAGATGTGGAATCATTGTAAATGTGACCCCATTCGAACCAGAGTGGGAGGGCTATGTTACTCTTGAAATTTCAAACACTACACCTTTGCCTGCAAAAATCTATTCGAATGAAGGCTTATGTCAGGTTTTATTTTTTGAGTCTGATGAAGAATGTGCAATATCCTATAAAGATAAGGCTGGGAAGTATCAAGGGCAAGTTGGGATTACATTACCACGCTTGAAGGTGTCGTGAAAATTACAGTTGCAAAAGATGCTGGTTATTGTTTTGGGGTACGGGATGCGGTTAATATGGCCTATGATTCTGCTAAAGAATTTGGCGATGTGTACATGCTCGGTGATATTGTTCATAATGAGCAAGTTGTAGATGATTTAGAAAATGTGGGTACAAAGGTAGTTGAATCTTTAGATGATGTGCCAAAAGATAGCCCTATTTTATTTCGTGCACATGGTACGGTTAATGGACTTTGGGAAAAAGCTAAAGAAAAAAAGATGAGAGTGATAGATGCCACTTGCCCATTAGTGCACGAGATACATCATGAAGTAAAAAAATTGGCAGCAGATGGACGGCAAATTATCATTATTGGTGATCATGGCCATGACGAGGTCATTGCAATCGCGGATCAAGTTGCTGGTTCAATAATTATTTCTTCCCCAGAAGAGGCTCAGATATTGCGGAAAATGAAAAGAGTTGGGGTTGTAAGTCAGTCCACTCAAATGATTGAAAATGTTAAGGGAATAATAAATATTCTTATGGAGAAAGCATTTGATCTCCACTTTGTAAATACCATTTGTTACCCAACAAAGCGAAATCATGAGCAAATTAAAACTTTGGCAGTGGAAAATGATATGATGATTATTATCGGTTCATTTACAAGTGCTAATTCAAAAAGATTAACTGAATTATCAAAAGAGAGAAATGAAAACTCATTTCAAGTAACCTGTGCTAATGATTTAAAAATAGATTGGTTCAAAAATAAAAATTCAGTGGGAATAAGTGCAGGCGCATCTACGCCAGATTATTTGATAGAAGAGGTAAAAAACAAAATACAAGAATACACGAGGGTATAAAATGAAAAATGGTACGTTTGAAATTAAAGTTGGTTTAGCTGAAATGCTAAAGGGGGGTGTCATCATGGATGTAACAAACGCTGAGCAAGCAAAGATTGCTGAAGATGCTGGTGCGGTTGCAGTTATGGCATTAGAACGAATTCCTGCTGATATCAGAAAAGATGGAGGTATAGCTAGAATGTCTGACCCAGAATTGATTCACGGTATTCAAAAAACAGTTTCCATTCCTGTGATGGCGAAATGTAGAATTGGACATTTTGTTGAAGCACAAATTCTTCAATCATTAGAGATTGATTTTATTGACGAAAGTGAAGTTTTAACTCCAGCGGATGAAAATAATCACATCTACAAACATGATTTTACATCTCCATTTGTATGCGGTGCACGAAATTTAGGTGAAGCACTTCGTCGAATTGCAGAAGGTGCGGCCATGATTAGGACTAAAGGGGAAGCTGGTTCTGGAAATATCGTTGAGGCTGTCAGACATATGCGTACCATTTCCAACGATATTAAGCGATTAACTACTATGGACAATGATCAATTGATGGCTGAGGCGCGTGATATGCAAGCTCCTTTTTCACTTGTACAACAGGTATCAAAGATTGGGAAACTACCCGTTCCTAATTTTAGTGCGGGCGGAATTGCAACACCAGCAGATGCTGCATTAATGATGCAATTAGGTGCTCAATCCGTTTTTGTTGGATCAGGCATTTTCAAATCTGATGATCCTGCTATACGAGCTAAGGCTATCGTTGATGCCACTACATATTTTACTGATGCAAATAAATTAGCTGACATTTCTACTGGACTAAAACCTGCAATGAAGGGGTTAGATATCTCAGAAATACCTGAGGATCAAATGCTACAGGAGCGTGGCTGGTAGTGATAATTGGTGTGCTTGCCCTTCAGGGTAATTTTATAATGCATCAACAAATCCTTACCCAGTTAGATGTTTCATCAATTCTTGTTAAGTACCCTCATGAGTTAGAAAAATGTGATGGATTGATAATTCCTGGTGGTGAATCTACTACCATTTCAAAATTAATTGATTCTCATGGTTTTAGAATCCCAATAGTTGAGTATGCTAAAACAAATTCAATTTTTGGGACTTGTGCTGGAATGATACTTCTATCATCAAGTAGAAATACTAAAAATATGCATCCATTGAATATAATGAACTTTTCTGTATATAGAAATGCATGGGGTCGCCAAATATTTTCATTTTCTAAAAAAATATATTTAGATATTGAAGATGGAATTAATTTTTTGGCAACATTTATAAGAGCACCTAAAGTTACGCAAATCTCCAATTCAATAAATGTTTTATCAAAGTTAGACAACGAGATTACTCTTTTGTCAGAAGGTAAACATCTTGCATCTTCATTTCATCCTGAATTTGGTAACGATACCAGAATTCACAATTATTTTATAAAATTAATTAAGCATAATGATAAAATCAATTCTCTCTCAAATTAATTCACCTGCAGATTTAAAGCGTTTAAATTCTGATGCATTGAGTCATCTTTCTGGTGAAGTGGCTGATCATATTAAAACGGTTATTCAGGAACATGGTGGGCATTACTCATCTCCATTGGGGGTGGTTGATCTGACGATTGCTTTACATTATGTTTATGATTCTCCAAAAGATAAAATAATTTGGGATGTGGGACATCAAGCATACGCACATAAAATTCTAACGGGACGTCGAGATCTGTTTCACACGCTTCGTCAAAAAGATGGAATTAGTGGGTTTTTGAAACGGAGTGAAAGTGAGCATGATATTGTGGGTGCAGGCCATGCAAGTACTTCTATTTCTTCAGCATTAGGATTTGCACATGCACGGGATAAATATAAAACGGATGATCAAATTGTTTCTATTATCGGTGATGGTGCAATGACTGGGGGGCTTGCTTATGAAGGTATCAATAATCTTGGTTTCCATAAAACTCAAATGACGATTGTCCTCAATGACAACTCCATGTCAATTTCTGAGAGTGTTGGCGCACTTTCAAAGTATTTAAATAGAGTGGTTACAAATCCCACTTATAATCGAATTAGAAATGATATCTGGGATCTATCCGGTAAAATTCCACTATCTTCTTTTGTTAGAAAGTTTTTAAGGAAAACGGAAGAAGGTATAAAGGGATTTTTAACTCCAGGGGCTTTATTTGAAGAATTGGGATTAAGGTACATTGGTCCAGTTGATGGTCATGATTTAGAAGAACTAATTAGAACCTTCGAATCTGTTAAGAAAATGAATACACCTGTGCTTATACATGTATTTACTAAGAAAGGAAAGGGCTCAATTAATGCAGAGTTTGATTCTGTTAAATTTTATAGCATATCTGGTAGTAGAAATAAATCCCCATCTTCAAATAATACCGCAATTAGTTATTCACAAGCATTTGGGGAATCTATAGCTCAAATAGCTGAAAATGATGATGCCATTGAATGTGTAACTGCGGCCATGGAAATTGGAACTGGAATGACCACATTTACTAAAAAATTTCCAGATAGATATATTGATGTGGGCATTGCTGAAGAACATGCAGTAACCTATGCTTCTGGGCTTGCAGGCGCTGGTAAAAAACCAGTTGTAGCTATCTATTCTACATTTTTGCAACGTGCCTTTGATTGTATTTTCCACGATGGACTTTTACAAGATTTACCTATCACATATTGCATGGATAGAGCTGGGTTGGTGGGACCTGATGGACCCACCCATCATGGTGTATTTGATATTCCCATGTTAAGAATGTTACCAAACATGGTTGTGACTGCTCCAAAAGATGGAAACGAATTAAGAAATTTATTAGCAACTGCAGTCAATTCCAAAAAATCATTTTCAATACGATATCCAAAAGGTTCATCAAGAAAATTTAATAAAAATCAAATTCCTGAAATTCTTAACATTGGTGAATGGGAGAAGTTGATACAAGGTATTAACGTGGCTATATTAGCAACAGGAAGTATGGTTGCAATTGTAGAAGATGATATTGAAAATATTAGTAATAAATTGGGATTTATACCAACATTGATAAATGCGCGATTCATTAAGCCAATTGATCAAAAAATGCTTTTATCCCTCAATAATGATTATAAATTCATCCTTACCATGGAGGAAGGCTGCTTAGCGGGCGGTTTTGGTTCTGCCGTTTTAGAATTCTATAATGATACTGGAAGTGATGTGAAAGTATCAAGAATGGGTGTACCTGATAATTTCATTGAGCATGGGACTAGAAATGAATTATTAGATGGCATCTACCTAAATGCTTCTGGAATTGTAAATAAAATTAAATCAATGATGGGAGATTTGGATGAGTAAATTTTCTGACGCAGAAAAATTATGGAAAGCTGAATCTGAAAAATCTACCCGGCGTGATTATTCCTTCGACACTGTCTCTGGCGAGAAAGTAGATGTTTTATATTACCCTGAAGGTAATGATGAGTTCTTGAAAAAATTAAATTTTCCGGGTCAATTTCCATATACCCGAGGTATCCATCCTAATTTATATCGTGGAAAACTATGGACTATGCGTCAATTTGCAGGTTTTGGTTCTCCAGATGAGACCAATAAAAGATTTAAATTTTTATTGGAACGTGGTCAAACTGGACTTTCTGTTGCTTTTGATATGCCCACATTGATGGGTTATGACGCTGATCATCATATATCCCTTGGTGAAGTGGGACATTGTGGAGTTTCCATCAGTTCGATTAAAGATATGGAACGATTATTTGATGGAATAAATCTTTCTAAAGTCAGTGTCTCCATGACAATAAATGGTCCAGCAGCCATTATTTTTGCCTTTTATGTGGCTGTTGCTGAAAATCAAGGCGCAGATATTTCCACATTAAATGGTACGCTTCAAAATGATATTCTAAAAGAATTTATCGCACAAAAAGAATGGATTTATCCACCCAAAGAATCCATGCGTATCATTACAGATATGATGTCTTTTTGCACAGAAAAAATGCCCAATTATAATACTATATCTGTAAGTGGATATCATATTCGTGAGGCCGGATCAACTGCAGTGCAGGAATTAGCATTTACGCTTGCAGATGGATTTTCTTATATTGAACATGCTATGGAAGCTGGTTTAAATATTGACGATTTTGCACCCAGGCTTTCGTTTTTCTTTAATTCCCATTTAGATTTCTTTGAAGAGGTTGCCAAGTTTAGAGCGGCGAGACGAATTTGGGCAAAGCGATTAAAAAATAAATATGGAGCTAAAAATCCACGATCATGGAAATTGCGCTTCCATACCCAAACTGCAGGTTTTTCATTAACGGCACAACAGCCTGAAATCAATATTGCAAGAACCGCATTTCAAGGCTTGGCGGCAGTAATGGGCGGTACGCAATCCCTACACACAAATTCTATGGATGAAACGCTGGCATTACCATCAGAAAAGGCTGCTGAAATTGCATTACGTACTCAGCAACTTATTGCCTTTGAAACTGGTGCAACGAATGTGGTTGATCCATTGGGAGGTTCATGGTATGTAGAATCATTAACAGATAAAATGGAAGCTTCAGCAGAAAGATACTTCGAGAAAATTGATGATTTGGGTGGTGTGATTCCTGCAATTGAAATGGGTTACTTCCAAAGAGAAATTGCTGACGCATCGTCTGAATATCAAAATAAAGTTGAGTCCAAACAGCGAATCATTGTGGGTGTAAATGAATTCATTAAGGAAAATGAAGAAATAGAAATTCCCATATTAGAAATTCGTAAAGAAGTAGAAAATGAACAAGTTAAATTACTTTCAGCATTGAGAGCAACTCGAGACAATAGCGCAGTACATACGTCATTGGATGCAATTACAAATGCGACAAAAAATAATGAAAATGTAATGCCATTGATTATTGAAGCTGCACAATCATATGCAACCATGGGTGAAATTGTAGACTCAATGAAAGTTGTATTTGGCGAATGGGAAGAAACTTCAGTTCTATAAATTTAAATCAAATGGTTTCCAGTAAAATATTTAATCATAAGCATCCTTTTACCATTGGTGTAGAAGAAGAATACATGATTTGTGACCCCTCATCTGGGGAACTTATTAATCGTGCAAATGAAATCATGGGGGCAATAGATGCTGATCGCAAAGAACGATTTAGCTATGAACTTCTTCTCTCAGAAATAGAAATTAATACCTCTGTTTGTAAAAATGTGGATGAAGCTGTACGTGAATTGTGTGAATTACGAAATTATGTGCGACAGTTAGGTGAAAAATTTGATTATCGGATTGGTATTAGCGGAACACATCCAACTGCTACTCCCGAAAATCAAAAATTTGTACAGAGTGATTCATATAATTGGGTTTCAGATCAATTGCATTATTATGCTGAGCGAAATATTACTTTTGCAACTCATGTTCATGTGGCCGTTCCTGATGGTGATACTGCTGTTCATGTCACCAATTCACTCCGACAATGGGTTGCTCCATTATTGTCCCTCAGTGCAAATTCACCCTTTTATGCAGGTCAATATACACATTTTAAATCTGCACGGACTATGCAATTTGGGGCATTCCCCAGGACTAATATTCCACCATATTTTGAGTCATACTCACATTATGAAAAGATGGTTTCAAATTATTGTAAAATTGAATCAATTAGTAAATCTAGACAAATATGGTGGAAGCTTCGTCCACACATGGATTTTGGAACTATTGAATTTAGAATGTTGGATGCTCAACGAAGTCTCTCCAGAACAAAAATGTTTATTGCCCTCGCCCAAGCTCTTGTTTATCAAGCCACAGAAGATTATAAGAATAATAAATTAAATGAAATTCTTTCATCTGAATTTTTATCAGATTCATTATGGAAATCATCTCGTTTTGGTTTCAATTCAAAAATTATAGATGTGAATTCAGGATTTATTACCACAATGCAAGAAAAAATTAAGGAGATGATTGATTATGCTTCTCCTGCATTAAATAAATTTGGCAATAATAACATCATTTCAATGATCAATGACATACTCTGCCATGGCACAGAAGGGGACATCCAATTAGAAGTTTATAATGAAAAGGGAATGGATGAACTTAAGCGTTACTTAATGGACAATGTTGAGTACAATATTCTATAAGTTTCATACGGGTAGAAATACTTAGATTTACCTACTTTATTTTAAACTTTTATACTAGTTACATAGGAAAGACTGCTACTCATGTCAAGAAAAATTGTACACGTTGTTGGAACAGGAACAATTGGTGAGCCACTTATTGGGTTATTGTGCGATTTTAAAGATAGCCTGGGCATTGATGAGGTGACATTTCATAAAAATTCTCCACATACTACCGATCGATCAAAAGTCAAAAATTTAATTAAACGTGGCGCCAGATTGACCACTCAGGATGAAAAAATCGACGGATTTATTAATATTGGTTTGAAACCTGAATTTTCTACGATAGAAGCCATTGATCGGGCTTCTGTAGTAATTGACTGTACACCTAAAGGATTTGGACATAAAAATAAAGTTGACTACTATGAAAAATATCTTCATAATACCCTTGGTTTTGTAGCACAAGGCAGTGAATACGGATTTGGTAAAATGTATGCTCGAGGCATAAACGACTTGGCGTTGATAAAAGGTGAAGATCGTTTTATACAAGTTGTTTCTTGCAATACGCACAATTTATCAACAATTGTTCAAACGCTTGCACTGGATGATGGTGATGATAATCTCATTGAGGGTAGATTTAATTTAATTCGCCGATCGAATGATGTAAGTCAGTCAGATGACTTTGTACCCTCACCACAAGTGGGTAGTCATAAATATTCTGAATATGGAACACATCATGCGCAGGATGCTGCTCTGCTATTTAAAACTTTAGGGTATAATCTAAACATCTTTTCTTCTGCAATGATTGTAAATACGCAATATATGCATATTTTACATTTCCATTTAAAAGTTAAAGAAGAAACATCAATTCAGAAAATAATTGCTAAATTGGAAGCAAATGATAGAATTGCAATTACGGATAAAATTAGTACAAATGAAGTATTTTCATTCGGTAGAGATCATGGTCATTTTGGTAGAATTTTAAATCAAGGGGTAGTTTCTATTCCTACATTAAATGTAAGAAATGGAAATGAAATTACCGGGTTTTGTTTTACACCACAAGATGGCAATTCATTATTAAGTTCAATTTCCATCACGGAATGGTTCTTATACCCTCATTCATATGAAGATAAAATCCAGTGTTTAAAACCTTATTTTTATGATGAGGTGTAGTTATTGCACTCAATGTGGAAAAAATAACGAATGGGCCATTCCAAGAAAATGCTTATGTAATTTGGAATAGCACCCATTCATTTATTATAGATCCTGGGGGGGATATAAATCGAATTATTGATGTAATACAATCAAACAATTTATCTCCATCTGCCATTCTTAACACCCATGCACATTTAGATCATATTGGCGCTATTTCTGCATTAATTGAGTATGGAAATTATCCTTTTTACCTTCATAGGAATGAGATTGATTTACTCAATGATGCCAACAAATACACCACATTATTTGGGATGCCAAATATAAATATTCCAACTGTAAATAATATTATTGATTCAACTAAGCCATTAGAATTTGATAGCTGTAAAATAGAGGTGATTGAAACCCCAGGGCATACTTCTGGTGGAGTTTCTTTTTTGATTGATGGTCATTTATTTTCTGGAGATACGCTATTTTCTGGCTCTATTGGTAGAACTGATCTTCCTGGTGGTAATTTGGAAACCTTATTGCATTCTATTCATAATAAGCTGTTGGGATTAGATGATTTTACTATCGTTCATTCTGGGCATGGTAAAGATACAACGATTGGTACAGAACGGCAAGTTAATCCATTTCTTCAAAATGAGCATTCTTAAAGATTTAGTACAGAAAAAATTAAGTTCATATTCAAGGGACGATTCAATTTCGCTACCTGAAAGCACCTTCATCCTTTCACTTTCAGGTGGGGTTGATAGCGTGGTGCTTTTGCATTTGCTACACAAATTAGGTTTAAATTTTTATACCATTCATTTTAACCATAATTATCAAGAAGAATCTAATTCAACCGCATTTTTTGTATGTGAAGAAGCTAAAAAACTAAATTCAAATCGTCATTTTAATATTTCATTAAAGTTTAATAGGTCCCAAAATTTTGAAAGTGCTGCACATACACATCGATATTTTCATTTAACGAATTTGGCAAGGCGATTACATTGTAATTATATTTTGACTGCACATCATTTAGATGATCAAATTGAAACATTACATATGCGTAAAATTCAAGGGACACATTGGAGCAATTCTATTGGAATTCGAGAAAGATTAGGCAATATACGCCGTCCACTTCTTAATGTACGTAAAAACGAAATTATAGAATTTGCTTTTGAAAATCATATTAAGTGGAAAGAAGATCCTACAAATGCAGACAATTCATTTTTAAGAAATCGAGTCCGTAATATTGAACTTCCTGATTTGAAGTGTGAATTATATGAGTATGAAAATTATTTATTGAATCAAAAAAAGAGAAATCTCATTAGATTTGAAAAAATTCTTAATAAAATTAAATCAAAGGATTTTTACTATAAAAAATTCTCATTTGGTATCAGTATTAATTATAATTCATATTTTAATTTCGATTCAGTTGGACGAAAACTGATAATACAACATTTCATTCTCAATTATATTGGGAGAGAATTAGTGTGTCATTCAAAAAGTAAGTGGGATAATCTGTCAACTTATTTGCTATCCAAAGAAAAGCGTAGTTCATTATTTAATCTGACAAACAAATTATCCATTTATCGTTCATCAGATGAGATATTCATTGTTTTTCACGACGATTTAAAATTCAAAGAAATGATTGTAGATTCTAACTGTAATTGGTATGGTGGAAAAATTGAGTCAAATATACTGTCAGCATTCAAATTATATTCGGACAAGCTAAATGCATCTCTACCATTAAATTCTCAATGTAAAATTAGACAATGGAAAACAAGTGATTCTTTTATATCAGCAACCAGTGGTCATAGACGGAAAGTATCTGATTTATTTATTGACAATAAGTTAGATTATATACAGAAAAAAATACAACCTATCATAACAAATAGACAAGGGCGAATTCTATGGATTCCTGGATTGGCTCATGCAAAAATAGATAAAAGTGATAAGTTTGAAAAATATTCATGGAAACCACAAAAATGCTAAATGATCAAATGATATCTTCCATTGTAGGTGATAAACAACTCATTGAATTGATTACAGAAAAAGAAATTAAATACAGAATCTCAGAAATTGCTCAAGATATTTCTAAAAATTACAAAAATAAAATTCCTATTATAATTGGGGTATTAAATGGCTCATTTCTTTTTCTCGCTGATATTGTAAGAAATCTTGATATTGAATTTGAAATTGATTTTATAAAAATATCTTCCTATAGAAATGCCAAAAGTACTTCAGGTACCGTACGTTTAATAAAAGATATAAGTGCAGATATTACTGGTAGAGATATAATATTAATAGAAGATATTGTAGATACGGGACTTTCTCTGAATTTTTTAAAGAAGAGATTTGAAGATGCTGCACCAAGTTCCTTAGCATTTGTCACATTATTGCATAAATCACATACAGCAAAAATTGATTTTAAAATTGATTATATAGGTTTTGAAATCGGCGATGAATTTGTCGTAGGATATGGTTTGGATTATCAGCAAAAATTAAGAGGGTTACCCTCAATATACACATTAACAAAGGATTAATTTAATATGCCAGAAAAGAAAAAGAAGAATCAAAAAAAAATACCCAATAATAAAATTTTGAAAACAGTGGGTGGGAATATTGTTATTTGGATTCTTATCATTATTATGTCCGTAACTGCATTGCAAATTTTCTCGAATGATAATGAAGCAAAGCAGATTACCTACTCAGAGTTTAAATACTACGTAGAATCAAGTAAAATTGAATCAGCTGAGATTGTAGGTAGAACGTTTAACGGAAAATTTAAGTCACCTGAAATATTTGAAAGTGAACTTAGCTCTGAGACAAAAGAGTTTTCAGCATTTGTAACCATCCTTCCAGAAGTATCCATTGAAATGACAAAATCTTGGGATGAGGGTCAAATCAAATATGAATTTAAGGATCAATCTTTTGGCTTGGCCGAATACTTAATTCAATTTTCACCTTGGTTATTGATTATACTTTTTTGGTTTTTTTTGATGCGAAAAATGCAAGGTGGTGGTGGCCAAAGTGGGATTTTTAATTTTGGGAAAAGTCGTGCTAAAATCATTTCACCTGATAACCCAAAAACATCATTTAATGATGTGGCAGGATGCGAGGAGGCGAAAGTTGAACTTCAAGAAATTGTTGAATTTTTGAAATATCCTAAAAAATTCAAAAAATTGGGTGCAAAAATACCAAGAGGTGGACTTTTATTAGGGCCTCCAGGTACTGGTAAAACATTGTTGGCAAAAGCCGTTTCTGGAGAAGCCGGTGTACCATTTTTTACCATAAGTGGTGCTGAATTTGTGGAGATGTTTGTGGGTGTGGGAGCCAGTAGAGTACGCGACCTATTTGATCAGGCTAAACAAAATGCCCCTAGTATAATTTTCATCGATGAAATAGATGCAGTTGGTAGGCATCGTGGTTCTGGTTTGGGGGGTGGTCATGACGAAAGAGAGCAAACATTAAATCAAATTTTAGTTGAGATGGATGGTTTTGATACAAATGACAATGTGATACTTTTGGCTGCAACCAATAGACCAGATGTATTAGATAAAGCATTGCTTCGGCCTGGTAGATTTGATCGCCAAATTGTGGTTGATATACCCGGTTTAGATGGTAGAGAGGCAATTTTGAAAATCCATACTAAAAACATCCCATTAGCCAAAGATACTGACCTCAAAACATTAGCAAAAGGCACGCCAGGATTAACTGGTGCAGATCTTGAAAATTTGGTAAATGAAGCTGCATTGTTGGCGGCACGACATAATAAGAAAAAAGTATTCATGTCTGATTTAGAAGATGCAAAAGATAAAGTAATGATGGGTGTAGAACGCAAGAGTATGATTATAACTCAAGAAGAACGGGAAATTACAGCATACCACGAGGGTGGTCATGCACTTGTAGCATATCATACTAAAAATGCGGACCCCGTACATAAGGTGACCATAATCCCAAGAGGACGTGCATTAGGGGTTACCGCTCAATTACCAGTAGATGAAAAACATAATTATTCCAAAAATTATTTAATGGGACGATTGGATATTCTAATGGGCGGTAGATCTTCTGAAAAACTAATATTTAATGATATTACCACAGGTGCTGGAAATGATATTTCCGTTGCTACAGATATTGCGCGAAAAATGGTAACTGAATGGGGGATGACAGATAGAATTGGTCCATTAGCATTTGCACAAAAATCTGAAGAAATTTTTCTAGGTCGTGATATTTCACAAGGGAATGAGCTAAGTGACGAAATGTCTAATCTTATTGATTCTGAAATAACTAAATTTGTTAAAACAGCTGAGGAAAATGCAAAGAAGATTCTCATTGATAATATTGATCAATTACATTCAATTGCTAAAGCATTACTTGAATTCGAAACTATTGACGGGAATGATTTAAATCGTCTTGTAAAAGGTGAGAAAATTATAAAAATTAAACCTGATAAAATTTCAGATGAAAAACCACGTCGAAGACGAAGGAATAAAGATATCTCAACAGAAAAACCATCTGCATAATCAAATGTTTAATTTATCTGAAAATATACAGATAATGGGTATTATGAATATGACACCAGACTCATTTTATCGTAAATCTCAGAATAAGTATACTAATAAACAATCTATTTCATCTCAATTAGAAAAAATTTCGAATTCTGATATTATTGACGTAGGTGCTGAGTCATCAAGACCAGGAGCAACTCCAGTTTCATCAGATGAAGAGATATTACGTTTACACAAGATTATCCCGCTATTAACTCAATATGATAAAATTGAATTTTCAATTGATACATATAAACCAAAAACAGCATCTTTTGCATTAGAAAATGGATTTTCAATTATAAATGATATTTCTGGTGGTAAATCAATGCAATTGCTGGACATTGTGGCTGAAAATAATGCCAAATTAATATTAATGCATATGCAGGGTACACCAATAAATATGCAAAAAAACCCTTCATATACTGATGTGATTGAAGATATAATTATATTTTTTGAAAAACAAAGTAAGCGTGCTATAAATTCTGGGATTAGCCAAAATAAAATCATTCTTGACCCAGGTATTGGATTTGGTAAAACTACTGAAAATAATGATAAAATAATTACCAATTTATCTAAGCTGAAGTCTCTTGGATTTCAAGTTTTGATTGGTGTTTCTCGAAAATCATTTTTGCAGCAAAACAATGATTCTCCAATTGATCGTCTTCCAGCAACTATCGCTGCTAATACCATTTCGATATTAAATGGAGCAGACATTATCAGAGTACACGATGTTGATGAGCATATAAAGATTCGATCTATTTTAAGTAGAATGAATAAGCAATTTCTGGGTAAAGTATATGGATATTAATTCGTATCGTGAATTATTTAACACAGTTAAAAACAAATATCATGAACTTCGAAATATAGTCAATATTGATGTTTTGAGTATTGAATTAGTAAGATTACGAGATTTTACAATTAAAAAAAGATTTTGGGAAGATAATTCATCTGCTCAAAAAGTGCTAAAGAAGATTAGCAAAGTTGAAAAAGAAATTACAATGTGGTCAGATTTAGACAGACATTTTAATGATACTGATTTTTATATGGAAATTATTAATGATGGTGAAGAAATAGATTTGGATTCTATAAAAACACTGAATTCTTTTTCTAAAGTAGTTGAAAAAGTTGAATTATTAAATCTTTTGAGCGATGAAGATGATCAGCGTGGCGCAATATTGACAATTCATCCTGGGGTAGGCGGTACTGAATCTCAAGACTGGGCAAGCATGCTTTATAGACTTTACTCTCGTTGGTGTGAGAGAAATAAATTTAAAATTAAAGTATTAGATTATCAAAATGGTGATGAGGCTGGTTTAAAAGATGTTTCTATTGAAATATCTGGTGATTATGTATATGGACATTTAAAGGCCGAAAGGGGTGTGCATCGCTTAGTTCGAATTTCCCCCTTTGACAGCAATTCACGTCGACATACTTCATTTGCCTCAGTATTTGTATATCCATTATTAGAGGATGATGTAGAGATTCAAATCGATGATAAAGATGTTAGAATAGATACCTACCGTGCTAGTGGAGCAGGTGGGCAACATATCAATAAAACAGATTCAGCAGTAAGGTTAACGCATAAACCAACAGGCATTGTAGTACAATGTCAAAATGAGCGTAGCCAATTGAAAAATAAAAATACAGCTATAAAAATGTTAAAGGCAAAACTATACCAAAAAGAATTAGACGAACGTGCAGTAGAACATGAAAAAATTGAAGGGCAAAAGAAAGATATTGGATGGGGTAGTCAAATACGCTCCTATGTATTCCACCCTTATAACTTAGTAAAAGATCATCGAACAAATACTGAAACCTCCAATGTACAAGCAACAATGGACGGTGAAATTGATCAATTTATACGGGCATATTTATTGATGAATATGGAGAATAAAAGTGTCATCTGAAATTAATAGCTTAAATGAAATAATAAAATATCGCTTAGAAAAATTGGGTAAAATTAGGGATGCGGGAATAAATCCATTTCCTTATAATTATTCTGCTACACATAGTATTACAACCATATTATCCAATCAAAAGGAATTACTAGAAACAGAAGTTTCGATTTCAGGACGAATTGTTTCATTTAGAAAGATGGGGAAGGCCAGTTTTATTCATATTCAAGATGAAACAGGAAAATTGCAAGCCTATTTGAAAAATGATATTTTACCAGATGGTATCTATGACAATATAGTTAGAAATTTAGATTTGGGTGACATAATTGGCTTAAAGGGTATTTTGTTTATAACAAAAATGGGTGAGTTGACCATCAAAGCTGTCAATTTAGATATTTTGTCAAAAAATATTAGGCCTTTACCTAATTTAAAGGTAAAGGATGGCGAAGCATTTAATGCATTTGAAGATAAAGAATTGCGTTACAGAAATCGCCATTTAGATTTAATTGCGAATCCTGAGGTAAAAGATGTATTTCGCCTGAGAGCTAAAATTATTTCATCATTGAGACATGAATTAGATTCTCATGGATATATTGAGGTTGAAACTCCCATATTGCAAAATATTTATGGAGGTGCCTCTGCAAGACCCTTTACAACATATCATAATACTTTGGAGCAAAAGCTATATTTGAGAATTGCTGATGAACTCTACCTAAAACGATTAATTATTGGTGGCTTCAATAAAGTATATGAAATTGCTAAAAATTTTAGGAATGAAGGTATGGATAGAAATCATAATCCTGAATTTACTTCGTTAGAATTTTATCAAGCCTATACTGATGTTTATGGTATGATGGATTTTACGGAAAATCTTATTCATAATGTTGCAAAGTTTGTAAATAAAAAGGATTTGAATTTTTCAGGTCATGAAATAAATATTACTCAAACTTTTATACGGAAATCAATGTTTCAGTTATTAAATGAAGCAACAGGCGAATCGGTAAATGACATGAATTCAAAGGAATTACTTGCATTGGCTATGAATAAAAATATAAATGTTGAAAAAAATATGAACTATGGACAATTATTGGATTGTATTTTTGGAGCATTAGTCGAACCAAAACTAATTCAACCCACATTTGTAACTGATTATCCCAAGGCAATTTCTCCATTGGCAAAAATTTCACGAGATGGAAATTCTGAAATTGTTGAAAGATTTGAATTGTTTATTGGTGGAATGGAATTTGCGAATTCATTTACAGAGCTTAATGATCCTATTGAGCAGAGAAATCGATTAGAGGAGCAGTCTAAATTAAGGGATTTAGGGGATGATGAGGCACAAGTTGTAGATGAAGAATTTTTGCAGGCTATGGAAACCGGTATGCCACCTACTGGAGGTGTAGGCATTGGTGTTGATCGATTAGTAATGCTACTCACTGAACAAAATTCTATAAAAGATGTACTGCTATTCCCAGCAATGCGTCCTAAATAATTTAGTGTTAAAACATATTTCAATCGCATATAGGCAGTTATTCTCTAAACATTCCTTTGGTTTTGTGTATATTACTTCTGTGCTTGGGGTTATTGGTCTCGCAATCGGTATTGCTTCTCTAATTATTATTTCATGTTTATCTGACGGATTTTCGAATTTAGTCAATTCTAAACTTTCATCTATTGATGGACATATTCGGATTACAAGTTACTATAATGATAATCTAGAAATTGATGATGCCCAGAAAATTATAAAATTATTAAATACTAATACCAACATTAAATCCTCGCATCTATTTACTGAAAATTATGCCATGATAAAGAGTAAGAATTTTTCAGATGGTGTGATTGTTTATGGATGTTCAGACTCTGCACTTACAAATATATTTAATTTAAATGACTTTGTAATTGCTGGTTCTTTAGAGAATTTAGATGAAAATTCCGCTATTTTGGGCAGTCAAGTCGCTGAAAATTTTGATTTAAAAATTGGAGATGATTTTTTTTTATTTAATATTGAGGACATAATACATCATAATAAAATAAATGCATTAAAGTTGAATTTAAGTACAATTATTAATACAGATTTCTCAGAGTATGATAGACTGTTAGCTTTTATTCCCTTAGATCTATCTCAAGATTATTTTTTGAACTCTGGCAATAATAATGGTGTTATTTCTTCTGTTTTCGCACCTTTTGAAATTGAAGAGGTTGAAGCTGAAGTTTTTGAAGCACTTAATGGCTTCCCCGTTTACATTACCACATGGAAAGATCGGCATGGAAGTATTCTTTCATGGCTAAATATTTATGATATACCCATAAAATTAATAATGCTTTTCATAGTTCTCGTTTCGATTTTTAATTTAACGATTACTATTTGGATGCTTTCATTTGAAAAGAATAGTGAATATAGCATTCTAAAAACTCTGGGGTTTACGAGGAATGAAATTAGAAATATAATTTTATCTCAGAGTTTAATATTGTCTGTATTAGGATCTATAATTGGGTCATTACTTGCATTTATACTCCTCCTTGGTCAACATTTTTATCATTGGATTTCATTATCATCTGAAATTTATTTTATGAATTATTTACCAGTTTCATTTAATCCTATATATTTTCTTATTTATCCTTTTATTGGATTTATGATAACAATTATCAATACATTTATTCCGGCCTATAAAATTTCTAATTATCCACCTGCCAGTGTTCTTATGTATGAATAAAATTGAATTTTATTTTAAATATATTTTTAAAACAGCGAGTGGAAATTATATTAATTGGAGGTTTTTTTTACCATTACTGGGAGTGGCACTAGGTGTCATTACAGTAACACTAACCTTTGCTATTATGCAGGGAATGGAATCCGAGGTATTCAATAAATTAGAATCAATCAATTTTGTTTCAGTTATTGTGGATGATAATTTCATAAAACCTACAAATAGTAATTACATTTATGGTATTGATAAAAAGGCAATTATTAAAAGTGAAGATGAATACCGAGTAATTAATATTAGGGCACTGGAGGACATTGAACACTTTAAAGAACATTCATTAAAGGAATACTTTTTAAAATCCATAGATTACAATAAAGAAGATCAAATTGTAATAGGGAATGGTTTAGCTGGGAAATTGGGCGTATCAGTAGATGATACCATTGAATTAATATCTCCTACTGATGTAAGTTTCTTAACAGGAATTCCCACTTCAGTAATGGTAAAAATTACCGGTATTTTTAATATCCAATTATTAAATTATGATAACCAATATGTTTATACAAGTCTCAGCATTGGTCAGCATTTATTTAAGAATGAGAATAAAAAGATATACTCAAATTTATCTCATCTTCAAATTCAAAATGACAATCCTGAAGTCAAAAAAATTATTTCCTGGAGAGATGAACATTCTAACTTCATTGCAGCTATGAGTTTGGAAAAACTAGCATTTAGCTCTTTTGGATTTTTAATCATTATACTATCTGCATTCTCATCATTTTCTATAATGTGTATAACTGTTATGCGAAGAATTTCAGAAATTGGGATATTGAGAACACTTGGGTTTACAAAAAAGATGATTGCTAATATATACATTATACAAAGTTTACTTATTGGATTAATTGGTGGCTTAATTGGAGTGGTTATTTCCAAAATACTAATTCACATTGATAAATCATACAACATTATTAGCAATTATTTTTCGTCAGAAATGATGTTCAATTTCAAACTAAATATATCAAACCAAAATATATTTTTGATATTCTCAATCGGGATTATTATTATGCTATTTGCTGGAATTTACCCAGCACTATATGCATCAAAAATTTCAATAACTAACTCAATAAATTATAACAAATGATTATCACCGCAAATAGTATAACTAAGTCATATAAAAGTGCTTCGGAAAAAAACTTGGTGTTAAGCGATTTAGATTTTCAGCTAAATATAGGTGAAATTGTAGCAATTAAAGGTGCTTCAGGTTCAGGTAAATCTACTTTTTTGAATTTAATAGGCCTACTTGATGAATTGGACAGTGGTGAATTGATAATTGACAATTCAGTAATCACATCAATACATGACCTTGAGTATAATAGATCAAAGGTTATTGGATTTTTATTCCAATTTCACCACTTGTTGCCTGAATTTACAATTATTGAAAATCTATTGATTCCTTCAATGATTAATTCTGATTCAACAAAAGCTGAGAATGTGAGCTGGTGTGAAAAACTTCTTTATACCTTAAATCTCACCCATCTAAAAAATAGATTACCTTCAGAATTATCTGGTGGTGAACGTCAACGAATTGCATTTTTAAGATCACTTGTGAATAGACCAAAATTTATTTTAGCGGACGAGCCAACGGGTAATCTTGATGATGAAAACACTCAAATTCTATTGGAACTAATAACTACCTTTAGAGATAAATATAATATTGCATTTATTATTGCTACTCATGATATTAATGTGACAAAAATATGTGATAGAATACTAAATCTTAAAAATGGTAAATTACATAATATAAAAGGGGTTAATTAATGAAGGAAAATTTTTCAAAAGGTGTTCAAAAAATTTTAAAATTCGCCAAAGAAGAAGCAGTTCGTCTTGGGCATAGTTATGTAGGCTCTGAACATCTATTATTGGGTATAATAAAAAATAATAAAGGTAATTCGGCCAGTATTCTTACTGCAATTGGTTGTGACCTTGATGAGATGAAAGGCATGATTGAAGACATGGCAAAGCCTAGTGGGGGAACTATGACCTTAGGGCACTTGCCATTAACTCGTCGTGCAGAAAGAATTTTAAGAACTACGTTTAGTGAAGCACAATCCATGGAGATGGATTTAGCAAATCAAAGCCATCTCTTATTGGCTCTTTTAAGAGAGGATGAAGGGTTAGCTACAGAAGTATTATCTGCATTTAATGTAGATTATGAACTTTTATCAACGTTTATAACCACTGGTCCTACCAAAAAAGAAAAAAAGAGTCGTAAAAAATCAACGACACCCACTTTGGATATGTTCAGCAGGGATATTTCTAAAATGGCAGAAGATGGGAAATTAGACCCAGTTATTGGCAGGTCGCTTGAAATTGAACGTGTTGCTCAAATATTATCAAGAAGGAAAAAAAATAATCCAGTTCTAATTGGTGAACCAGGTGTTGGTAAAACTGCAATAATTGAAGGGTTAGCACTTAAAATAAACGACAAGACAGTTCCAAGGATATTATGGGGACAACGTGTTGTTGCACTTGATTTGGCTGGTTTGGTCGCCGGAACGAAGTACAGAGGCCAATTTGAGGAACGTATGAGAACTCTAATGATGGAATTGGAATCCGCTAGTGATGTTATTGTTTTTATTGATGAGTTGCATACATTAGTTGGTGCGGGGGGAGCGACAGGATCTCTTGATGCAGCAAACATGTTTAAACCTGCTTTAGCAAGAGGAGATATACAAATTGTAGGCGCTACAACTTTAAACGAATTTAGAAAATACATTGAAAAAGATGGTGCCTTAGAAAGAAGATTTCAAAAAGTTCTCGTAAATCCACCTTCAATTGATGATACAATCAATATTCTAAATGGCATAAAAGAAAAGTATGAGATACATCATCAGGTAAAATTAAATAAAAAGGCCATTTTAGCCTGTGTCAAGTTAAGTGACCGGTACATAACCGATAAATATTTACCAGATAAAGCAATAGATGTTATGGATGAAGTTGGTTCAAGGATACATATTAGTAATATTAATGTTCCAGAAGAAATCTTAAAACTTGAAAAACAAGTAATCTTAATTCGAAAGAAAAAAGAAGAAGTCATTGCAAATCAAAAATTTGAAAAGGCAGCAGAGTTAAGGGATAAAGAAAGAAAATTAGCAGATAAACTGTCAAAACTACAATTGGAATGGCATCAAAAAGAAGAAGTTAACAGACCAGAAATCACAGAAGATGATGTAGCTGATGTGGTATCAATGATTACAGGTATCCCGCTACAAAAAGTTGCTGAAAGCGAATCTGAAAAATTATTAAATCTAGCCTCAATTCTAAAAAAAGAAATTATTGGCCAAGATGAAGCAATTGAAAAATTAACACAAGCAATACTACGTGCGCGTGCTGGTTTGAAAAATCCAAATCATCCAATAGGTTCATTTATTTTCCTTGGACCAACTGGTGTTGGTAAAACAGAGTTAGCGAAAGTCTTAGCCCATGAACTGTTTACCAATGATGAAGCACTCATTAAAATTGATATGTCAGAATATGTGGAGCGGTATAATGTTTCACGCTTAATAGGTGCACCTCCTGGATATGTGGGGTACGAAGAAGGTGGACAGTTAACTGAAAAAGTTAGAAGAAATCCATACTCAGTAATTCTTTTTGATGAAATTGAAAAAGCGCATAGGGATGTTTTTAACATATTATTACAAATTCTTGATGAGGGTAGGGTAACAGACAGTTTGGGACGTGTTATTGATTTTCGTAATACGGTAATTATTATGACATCGAACATTGGTACAAAAAACATAAATTCTTCACAAATTGGCTTTAAAAAGGATACATCTGAAGATATTCAAAATCATGCACATGACATAATGAAAGAAGTTAAAAAATATTTTATACCAGAATTTTTAAACCGGATAGATGACATAATTGTTTTTAATTCACTTTCCAAAGAAAATTTATACGATATCATTGAGCTCCAACTTAAAGATCTCAATATGAATTTGAAAAGTAAAAATAACAAGCTGAAAGTGACAAAAACTGCTAAAGATATTTTAATCCAAGATGGAAGCCACAGAGAATGGGGGGCTCGACCGCTCCGACGGGCAATCCAAAATGAAATTGAAAATGTTATCTCATCAAATTTTTTAAGTGGTTATTTTTGTGAGAATGGCGTAATTACAGTAAAAGGTAAAGGTAACAAATTAACATTTTTACAAAATAAAACTTTATTGAAGTCTAGTAAAAAGGAAAAAATGACATAAAAGATCTAATATTGAATCTAATCTGTCATAATGGCTGACAAATTTCACCCGGCATAGTTATTGTTTAATGCTAGGTGTTATTATTACACGAACATAGTTAGGAATTAATGATGAGTAAAATTATTGGAATTGATTTAGGTACAACAAATTCATGCGTTGCTGTGATGGAAGGTGGAAGTCCAACAGTGATTACAAATACTGAAGGTGGTCGCACTACGCCTTCTGTGGTTGCATTTACGAAAGATGGTGAAACATTAGTTGGACAACCTGCAAAGCGACAAGCAGTAACAAATCCACTAAATACAATTTTTTCTTCAAAACGTTTTGTCGGCCGTATGTTTGATGAGGTTGGGACAGAAATAAATGAAATGCCATTTAAATTGGGAAAAGGAAAAAATGGCGAGGTAAAGATTATTGCAAATGACAATGAGTATGCACCACCTCAAATAAGTGCAATTATTCTTCAAAAAATAAAGCAAACTGCAGAGGAATATCTGGGTGAAAAAGTAACAGATGCTGTTATTACTGTTCCAGCATATTTTAATGATAGTCAGCGTCAAGCCACTAAAGATGCTGGAGCAATTGCTGGTTTAAATGTGAGAAGAATTATAAATGAGCCTACTGCGGCAGCATTAGCATATGGTTTAGATTCTAAAAAAGATGAAAAAATTGCAGTTTTTGACTTAGGTGGTGGTACCTTTGATATATCAATATTAGAAATTGGTGATGGTGTCTTTGAAGTTAAATCTACCAATGGTGACACGCACCTGGGTGGTGATGATTTTGATCAAGCTTTAGTTGTTTGGTTAATTAAAGAATTTAAATCGTCAGATGGAATAGATCTTGGTAAGGATGCAATGGCACTTCAACGATTAAGAGAGGCTGCCGAAAAAGCAAAATGCGAATTATCAACTTCAAAACAAACCGATGTAAATCTACCGTTTATTACCGCCGATGGCAATGGGCCAAAGCATCTTAATTTAACATTAACTCGTGCGAAGTTTGAATCTCTAGTAGATGATTTAATTAAGCGAACAAAAGGCCCATGTATTAAAGCATTAAAAGATGCAGGTATAAGTAAAAATGATATTGACGAAGTAATAATTGTGGGTGGGTCATCAAGAATACCTAAAGTGCAGGAATTAGTCAGAAATATATTCGGGAAGGAACCAAATAAAGGGGTAAATCCTGATGAAGTCGTAGCAATTGGTGCGGGTATCCAGGGCGGGGTTTTAGCTGGTGATGTAGATGATATTTTACTATTGGATGTTACCCCACTTTCACTTGGAATCGAGACATTGGGGGGTGTATTTACTAAATTAATAGACGCAAATACAACAATCCCTGCAAAGAAGAGCCAAGTTTTTTCTACTGCTACAGACAATCAGCCCTCTGTTGAAGTACATGTTCAACAAGGTGAACGTCAAATGGCTTCTGATAATAAATCATTAGGAAAATTCCACCTTGATGGGATCCCACCAGCTCCTCGAGGCGTACCACAAGTAGAAGTTACATTTGATATAGATGCAAATGGAATTCTAAATGTTTCTGCATGTGATAAGGCCACGGGTAAAGAGCAGTCAATTCGTATTGAGGCCTCTAGTGGTCTTTCAGAAGAAGAAATAAATAAAATGAAGCGAGATGCTGCGGAAAATGAAAAAGATGATATGGTTAAACGCGATGCGGTTGATTCTCACAATACAGCAGAGCAATTAATTTATCATATAGAAAAGCAGATTAAAGAAATGGCCGATAAATTAACAGATGATGATAAGTCTTCAATTAATATTGTTCTTGAGAAACTTAAAGAAGCGAATAAGAGTGCTGATATTGATAATATAAAAAAATATACTGAGGAATTAAATATGGCATGGAGTAAAGTATCTGAAAAGATTTATAAACAGACCCAGGACGGTGAATCGTCTAACTCTGTTGAAAATGAAACCTCAAATGATAATATAGAAGATGCTGATTTTGAAGTGGTTGAAGATGATGCTAAGTAACTAAAATTCATTTTTAAATTAACTTAGAAGGGGCAACATTTGTTGTCCCTTCTTGTTTTTATAAGAAACAAAAAACATAGTAATTTAGTAATATTCAAGATGCAGAAAATTTTCAAATTATTAAGGTGGTTTACAAGACTTATGCTCGCTGGGGTAGTCATACTCATAATTGCCCTTGCAGTATTTTTATTTAATCCATCATTATTCATCGATGATATTGAAAAATTTACTTCAGATATTATAAATCAAAATTTAGATTCAAATGTCAGATTAAATATATCATCTATTGATGGAAATTTTTTGAGTGGTTTCTATGCTAAAGATATTAATCTATATTCAAATTCAGACTTAATCTCTACTATTGACTCCATTTATATAAATCCTGACATTTCAGATCTTTTATTATTAAATTTAACATTTTCTAATATTTCAATAATTAACCCAACAATTTATTCTCAACATAATTTTAGTAATATTCAAGAATTATTTGAAAATTACTCTGATTACAATTATAATAATTTATTCCCATTCAATGTGTTAATTGATAATATTTATATTGAAAATGGAAAATATTCTGTTATGTATGAGGAAGATTATTTCCTAAATGCAAAATTAAAATTTGAATATAGAAATAATATAAAAATAGACATCGAGCAATTAAATTATACTTCTCAAAATAAGTCATTATGTAAAATTATAGATGGAAGCATCATTTTTGATGAGGGCATAATTAAAATAAAATTATTAAAATTATACCTTCTTGACAATATGGGAATGGTAGAATTTAGTTATAATGTTAGTATGGGAATCCCTGAGTCAGCCAAAGCCCAATTCAAACGTATAAATGTAGGTGACTATGGAATAGTCCATGATATTTTAATTGAACTTACTGAATCAACTAATGCAAGTCATATAATCAAAAGCTCCCTTATTTTTAATTCAAAAAAATTAAATTCCATTATTGAACTAGATATAAATAACAGCCAAAGTATGGGTATAAATGCACATATATATACAGATAAGTTTAGCGATGTTATACATGAAATTGATTTAAATATTAACTTTAACAAGTCAATTTATTTTGATTTCAAATTAAGTGATTTTATTTATGATGAATTAACTATTGAAGAACTAGAAATGAAATGCAATACTCTAGATTATAATGAGCTATCATGTCGAATAAACTCGAAGGCTATCAGTTATAGTGATGATTTATTCATACATAATTTAATGGGCAATATTATCCTTTCTGATAATAATTATGCCATTGAAAATATTTCTTTTACTACAAATTTAGGAGATGGGCATATCCCATTCGGTAAATATTCTAATAAAATCGAATCATTTAGTTGTGATTTAAATTTGAATAATGTATCAGCGTTAAGTAAATTAATTGGCATCCCTCAAATAATACAAGGTGACCCTATACACCTAAATATTCAATATAATGTAGATAATGATAATGTTAGATTGATAACAAATTTATATGTTAATAGATTGGAATGGAATAATATTAGTTTAGATAAAGCTCATTTAACATTTAAAAAAATTAATTCTGAATCTGAATATAAATTTTATTTTCAGCAGCCAAATATTGAGGGAATACAACTTGATTCCCTAATATTATCTGGGATTGGTAAAAATAGTAATTATTCAAATTATGTTATTGGAATTAATAATATAACTGGCGAAACAATTGAATCTGAGTTTTCGTATGTCAATGATACTACAATTAGTATTGATTTTATCAAAGGGAGAATAAAAGATGTAAAATTTTCCTCCGAAAATATAACAATAAATAAAAATTGTGAACTGATACACTCATCCCACATGAAAATTGATGTGGGTGAAGGCAGTATTTATTCACAGTTCAAATATATAAATCCAAACAATTATATAGTTAATCTACGAGCATCGCAAATTGATGTAACTGAGTTGAAAAAGATATTTCAAATTCAAGATAGAATAAATGGAATGATAAATGGAGAATTGTATGTATCAGTTAAAAATAGTCGCCCAACTATCTTGGCTAATTTAAATTTTAGTAATGGAAAAATTGATGATATTATTTTTAACAATCTTGGATTACAAGCATCCTTTAGAGAAAATAGACTGACATTTTCTGATGTTGATATAAATACGCATATTGGTCACATGAAATTTAATGGATGGTTTACTACCACTGGAGATAATTATACTTTTTCAGAAAATGATTATATTAATTTAAGTGGTAATTTTGATAGATTTGAAATTTCATATTTTAAGCGTTATTTCCCTTGGGAGCAAAAGACATCTGGTTTGTTATCTGGTAATTTTAATATAAATGGAAATGTTACATCTCCAAAAATTGAATTATACCCATATATCCAAAACCCAATATTTGATAAAATTGTAGCTGAAAATATTTCTGGAACATTGATTTATAAAAATGATCGATTATATATTAAGGGTTTGAATTTGAAAACTCAATGGGGAACATATACTGGTACAGGCTCAATTCCAGCAAATTTAAATTTTGTTGAAATGGCAGATTTAAATATTATGGACAAACCACTTGATTTTATTTTTACTGGAAAATCTAATTCAATTGAATTTTTGCTCCCATATATTGATAATGTTGAAGCAATAAATGGCGAATTTACCATGCAGTTGGGTCTTTCGGGTACCCTAAGAAATCCAATTAGGGGGGGGCAAATTTCCTTACAAAATGCTAAATTAGAATTATTGCAATTGGACAACAATATTGAATCATTAAGTGGTGTTGCAAAGATTAATAATAATAAGTTAGTAATTAAGAAATTATCAGGTAAACTGGATAAAAGTGAGAGTAATGAAAATTCGCTTACTAAAACTATCCAAAGTATAAAGCATTATTTTACGGGGAGCCAGTTCGATGATAATAAAGATAATTTATTTATAAACGGAACATTGGACCTAACAGAATTTTTCAATCCAGAATATACCATTACAATTGATGCTAATGATATATATATAAACAGTACTTATGGCCAACTTGAAGGAAGAGGAGATGCTGAAATTTTCATTACGGGAAAAGATACTTTGCAAATAATTGGTAAATTTACACCCGCTCCAAATAATTTTAAGCTATTCAGTTTTGGGGATAAATATAAAATAGAAATGTCACAAAATAAAAATTTAAAAATAATAAACTACGACATACATATCCCGCTTCAAGAAGGAATCGAAATTGATACAGATGAAATTAATCTAATTGTAGATGGTGAAGTGAATATAAATTCGTTTAATGGAAATGATTTCACGTTTTCAGGTAGAATCAATATTATCGATGGAAAATTCAATTATAATAATAATGAATTTATAAAAGCTGCTGGAATGCTCATTTTAGATCCATCTAAATCGTCACCGTATGCAGAAATTAGTGCTCAAACACAATTGGCAGATGAAATAATTGATGTAACTTTTATTGGTTTTCTTGATAATCCAAATTTAATTCTCGAATCTTCTTCACAACAATATTCACAAAGTGATATTCTCCGTCTTCTTACATTCAAAGAAACTAATTTTGTAAATGACCCTTCTGCATCGAACCAAATTGGTGAATTACTTGCTAATTATATGGAAAAAGAATTGGAACGTACTATTTCATTGTACACTGATTTAGATGAATTCAATGTTAATAGAAGTGGATCATTATTAAGTGGTTTGGATGATTCTAATGTAAACATCTATTTAGGGAAAAGAATTTCATCAAATTTGTATGTAAATACAAAGATAAATTTAAATCAATATGATAAAACGAATGAGTACGAAATTGCATATAGATTGAACAGGAATATGTCTATTGTTGCTAGAATAGATGAAAATCAATATTGGCATTTGAATTATCGCTATAAATATAAATATTAAAATCCTTGTATAAACAAATTACTTTATTAATATTTTTTACCTTTATCTGTGCTATGAGTAGGCAATATGTTTTTGATTTAAACATAGTTGGATGTAAAAAATTAACACCATCTCATTTAGAGAATAAAATTAGGTTGAAATCCAGAGGATTTTTCTCAAAAACAGAATTTAATCAAAGAAAACTTCATTTAGATGAAATCACATTGAAAAACTATTATAAAACGCTTGGTTTTATTGATGTCGAAATTTCATCTTCATATGATGTTTTTCAAGACTCAAATGTAAACGTTAATTTTGAAATCATTGAAGGTACCCAATATTTCATAAAAGAAATCAACTGCAATGGTATAAAGCAGTTTAGTGAAGAACAAGTTGAAAATATAATTAATTTAAAAGTCAATGAGATTTATAATCCTTCAAAATTTAGATTTGGATTAAAAAAACTGAAATACACATATCTTCAAGTAGGAAAAATAAATATATCAATTGTAGAAGATATTGTATTCAATGATGGAGAAGTTTTAATTAATATATTAATTTCAGAAGGGAGAACATACAGTCTAAATAATATTTCTATTTTGGGACTTGAAAAGGTGAACTCAAAATATGTAAATAGAGAAATATTAATTTCCAGTGGAATGATATACAATGTAAAATTAGTTGATAAAACGCGTGAAAGAATTTTTGAGTCTGGGCTGTTTAGCTCAGTTGAAATTCAACCAATTATTATTGGAGATTCGCAATTAAATATTCATATAAAACTACGAGAATATAAATCACGTGAAGTTAATACTGAAATTGGGTTTAATCAACTTCCATCCACTGTTGGCGATTTACCAATTTCGGCTGTAAATACTAAGGTACAGTGGCAGATTGGTCAATTATTTAATACGGCGTCAAGTATACGATTTAATAGTGAAATTGGTGTAAGCTATGGAAGCGACGAATCATTTACTCGACAATATTACGAGGCTTACTATACTTCACCATGGTTATTGAAATTTAGAACACCAATTAATTTTAAAATATATTATGAAAATATTAAGCAGAGTAATAGCCTGACAAAGTTAGGTTTAAATACATCTTTTAATTACTACCAATCAAATAATATGCATTTGATTGGTAGTATAAAGACCGAATTTATATCATCTTCTGATATTTCGAGTGCAGAAGAGAGAAGTATTAATTTATCATTATCAAAAAATAATATTTCAAATTACTTATCACCAGAGAATGGATATTACATTTCTGTTAATCCATCATTACATGGGGCTTTCCTTGGAGGGAGTTTTCATTATTATAAAATTGATAGTGAAATTAAATATTATATAAGTTTATTTAAAAATATTATTTTTGCGAATAGGGTAAAAGCAGGATTAATCTCACGACTATCCACTTATATGGATGCAAGTGTTAAAATCCCGTCATTTGATAAATTTCATTTGGGCGGCCAAACGTCATTGCGGGGTTGGAATTCACCCAATGATTTTGAATCTGATTTATTAAATGGGGGGACCATTCGGTATTTGTATAATTCTGAATTAAGATTCCCATTGTATTCACGTCTGGGAATGGAATTATTTTATGATGTAGGCGGATTGAGTGATACAAATAAAAAAATGAATTATGAATGGGATGCAGGGTTTGGGATAACCATTAATACCGGACTTGGTCCAGCAAGAGTAGATGCCGCATACAAACATGCTACTGGTAGGCCAACAATTTTATTTTCACTATTATACATGTTTTAAGGAATCAGAAAACATTTGCTAATGTTCATGGTTTTTTAGTCGTTGAACAGGTAAATTTCGCCGCTAATTTTTACAATAACTATGGAGTAAACAAAAATGCAATTTTTGAAGTTATCAATTATAATATTAATTATGGGATGTTCAAATTCGAATATAGAATCTGCTGAAAAATTATGGTCTTCAGCGTCTGAAAATAGAAAATTAAATAACTTACACTTAGCAATAACCAACTATAAAAGTATCATTGAAAATCATGCCAAAACTGAATATGCTGTAAAATCTCAGTTCCAAATTGCAGATATCTATTTAAATGATGTTAAAGATTATCCGTTTGCAATTAATGAATTTGAAACTCTAATTACCAATTATCCTAATGATCCTAGTGCGAAAAAAGCTCATTTTATGGTGGCATACATCTATAGTAATTATTTAGATGCATATTCTAATGCTATTGAGAATTATGAGAATTTTCTTGAAAAATATCCTAACGATGAATTAATACCATCTGTAGAATTTGAGTTAGAAGGATTAAGCAAATATCAAGTAACCATTGATTCGTTAAATAATTTATAGGGCATACATTTCATGACAGAATTCAATATTGAAAAATTAAATGAACAAATTCATAAACATTCGGAATTTGTAAAAACGTTAAAACTCAATTTACACAAGACTATAATTGGACAAGATGATCTCATAGAGAAATTAATTATTGCAATATTATCTGATGGTCATGTTTTTTTAGAAGGTGTTCCTGGCCTAGCAAAGACACTCACAGTTAAAACCCTTGCAGCCCTAGTTGATACGCAATTTCAAAGAATACAATTTACACCTGATTTGCTTCCAGCTGATATATTGGGTACATTGATTTTTAACCCTAAAGAGGCACAATTTGAAATCAAAAAGGGGCCTATATTTTCAAATATAATTTTGGCTGATGAAATTAACAGGGCTCCTGCAAAGGTACAAAGTGCATTACTAGAGGCTATGCAAGAACGTCAAATTACAATAGGTGAAGAGACATTTAAATTAGATGACCCTTTTCTGGTGATGGCGACTCAAAATCCCATTGAACAGGAAGGAACCTATCCATTGCCTGAGGCACAAATTGACAGATTCATGTTTAAAGTATTAGTCGATTACCCTTCAGAAAACGATGAATTAGCCATATTACAGTCTATGTCTAAAATTCAGAAGGATAATCCAATAAAACCGGTTGTCACTTCAAAGGATATTCTAGAAGCACGAAAAACAGTCGATATAATTCATATTGCCGAAAATATTCAAAAATACATCGTTTCTATTGTTTTAGCAACTCGAAATCCGGGAAAATATAATCTAAAAGATTTAAGTCAACTTATTTTATTTGGGGCCTCACCCCGTGCCTCTATTTTTATGGCAATTGCATCAAAGGCATTGGCATTTACAAAACATCGAGCATATGTAATTCCTGAAGATGTTCGTGATGTTGGTCGAGCGATTTTACGACATAGAATACTACTCACCTATGAAGCTGAAGCGGAAGAGATAACTACAGAAGAAATTATTACTCAGATATTTGAATCAATCCCAACTCCGTAGTAAATGATTCCTCAAGAAATCCTCCAAAAGGTTAGACTAATTGAAATAAAAACACGTCATGTGGTAAACAATATTTTTGGTGGTGAATATCATTCAGCATTTAAAGGTAAAGGGATGGAATTTGCAGAAGTGCGTGAATATGTTCCTGGTGATGACATTAGAGACATAGATTGGAATGTTACTGCACGGTCGGGCAAACCATTTATCAAGAAATTTGATGAGGAACGTGAACTTACTGTCATGCTTATGATTGACGTAAGTGCTTCAGGTTTCTATGGTACTGGTAAAACGCTAAAAACAGATCAGATGGTTGAGCTTTCGTCTGTTATAAGCTTCAGTGCAATTAAAAATAATGATAAAGTTGGTTTGATTCTTTTTTCTGATAAAATTGAAAAATATATTCCACCCCAAAAAGGTAAATCTCACGTGATGAGAATTATAAGAGAGCTTATTTTCTATAAAGCTGAAGATCAACAAACAGATATATCACAAGCCATAGAATTTGTGCAAAAGGTGATAAAACGTAAAAGTGTTATTTTTCTTTTGTCTGATTATTTAGATTCTGCATTTTATAAACCCCTTTGTCATTTAAATAATAAACATGATGTAGTATCAATAAAATTTGATGATCCCTCGGAAATATCGCTACCCCTCTTGGGTTTGATAAAATTCCATGATTCAGAAACTCAAAAATCATTTTGGGTAGATTCAAAATCTAAATCCATAAATAATTCTATGAAAAGTACAGCGTCTGAGAACAAGAAAAAATTGAAGCGTTTCTTTAATAAGAATAATATAGATTTTATTCTAATCAATACATCTCATGGATATATTGAACCACTAATTTCATTTTTTACACGCAGAGGAAGTAATTGAAAATAATTTATTTTATCATCTTTTTTATATCACTCATTTTCGCCAATGCAGATATTTATTTTGATGTAAATCAAGATTCAATCCATGTGGGAGAGAAAACTACACTCACTATTACTACTAATAATTCTTTCGTCCGATTGCTTGAATTTCCTGAAATTGATGTAGACAATGAAGATATAACCATAACCACAATTGAAAAAAATGCACATACTTTGAAACTGTCTCTCCAGTTTTGGACGGATGGCATCCATAATTTTCCATCGATTAAAATAAATATAAATTACAAAAATGGTTCAATCGTAGAATTTAAAACTGGCAATTTTGAATTTAATGTATTACTACGTTCAGTAGGTGATGATGGTAAATTGCGAGACAATAAAATTAATAAGGATGTTCAGATACCTCTAACATTTTTGAATTTTATTTTATTTATCATAATTATATTCACACTAATAATTATTTACAATATTTTTAGAAAAAGAAAATTAATTACATTTCAAAAGGCATCTTCAATTGTGGACCCTTTAACAGAAGCTATGAAAAACCTGGATGATATTAGTTTACCTGAAAAAAGGATTGGGTCCGAGTTAGAGGCATTTTACATCAAACTCACTACAATTCTTAAGCTATTTCTAATGGATAAATTTTTTTTCAATGCGACAAAGATGACGTCGACTGAAATAATCAAATATCTAAATAATAATAATATATGTAATGCAGCACTAGAAAAATTATTTGTAGAAGCTGATTTATGTAAATTTGCTCAGAGGAAATTTGGGTCAACTAAAATAATTGCTTCAATAAATACATTAAGGAAGGTGTTGAAAGAATTAGATAATGCATCCCTCAATCTGGGTCAATCCAAATTGGATTTGTAAGTGCAATTCTTTTGCCTCTGTATGAATCCCCCTCATACTCGGCACGAATATACATGCTTTTTTTAGCAACTATATCCATACATCGTGTCATTAAATTTTGATTTATTATAATTTCAGTTATCAATTTTTCTTCTGCATCACCAGAACTCCCTTTAAATATTTTGATAATACCAGAATTACCAAATTCTTCTGTAGATGAAAAAATTATTTTCAGCTCAATTAAATTTCCTTTTACTAAAGCACCCATAGGATATGTTGTTTGCGAAATCGCTTGAATATAGAAAAGTGGGCCATTGGTAATAAAGCATTGCCCCTTTTTCAATAAATCCACAGTATCACTTATTTTAAATTTGCTGCTACTAACGCCAACCACACCTGTACGACATTCTCCAAGGATTTGAGTATCTTTTTCATGAATAGAAATCATAGGGATTTTTATTTGTCTATATTTATTGAAGTTCCCATGAGCATCATTACCGGCATAAATAAATTTCTTATACCCAGAAAGAAGCAATTTTACCCACATTTTAAGTCCATTGTAATAGCTATCATCTATTTCACCATTTAGAATTTGCATACCAGCAACATGATCCATCGTTAAGTCATCAAAATGCCATTTCCCTCGTTTAAAAAATAATTTTTGGGCAAAAGGCACTTGTGCACAAGGATGTGCCGCAATACAAAGAGAATTCTCTTCCAGTGCATTTCCTAGCGTTTCTGTATTATACTTACAACTAAAATCAAACGGTTTTTCCGCTCCATCCCCTTGCCCGGGAAGAAATGTCTTATTATTCAGAATTAACGCATGGATATTATATCCCTCCAAATTATGCAATGACAGTTCCTCAGAAGGTATGATAAAATTATTAAACTCATGTTCAGCATTCATTTTATGAATTAGTTTATGGGAGTTATTCCATTTTTCTAATTTAGGATCTACTTGGGTCCAAGAATCAATTTTATCATCAATGTCATATGAATGGTCTGTATTGCATACGAAATCAAGACTGAGTGCTTTGGCTGCATGATACGTTGATTCAAGTGGCGCACCAAATTCAACCATATCTTCTGTTACATCGGTATGATAATGTAGATCCCCATAAATAATATTGTCTTTTCGAGGATATGGATAATGGGAAAAATAACTGTGCATGGGGAGTGAATCTTTAATAGGTAAATTATGATTGATGCACTTTTTTAGTATAGAATTTATTTTATAGTGAATTATTATATTAATTTCGGTTAAAGCACTAAAGATAGGTTTGTCTAAAAGAAAGGTTTTATACCACCATCTTTTGTTTATATTGATACCAATGTTTAATGATTGCTTATAAACTTGCTTTCCTTTGGAAATTACTATTTCTACCTTGGAGAGATGTATGGGGAAATCATGTGAATCTTTTATTAGAATGAGTAGTGGTAGTTGTTGGCCAGGCTCAATTCTATGAGGAATATCCGCTATTATTTCGGGCTCCCTTTTAAAGTACTTACTCCCTAGAAATTTAAAACGATGATGAATTTCTGTGTATATTATAATGAATGGGAGTATTTGCTCAACTTCAAATGGAAAATATTGTCTAATCATGGTGTCAAAATTATGTGAACTTATTGAAATATCACTGTAAATTTATCATCTAAATTTCATACCAAGGAAAGGTAATATCTACATGGCATCAACATCTGATTTCAAAAATGGGTTGATTTTTGAGCGTAAAAACAATTTATGGAAGATTGTAGAATTCCAGCATGTAAAGCCTGGGAAAGGACCTGCATTTGTTAGAACTAAAATTAAAAATGTTAAAACAGGCCAAGCTTTAGATGAAACATTCAGAGCAGGTGAAAAAATTAATGTTGTGAGAATAGAGGCACGTGAATTCAATTATCTATATAATGATGGTACAAGTTATATTTTTATGGATAATGAAACCTATGAACAGACAGAATTAAGTTCGGCGCAAGTTGCTGATGTCTTAGATTTTTTAATTGAGAATACGCCAACTACTATTGCATTTAATGGTGAAGAACCTATTGAAGTTCGCATACCTCAACATATGAGTATGAAAATTGCAGAAACCGATCCAGGTGAAAAGGGAAATACAGCACAAGGGGGAACTAAACCGGCAATCCTAGAAACAGGGGTAACCATTCAAGTGCCATTATTTGTCCAAGAGGGTGAAATGGTAAGGGTTGATACACGAGATAAGCGTTATATTGAACGGGTTAAATCTTAAGGGGTATTCAATGTTGAAAGACAAAATAGAATCATTAATTAATATTATCGAAGGCACTGAAATAAATGAAATTGAAGTATCATCATTTTGGGGGGCCCAAAAAATTCGTTTACAAAAAAAACATAATGTTGATGTACAGACTGTGATTCAACCATCAACTGTTTTTCCGGGTACTATTCCTGAATTGGATATCCCTAACGATCAGTCTTCTGTAAAATCAGTACATGAAATAATTACCCCAGAAGAAGCAACTTCCCAAGATAGTTTAACCAATACTGTAGAAGTAATTTCGCCATTGGTTGGTACTTTTTATCAATCGACAAAACCAGGAACACCCCCATTTGTTAAAGTAGGGGATACTATTGAATTGGGACAAACCATTTGTATTATTGAAGCGATGAAAATTTTTAATGAAATCGAATCTGAAATTGCAGGGAAGATTGTAAAAATTATAGTTAATGATTCGTCACCGGTTGAATATGGTCAACCGTTGATGCTAGTTATTCCCAGTTAATGTATAAAAAAATACTAATTGCCAATCGAGGTGAAATTGCACTTCGGATAATCCGAGCTTGTCGTGAACTAAATATTCAAACGGTTGCCGTTTACTCCAAAGAAGATGAATTATCATTGCATACAAAATTTGCAGATGAGGCTATCTGTATTGGTCCAGGTCCAAGCACTCAAAGCTATCTAAGTATTCCTGCAATTATTTCTGCAACAGAATTAACAAATGCTGATGCTATTCATCCAGGTTACGGGTTTTTATCAGAAAACGCTAAATTTTCTTCAATCTGTGAAGAGCATAATATTTCATTTATTGGTCCACCAGCTATAACCATTGCAGGGATGGGTGACAAGGCCTCTGCGAAGAAAACGATGGTATCAGTAGGAGTTCCGGTAATCCCCGGTTCAGATGGAATTTTAAATTCTGTTGATGAGGCTAAATTACTGGCAAAAAGGGCAGGTTATCCTATAATGCTTAAAGCAACAGCAGGTGGTGGTGGGCGTGGAATGCGTTTGGTTAGGTCAGAAGATGAAATCCAAAATGCCTATGAGTCAGCCCAATCTGAATCTGAAATTGCATTTGATAATGGAGATCTCTACTTAGAAAAATTTATAGAAGAACCTCGTCACATTGAAGTGCAAATATTAGCAGATAATATGGGTAATATTGTCACATTAGGTGAACGGGAATGCTCTATTCAACGCCGACATCAAAAGCTCATTGAAGAATCTCCATCTGTAGCTGTAACCCCTGAGATTAGAGCTAAGATGAGTGAAGCCGCAATTAAAGGTGCAAAAGCGGTAGATTATGTTGGGGCTGGGACTATTGAGTTCTTACTTGACAAACATGGTGATTTTTTCTTCATGGAGATGAATACACGTATTCAAGTTGAGCATCCTGTAACTGAGATGGTTACAGGCATAGATTTGATAAAATTACAAATTTTATGTCATGCAGGCATTCCATTACCAAAATGGATGAATAATATAAAATTGCGTGGCCATTCCATAGAATGTAGAATTAATGCTGAAGATCCAGATAAGAATTTTAGACCTTCACCTGGTACCATTGATAGTTTTCATATGCCTGGTGGTATGGGAATTCGGGTAGATACGCATGTTTATGCTGGGTATCGCGTACCACCAACTTACGATTCAATGATTGCAAAATTAATTGTACATGCACCTACCAGAAAAGAGGCAATAAATAGAATGATTGGTGCCCTTGATGAATGTGTAATTGAAGGTATAAAAACAGTAATACCTTTTCAAAAAAAAATATTTTTAGACGAAGATTTTAGGGCTGGGAATTATAATACTGCATTTATAGAAAATTTTAAGTATGAGAAGGAAAATAATTAATGAATATACCTGAGGATTTAAAGTATTCAGCAGAGCATGAATGGGTGAAAATTGATGGAGATGTGGCATCCATTGGGATTACAAATTTTGCACAAGGTGAATTGGGTGATATTGTATTTGTTGAATTTCCAGAAATAGGTGATGTTTTTTCTGTTGGAGATGTTTTTGGTACCATAGAAGCGGTAAAAACAGTTGCTGATTTATTTGCACCCATTTCTGGTGAAGTTGTGGCAATCAATGAATCATTAGAAGGCTCACCAGAGTCAATTAATTCTGATGCATATAATGAGGGATGGATAATTAAAATCAAACTTACAAATCCTGATGAAGTCAACCTTTTGTTGGACCATGACAAGTATGAGGCTTTACTTTCATAATGCATTATATCCCATGTACAAAAGAGCAGGAAAAAGAGTTATTAACTGAAATTGGTATTTCTAATTTTGAAGAATTAGTTTCAATAATTCCAAATAAATTACGTTTTCAAGATAATATTGGTGTTGGTGGCGCATTATCTGAATTTGAATGTGAGAATGTGGCAAAAACATTGATAAGTAAAAATATTGCTGCCTCTGAGAATCTCTGTTTCCTTGGTGGAGGTGTATATGACCACTTTGTACCTAAAGTAGTAGATGCAATTGCCAATAGATCAGAATTTTATACTGCATATACTCCATACCAAGCAGAGGTAAGCCAAGGGACTCTGCAATATCTATACGAATTCCAAACAATGATTTGCGAGTTGAGTGGAATGGATGTAGCAAATGCATCGCTTTATGATGGTGCTTCTGCAGTGGCAGAGGCTTGCTCCATGGCATTATCGGCAACAAGAAATACAAAAATTGCCATATCCAAAACAGTTAACCCTAAATATTCAAGTGTCGTTGAAACTTATCTTCAAAACAGAAATGTAGAAATCATTTATATTGATGAGTTAAATGGAAAAACTCAGTTTTCCCAATTGAATGACATTCATGAAGATCTGGCGGCCCTTGTTCTTCAGTCTCCCAATTATTATGGTGTATTAGAAAATTGGGAAGTGGCAAAAAAAGAATTAAATAATAAGAAAACGCTACTTATTGCGGTAAGTGACCCCGTATCACTATCTATTATTAAATCACCCGGTGAATGTGGTGCAGATATTTATGCTGGTGAAGGGCAATCACTTGGCAATTATATGTCATATGGCGGTCCGTTTATTGGACTTCTTGCTGTAAAAAGTAATCTTGTGAGACGGATGCCAGGGCGCATCATTGGAAAAACTCTTGACAAAGAAGGGAAAGAAGGATTTGTTCTTACCCTCCAAACGCGTGAACAACATATACGCCGTGAAAATGCTACATCTAATATCTGTACTAATCAAGGTTTAATTGCACTTCGAGCAACCATTTACATGTCACTAATGGGGAAATCAGGTCTTCCTGCACTTGCTAGACTTTGCTATGAAAAGGCCCAGTTTACCGCAATTGAAATATCAAATTTGAAAGATTATTCACTCCCATATGGTACTGATTTTATCAAAGAGTTTACGGTTAAGGTCAATACATCGGCCCGTAGTTTGAAAATGAAGGCACTTGAGTTTAATATTTTTATCAACACAATTGATGGTGATGGATCTGACTCTTTAATCCAAATATGTGTCACAGAAAAGAGGACAATGCATGAGATTGAAACTTTGATCAATTTCTTAAAATCAACATGAGTACTCATTCACAGTTAAAAAAAATACTATCAGCCAAGCGATGTGGTTCATTTGCACTCATTGACCCCGACATTAAAAATGATGGGGGATTAGCTAAAGCAATGGATAAAATTAATAATAGTGGATTTGATGCAATTCTCGTAGGTGGGAGTCTTATTCAAGATAATAATTTTGATGACCGTGTAAAATTTATCAAAAGCAATACAAAACTCCCTGTAATTATATTTCCTGGTTCATCGAAGCAATTATCTGGTCATGCAGATGCAATATTATTCCTATCACTATTAAGTGGGAGAAATCCTCAATATCTTATTGGTGAGCAAGTTGAATCTGCCCCCGTAATCCATAGCCTTGGATTAGAGCCAATTCCAACTGGCTATATACTCTTGGAAAGTGGTAGCAGAACCTCAGTTGAAATTATGAGCAATACAATCCCTCTACCTATGCACAAAATCGATATAATTTTAGCGCATGCATTAGCAGGTCAATATTTAGGAAATAAATTTATTTTTTTAGAATGTGGAAGTGGGGCTGAAAATCATGTATCAACAGCTCTAATTCAAACCCTATCCCATAAACTGGATATTCCAATTATAGTTGGAGGTGGTATTACAAGTTCAACCACAGCAAAGAAAATTGCAGATGCTGGCGCTCGTTTTATCGTCATTGGCACGCATATCGAAAATGGTGCATCTATTGAGGAATTAAAAAAAATAACTACAGTAGTACATTAAACTTATGAAATCCCACGATCAAGTTAATCATCCACTAAAAAGACTTGTTAGAGAATATTTGGTTTATCTTCAATTTGAGAGACGATTATCTACAAATACAATCGACGCTTATTGGCTGGATTTATTTAAGTATTCTGATTACTTATTTGAAACCAACAATTTAACAACACCCAAAAAAATTACACTTGTCCATATTCGTTCTTATATAAATCAATTTACACGAATTGCAAAACCCAAAAATACAACACTTTCACGTGTTTTATCCTCACTAAGAGGATTCCACCATTATCTTTTGCTAAAAGGGTTATCTAAAAAAGACCCAACAGAACTACTAGAATCCCCCAAACACCAAAAAAATATTCCCGATACATTAACCGTACCAGAATTTGAAAGTATCCTCAATGCAGTAGATTTGAATAATATCCATGGAAAACGTAATTATTCAATAATTTCAATGCTATATTCCTCTGGATTAAGAGTTTCTGAGTTATCTCAATTAAAATTAACTAACATTAAATGGGATGATAATCTTTTACGTATTATTGGTAAAGGTAATAAAGAGCGAATCGTACCATTAGGCGGAAAACTATCTTCAATATTAAAAGAATATATTGATGAAGATCGTCCTAAGTATGCAAATAAAGGCAAGGGTGTTGGAACTGTTTTTTTGAATAATAGAGGTACAAACCTAAGTAGAATGGCAATCTGGAAAATATTAAAAAAACCTACAAGTATAATCGGATTTGAAAAAAAAGTAAGTCCTCATACATTGCGACATAGTTTTGCGACCCATTTATTAGAAGGTGGTGCTGATTTACGCATCGTTCAAGAACTACTTGGTCATTCTGATTTATCAACCACACAAATATATACGAATGTAGATAAAACATATCTTAAAGAAGTATATAAAGAGTTTCATCCGAGGAATTAATGTTATTTCGATTATATCCAGATCATCTTGAAGTACTCATTATCCTTATTCCAGTGTTAATATTTGCACTTTGCTTCCATGAGTTTTCACATGCACTTGTTGCATATTATCTTGGTGATGATACTGCCAAGCGACAAGGTCGCCTAACATTAAATCCTCTTGCCCATTTAGATCCAATTGGCTCATTAATGATATTATTAGTAGGGTTTGGCTGGGCCAAACCAGTTCCAGTGAATCCATTAAACCTGAATGATCGTTACACTGGAATGATAAAAGTTGCATTTGCTGGCCCTGCTTCAAATTTATTATTGGCATTTATTGGAGGGTGTATTGTACGCCTAATAAACGGATTCAATATTCCAATTAGTGAATCTATTTCACTTGTATTGTACTTTTTCCTCTATATAAACATTGCCCTGGCAATTTTTAACCTTATTCCCGTAGCCCCTTTAGATGGCTCACAAATATTTGGTAGTATAATTGGACGTAAAAATCCAGAATTAGCCTGGAAACTACAAGTTTATGGACCCAAGATTTTATTGGGGTTAATTCTTTTTGGTATGATTACAGGATTTTCCATTATTGGAATGGTAATTACACCATTTATTAAATTATTTCTATACATATTTGCTGGCATATAAATGAAATTTAATAAATTATTAAATCAAGGGTGGCGTCGAAGGGCTGCCCGTGGACAATTATTCAAAAATCTTATCCTCTTATTATTAATAATATATGTAATATTTGAATTAAAAGGTTTTTTAAAATGAAAATTATAGAATGCGTACCAAATTTCAGTGAAGGTGTTGATCTAGTCAAAATAAAAGAAATTACAGATGTGATTGAATCGGTGAAAAATATTAGCCTCTTAGATGTAGATCCAGGCGTTGATACGAACCGTACCGTGGTAACCTTTGTTGGACCACCAGAAAGCGTGTTAGAGGCTGCTTTTTTAGCTATAAAGAAAGCGTCAGAGATTCTTGATATGCAAACACATAGGGGTGAACATGCTAGAATGGGGGCTACAGATGTGTGTCCGCTGGTTCCAGTAAGTGATGTGAGTATGGATGAATGTGTAGCACTATCTAAGTTATTGGCTGAAAAAGTGGGGACTGAATTAGAAATTCCTGTATATCTTTATGAAAATTCAGCCACAAATCCTGACCGCATCAATTTAGCAAATGTAAGGTCTGGTGAATATGAAGGGATGGCAGAAAAACTAAATCAAAAAGAATGGCTCCCTGATTTTGGTCCTAAAAAACTCCATTTGTCTGCAGGTGTTACTGCAATTGGTGCACGTGAATTTTTAATTGCATACAATATTAACTTAAACTCTCATGAGAAAAAATTAGCATCCGATATTGCCTTAGATATACGTGAAGCAGGAAGAGCAAAGCGCAATAATGAAGGTAAATTTGTAAGAGAAGAGGATGGAACTATTATAAAAGTGCCAGGGACACTAAAATCTACTAAAGCGGTTGGGTGGTACATTGATGAATATAGACAAGCCCAAGTTTCAATGAATTTAACCAACTTCAATATTACATCGCCCCATAAAGCATTTGATGAGGTCTGCAAACAAGCACAAAAAAGAGGACTTCGTGTCACAGGAAGTGAGTTAGTTGGTCTCATCCCACTAAGTGCATTACTTAATGCAGGTTTACATTATTTAGAAAAACAGGGACAATCTCAAGGAATACCAGAAAAAGATATTATACATATTGCTATAAAATCTCTTGGACTTGATGATTTAGGTCCATTTGATCCACATGAAAAAATCATTGAATATCGAGTTGCAGAAAAGTTTGGTGATTTAGCAAACGCTTCTATTTCTGATTTTATAGATGAATTATCTTCTAATACTCCAGCTCCAGGGGGCGGAAGTGTTAGTGCCCTTGCAGGAGCATTGGCAGCAGGATTATCTGCAATGGTTGGTAATTTAACTGTGGGTAAAAAAGGATATGAGAAATCTAAAAATAAGATGAACAATCTTGCAGTTGAAGCGCAACGTTTAAAAGATTTACTTATAAAGTACATTGATGAAGATACAAATTCATTTAATGGTGTGATTGATGCAATGCGTATGGCTAATTCATCTGAACGTGAAATAGAAATTCGCAATTTGGCTATTCAGGAAGCCACTAAAATTGCTACCTATTCACCACTTTCAATTTTAGAGGCATGTGCATTAGTAATGCCACTTGCAAAACTAGCTGCAACAGAGGGAAATCCAAATTCAATTTCAGATGCAGGTGTAGCAGCTGAAATGGCACATGCAGGGGCACAAGGTGCTGCGATGAATGTATTGATTAATTTATCTGATATTAAAGATGAGGCATTTTCTAATGAAATGAAAGCAAAAGTGGAAACCATTCTTCTTTTAGTAAGTGAGCAAATTATGGATATAAGGCAAGTTGTTATTGCAGCACTGTTATAAATGCAAGCGATAAAGTTACTCCCCTCAAATTTAATAAATCAAATTGCTGCTGGTGAGGTCATTGAGCGACCTTATTCTGTTATAAAAGAATTAGTAGAGAATTCTATTGATGCTGAATCTACGCAGATTGATATTTTAATTGAAGATGGTGGTCGCAAAACATTACAAGTTTTTGATAATGGCCTTGGTATGTCAAAGGATAATTTGGAAATGGCATTTAAAAGACATGCCACCAGTAAGATTGAAACTCAAGAGGATTTATCTCAAATAAATACATTGGGATTTCGTGGTGAAGCATTACCCAGTATTGCTTCTGTTTCACAGCTTTCTGCACGGTCAATCGTGAGTGGGGAAATGGATGGATTTGAGATAATAATTCATGGTGGAAATAGAAATTCATTAAAGCCTGTTGCTGGGTTACAAGGGACCCAAATTACCGTTAAGAATATTTTTTATAATATTCCTGCAAGGCGAAAATTTTTAAAAAAACCGGACACTGAGCAACGTAAAGTAGTTGAATTAGTGAGAAGATTCATGCTTTCTAATCCCAATATTGGATTCTCACTCTCTGCCAATGGGAAAGAAATATATAAGGTTTCTCCAAATTCATTAGAAGGTCGGATAAAAGATATTTTTGGTAATAATTTTGCACATTCACTATTACCAGTTTCTTTATCTAAATCACCCTATTCCATATCAGGATTTACAGGTAATTTAAGCACCACAAAAAAACGTCAAGGGGACCAATATTTATTTTTAAATGGACGATTTATTAAAGATAGACTATTAAGTTCTGCAGTCTTTAGTTCATATCGCTCTTTAATCTCCAGAGGTGAATTCCCCTTCTTTGTTTTATTTCTTCACGTACCATTAGATTTTGTTGATATTAATGTTCATCCTTCAAAAATGGAAGTAAGATTCCAAAATGAATGGCATATATATCATGTAATTAAAACGTCTATAACAATGGCTTTAAAGGATATACTTAAAGTTATACCTGAATATGACCCGTCATTGATTTATTACAACCAACCACTGGATATAGATAGTAAAATACAGCTTCCATTAATTCAAAATAGTGATAATCTAGTGGATAAGAATATTGCTCCCAGAGCATCCTCAAGCAATGATTTGTCACAATTAAATTTAAATCAGCCTAATGTGGATTTTGAAAATTATCTGCAGGTAGATCGCGCACATGAACGAATTGTTCAATTGCATGATATAAAGGTTGATAAACATGTCATTTCAGATATTATTTGGCAACTCCACAACAAGTACCTCATTACTGAGATAAAATCTGGAATCATCATTATAGATCAACATGTAGCCCATGAACGTGTATTGTATGAATCTGCAAAGGCTGCAATGGATGGGAATGGAATGAGCTCTCAGACGGTATTATTTCCACAAACGCTATCACTTCAACCAGATGAATTTTCTAATTTATTAAACATTATACCATATTTAGAGAAAATCGGTTTCAAACTAAGAGAATTTGGGGAAAATGCAGTCATTATTGAGGGTATTCCAATCGATGTGAAGTGGGGATCAGAAAAGGAAGTTATACGTGAAATATTAGAAAATTATATGCATAGTAATGAATTAGATGCCTCTTTTATTGATTATATCGCTTCCACATTTGCATGTAAGTCGGCTGTAAAAGCCGGCGATCCACTTACAATAGAAGAACGAAAACATCTGATTGACCGTCTATTCTCAACAGAGCATCCATATTACTGTCCACACGGACGCCCTATCATCATTAATTTAAGTTTAGATGATTTAGATAAAAGATTTGAACGTCATTGATAAAAATAAGTAGTTTTGAATATGAATAAAAAATCACATTTTAGGCAATACATTTTCACGGGGCTATTTTCAATATTGCCTATTTACGCTACATATTGGATAGTAAAACAGCTTTTCCTTGTCTTTTCTTCACCAGGTACAAAAATATATTATTGGATTTTTGGAGAAAATACTATTAATTATATTCCAGAGTTAATTGGCTTTTCCCTTACAATCATATCAATTTATTTAATTGGTAGGTTTGTGACTAATGTTTTGGGTAAAAGTTTACTTAATGAAATTGAAAAAATAGTTGAACGAATTCCAATTATTAGCCTTGTATACAAAACGGTAAAGCAAATTACAGAAAGCCTACGCTCACAGGATAAAAATGCCTTTAAAAAGGTAATAAAGTTTGAATATCCTCGAAGAGGATTATGGACACTGGCCATGGTTACGGGTGAATCAAAAGATAAAAAAGGTAATGAATATTTTCATATTTTTGTTCCAACCACACCCAATCCAACTTCTGGTTACATGATTTATGCCCTAAAATCGGATACACTAGAAACGAATCTTTCTGTTGAAGATGCGTTAAAAATTATAATTTCTGGGGGAATGTTGGCACCAGAAGAAAATGATATAGACTGATTCACTAGAAAATGGATAAAATATTACTACAATCAATCTTCGATAATATTGGTCTTGGTATTGCCATAATTAATGGATCTAATCGTATAATTTGGTATAATGCAAAATTCGAGAATTATTTTTCGATTGATCCAACTCACTCAGAAAATTTACATTTAACCCAAATCCATTCCTTTTTAAATGATAAATCTTTTTCCTCCCTGATTAATAAAATAAAATTTTCATATTCTCCCAATAAAGTGTATGTGATTCAATCAAAGCCATTAAATGCAAATTATTGGCTTATTGAAGTGTCAGATATATCAAAACAAACTGACGAAGAAAAAAATATTTATTATAGAGCCAATTTCGATCAATTAACAAAATTGCCAAACCGCTCCTTGTTTGATGATCGATGTAAACAACTATTATCAGCAGCACATCGACATAATGAAGATTTAGCACTTTTTTTTATAGATGTGGATAATTTTAAATCAATCAATGATACTTATGGCCATGATGGAGGTGATACTGTTCTAATCGAGACTTCAAAAAGATTATGTGAATGTGTCCGAGAAAGTGATACTGTGTCAAGATGGGCGGGGGATGAATTTGCAATATTACTTCCCAAAATAGGGGATAAGGATAATATCAACCAATTATTAACTAGAATATTTGAAACTTTTGAGAAACCGCATATCATTCAAGAAATCCCAGTACAGGTGTCCATCAGTATTGGGATCAGCCTATCCCCTGAAATGGGAACAGATTTTGATAAATTAATGCGTTTTGCCGATAAAGCCATGTACAGAGCAAAGAATAGTAAAAATAATTACTATCAATACTATTCTGAATAATTGAGTGCGTAATGATTTAAGAGTTCATCTAGGTGAGTTTCTATTTCAGTAATATTTTCAGATCGTACAAATTTAGTTCTCCACTCTGCAGCTCCAGGAAAACCTTTTAGGTAATAAGCAAAATGCTTCTTGGATAAATTTACACAGAGTTTTTCATGTTTATCATCTCTCAATAAATCAAAATGAATCTTACACATTTCAGCTCTATCTGAAAGTGTGGGTTGTGAAAAGTTGCTTCCACTTAATTTTGCCTTTATAGATTTAAATATCCAAGGATTCCCCAATGCGCCACGACCAATCATTACGGCATCACATCCCGTTTCATCTTTCATTCTAATATAATCATCTGCCGTTACTACATCCCCATTTCCGATTACTGGAATTTTTACCGCTGCTTTCATTTCTTTAATGTATTTCCAATTTGATCGTCCGGAAAATTGTTGTTTGGTTGTTCGTGGATGTAATGTGATTGCTTTTACCCCAATCTTCTCTAAGCGGACTGCAGCCTCAGTTGAGATTATTGATTCATTGTCCCACCCAGCCCGCATTTTAACTGTTACCGCTTTTAATGGGACTGCCTCCACAACAGCCTGCGTTATATCGTCCATTTTACATAAGTCTTTCATTGCACCTGAACCTGCACCTCTTTTGGTAACTTTAGGTACAGGACAACCATAATTTATATCTATGATGTCAGGGTCAAATTTCTCATTAAGAATTTTAGCAGAATTTCCCACCGTTTCGGGATTATCTCCAAATATTTGAATACCAATGGGTCGCTCATCAGGGGTAAATCGCATGAGCTCCATAGTTTTAAGATTTTCACGGACAATACCATCTGAGCTAACAAATTCAGTATACACGACTCCAGCACCCATTTTTCTACAAAGCACTCGGAAAGGATGATCAGTTATACCAGCCATGGGTGCCAGGAAAATTGGATTATCAATAGTCAAATTGCCAATTTTAAGCATTAGGGACTCGCAATGTGGCAGGGGGGATATTGTACTCCAAAAAATTACATTGCAATTTACCATTTCTCATGGGGATACTGGAAGATGGTTCCATTTCAAGGAATTTCAGAAATGGCGATTCTGTACAAATCATGAATATGGAAAATCCCTTACAATGATTGATAAATCTCTCATTCATAGTCGTATATAAAAATTCTAATTCTTCATCATCACCCCCAATTCTTTCCCCATATGGGGGGTTGGTAAGAATAAAACCACTTTTTTCAGTAAGTGGCCTAAAATGCTTAATATTGCATACTGAAAATCGAATATACCTATCAACTCCAGCTTTTATTGCAGACACCTTACACATATCAATATTTTCACTAAGTTTATCAGATGCAAAAATTCTTGGTTTGATTGATGTGTCTATATTGTTTTCGGCTTCCAATTTCACATCATCCCACAAAAAGGTATCATAATTAAGCCATTTCATAAATGCATACTCACGGCGGTCAATGCGTGGAGGTATTTTTAATGCCATCATAGCAGCTTCAATGGCAAATGTTCCCGATCCGCACATGGGATCAAACAATGGGGCAGGGGGTACCCATTTAGAGAGTTTAATTAATCCAGCTGCCAAGGTCTCATTAATTGCAGCTTTATGAATTTTATCTCTATAGCCACGTTTAAATAAAGCTGATCCAGATGTATTTAAATATACACTGCAAGTGGTGCCATCCAAAAAAACATCAATGGGTACATCTGCAGATTTAATATCTATTGATGGACGTTTTCCCGAATAGTCTCTAATTCTATCTACAATGGCATCCTTTACATTTAATGCGGTGAATTGCGTGTTGGTAACCCAACTCCTGCGCGCTCTTACATTAACTGAAATAGTCTGAATGTAAGATATATACTTTGTCCAGGGTATATTTTTTATTTCATTATAGAGTCCTCTTTCATTTTTGCAATCCAATTGTGCAATCTTTATAAGTAAATGCATACCAAGCCGAGTATGATGATTAATTGTATAAATTGATCTTAAATCACCAGTTAAAAAAATTCCACCACTATCTGAAATTATATTTTCGCAATTCAATTCTTTTAATTCATTTGCACACTCAGATTCTAAACCACGTGGACAGGTTAAATAAAGATTATATTCCATAGGTAAATTTAAAACTCATTTATGCATCTTTCAGTTTAAAGAAATACAATTAAAAATGTAATTTATCATACCAAAATAGGAAAGAAATTTTGGATTTACTAATTGCACAAACAGAAACGGGAGCTTCAATGCCATTTTCAACTTTTTTACCATTTATACTTATGTTCTTAATATTTTATTTTATTGTAATCAGGCCACAAAGTAAACAACGTAAAAGTCACGAGGATGAATTAAAAAATCTTAAAAAGGGTGATAAAATTTTAACTCGCGGTGGAATTTATGGTAAGATTATAGGTTTTCAAGGAAAAAATAAAGATCGTATCACAATAGATGCTGGCTCTGGGACTAAATTTATTGTTGCTCTATCATATATAGCAGGCTTAGCTAACAATATAAAAGAGGAAAAATAGTGCCCCTAATCCCAATTGTTAAATACGGCGATCCTATACTTCGGAAGAAAGTAAATACTGTAACAGATTTTACTAATTTGGATACTTTAATCGAAAATATGTTCGATACTATGTATCATGAAAAAGGACTTGGTTTAGCTGCAAATCAAGTGGGAATAAATTTGGATATACTCGTTTTTGATATAAGTCAATATGAATTTGAAGAAAATAAGGACATGGATGAAGAATGCTTTGTACCCAATCCTCAATTATTTATAAATACTAAAATTATACAATCAATGGGTGAATGCATCATGGAAGAGGGTTGTTTGAGTGTACCTGATATTCGTGCTGAGGTCACCCGTGCTGAAACAATTACTATTCAATATCAAGATATAGACCAAAACATATTTGTTGAAACCTTTTCAGATTTATCTGCGCGCGTTCTTTTACATGAGAAAGACCACTTAAACGGAAAGTTTTTTACCGATTATTTACCTCAATCAAAGCGGATGCTTATTCAAAAAAGATTACATGAAATTTCGCTAACAGGTGTTCCATCAACAGGTATAATATTATAATAGCCAGTAGTATAAAATGAACATTGCTTTCTTTGGGACACCTGATTTTGCCGTACCATCACTAAATAAAATTTACAATTCAAAACATCATGTAATTGCATCAATTACGGGTGTACCTAAACCTGCAGGACGAGGACAGAAGCTTAGAAAAACACCAGTATTTATTGAATCTAAGAAATTAAATATACCAATAATTGAAATCGATGATTTGTCTAATTTGGAATTTATCCAAACTCTCGCAAAATTAAAGGTGGATATTTTTATTATTGTGGCGTTTCGAATTATCTCTGAAAAAATATTTAGTATGCCAAAATATGGAGCTGTAAATTTACATGCATCTCTCTTACCCAAGTATAGAGGTTCAGCTCCAATCCATCATGCCATTTTAAATGGAGAAACTGAAACGGGAGTTACAACATTTCAAATAAATAATAGAGTTGATGCGGGTAGTATTTACCTTCAAAAAAAATATAAAATTACAAACAAAGCAACCACTGGAATGGTATGGGATGACCTCTCAATTGTTGGAGCCGACCTTCTTCTTGAAACATTAGATGGAATAGAAAATAATTCAATTTCACCTATTTCTCAAGATTTACAAAAATCAACTCCAGCTCCTAAGTTGAAAAATGAAATGTACCGAATTGATTGGGTTATTGACTCAGTACATATACATAATCAAATAAGAGCTCTTTCACCAATTCCGGGTGCATTCACAACATTTATAGGACGACGATTAAAATTATATGAATCGGATATTTCTGAAATCAACAGCTTGAATCCGGGACAATTTAAGGTAATTGAAAATAATTTAATAATTGGCACTGGAACTAGTGACCTCCTTGTAAAAACAGTACAACTAGAAGGTAAGAATAAAATGTCTGTTTCAGATTTTTATAAGGGAATTATGAACAAAATTATAGGGAAGGAATTTATCCTTGGGAAATAATAGTAATGTATTAGTTGATAAACGTGAACTAAGAACCCGTCGTCATGCATGGGATATAATTAAACGTGCCACTTTTAAAGATCGACGATTAACTGATGTACTTGCTGAAAGGATTCGTCATGGCCACTTTACAGATCAAGAAAAGCGTTTTATAACTGAAATTGTTCAAGGCACCGTTAGAATGGCTGGTCGTTTGGATTGGGAATTAAGTCAAGTTTTTAAGGGCAAAATGGATGACCTTAAACCCCATTATCTAATTCTTCTTCGAATTGGTGTATATCAAATCCGATATATGGACAGCATTCCTGATTATGCAGCCGTAACAACTACGGTGCAATTGGCAAAAGGAATACACGAAAATTTAGGAGGTTTGACTAATGCATTACTTCGATCACTTTTAAAATATGAAATACCGGAAGCTCCAGATGAGCATACGCCAATTGATTACACTGCTCAATATTATAGTCATCCTGAATGGTTAATGAATAAATGGATTACTGATGGTAATTTTGAAGATGCAGTAGCTTTAGCTAAATGGAATAATAAATCACCTCAAATTTGGTTTCGCGTAAATACACTATCATATACTGTCACAAAATTCAAAAATTACTTAAAAAAAAATGAAATTGAATTTGAGCAATTTCAACATTTAAAAAATTTCTTTGCCCCCAAGTCAAGTATTGGTATTTTACTGAACAGTAATCTTTTTAAGGGGGGGAATATTAGTATTCAAGATCCTGCTGGTGGGTTAGTGGTTACATTACTTGATCCTAAAAAAGGGGAGACAATTATTGATGGATGCTCAGCTCCTGGTGGTAAAACCGCTTATATTGCTGAATTAATGAAAAATAAAGGGGAAATTCTAGCATTTGATAAAAGTTCAGAAAGACTTGGGAGATTATCAACAGGAATGAAAAGATTAGGTGTGAATATTGTAACGGCTGAAATAAAAGACCTCACTCGAGACAAATTACCTGAAGCAAATAAAATGATAACAGACGTACCTTGTAGTGGAACTGGTGTTATGTCCAAGCGTGCTGATCTCCGCTGGCGAAGGGATATGGACAATTTACTTGAATTGCATTTGCTACAACGAAAAATTCTATGGGAAGCTTCTAAAGCGCTTAAACCAGGCGGAACACTAGTTTACAGCACATGTTCCCTAGAGCTCGAGGAAAATTGGATGATTGTTGAGGCGTTCCTAAAATCACATCCTGATTTTAAATTGGATAATGCTGCAAATTATGTGCCCAAAGAATTTGTTGATGAAAAAGGAGCTTTATTTACCTTTCCACCAGTACATGGAATCGATGGAGGATTTGCAGTAAGACTATTAAAAGATGCGTAAGTCCTTCTTCCAATATCTTCTTGCGCTGATACTATTTACTATAATCGGTGTACTTTTTATAGATTATATAATTCTTCCCAGTTATGTTGGTTATAATAATGAACATTACTTACCAGATGTGAGAGGTGATTATTTGCAAAAGGCTAAATACACACTCACTTCTCTAGGATTTAAATCGGAAGTTATAACTATTCCCTTTTCTGATAATAATCCCCCGGGTACCGTTGTTAAAATGTCACCACGTTCTTTTACGAAAGTAAAAGAGGGCAGAACTATCAATCTAACCGTTGCTGGCCATAGAGAAGATATAATTATTCCAGATTACACTGATCAGTCATTACGAAATGCACGAATTAATGCTAACCGTCAAGGATTAGTTGTGGATACGGTTATGTATGAATTCAATAATACCATTAAAGATGGGCATATAAGTTTTCAGGTTCCAAGAGCGGGACATATTGTAAAATCAGGCGCAAATATCTCTTTTGGAGTAAGTAAAGGAAATCCGCCAGATTATTATACGGTTCCAGATTTAATAGGCATTAGCTTAAAATCTGCTAAAATGAAATTAGCACAATCTGGATTAAGGTTGGGAGAAATTGAATATGAATTTCAACCCGATTTACTTGAAAATACAGTCATTGACCAAAATTTTACTGCAGGGTTACGGGTTACATTCCCTGCTGCTGTTGAATTAATACTCAGTACAGAGAAGGAGTTTCAATAATGCGAAATATTGCACCATCAATGCTATCTGCAGATTTCACTAAATTAGCTTCACAAGTAAATGAACTTGAAATGGCCGGTGTGACTCGCTTACATCTGGATGTTATGGATGGTCATTTTGTTCCCAATTTATCATTTGGCCCATTTATTATTAAGCAAATTAAAGGAATAACAAATCTTCATCTCGAAACCCATTTAATGATAACAGAACCTAATCGTTATTTTGATGATTATATAAAAGCAGGTTCCGATACATTGATTTTTCATTATGAAGCCAGCTCAACCATTGAGGAAGATTTAAAATACATTCAAGCTCAAAATGTTAAATCTGGAATTGCAATAAATCCAAATACTGAAATTGATGTTTTGGTAAAATATTTAGATTTTCTTGATTATATATTAATTATGTCCGTGTTCCCTGGATTCGGAGGACAATCATTTATTGAATCCACTTTGGTAAAAATGAAAACTTTATCTGGAATCTGCAAAAATAGGTCAATTCTCATTGGTGTAGATGGTGGGGTTAATTTGACTACAATTGATAAAGTGTATGAAAGTGGTGCTGATATTACTATTGTCGGATCTGGTTTATTAAAAGCTGATAATATTCAAAAACGTTATAATGAGTTATTGGGTGAGTAAACTAAATTTTATTAATGAGTTTAAGCGTAAACTAATACACTTTGCTTCATCAATTATTGGATTGACAATATTATATATAGATCCAAATATTGTCCTTCCAATACTAATAATAGCTTCCATTTTATTCCCACTTTTAGATTATTTACGTATTCACAATAAATTCGTTTCTAATTTTTATAATTCATATTTTTATTCAATAACACGATCATTTGAATCCCATAAATTAACTGGTGCATCTTTTGTATTTTGGGGTGCATTAATCACATATATTGTCTTTGAGCCAAAAGTTGCAGGAATTGCATTGATTGTAATGAGTTTAGCGGATGCAATGGCTGCCATTATAGGTGTAGGTTTTGGAAAAACAAAATTATTGAATAAATCATTGGAAGGAAGTTTTGCCTTCTTTATGACGACATTGGCAATTTTATTTATATTTAAAATCCCCCTGTTTGTAGCCTTACTTATATCAATTATTGCTACAATTACAGAATTAATTGTCATCCCCAAAATCAATGACAATATTTCAATACCTGTTATGGTTGCGCTTCTTCTTTCTTTTAGTGGAATATAGATGAACTTTTTATCTTCAATTTTCTTTTCACTTATCCCCCTAATTTCTATCCCACTAATAATTCACTTATTAAATAAACGGAATATAATTACTATAGATTTTAGTTCAATTCGATTTTTAAAAGCCTTGGAGACTGAATCAATTCGGCGATTGCAGTTTCTACAAATATTATTAATGATATTAAGAACGCTAATCATATTATTAATTATTTTAATGATGACTCGGCCTGTAATTGGTGGTTTATTTTCATATTGGAATACTGACGATGACTCCTTAATTTCAGTAATTTTAATTGATGATTCATTTTCTATGTATGGTAAAAATGATGACATTGACCGACACACCCAAATTTTTTCTATTTATAATGAAATTCTAAATAATATTTCGGATAATTCAGAAATATATATTTCAACCCTGTCAAAGGGTAAATTATATAGTGGTATAAAAGCTAAACTACCTGAAATAGATAAAATATTTGAGATTACATATACATCTCCTGAGATTTCTGTTTCTTTGGCCGAAATTGAAGCGAAATATGCTGATGAATATTCTAAAAAGGAGTTATATTACATCACAGATGGTCAAAAGAAGCATTTAACGTCTGCAAATCCATTTAAAGCATATTTCGAAGACTGGAATATATTTACTCTCATAATTCCCCAACTTGAAGAAAATCTCTCAATCGTTGATCTGGAAATTGATAATGTTATACTATTGCCTAATTCCCCATTAACAATTGGGGTTACGATTATGAATAATGGAAGTACTGATATTGAGAATAAATTAATACAACTATTCATCAATGATATTAGTGTTGCCCAACAATTGGTAAATGTAAAGGTACATTCTGCAAATGCCTATGAATTTATTACTGCGGTGCCAACAACGGGAGATTATGCTTGCTATTTTAAAATAGAAGATGATGATAGAGCAACGGATAATCAATTTTATTTTAAAATAACAATCCCTGAAAAGTTGAAGATAGGTTCAATTACACTAAGAAGTGATCTCTATATGTCTCATTTATTTTCTTCTATAAATTTTAAAAATACCATAATTGAAAATACAAATTATCTACCTGGCAATGTCCAACTGGCGATTAGTGATGGAAATCAAATATTAATTCAAAATGGATATCATTCACTCTCATCCATGGGAGTTGAGCTATTGGAATATGTGGGTAATGGGGGACATCTCATAATATTCCCAGATGATTTAGATTCGACAACAACTGAATTAGATATATTTGAGCCACAATACTTAAATAGGGAGCGTGAAATATTATCCAAAGATAAATATCAAATTGCTTATTCTAATAGTTCAAATACGAATCCATTGTTTATTTCAAAGACCTATAAGGAAAATCCCATAAAACTATTTCGGTATTTTCAACTTCCTCAAATTGAAAAATCAGTACTAGTAACGGATAATGGTTACTCTATTTATAGTCGGCACTATGAAGGCGATGGGATTGTTGATATATTCTCCATTTCGCCATCACTAACCTGGTCTAATTTTCCCATACGAGGATATTTTATTCCCTTCTTCCATGAAATTTTTTATAATCAATTTAACCAAACAGATAAATTGTATTTTCAAATTGGAGATCGGTGGATGCCATATAAAGAAAAGCAAAGCGGATATGAAAAAATAAAATATTATTCGCCAATTAATTTAGATTTTGATATAGATATGAACAGTGCTGAAATATTTTACCAAAAAATACCTGGTATACATCAAATTAGAACTACAGCGGATAGTATAATTTCATTTATAGCCATGAATGTTCCAACGGCTGAATTTGACAGTGAAATTGCTAATGACAGTGAATTGAAAGGATATTTATCTGAAAATTTATCTATAATTAGAATGGGGAATATCGATTTGAAAGAGGCTATTCATAAGTCCAGAGTGGGGACTGAACTATGGCGTTTAATATTATATTTAATTTCACTATTAATAATAATAGAAATGATTATATCAAGTAATGCAATCCAAAAAACGTCAAGCTGAAGCAAAAGAGCCAGCTCTCCTTATAGCAGTTCAATTTTCTGATAACACTTCAGAAGAAATACAACTTCAATTAGATGAATTAGAGCAATTAGCTGAAACAGCTGGTGCCATTGTTGAAGATCGCATCATACAAAAACGTTCTAAAATTGATGCAGCTACATTTATTGGCAAAGGTAAAATATCATCTATAATTAATCAGGCAAATGAACTGAAGATACGGCTTGTCATATTCAATGACGAATTATCACCAACCCAGATTAAAAATATCCAAAAGCTTGCTGGTGATAATACCAAAATTTTAGACAGAACGGGTTTAATATTAGATATATTTGATAGCCATGCTCGTTCACGTGAAGCAAAGACGCAAATTAAATTGGCGCGCCTTGAATATCTACTTCCAAGATTAACACGTCAATGGACCCACCTTGAAAGGCAAATGGGTGGAGTTGGCACTAGAGGAGGGCCTGGTGAAACTCAAATTGAAATTGATCGCCGACTCATACGAAATCAAATTACGAAATTGAAACTGGACTTAAAAAAAAACCACAATCAACATTCAACTCAAACGCAAAGCCGAGGCAGAGTTTATAAAATTGCACTAGTCGGGTATACAAATGCCGGGAAATCCACATTGATGAAGGCTTTGACAGGTTCAAATGTGTATATTCAAAATCAATTATTTGCCACATTAGACACAACAACTCGAAAAGTTAATTTGGGTGGGGGAATTTCATTTATTCTTAGTGATACAGTTGGGTTTATCCGAAAGTTACCACATGATTTGGTAGCGTCATTTCGATCTACACTATCTGAAGTAAAAGATGCAGATTTGATAATACGTGTTTGCGATGCATCCTCTACTCAAATGAGTTCACATATAAACACTATAGATCAAGTACTAAAGTCACTTGACATTACCCATGAAAATCAGCTCACCTTAATTAATAAAATTGATTTAATAACAGATATGGATTTAATTGCTGGATTAAAAAATACTTACCCTGAGGCTGTATTTATATCAGCACACAAAGCACTTAAAATTAATCAATTAAAGAAAAGGATTATTGATATAATCAAATCTACATACATTAGAAAAACATTAATGCTTCGTTTTGACCAACTAAAAAGTATAGAAATGATATATGAAGATTTAAATGTTCTCTCTAGAAAAGATACGTTCAGTGGAATTGAAATAGAAGTTGAGGGGGAAGTGAATACTATGAATAAAATTGCGGGATTAATTAAAAAATAAGTATTCGTAAGAGGGCATTATCAGATCACTTTGATTTGTAATATGAGCGGTAGATTGTCACTAAATCGCAAACTTCCTTAATCCATCAAAGACAGAAAGGCCTGTTTTTGGAATAATTGAATCAATCTTCCATTATGTAAGTTGAAAGTTCTGATAATATCCAGCTCCCACGAATACTTATATAAAAAGCATCGTAATTTATGGTATAAATAAATACATGGTAAAGAATTATGTTCAAAATTGTAGAAACGAGTACAGATAAATTAATAATTGCTGAAATAATTTCTAAATCTATCATAAACAGTAAGCTTTCGACTTGTGTTCAAATTATAGATGGCATTAAATCATATTATATTTGGAAAAATAAGATAGTATCTTCAAATGAGTATACGATTAAGATTAAAACCATAGAGAATCACATAAATAAAATTTCTTCAATTATTAAAGAAAAATCAAATTATGATGTGCCTGAAGTTATTTCCTATGAATTTAGGATCGAAGATAAAGAATATGAGAATTGGTTTAATGAGAATATATAAATTATTTAATATTTAAATGCCAATAGGTTAATTCTTTGCCAATAATATCCTTTACATCTCCCTTTATAGAAGTTGATATTAGATTATCATATAAACTTATGGATTTTGCATATTTTTCTAGCGTTTTATCCATAACAATTATGGGAAATGATTGATCTAATGTAGATCTTATTGCCTTTGCTTGTGATTCAAATCTTTTTGCATTTCCTGCAACTTCTCCTGTGATTGAGGTCTTTTTATAATTAGCAGGCCCCTGAAGACCAATTAAGCCTATGCCACTGGATAAACCAATATCATACTTCAAATCTTTATCTACAATTGATGAAATATCTAAGAATAATTTAGTGGCTAATGAGTGAGCAAACTTAAGCGCTTCATTATTAACGTTTGCCGCTTCATCAATTTCATCATAGAAAATTATAAATAACTCGTCAGCTGTCCAATCAGCATAATATTGACCAGCTATATCTAATTTTTCCAACTCATTATAGATTATATTATAAAATTTTTCAACCATTGTCTCTACTTCTTTATGCTCTTTTGATGTTGAAATTATTTGATAATTTCTCCAATCAGAACAAAGGCACACCGTATAGTAATCTTTTGTTGGAAAAAGTCGCTCAATATCTAAGGATTTATCAGAAACACTGACTAATTTGGCAAATTTATTAGGTAGTAAAGATGATAGATAGTCGTATTTACTTGAAAGTGCGGCTATAAACTGATATCGGTAGTAAATGCAGATAAAAAATGAAAGTAGATGGAAAAATATTAGTTTTATTATATCATTAGAAAGAGAAGGCTTTAGCAAGCTTAACAAAAATAAACAAAGAACTGAGAGAAATGTTAGGGTATACTGCTCTTTATAAAATTTATATAAAAAAAGATTAGATACTAGGATCATTACAAAATTGGCAAGAAGTAGCGTCATATAATAATCATCAGAGGCATTAGCGCCTAAGAGAAAGTAAGTATATGCAATATTATAGCTAAGAGACGGCAATAAAATTCCAATACTAAAACTGTATTTTTTTGGTTTGGTAAATAACTTAAATATCACAATTAATTGCAGTATATATACTGTCATTAAAATAACCCTGGTTGATGTATAAATAAGGGATGATTCATAGAGTATATAGTCGAATGGAATTAGCAGTGATGTTATCGCTAGCGCTAAAATTGTAAAATATTTCATATAGTATAGGGCATTATGATTCAACCAGTATTTATATAAATCTATACTACGTTTATTCTCATAGATATTTACAATGCTGTTAATATATTTTTTCATTACGTAGAAAAAATAGCATCAATTTTAAGTATTAAACTAAAAGATAATTAAGGAAGGAAAAATTAAGGATTTATCGTCTATTATTTAGGTAAGAACAATTAAATCATTCAATACATTATTATAGGATATAGACTAGTGCGGAACCGGTAATGTTGATGATACTATTTGTGCTGGACTTTCCATGTACATAATACTTTTTATCACTTATTTTTTTAAAATCATCAATGAGAAAATCTTGCATGATATTTATGCTATCTCTAACCATGCCCTTCAACTCTATACTTGTTTGAAGTGGCCATATTTTAAATTTTTCATCGTCTTGATCTGTGTATTTGATATTAAATCTTTCACACATTAGTAAATAAATCATTTTTTGCAGATTAATGAGACTACTTAGGAAAATGTAATGATTTGGACTTTTTTTCATATCCGTCCTATAGAGTCTGTCGAAATACACTTCAATTTTATTGTCATCAAGAACATATCTATCAATAATCAAAGTTTCCTCTACAAACTTATCTGGCAGTACATTGAATCGTAAGTTTTGCCTTGAATAATCTTTTATAATTGTTTTCTTTTTGGGAAAGTCTACTTTTAATTTTTTTTGTGCAATGGGGATTGCGTTCATTTAACGATACTTCTAACTAAATGAGGGAAAAACATCCCTGTTTTAATTTTATAAGATCGATAATTAGGGAATTGCCTAGTAATGGCATTTTCTTCGCGCGCTGCGGATATATAATAGTATATAGTAAGAATAGTCCCATTGAATAATACAATTGCAGAGCCACTAGATAAGAATATTCCAAGAACTAATAGTATGTTTGAAGAGTATATGGGATGCCTAACTATTGAATAAATACCTTTAGTGTTTATATTCCTTGGTAAGTAGGAATCATAGCACGGGCTATAGTTATCACCCAATGAAAAACGGGCAATCGCAAACAATGATATTGAGAGTCCGGACATTGAAATACCTAAATAGATTAAAAAATCATTATTATTGAACAACTTGAATAGAGTGGGGGAGTCTGACCACAAAGAAAAGATGCATGCCAACAGAGTTGACAATTGAATTATTTTATAGAAGTACATAAACGACCTAAGAGACCTAATTTTCCCCGTATTGGAATTGTAGTTAGAATTAGAGTTATTGTACATTATAAAGGATATGAGCCCAACCGCTATATAGAATATTGTGCCAATAAGTGGTGTATCTATTATATAATTATTCATAATCAATCATCCAATCTTGTTCTTTTCCCATCTTTTAAATAGTCTCTATCATCTAACCAATCCTCAACGATTTTAATAAACTGGCTGTTCAATGATCTATAATTACGACTTGATATTCGTTTTATTTTTTCCCATAAATCAGATGGCATGCGTACCGATCTGTTTACATATTCCTTTGATTTTTTATCATTCACTTATCTTAATTTATGTAATTACCAAGGAGAAAACTATATATTAATTTTATATATTATTATTGAACAATAAATATTATTATTTCCAATATAAGTACTTTTTATTTATTGTGTCCTCTATCACAACCATAATACCATACTAATCAGTCCTTTAGAAAATGCTACACTTGCAGCTATATTATCGTGCTACAATGCCTATGAGAGACTTGAAGAAACTATTAATATTACTTACACTTACAACTTTATTGATTCCATCAATTATATTATCTCAGGATCCCCCTGAGGAATTCCAATATGAACAATCTACACTACAGGCATTTTACTTTTTTACCCAAGTTACTTTAAATGGAAATCTACTTGAATCAAATGATTGGGTGGCAGCTTTCAATGGTGATATTTGTGTGGGGTCACGTCAATGGGATGTGAGTAATTGTGGTGGTAATTATTGTGATGTACCTGCAATGGGTTATGATGGC
>Ga0066376_10000010_pt1 | contig 120320 bp, 86 predicted proteins | sample Knorr_S15_td_Bot_FD_77009 | JGI IMG/M metagenome (GOLD analysis project Ga0066376, IMG submission 77009) | Marine microbial communities from Southern Atlantic Ocean transect - Knorr_S15_td_Bottom_ad_5009_LV_A | ecosystem: Environmental > Aquatic > Marine > Oceanic | place: Southern Atlantic...
ATGCTGATAACTGTGGAGCCTGTGATTCTGATTCCTCTAATGATTGTGAGCAAGATGCATGCGGAACATGGGGTGGTGATGTTGGAGATGCAGATGGTGATGGCCTATGTGATACAGACGATGCAGAGCCTGATTGTGCAACCAATGATACCGATAGTTGTGGTGAATGTGGGGGAAATGAATTTAATACTAGTAACTGCTTACGTATTGATACACATTATGTAAATAATTTTTCTATAAACAGTATCTATCCAAATCCATTTAATCCAGTGGTAAATATTGATTTGAGTATTGATATTGTTGGACATCTCCAATTATCTGTTTTTACCATTGAAGGAATACAAATTAAAACTATCTATAATGGGCCTTCCTTTGCTGGTGAATCAACATTTACATGGAGACCTGAAAATAGAGCAAGTGGAGTTTATTTTATTAGTGCAGTAATTGATGATCAAGTGAAAACTCAGAAATTGTTATTTTTAAAATAATTATGATTGTTTCATTAATATTTAATAGTATCAATTTTTGTGAGAGAAGGCACGAAATTCATGTAAAAAATGGTGATATATTTCTCTTGTTAGCAAGAATAAAAGGTGATAATTAGTTGGCAAGAATAATAAAAATTGTGATGTCCATTATATCCTTTACTTTGGGATTTACTAGCGTCATGCCTGTTGAATTTGAATACAATCAATCAACAGAACAGGCATTTTACTTTATAATAGAAGCCAGTATAGATGGAATACCTATTGAAGAGGGTGACTGGATCGCTGCTTTTAGAGGTGATATGTGTGTAGGTGCCCGACAATGGATTGGTAACTATACAGATGTTCCTGTAATGGGTGATGATGGTGAGGATTACTCTGCGGGTTATATGCTACCCGGTGAATACCCTACATTTAAAATTTATGATCTCTCACTAAGTACAATATATTATGCCCAACCCTCGCAAAATGAAGGTTTTCCACAGGGATTGCTGGCATTTTTCGAAATTGAATCATTAGATGTGATATATGACTGTGCCAATGTATTGGGTGGTCCTTCTGTTTATGATGATTGTGGAGTCTGTGATGATGACCCCACAAATGATTGTGGCAGTGATTGCATGGGCATTTGGGGGGGTGAAGCCTTTATCGATGATTGTGGTGTTTGTTCGGGTGGGACTTCTGGACATGAGCCCAATATTGATAAAGATGACTGTGGTGTATGTTTTGGGAATAATGTAAATAATCAAGGATGTGGCTGTTTTAATCCGGGTGCCCTCGAATATTGCTACGATGCTGATGGTGATGGTTTAGGTTTTGGATCTTCTGTTGAATATTGCCAAGTGGAAGTGCCTGAAAATTGGGTACCTGATTGCCTAGACCCAGAGCCATATTGTGTAACCAATGATACGGATGATTGCGATGTTTGTGGAGGTGATAATTCTTCATGTTCGGGTTGCACAGATGAGAATGCATGGAATTACTGTATTGATTGCATAATTGAAGACGGCTCATGTATTGTTATACCTGAAGAATTCAATTATTCCCAATCAACTGCTCAAGCCTTTTATTTTGTAATAGATGCTGATGTATTAGATGTAACTCTTAATGAAAATGAAGACTGGATTGGTGTATTTAATGGTGACATCTGTGTAGGATCACGTCCATGGGAAGGAACATTTACTTCTGCACCAGCTATGGGTGATGATGGCTCAGAGTGGACAGAAGGATATTTACAGAATGGAGATTATCCCACATTTAAAATATTTGATGCATCCGAAAATACATATTTTGAAACAGAAGCAATGAATATTTACATTCCAGATCAATATACATCTCGAGAGTATAATGGGTGGGAAAATTTTGGATTCTTTGAAATTGAACGCCTTCGTGCACTAGTTCCCGATTGTGCCAACATTGTAGACGGCAATGCCTACGAAGATGAATGTGGTGAATGTGTTGGAGGAACCACTGGGCTGCAAGACGGGTGGGCAATAGATTGTGCAGGGGAATGTTTCGGTGATGCTGCATTGGATAATTGTGCTATTTGTTCTGGTGGACAAAGCGGACATGTTGCCAATTCTGATAATATTGGATGTGGTTGCTTCGAACCCGCACCAGAAGATTATTGGTATGATACAGATGGTGATGGATTAGGTAGTGGTGAACCTGTTTCATTATGCTTGGATGATGTGTTTTCAGTTTGGGTTCAAAATAATGATGACCTTGAGCCATTCTGTCCAACAAATAACACTGATGATTGTGGAGAGTGTGCAGGGAATAATGGTGAAATGGATTGTGCCGGTATTTGTTATGGTGATACAGCCATTGATGAATGTGGTGTGTGTGGAGGTGATGGGACTTCATGTTTAGCACCAGATGCAATTTCACAATCAATAGAATTAATTGAAGATACATCATTATCTATAATGTTGACCGGTTATGACCCCAATGGTTATCCAATTACAGAATACACAATTATTTCATTACCTTCAAATGGTAATTTATCGGGTGAACTCCCATCAGTAACATATATTCCTTATACAAATTATTATGGTGAAGATAGTTTTCAATTTACAGTTTCAACCAATCAATATACTTCTGAACCTGCAATTATTAACTTAACCATACTTCCTGTGAATGATGCACCAATTGCATATGATATTCAACAAATTTTAGATGAAGATCAATTAGTACAGTTTAAACTTATTGGATTTGATATTGATGGTGATGAACTTTCGTTTGAGATTATTTCTGGTCCAAATTCAGGTCAAGCTGAAATAATTGGAGACAGTGTAACTTATATACCTAATCAACATTTTTTTGGTATTGACTCATTTTATTTTATTCTAAGTGATGGGGATGAAAACTCGAATGTAGCCACATCATTTCTAACTATAAATGAGATTAATGACCTCCCAATATTTGAGTCTATTTTAGATCAAGAAATATTTGAAGGTGAATCTTTAAACATAATTGTTAATGCAACAGATCAAGAGGATGATTATCTTGTTTATTCTGCTATAGTTGATGATAATGCTACGGTATTAGTTGAAGAATCTCAATTTACATTTACTCCACATGATTTATTTTATGGAATTATTATTGCAGAAATTAGTGTAACGGATGGTTTTGGATTTGTATCTGAACAATTTTCTATCAATGTGATTCCAATAAATGATGCACCTATATTTGAAGTAATTCCATCTCAAATTACTGATGAAGATGTGCCATTTAGTATTAATTTAAGCGCATCAGATCCTGATGGCGATGAACTTGTTTTTAGTGCTGAATCATTAGATTTTGCATCATTAAGTTTTGTTGGGTCTGAGTTAACCGTTACTCCCAATGAGAATTATTTTGGTCAGTTTTTAGCAGAATTATTTGTTTCAGATGGTGAATATTCAGATTCAGTTAGTTTTATTGTAAATGTAATTCCAATAAATGATGCTCCTGAAATAATATTTATTGAAAATCAAAATGGTATAGAAGATGATGAATTTAATCTAGAGTTATTTGCTTATGATATGGAAAATGAAGCAATTATCTTTACTGCATCATCTGATGGCAATTCTCAAGTTTCGATTATTGATAATTTCTTGGTAGTTATTCCAAACGAAAATTATTATGGAGATATTAATATTTCTATAATTGCAAGTGATGGTTCAGCAACAGATACTAAATCGTTTGTATTGAGCATTAATCCAGTAAATGACTACCCTGAGATATCGATAATAAATGACATAATTATTGATGAAGATAATTCTACAACCTTTAGAATTCTTGCCACTGACATTGATGGAGATTCACTCACATATTCAGCACACGGTGCAGATGTACTATTTGAGTATAATGGTGATTTAGTTACTGTAATTCCAAATGAAAATTTGAATGGAGTTATTGAGATTACTGCAATAGCTTCAGATAATGAATACGCTGATTCTACAATATTCTTCTTAGTTATTAATGAAGTAAATGATGAACCAATTGTTACCGCTGAAATTCTTGATATTACATTAGAACAAAATAGTGATATGTATTCTATAAATTTATCAGATCATTTTTATGATGTTGAAAATGGGGTTGATTTGGAATATACTGTATTTGAAAATCATCCCGCTATTGAAGCAGATATTGATAATTATTCCTTAAATCTAATACCAATACCAAATGAAATTGGTTTAGCTGTTATTACTGTTACTGCAAGCGATAATGTTGCCCGGGCTGTGGCAAGTATTAATTTTGAAGTAAATGTGATTGCAGTTAATCAACCTCCAGTTGTGAATGATATGACCTTAACTACTGATGAAGATTCAGAATTAGTATTCATATTAGATGCGTCAGATGAAAGCTCAGAATTAGTAATTAGTATTTTGTCAGGTCCGTCAAATGGTGAAATAACTTATATATCTGGCCTTGAAATAGCTTATCTGTCTGATGAAAATTATTTTGGGTCTGATGAAATTATATTCTCTATCTCAGATGGAGAACTTTCATCCGAATTAACTGTAAATATTGATATTGAATCTGTTAATGATGCACCATATTTTGTTACCACTGCATTAGAAGATGTAGCTGAATTAAGTGAATTTTCTCAACTTATTGAATATGAAGATGTTGATGGTGAAAATAGCTTAGTTGATCTTTCACTTGTAATGGGACCATCGTGGGTAGCTGTGTATGGTGACTATTTTGAAGGTTCACCCTCAGGTTCAGATGCGGGTATATATACTATTATGCTTAAAGTTGATGATGGTAATGATGCTAGTACGATGGAGTTTGATCTTACCGTTATCAATTTAAATGAAGCGCCTGTTGCCAGTGATTTGTATGTAACCTGTGAAGAGGATGTGTCCATTTATTTTTCCATTTTCGTCTCAGACAATGATGGTGATGAATTAATTTATTCAATTGGAGAGGCTCAAAATGGGTCAATCTCAGGCTCAGCTCCAAACTTGGTCTATACACCAAATCTAAACTTTTCAGGTGATGATTATTTTACATTTACTGCATTTGATGGAATTGATTATTCAAATGAGGGAACGATTTCTATTAATGTTCTAGCTGTGAATGATGCACCCACTTCAGGTGATGCTGTGTTTGAAGTGAGTGGAAATGAATTTGAATTTGATTTATCAGATTATGTTTTTGATTTAGAAGGTGATGAACTGACATTCGTTTCAATTCCACCCTCTGAAACAGATACTTTAGAAACGGTATTTGGTGGACTTGTAACACCTCATGGTGATAACTCATTTACTTATGAACATCCAGAAGGTGTTTCTGATGCTGATTTCTTATTGTACAAAGTGAACGATGGCTCAGCAGAATCTGTTATATCAATGGTTACATTCAATTTATATGGTAGAAGTTTGTCTCGTGATAATACCCCCACCGCTTTTGATGATGAAGTAATTATGCTTGAAGATAATTCAGCTCAACTCACATTGGTTGGTTTCGATGTGTTTAATCCATTCCCTCAAGATGGTTCAGAATCAATTTCTATTACTCAATCACCCGGGTTTGGTTCGTTGGGAGAAATTGAATTCATGCCAGGTAGTACAACTCAATTAGCTCAATGGGTAGTTGAGTATATTCCGGCAGATAATTTTAGTGGAACTGATGAGATTAGATTCACGGTTCAAAATCCAAATAATGAAAATGGTCAATCTGAGGAAGGAATTATTAGTATCAATATTAGTGCTGTAAATGACCTCCCTATTTTCTCCAGTATTGAATCAATCAATTTTAATGAGGACGAAAATACTGTTATTGAAATTCAGTTTTCAGATGTAGATAATGAATTAATTTTGGACATTCAAGAAAATGAAAGTATTAGTGTTCAGGTAACTTCAAGCAATACAAATTCAGCCCAATTGTATATCACATCTGATGACAACTATTTTGGATCATCTATGATATCTATTTCAGTAAGAGAAGATTTAGATAATGGCATAGAGATCTCTCAAAACATATTGGTAGTAGTGAATGCTATAAATGATTCTCCTGTGCTGAGTAATATTTCTGATGTATCAATTAATGAGGATGAATCAATTACCATCCAAATAGATGCGTTTGATACAGATTTTGTTTCATTTAATTTTGAAATTTCTTCGTCAGATAATTTTTCTACAGTACTATTGGGGAATCAATTAACATTAGCGCCATCAGAAAATTGGAATGGCGAAGAAGATTTCACTATCACCGTAGAAGATAATTTTGGATTACAGGATAGCCAATCATTTAATGTTTTAGTATTATCAGTTAATGATACACCCATTGCGAATAATCAATCATATGAATTAATTGAAGATGGTGTCAAATTAATATATCCTTCAGGTTCAGACATTGAAAGCACTCAACTTACTTTTTCAATTTCAGAACAACCCACTAATGGAACAGTTACTGTTGATGGATGGATATTTACATATGAACCTAATGTGGATTTCAATGGTGAAGATTCATTTACATATGTAGCCAATGATGGAGAAAATGTATCAGAACCTGCTTTAGTTGTATTATATATTTCGCCTGTAAACGATGCTCCAATATTTAGTGATCTAGATTATATCAATTTAGATGAAGACTCAAATATTGATGTACTTCTTTCAGCATCAGATATTGATGGCGATTTATTAGTATTTTCTATAGTTAATGCTGAATCAGAGTTGGGGGCCACATTGATTGCCAATGTAATATCAATTTCCCCTGAGGACAACTATTATGGTAATGAAAGTATTGTTTTAAGAGTAACTGATGGTGAATATCAAGAAACCCAAAGTGTCATTGTTAATGTTAATCCAATCAATGATTCACCAATAATTGATGAAGTAGAAGATATTAGTATTAACGAAGGTGAAGGTGCAGAATTAGAATTGTCAGCATATGATATTGATGGTGACGATCTTACATTTTCTGCTTCAAGTGATGATGATGTTGAATTATCAGTTGATGGAACAATCTTAACATTATTATCTGAACCAAATGTAGGTGATTCGGAAATTGTAATCAATGTAGTGGTATCAGATGGTGAATATACTGATACTGAAACTTTCTCAGTTTTCACTCAAAATTTAAATGATGCTCCATCAACTGAATCATTGAGTTTTGAGATTAATGAAGATTCACAGCTTTCTATTGCGCCACAAGGGAGCGACCCAGATGGTGATGCATTATCATTTAGTATTGTTAGCTCAACAGAGAATGGTTCACTTGAGTTCAACAATGGCTTATTTGTCTATAGCCCAAACAATAATTTTGTAGGAACAGATACATTTACATATCTTGCTAACGATGGTGAGTATGATTCTCAAGTATCTACTGTTAACATTGCCATTAACAATGTTAATGATCAACCGGTGCTTAATTCTATAGATAATCAACTTCTTCAAGAAGGTGAATCTCTGGAATTAGAACTAAGTGCAGAGGATATCGATGGTGATGCCTTGACTTATTCTGCAATTGCCGACGGTGATGTTGTGGTAGATATTATTGGAAACATGCTCACCATTTCACCTTTAGATGAAAATTTTAATGGTGATATTGGAATCATTGTAACTGTATATGATGGGCAATTTGAAGATTCTCATAATTTTATTTTGACTTATTCACCTATTAATGATATTCCTCAAATTACATCTATTTCAGACGATGAAATTCTTGAAGATGCGGTATTCATTTATGCATTGAGTGCAATTGATGTAGATGGTGATAATATTGAGTTTTCTGCTGAAGTTAATGGAAATGCAATTGCCACAGTTCAAGGTAATATCTTAACTATAACTCCTAATCAAAATTATAATGGTGGAATTAACGCCACTGTTTCTGCATCAGATGGAGAATACACAGTATTTAGTTCATTCAATATCCAAGTGTTAGCCGTTAATGATGCTCCGATTATACCTGTTATTGAGACACAAAATGCTTTTGAAGATACTGAATTCCAATTTGGCATTGAAGTAGATGATATTGATGATGCTGACCATTCTTTCTCAGTTTCAATGGATACTACTTTCGTAAGTTATTCAATCAATGGAAACTCAATTATGGTTCAACCGATGGAAAATTGGCATGGTGAAATTTTAGTAAGTATTTCTGCATCTGATGATGAGTTTACAGCAACACAATTATTTATAATAGAATTTGAATCTGTAAATGATTCCCCTCAAATTGTCTCTGATGCAATTATTGAAGCAACTGAAGATTTAGCATATGAATATCAAATGCAAGTTGATGACCCCGATAATGATAGTTTTTACTTCTCACTTATTTCTGCCCCAGAAGGTATGCAAATTTCAGAGAATGGATTAATAACATGGTTACCAACCGAAGGTATAATATCCTCAGGATTAATAGCGATTGTGGTGTGGGATACTAATAATCCAATCCTAGGGCAAGACCTCCCTGCATATCAAGAATTTATTATTGTTGTTGAATCAGTGAACGATGCGCCAATAATTACTTCTACTCCAGTTATAACAGCCACAGAAGATGAAGAATATAGCTACCAAGTAACAGCTTCAGATATAGATAGTGATTATTTTACTTATATTTTAGCTGCTGCACCTGAAGGAATGACAATTTCAAACAATGGTCTAATTGAATGGTTACCCACTGAAGGAGTTTTAACTTCTGATATGGTTCAGGTAAATGTTTCAGATAATGATGATGTTAATCCTATCATTTCAACGCAACAATTTTTAGTAGTAGTTACACCAGTAAATGATCCCCCAATTATTACTTCGGTTGCAGATACCACTGCCACAACAGGTGAAGAATATACGTATCAGGTAATTGTAGAAGATCCGGATGATGATGAATTTATATTTTTACTTTTCAATGAGCCTGATGAAATGCGTGTTGATGAATTTGGTTTAGTATCGTGGATTCCAGATGTCCCAGGGGTGTATGGTCCAATAACATTGGCCGTTTCAGATGGGGGTGAAGATAATGTGCAGCCCGTTCAAGAATTATTTATAGTTGTGGTTGAAGTAGCATCACCACTGATAACCATGAATTTTGACTTCTTAGATGAAGGTGCAAATTTAATTAGTTTTGCAGGAATTCCGGGAGATAGTACAATCTCAACCGTACTCAACATTTTTGGAGATAATGCACAAGGACTAATTGGTGAAGGAATGGCTGCATCAAATTTTGGTGATGGATTTTGGGTTGGAAGTTTAACACATATTGAGCCCACCTCTGGATATTGGTTAAAATTAGCGGATGTGCCATCAGAACCCTATTTAATAGAAGCATATCCAACGGACCAATTAATTAATTATGAATTGGGAGAAGGAAATAATTTAATTTCATATGTTGGCATAGATGGAATTAACATTAATGATGCCATCGGGGATGAGTTTTTAGATTCTATTATTGGGATGATAGGCGAAGGAATGGCGGCATATATATTAAATGGTGATTGGATAGGCAGTCTAAATCAATTAATTCTATTAAAAGGGTATTGGATAAGAGTTTATGAAGATATGGACTTTAACTGGAATGTTCCAGAAGATTTGGTTCGTCATTCAACGCAAAATATAATTAGTCCAAAACCAGTTCCGACAGAATTTAAGTATGCTCAATCTACACAGCAAGCATTCTATTTTGTTGAAGAGGCAAACATTGATGGATATGATTTATTAGAAGATGATTGGCTCATTGCATATTATAATAATACAGTGATTGGTGCACGACAATGGAATGGTGAGCACACGGATATTCCGGCCATGGGGAATGATGACTTTGATGAAACATTTGGATATATTGAAGTTGGTAAGATTCCAGAATTCAAAGTATTTAGAGCATCAACTGGTGAGTTAATAGATATGATGGGTGAAGAAATAGCTCCTTGGGGAAATAATGCAATGACATTTGTTTCACTTTCACAAAAAGTGGAAATTCCAAGTGAGGTTGTATTGCTACCTGCATATCCCAATCCATTCAACCCAATTACAAATTTATCATTTGAATTACCTCAGGAGGGCTTGGTAATTTTATCCATATATGATATAAATGGTAGATTGGTTGAAGAACTCATCAATAATGTACTTATGAGGGGTAATATTGAGTATGTGTGGGATGCACAGAACTTTTCAAGTGGTATATACTTTGTACAATTGCATACATTGGAAATGACTCTCACGCAGAAGATAATTTTAGTGAAATAAAAAATTTGAGTCTAATAAAAAAGCCCCTTTTAAAGGGGCTTTTTATTATGTAATTATATTTCCAAACGATTATAAAATTTTTCAACTTGAGTTTTTAGATCCTCAAGAGTAGATTCATTATAAATAACATGATCTGCCAGTTTAATTTTATCTTCTTCACTTAATTGGAGAATCATCCGTTTATGAATTTGTGAACTTGGTATATTTTTTCGTCGAATAGCTCTATTCATACGTTTGTCTTCTGAAGTAGAAATTAGAAGCACACAATCCAATAAATTTTGAAGATTTGCTTCAAAGATGAGGGCTGCATCTACGATGAATAATTTCGTATTATTAATTTTTGCTAGTGAAACAGCTTGATCAATTAGGATCATCACTTCAGGCCACATAATACCGTTTAATAAATCTTGATTCAGTTTACTTGAAAACGCAACCTGAGCCAATTTAGATAATACTAAATGGCCTTTTTCGGTAACAGCATTACCAAATAAATTAATCAATTTATGTTGGAGTGAGATTGAATTTTGGAGACGTGCTTTTGCTTCCTTATCGGCATTAAATACAAATGCACCCTTTTCCGCTAATAAAGAAGAGGCGGTCGTTTTTCCAGAACCTATTCCACCTGTTATACCCAGTTTATACATATTTTATTGTGTCATAACTTGGATGAAGTTATAAGCTTAGTAATTCAAATGTATGTGACTTATATCATATGTCTATAATACCGCAAATAGACGTTTTTTAACCTCAATAATTTTACCATCCCCATCAATCATTTTTACCATTTTATTTTGAGTATAAAATTGGATTAAGGGGGATGTTTGGTTGTTATATACATCTAAACGTTGCCGAATAGTTTCAGGCTTATCGTCCTCCCGTTGGTACAAATTACCGTCACATTTATCACAGATATTTTCTGATGAAGGTGGATCAAAAAGAAGATTATAGACCGTATCACATTTTTTACATGATCTTCGGGAAGACAGACGTTTAACTATTTCTTCATGATTCACATCCAATACCAAAACGGTGTTAATTTGTTGTCCCATGTTATTTAATAGTAAATCTAATCCTTCCGCTTGAGGAATAGTTCGGGGGAATCCATCTAAGATGTAACCACTTTTACAATCGGGCTCATTTAAACGGCTTTCCACCATTTCTAGCATAACAGAATCTGGAACAAGTTGTCCTGAATTCATGAATTTTTTTGCTTCAATACCCAGCTGTGTTGCTTCGCGAACGTTTGCTCTTAACATATCTCCTGTAGAAATCTGAGGAATATTAAATACTTCAACTATAAATTTTGCTTGTGTTCCTTTTCCCACTCCAGGGGGGCCTATTAAGATGATATTCATCAATTTATCCTATTTATATTAAAATCCCTGCGATGGTGGCGGTTAACCATGAAGCGATTGCTCCACCAAACATTGCGCGCAGACCGACTCTAGCCAAATCAGATTTACGTTCAGGGGCCAATGCACTTATACCTCCCAATTGAATGCCAATGGAAGAGAAATTTGCAAATCCACATAATGCATAGGTAGATATAATCATTCCTCTTTCGGTTAATAAATTGTCACTAATATAAGAGCCCAATGTTCCAAAAGCCACAAATTCATTTAGAGAAAGTTTTATACCCAGTAAGTTGCCAACATAATGTGCATTTTCCCAAGGGACGCCCATCAAGAAAGCCAATGGCTTTAATAATGTACCAAATAAGGTTTGAAGCGACCCGGGGAAATAACCAATATATTCACCACTCGCTGGGGACATTCCTGCTGTTTTATAGGCCACATAAACACCAGAAAATAGTTTACCATCAATTATTGAATCCACCCAATTTAATAGCACATCAATAACTGCGATTAATGCAATAAAACCGATGAGCATTGCGCCCACATTTACAGCCAGTTTTAGGCCATCTGTAATTCCATTTGAAGCGGCTTCAATGGCATTGGAGCCTACATTTATATTGGGGAGTTCTAAATCTCCTGCCGTTGCCGAATGTTCCTTTTCTGGGTAGATTATTTTTCCGATTACCAATGCGGCGGGAGCTGACATTACACTGGCTGCAACCAGATGTCCTGCAGGAACCCCCATGGCGATATAGCCTGCCAATACACCACCTGCTATGGTTGCGAATCCGCCAACCATGATGGTAGTGAGTTCAGAAATGGTCATATCTTTAATAAATGGTTTGATGAGCAAGGGAGCCTCTGTTTGCCCCACAAAGATATTAGCAGAGCATGATAATGTTTCTGCGCCACTGGTTCCCACCGTCCAACGCATAAATCGACTCAAGGAATTAATAAACTTTTGCATAATTCCCAAATAGTAGAGGACGCTCATAAATCCACCAAAAAATATGATTGTAGGCAATACCTTAAATGCAAATTGAAATCCGAATCCGGGCCAACCGGCTTCAGGACCAGGAAAATAATGTTGTTCATCTGCTAAATTTGAGAACAAAAATCGGGAACCATAATCAGATAAACTCAAAAATGTAGCTACTTTTTCACTAAAATTCTGAAAGATTAAACGCCCAGTGTAGTTGTGTGAATAACAATAATAGATCCCAAACAGAATCAGCAGTGAAATTATAATTTGTGAAGGCTTTATTTTCGTTGTTGAATATTCTCTAAATTGAAATATGATAATGAGTGTGCCCAGAATACTCATACCTATAAAACTCCAAATGTCCTCACGAAGAATTATAAGTGCAAAAATAAATTGAAGCCCAATTCCCCACACAATAATTTTATAGGGGACATTTTTCTTATCATATGATAAGAGCCATGCCAGCCCTAACAAAACAATAACCCCAAACAAACTAATAAAATTCATTTAATTTCCTCACTAAAAGGTGAAAAACATTTTCTGCATCGCGCTTCATATTTATCGGTTTCACCGACCACTACTTGATTGGTTTCACTGCTTATTCGTTGACTGAAATTTGCAGGGTCACCGCAAATCATACAAATTGCATTCACTTTGGTGATATATTCAGCATCTATCAATAATTCTGGCATAGAACCAAATGGCTTAGCCATAAAATCTTTTTCTAATCCTGCAATGACGACGCGTTTCCCTGACCGTGCAATTTCACGACAAACATCTACAATGTCATCATCAAAAAATTGAGCTTCATCAATTCCGAATACATCAGACTTTTCAATGAAATCAAGTATCTTTTTGGATGAATTTACCATAATAGACTTAATTTTACGCTGATTATGTGAGACAATAAAATCTTCACTATATCGATTATCTGTACCGGGTTTAAATATAGACACACGTTGCTTTGCAATTTGTGCTCTCACTAATCTTCTAATAAGCTCTTCAGTTTTCCCACTGAACATGGGACCACAAATGACTTCAATCCAACCTGAATTTTGAGGTGTGAGTGTCATTATGGATTTCTTTCCAGTAAAATGGAAACAATTTTAGTTCGAATAATATCGATGGCCACTTTGTTATGAGCACCTTCAGGAATAATTACATCGGCATATTTTTTTGAGGGATCAACGAATTGCTCATGCATGGGGCGAACAGTACTATAATATTGTTCAATAACTGATTCAAATGTACGTCCTCGCTTGCTAATATCACGTTTAATTCGTCTTATAATTCGAATGTCATCGGGTGTATCTATATAGAGTTTAATGTCCATTAAATTACGAATTCTTTCGTCAAATAGAGCAAGAATCCCTTCTAATACAATGATATGATGATTCCCAACAGTGCGAGTCTTATCCTTTCGTGTATGAGTATTAAAATCGTAAATTGGAATTTGAGCAGATTCTCCGGAAATTAGCATTTGTAAATCATGATTTAAGCTATCAAAATCCACAGCATCTGGGTGATCAAAATTCACCAAGGCTCGGTCATCTTGAGAAAGGTGTTTAAGATTTTGATAATAAGAATCCTGCTGAATAAGTACCACTTCATTATTAGAGAATTCTGCTAATATAGCATTTGCCACCGATGTTTTACCAGAGCCCGTTCCACCTGCAATTCCAATCAAAATCATTTTTTTCATTGTTGATCCCTAAATGCTAACGGGAGCAAATCATCCATCATCATGGTTTGATATCCACCGCTTTCATTGGCAAAATGTACGGGTATATTACCGCAGAATTCTGATATTATTTGGCGACATGAACCACATGGCGCAGCCCCATCCTGTGTGATTATGGCAATTTCTAAAAACTCATCTTTCCCTTTAGAAATTGCAGAAAAGACAGCCACCCGTTCAGCGCATAATGTTGTTGGGTACGCCTTGGATTCAATATTACATCCATAAATCACGTCACCATCTGTTGTGAGTAAAGCCGCACCAACAGCATAATTACTGTAAGGTGATTTTGAATATTCTTGAGCCTTTTTGGCGTGTTCAATTAATGTTTCTGTAGTCATTTAATTATTAAAAATTAGTTGATGAAATACAATTTATGAATTATATCATCCCAATAATTCTATTTAATGTTAAAGGTCCCCCGGATAATTTTTTCATTTCCCACATTATCTTTTCCAATAATATAAAGAGTATGTAATCCCTTACTTAATTGGTCATCAAAAGGATAATAAACTTTCTTCTGATAAATATTATATTCAAAAATCAACGGTTTCCCATCATCAATCTTTATTTCAACATTCTTCTCGCCATCAATTCCTGAAAAGTCATCATTCACAATAAATGCTAAATGGGTCATATCTTGTTGTCTATATGTTCCACCCACACCAGGGAATAAATCAGTAATCTCAGGGGGTGTAAATTCTTGAATAACTGCAAAAATTTCACCCGATAAAATACGTGTACTTAATTCTGATTTCTTTTCATTTATTTTCGTTTCTAAATATATCCATTCTTCTTTATTTCCATCATAGTAGAAAACCCCTGATGATTTCATCAAATTAGCATCAAATATACTGAAATTGATGTCTATTTTTTTCTTCATGGGGATAAGTATGGGACCAACTTTATAAGGTCCCGAAATAATTTTTCCATTGGGTGGGGAAGGGGCATATATTTTTTCAATCCACATAAACGTGGTATCGTGAAAAACATCACCATTTCCAGTTATATTAAATTCACCTGCATTCATTGAAAGGGAGAATGGTTCCCCAGGATTAATGATTTGGCTTGAAATTTCTTTTCTGATTGAATAATTAACGGGATTATCATATCTGATTTCAAAAGAATTAAGTCCAATCAAGTTATTGAATGATATGGGGGTTGAAGAAAGGGTGGTTTTACTGATTCTATAAAGGGGGTATCTAATTTGATGGTTATTTTTTGTAAAACTCAAAATAGGATTTAATCCGGTAAATACATCTTCAACAAATTGAATCATAACACCATTCTCAAAATGTTTTATCTGTGTAGTCCCTTCAATTGATTGAATATGATAGCTCTGCGTTGGAATAAATGTAGGATAGGTTTGAATTCCATATTCAAAGGTGGGTTGAATTTCAAGTACCATGAATGGTTTTTCCCAATGGGGATAATAGAAACTTGATGAATCAGCAGGTATCAATGTGGTATTAAACCGCAAATCTTCATCATAGCGACCGGTTTTGATAAATGCAATAGACTGTATTGGTGTTTCACTATCAAGGGAAAATGAGTTATTCAAGGTGGAGAATTGAATTTCAGGAGGGTGGATTTCTCGATGCAGAATAACTCCTTTAATTGAAATTACATTTTTATAATAATCTTCAACCTGAATTTCGATAGAATGAAAAGCATTATCAAAGAATTCTTGTCCATCAGTATTTAATTTATCGGTAAAAAGAAGGTTTTCATTGCTATGATTATTGAAGAGGCGATAATAAGGTGTATTAGTATCTCGTTTCAGAGAGTAATCTCGTTCAGTGTATATGTATTTGGCATCTTCAAATCGGTATGTATCATAGGATATGGCATATTCAATTTCCCCATCAACTTTCAAAATGATTTTATATACACCAAACTTAAAAGGTTGATCATCAATCCGATCCACCACATCCAGAGCTAAACCAAAATGACCATTTACTCCAATGGTATCGGACAAATAATATTCGAATGGGTTGATTGAATGTATAGAAAATATTTTATAATAAGGAGCTCCGTCAATAGTGGTTGTATCTGACAGAGGGATAATGGCTAACTGGTTTGCTAAAGGAGGCATATTGTCTTTGATAGAATAAAATTTCAGTGGATTTAGGGGTTTTTCAAATTCATCTCGTAATTCAAAATGAAGATGAGCACCTGAAATTCCTCCCGTATCACCTGAATAACCAATGAGATCACCTTTTCGTACAGGGAATTCATTGGGATCAAATGCATGATCTATGGTGTAGCTATTATAGTATTGCTGTAATGACCTAGCAGTGGTGTTTAAAGTGGGGGTAAACTTTTCCAAATGGGCATATACGGCAGTATTGCCATCGGAAAGTTGAATATACAATGCTTTCCCATATCCCTTTGAGCCCGTTCGAATTCGCGTAATATAGCCATCGCTGGTAGCAAAAAGTTTATATCCAATTTTACCCCATGTTCGTATGTCTATTCCCCCATGATATCGATGTGGGCGTTCTTCACCAAATAATGCGGTTACGGTTGTACTGGCATTTGTTGGCCAAAGATAGGGCTCATTTGCCAATATCAAGGTAAAAAAGGGTAGAAAAATAAATAATCTAATTTTATACATAATGATTATAGAATTGGTTTATCTCAATGAAATCAAGGTTGTAAATTATCCATGATTATGAATTTTAAACTATTCAAATTACGGGTAAAAATTTACTATTATTCAATAACTGGAAAGATTCAAAAACAGATTCCCCAATTAAATCTTGAGTCTACGGGTCATGATGCGAAAAGAATATTGCTCATGTTTCCTTTTGATGAACCCTCTTTTCGGGTAGCAGCGTTTTCTTTTAGACGTTTAGGCAGTGAAAGACAAGGAGATAATCATTATACATTCCTCATTAAAGACACGTTTAAACCCCTATTTCATATTCGCCGGGGAGAAACAATTATTCTCATTTCTGACCCTAAGAAACCAGAAAAGATTAAAAGTGAGAACTCAATCATTAATGTGCTCAAACTATCTGAATTTGATATGATTATAGACTTAAATACACATTTTTATTTAGATGCAGCCCGCATATTAAGTTTGATTCCTGCAAAAATGAAAGTGGGATTTAAATCTCGTTTTTCTGATTTATTTTATAATATTCAGTTGGATGTTTCAAAATCAGGAATTGCTGAAAATGGATACCATAAAGTTCAATTAATGTTAGAAAATTCATGAATTATATACTATTTGAAGATCATCTAAGAAATAACTTAGCACCATTTACTATCAATCATGCATCTTTTGAGTTGCGATGTGGAGCCTTTACCAATATTGAGAGGGTGAAACGATTATTAAGTGAAAATGATAAATTGTATTTAATTGTCAGACCTGAGTTTTGTGCAATCATTCGTGAAAAATACCCAGAATATGTGGTGAATCCAGATATAATTCCCATTGGAGTATGTTTAAATGGAGCAACATTGTGGGATCGTGAAACATGGGATAAAATTGAATCCAACCGAAATTATTCTCGAGATGGAATTCTCATTGCCATGAGTGTTGACGCTGAAACATCCATAAATCAATTTCCCGAATTATTAAAGAAGTCCTTACAAGTTACTCTGGATATACCCGCATGTCATTTTAATTATCTTTGGGATACCATATTTTCACTGTATGACGTATTACTGATGGATGCCGATTCGTTCATTGCAAATCGTGGAGGAAAAATCCATCAATCTGTTATATTTGATAATGTAGATAATATATTTGTTCATGATACTGCAAAAATATCTGCAGGTGTAATTTTGGATGCCACTCATGGCCCCATTATCATTGATGAAAATGCCAATATTAATATTGGCGCATTAATTCAGGGTCCAGTCTATATAGGTAGAAATAGCACTATAAATCCAGGTGCAAAGTTGAGAGGGAATATTGCCATTGGACCCACGTGTAAAATTGGCGGTGAAGTTGAAGATGTAATCATCCATGGATACAGCAATAAACAACATGATGGTTTCTTAGGACATTCATACATCGGTGAATGGGTAAATTTAGGGGCGAATACGAACAATAGCGATTTAAAAAATAATTACAGCACTATTCGTGTTAATTTAACGAAAGAATTACAAATTAATACAATGAAGCAATTCTTGGGTGTACTAATTGGTGATTATACAAAATCAGGCATTTCAACCATGTTTAACTCTGGAACGGTGGTTGGATTAGGTGCAAATGTGTTTGGATCTGATTTCCAGCCCAAGTTTATTGAGTCTTTTTCTTGGGGTGGAGGTGAAGAACGGACAAATTATAACAAATTTATTGAAACCTGTCAACGTGTAAAATCTCGAAGAAACCTTGAGCTAAGTTGTGCAGAACAGAAATTCCTCAAAAAAATATATTCTACTTTAGATTAGTATTTTAAAGTGCTTGCCTACAACATCAGCTAAAAGTATATTTCCTCCCCAGAAAATAGGAGTAATAAATGACTTTTGAAGGACTGATTTGCCCGGCATGTACAACACCGATAGATGAAGACATATTGCATAAAAAATTAGTTTGTCCCCATTGTAAAACTAATTTAAAGCAAAAGAAATTTTTAGCGTTTATGGAATATCTCATTATGCATGGATTAGTTGAGGTAGATTTCTTTGATGAAGTGCTCTACGGAGAAGGTGTTAAGAAGTCTGTAGAAGAAAAAGAGCTTGAAGATGAAACTGACCCCGATGAATATGAAGATAAGTCTGCACGGATAAAATATGTTGATGCTAAACATGATCTTAAGGAAGTTACCACTGATGAAGAAGAATTTCGGGAGTGGGATGGAATTGAAGAGGATTGGCAGGAATTTAATCGGAAACACATCAAAAATGAAAATAAACCAAGTTAAGGTAATCTAATGGACGAAAAGAAAAAAACACACCAACATCAGATTAAAGTTGAACTAGATGACAAAATAGGTCAAGGTGAATATGTAAATTTTGCAGTGGTCACCCATTCACCAGCAGAATTTGTCATGGATTTTATTCGGGTTTTACCAGGGATGAAAAAATCCAATGTGAAGTCACGAATTATTATGGCACCCATGCATGCAAAGACACTCATGATGGCACTTCAAGATAATATTAGAAAGTTTGAAAAGAAATTTGGTGAAATCAAAGTCCCAAAACAGGAAGTCAAAATACCGGGCTTGAAAATGCCGGATGATATTTTGCCAAATTAAATTACTTTAGAAGTACCAGTTTCTGAGATTTAAACTCGGATTCTGTCTTTAGTATAAATATATAAATGCCACTGGATTTTCCGGTTGCATTCCAGTTTATAGAATAATTTCCTGCAGATTGATACTGGGAAATTAATGTATGCACCAATTCTCCGGATAAATTATAAATATGCCCTTCAATGTTTTGAGCAGTGGGAACACCATATGCAATAATTACTACTGGGTTGAATGGATTTGGATATACGCTCTGAATATTAAATGTACTTGGTATTTCATTTAATATAATTGAAAGGTATTCACAAGATTCGTCTTCTTCGGTAGCATCGGCATTATAATTTTGAGCTTCTGAATCAGTACAGCCTGAAATTTCTAGCTCATCACAAATACCATCACTATCTAAATCATATATACAAGTTTCGTCACAATTATAATATTCTGTTGCAGCAACTTCACCACATCCGCAACCTAGATCTTGGGCGGTTCCATCACAATCCCAATTACAATCTACTATGTTAGATGTACAGTTGGGATGTTCATCCGTTTCATCACAGATGTTATCACTATCAGCATCGTTAATACAGCCTCCATCACAGTTATGATATATATCTATATTTATACACGAATCGTCACCATCTAAATTATTGGTAGCAAATCCTCTATCCCACGTCCATGAAGCATTTTCATAACCTGGTTGATTATTAATAAGAAAATTGCAAAATTCAAAATCTCCAAGTGAGGACAAATTTGAAATTTCGTTACCACTTTCATCTGAGCATATTCCCATGGATAACCAATCCCATGTATTTCCCGAATCATTACAATCACTGTAGTCTAATGATTCATCCTCTATACAATAGCCAGGGAGGCAATTGGTTTTATAATTATTGGGGTCACCCAATCCATCACGGTCAGCATCATTATACCATGTTACGGGGCCAGTATCGCCACATACACCACATTCATCTTTTTCTGATTCTTCACACAACTCAGTTAGTTCTGCCATAAAGTAACGTACGGTAAAACTGGGGAGGCACTGAGGGGTATAAGAAAAAGTTAATCGACCTGAACAATCAGTGGAATCACCGTCAGATAAGCAAGATTCGTCAAAGTCTATATTGCTATCATCAATTTCAATGTTATTTATAGAATTCCATGTAACAATTCCCCCCCACAATGCAGAAGTGGCATTTAAATCAAAAGCATACAGATTCTCAACATCATTACCGGTGGCTGAGATATATTCATCATTTACACAGTTATTAATCCAATTTTCTGCATAAGTAGTACAATCATTATCCAAGTTTCCATCTATACATTGTTGTACTTTAATAGATTGCAATTCCTCAATATATCTACCTGCAATGGGGTAGGAGAATGAACCACAATCTCCTCCTAAATTGATTTTAGTAACACGAATGGTTTCTAGCCCATAGATTCGGTCATAATCTGTACCATCACCATCTTCATCTTCACCAAAGATGTCACCTAAGCCTGAGTCATTTACAGGCCCATCGATAGCATGCCATTCTAAGTAGAGTGAAGGCCTTATTCCTGCATTTTGTTCAATGATGCTCACCATCTTATTATTTAATAATGCGTATCCTGCAGTTTGTCCAGGAAGGATTGAATTGGCAGGAATTAATTCACCCAATTCTTCAGAAATAGATGCTGTATTTATGGGGAAGGGTATGGATACCTCTGTGGGAATTTGGGGAAATACATCAAATACGGGAGATGATGTAATTGAAATACTTCCTGAATTTAATCCAGCATAAATACTTTTTGAAGGGAGCCCTACAATATCAATCTCAGGAATCGTAGCCCCTGAATTTAGATCTGATGAATATCCTTGATCTCCAGTTATTGGTAAAGTGCTTAGGGTAGAAATGCAATTTTCGGTAGTAGTGGTAGGGTAGGTACTCCCTTGAGCGATGGTGGCAGATCCATCTTGATAAAAATTAACATAAAGTTGAACACCAGCAGTATTTAAAAAAGCTTCAGGTGTAGGGAGTTGATATTCATATTGAACGGCCTCACCTTGTTCATACGTATCACCAACTGGACTAATGCCCAACCCATAATTATCATTAATATTTACCGATGTTTCTTGCCTGACAAAATCATAGTAAACCGCACTTAGACCAGAAAGTTTAAAATTCCCTGAAATATCTTGTGTAAAAACATTTGAGATTAGAAGTAATAAAATAAGTATAATTTTTTTATATAGTTTCATCCGAAGTAGCCTTTTTATATAAGATGACCAAACCACAAGAAATGAGTGTTCCCAATATAAACCCTGTGAACACATCAAAGGGATAATGTACCCCAATATACACACGGGAGAACATGATTAAAATTGCAATTCCCCAAAAATAACACCGTAGATGGGGGTAAATAAAGGAAAATAAGAACGCAATTCCTGAAATGTTGGATGCATGATTTGAGGGGAATGAGGCATGTTTTCCGCCCATACCACCCAAATGGCGTATATTTTCTATACCCAGTGCAAACCAAGGTCGGTCCCGGAGTCCAAAATCTTTAATAAATCCCCCAAATTGGTCACAGCAGAGTATGGTGAGGGGAACCAATATGAGGAGCAATTTTCGGTATTTTTGGTCTTTGTAGGCCATGAGTAGCCAAAAGATGAGGATGAAGGGAATCCATGATTTGGGTTTATCAAATAGGGGCATGAGCCAATCAAAAAAAGGATTGGCAAGTGAACGGTTTATAAAATGAAAAAGAGAGAGGTCGACACGTTCAAGCATTAATCACTGCATATAGGGGTAGAGTTAACTTCTAAATTTCCACCAATTGCATCTGAAATTATAGTATTTTCAATGCAAATAGGTTCGCTGATACTTAAAGTTGAAACTATTGTTAAAAGGCCTGACCCAATTGGAATAGAACCACCAGTAAAAGAAACCCCAAAAACCAGTGTTCCACCACTACTTACAGAAAATTCATTCTGTTCAGCCGAACCACCTGTTGCACTTCCAGATAAAAAAGAACCTCCAGTTAAATCAAATTGGAAACCACCAACTGCTTGTGAATTTTGCATGTATATTTCAATTGTAGTACTTGTAATTTCTCCAAAGGATAGTGATGCTTCAGCATAAGTACAACTACCAACATCTACATTGGCTGTTTCATCATAATTTGTTGCGTTTTCATCGGTACATCCATAGTACTCACAGAGCGAAGTATCATTGTAGACAAGTCCATAATTTGGATTTTCATAATCATCTGTACAACCAATATTAAATTCAAATATACTAACTTGATATTCACATTCTTCACTATCTATATATGGGTTAGAAAATTGAGATGCTAATACATTATCTGATAAAATACAATCTAAATTACAAGATTCATCAACAGATGCATTATTTTCACAGCAAGTATCCACACCTGGGGTATTATAGCATTCAGCAGCATCTTGATGGCAATAGAAATTATCGGCACCGACTTCAAAACAACCACAAATAGTATACGCTAATAGCCCTGTATTACCTCCACTGCATTCACCAGAACAATCAATAATTGCCGTACCATTCCAATCATCATTGCAATCTTGAATACATTCTTGGTTATCATTAGCAGGGTCTGAATCACAAATTCCACAATTATCTTCTACAGCATCACCCCCCCAATCATTATTACAATCCTGTAAACATTCGTCAGATTCAACACATTCAAAACCATCAAGTGATTCAGAGCCATTACAGATACAAGTTCCACATTCATTCAGATAAGCGGCACCACTAAATTCACCAGCACAATCAGAGCAGGTAGAATTATCACCACCACATATATCACAATTATCTTCTACTAATATTGAACCACAAGCATTATCACAGCCAGATGGACCAGGTTGATTAGGCCCACAACCAACATCACAAGTTGAATTGTCACCTTCACATTCGCCACATTCATCTAATTCTGCAGAACCATTACATACACCAGTACAATCTTCTTCAGCACCTCCAATTGGAACTCCTGCACAATCACATACACCAGTATTTGGAGAGTTATCACCATCACAAACCCCACATTCATCTAAATCTGCAGAACCATTACATTCACCTGAACAATCAACTAGGGCTGAGCCATTACATTCTCCAGTACAATCTTCAGTTGCACTACCAGCGCACTCATCTGCACAATCAACTTCAGTATCACCAAAGCATATACCCGCACAATCCAAGTAAGCATTTTCACCAGCACAAACACCGCAATTATCATACCAATGTGTACCGCCTACTTCACCAGTACAATCCATGCAGCCTATAATTAGCTCTGTCGTATCTGTTTTTTCAATAGTCGGTGGAAATAAATTATCATTATTTGAATCTGCATCGCAAACTCCACATTCATCTAAATATGCCGTTCCACCTTCATCGCCTAAACAATCTTTAGGTAACGTAGTTTCATCACATGTTAATGAGAAAATTAAGATTGAAAATAATAGTAATATATTTTTATAGTTCATTTTATATTTTATTAAAATTCTGAGGAAATACGCATAACTACTTGACGACCCATTTTTGCACCACCCACTAATTCTCGGTGAACATCATTGAGTACATTCATGGCTGAGAGATTAAATGTTAAACTTTCCACTATTTTATAATTATAATGAATATCAAAAAGATTATAGGGTCCCAATATTCCGGACCAAATACCATCTTTCCATTCAAATTCATCTACATGACGATATGAAAAGGTAAAATCACCTAAATCTGTATCAAGTTTAGCATTTAAATTCCATTTAATTTCAGGTGCATTAATAGGATCTTCTTTTCGGGTCAATTCATTGAAATATTTTGTGGTGCCATACCATGATAAGTTGGCGGATAATAAGAGTTTATACTCTGGTAAAAGGTAGGTAAAATCATAGTCAATACCTTGCATTTGTACATTACCATAATTTAATGGACTCAATACAATATGTGGGGGGGCCATGGCGATACCAGGAATAGTTACTACATTTCCGTTTGCATCTTTAAAGTATGATTCTAAAGGTTCAGCTTCACTTAGCCCTGTTTGAGGGGAGTATTCATCTACTCCAACAGCTGTCCAGAATGTGGCATCGTTTTCATATTCACCAAAAGTTACAGCACCTTCATTAATCCACATAACCGTATCTGGTGCAAATAAATTCCCATTTAAGTCTACAAACCCCCATTCACCTTGATCTACAGGATTTCCGTCACCACAAGTTGGATTATTTGAATCAGTACAATCTCCTAGCCATCCAAATGCCTCAGCATACTCTTCCCAATCACCATCATCATCTCGCCCATTCCACATGGTGCCGTAGGGCCAATTTAAATAATCTTCGGATGCAGGAATCATTCCTACAATTTCTAAATCATCTAAATTGGTAACATCATTACCAAAAGAATCAAATTCTCGTTGAACTACTAAAGGTGTTATGACGGTAGGTGGACTAAAGAAATCTTCATAAAAACTGATATAGTAATCAATGCTGGTAATGATTCGATTAAATAAAAATCCTTTATATCCAACTTCAAAGGTTCTGATTTTCTCTGTGCGGAGGGGTTCCACATCCTTTAAGTTCATTGATTCTTCAGGAGAGTATAAAACTCCATCATCATTTAATTCGGGTACAAAAATTATATAACGAGAAGTATCGAGTGGTATCATATCTACTGGAACTTGATCTCTAAAATTAAAGAAATAGGGCGCACCATTTACTCTTTCACTATAACCCTCAAAGTAATCTTCGGATATATCTGCAGGGGTAATAGAATGGAATCCATCATCATAATAATAACCAGGTTCCCATGCAGTGTAATCACTATCAACACGACGATATGGCGTACCATTTTTATTTCCACGCAGATAAATATCAAAAATCTGGAATCGTCTAATAAATAAATCTGTATTTAATGCGATGGAAGTAGGTGTATTAAATGCTTTACCATATGTAAATCTAAAGGTGGATGTTTCGGTTGGCTTAAAGGTTAGCCCTAATTTAGGACCAAATTGAATACCTTCAGTGAGAATATCATGATAATCAAAGCGAGCCGCAGTTATAAGTTGAAGTACATCATTATCCCAAATATTTGTTTTAGTTTGGAAGTATAGACCTAATTCATTGGTGATAGGATCTATAAATTCATCTTTTTCATCAATCCCTTCACCACAGGCCCAAAGTTTTCCATCTCTTAATCCACCAGTAAAACCATCATCACAAGTTTGTTCATCAACTAATCCATCTCCATCATTATCAATTCCATCTGTGGACCAAATAAGGAAATTTGCATTATTATCATATCCATTGGGCCCATCGTTAAGAATTGTACCAAAAGTGTTGGGCTCGGTTCTAAAATAATCTAACCCCCATACTAGTTTGGTACGTGCAGTGTAAAAATCTATATTATTTTGAATTTGAGCGGCTATATTTCGAGATTCATCATGAATTACATTCCCCTGATTATAGCCTCTGGTATTGCCAGAATTGGCTTGATTTAAATAGACTTGAGCAAACCAGTTTTTATATCGACTTCTGAATTGATAAAAAGTGTATTCATACCCATCCGCTAAATAACGGCTAGTTCCTGTAACCTGTTGAGTTTTCGTTGTAGAATAGCCCGTTTGAAGGGTAAAGTTTAAATTTTCACTTACATCATAATCCAATCGTATTTCAATCTTTCGATTATCCACTTCAAAGTCAGGGTAATCTTTCAATCCATCACCGTTTACATCATTTACTCGTTGAAAATTGTCAATGTAGTCACCACTCCCACCATAAACCCCATCACCTGTATCCCAGATTCCATCACCCTCATTTTCATCTAAAATATGAATTTCCCCATCATTTTCACCAGGGTCACCGGTGTTGGGGAATCCATCTTGTCCATAATCAAAAATTGGTTCACCAGCATCATACATACCATTTTGTGGTGGCCATACATCTTCATAATAGTTTTCATCAGCTTCAATATAAATATCAAAGCCTAGTTCACCAAAATTACCTAAATCAGCGATTCCATTCCCATTCACATCAACCCAGCCATCTCCTGGTTGCCAAATACCATCTCCTTCACCTTCATCATTAGTTCCAGCTTCCCCATCTAATCCTACATCTTCAAAAGTCCCAAAGGTACCAAATGATGAAAGTGATTCACCCACTTGAAATTCGCCATCTCCAGCTAAATCAACCCAATTATCACCCGGTAGTCCATCAATACCAAAATCATCAACATAATTATCAAATAAAAGTGTTACATTATCTTCATCATATATAAAATCACCACGAACATGGATGTCCACACAATTTCCATTTATATCACGATTTCCTTCAGTACAGATTGTTGAATTTGATTCGTAATTAATATACCATGGATTATCTTCACCATTTACCGTTTCATATTTACGTCCACCATTGATGATAATATTTCGCTCGTCTAAATCGAAAGCCCAATCTGAACTAAAAGCATCGGTACGCCCAGGGTCTAATTCACGGCCATCGTCAATTATACCATTTTCATTATTATCCACACCATCATACCATTTGTCTGATGCTAGATCGATGTTTTCATCAATGATTCCATCATCATCATTGTCAATCCCATCTGCGAAAAATGCATCTTCATCGATAAGGCCATCACCATCATCATCGTAGCCATTAATCCAGTCTTCGCCCATCCAACCGTCTCCATCTGGGTCACCCGTATCATTGGGCTCACCATCACCTACCAGTTTGCAGTTGGTTTGAGCATCATCTAGACATACCCAATTATCTAAAGCAGTATAATCTGCACTTTCACTGGGGATTGAATTCGGAGTTGACCATGGGTTATTATCATATCCATCCGATGCACGGGCTGGGTTTCCAGTCCATGGGTAAGAATGAATTTTATGTTCTTCTTCAGAGACATATGGCCATTCATAGGCATGTAACATTGAACCTGAAATTTTCATACTCAATTGGTCAGTTATTTTTTTTGCCCACCGAGCATTCAGTTTTCTCAGTTCACGTTCATCTGAAGTGCCCGAAGCACTAATAGTAATACCCTCTGACGTGGCAGGTGATTTAGAAATAATATTAACTACTCCACTGTGCGCATTGGCACCATATAAAGCAGTAGCAGGTCCAATGACCACTTCCATTTTTTCGATATCATCGGTGGATTGGGGAATGGTACTATAATTTATTACTCGCAATGCAGGAATATTTGCTACTCGACCATCGGTGAGGGTAAGGAGTCGTGAACTAAAGCTACTGTTGAATCCACGAATTGAGATACTGTAATTGTTTATTCCACTGGATGTGAAATCCACACCTTTAAGCCCTTTTAAATAAGACCCTAAATTGGTGGTAGATTGTCGTTTTATATCTCGTTGACTCACAATCTCCATAGAAGCAGGCCCATCAGTTACTTTTTGTTGACGACGTGTGCCCGTTACTTTTGTTTCCTGTAATTGAATTGCAGAGGGTGAGAGGGGAATGTTAATAACAAGGTTTGCATCGGGAACGGCTTTAAATTCTTTTCTGAACTCTTCGTAACCAATATAAAGAGAAACCAGTATATAATTTCCCATAGGTATTCTATTAATGGTATAAGATCCATCAAGATCAGTGGCAGCCCCCATTTGAGTAGGCGTATCTAATTCAGCGTTTATCAAATAAACATTGGCACCAATGAGGGGGTTTCCATTTTTTGAATCTGAAACGATACCGCTAACTTTTGTGCCTGAAGCAAAAACCATAGAACATATTGTCATTTGGAATAATAAAGTCCGAAGGGTTCTCATTAAACTTCCTATAAGTGATTATGTGTTAATTGTAAGGTGGTAAACAGCACGAAATTTACACCCTGAACATTGGGATTTGCAATGGATTGCGACCAGTCAGTCGATGGAAACGTTAAGAACAATAGAATCAAGTAGTTAGCATTGAAATAAAACTATTGCATGATGTAAGGAAAATGAAACAACAAAAAAGCCCCGTTTCTATACAGAAACGGGGCTTTTTGAAAAGCATAAAGGGTTGCTGTTTTACTTAAGCAACATAACCTTTTGTCTGTTTAATGTAGAGCCTATTTCAGTGTTTATGAAATAAACACCACTTGCAACTTGAGATGCATCCCAAGTAATAGCATGTGTTCCCACAGTCATTTGACCATCAGTAACCACATCTACCAATTGACCCATAACATTGAATACCTTTACAGTAACATTTGCATCAGCAATCAAAACAAGATTTAAACTTGTTGATGGATTAAACGGATTAGGATATGCATTACTTACGGAGAATTCAGCAGGAATACTTATATCGATGTATTCACCATTCGCAGCAGCAACAACGGTTTCAATTGTGAAGTTACCTTCTGCAGTAAATAGGTCACCGCTTTCAGGATTCACAATCATTAATGTTGTTGAGTTACCTTCAGTTCTATAATCAGAAACCATAGATTTTTCAGTTAATTGAATACTGAAATCTTCACCATGATTAATGGTCATTTGAATACCACCAACATAACCATCTGCAACAAAGCTTACACCTTCAAATGAATTAATGATTTCAACTGAAGATGCTGAAGTTGCACGATTACCCAAAATAGTATTAACAATGCTCACTACGTCAAGTACATTTAGAGCCCCATCTAAATTAACGTCGGCATTACAAGCACCAGAATCAGATAATGAACCATTACCTAAAATTGCTTGAACTACTTGAACAACATCAAGTACGTTTACAGCACCATCTTCATTTGCATCACCATTAGCAAGACATTCGCCACCAAGAATGACGGCTTCAAATACTACCTGACGTACTTCAATTTCAGGTATGCATGTAGGTGCAAAATTAAATCTTACACGTCCACTACAATCTGAGAAGTCTCCATCATATAGACATGCAGGATCCATTTCGCTACCACTATCATCGGTAGATAATAGGTATTGAATAGTAGGATCAGCCATTACCATACCATAGCATGTATCATAGTCAAGTCCTTGAGCCATACATCCAGCAATACCACCAGCGATACCCTGAGAGGCAGCTACACCATTCCAAGTAACAAAGTTACTCCATGGAGCAGAGTTTCCAGAAGGATCCATAACATACATAGTTGTAGCAACATCAATAGCAGCTATACAGTTAGCAACCCATCCATCAGCAGCTTGTCCACAAGTTGCACCGGTTAAAGCAACTGCATATCCATCTAGAGTTTCTGTTGTGAAACTAGAAGCAAAAGCAGTACAATCACCACCTGATGCTGCATCGCCAATACCACCAGCTAAGCAACAAAGTGAAGCGTCATTAGAATCTGCGCAAGATAATGATGCAGAAGCTGCAGCACACACACAATCGCCAGTACAACCGGCGTCATATGATGCACCTATATCAGTACAAGTCATACCACCTAAGCCCATTGCAATACTTTCTTCAACTGTTGCAGGTCCACCGGCTGCTTCACAAGCTCCTGCTACAGCAGCAGTAACACCATAATAACCACATGCAGCAGCGAAGTCATCGCCATTAGCCTGTTCAACACATCCACCATAGACAGTATTTGCAACACCGCCTGCAGCTTCACATTGACCAGCTACACCTGCAATAACACTAGCATAACATCCACCTTGAATACCAGCATGAAGTGGTTCAGTAACATCACCGGCAACAGCAGTAGATCCTAAATCTTCAGCCCAGGCACCAGCTACATTACAACCCGCATTACCTGTAAAGTATGTTGCAGTAGGTAGCACAGGTAGACCAAATGTACGGTCATAATCACCATCCCATCCATCTTCATCTTCACCGATAAAATCGCCTAAACCAGATTCTGAAGCGGGGCCATCAATGGCATGCCACTCAAAATATATATCAGGATCCACAGAACTACTAGGAATTTGTGAAGCACCTAAATCACCCTTTATAACCCAACCACCATGTACTCCATAAAGGGGTGTATTGGCAGGGAAAACATCCCCTGTAGGGTAGTTGATTTGAACTGGAATGGTAACTGGAGCTACTTCATCACCCGTAAATGGGGTAAAGTCAGGGCCATATTGGTTAATGTAACCCGCAGCACCCTGTGGGAAATAGTCAAAAACCAATGCTTCATTCAATGAAATACCACCAGCATAAGAACCAGCACGTGCACTAATAGATGGCAATCCAATCATATTTGTTCCTGGCAGTGGTGATAATGCAGCTAAGTCTGAACTATAGGTCATATCATCTGTGATGGGAAGAATTTGAACTGATGATACACAGTTTTCTTCGTTTACATCTGGATAATATGAACCAGCAGCCAAAACAGCAGTACCATCTTCATTGAAGTTTATATTTAAGTTAATACCAACAGCAGCTAATACAGCTTCGTTATATGGGCCACTATGAGTTCCATAAAACAAATCACCTGCGTGTATTGTCAAAAGAGTTAATACAACACCTAATCCATAGGCATCTTGAACATTAATGTCCACGTCTTGACGTGCAATATCGTAATATTGTACATCTAAAGCAGAAACACGATAGTGTCCAGCAATGTCTTGCGCCATTAAGGTGCTCACTGCCATCACTAACAATAGTAACTTCTTCATTTTACTCCTCCTTATTCGAGTTATTATAGATATTATTACTAGACTCCAAACAAATGTTGAACATGTCGTACGTTCATGTACAACAGTAAAATAGACTGTTTAGATTGTTAAACTGAAAAACAATCCCCGATTGAAGCGTGCTAATAATAGCAATACATAACTATTTATTCAAGAGAAAAGTATAAAATATAAAAGAATTGTGGTCTACGTCACTTTTTAAGCACCCAATGGCGGATACTTAAGATAATTATGATTACACCCAGTATGGTAAGAATCTTTGATAAGATAAAAGGTGGAATAGAATTTACAAATTCAAGAGCAGATTGAATCAATCAATTCCCTTAGCCACAATTTCAGCAACATCAAGGACTTTCATTTTCTCATCTTGACCTTTCACTTTCATTGCATCGTCTAGCATAATTGCACAGAATGAACATGCAGTGACTACTGTTTCTGCGCCTGTTTCCATGGCTTGCTCAAATCGGGTCACATTGATGCGATCCCCATCGTTGATTTCATGCCACATATTTCCACCACCCGCACCACAACACATACTACTTGATCGACTTTCTTTCATTTCTACATATTCGGCCTTATCACTCATCATATCTTTAATAATATTCCGAGGAGCTTCATATATGTCATTATGGCGCCCTAAATAACAAGCATCATGGTATGTAATTTTGTCATCAATTACATTATTTACATGGAGGTCACCGCTTGCCATCAGTTCTTCTATGAGTTGGGTATGGTGAATAACCTCATAGTTTCCACCAAAATCGGGGTATTCATTCGAAATAGTGTGGAAGCAATGGGGACAAGCCGTAACTACCCGCCTGAATTTATATTGATTCATAGTTTCAATATTTTGTTTAGCCAGTGTTTCAAATAGATATTCATCACCTAATCTTCGGGCAGAGTCACCAGTACAGGTTTCTTCTTTACCCAAAACGGCATAATCAACGCCTGAATGTTCTAAAATTTTAATAAGATCAGTGGCAATTTTTTGATTTCGAGGGTCATAGGAACCAGCACATCCGACCCAATATAAGATATCCACCTCTTTTTTCTCTGCAAGTGTGGGGAGCTTAATGCCTTCATCCTCTGCCCATTTGGTTCGGTCGTTTTGCTGAAATCCCCATGGATTTCCATTATTCATGGTTTTCTCTAAACTTTCACTGGCCTGTGCTGGGGGCTTACCTTCGGATAATACTAAATATCGACGCATATCGGTAATGGTGGGTACATGCTCAATGAGTACAGGGCATTCTTCCATACATGCACCACATGTGGTGCAAGCCCATAATTCATCTTCAGTGATAACATTACCCACTAAATCATCCGTTTTACCAATGCCCAATGTTTCTGCATAGAGTTGGCTACGAATATCTGTAATAATTTTCATTGGGGAAAGGGTTTTCCCCGTATTGGTTGCGGGACATACGGTAGAGCATCGTGCACATTCAGTACATGCAACTGAGTCTAATAGTTGTTTCCAGGTGAAATCTTTTACTTTACTTGCACCAAGGCTCATATTCTCAATATCGGCTTCAGGATCTTCCATCATCTTGGTCACGTGCATAGGTCGCAGTAATCCTCGTTTCTCACGATTGGTCAGGGCAACATTGGCCACTACCGCAATGGCATGAAACATTTTAGTCATGGGCAAAATGGATATAAACAATAAAGACGCAATGGCATGCGACCACCACGCCGTATCATGAACAGCTACCCAAAATTCAAGAGAACCCATTTTAGAGATAGTATATCCCACCCACGAGTAATGAGCTGTTTCAGGTTGTTGGATTCCCAATCGAGCTGCTTCAGTAATGAAACCGCCAACACCCAGAAAGATTAAGAAAAATAGAATTCCAGAATCGCCTAAGAAACTACCTCGACCCTTAAAATTATTTTGAGGAAGTCGTTCTGGTTTATTCCCATGACGGCGAACTAATGCCATAATGCAACCGGTAATTAGCATTGCCCCACCCGTATCATTGATGAATGCAAACCAGGGCGTATCAAATTCTGGTAAATATTCTAAAAGCCAACCACGAGCAGTGAAAAAGTCAACTGTGGTGGCAAAAAGAAGTTCTAAAAATCCCCATCCCATAAAAAAATGCATAATGGAGGCATAAGTAAACCGTTTAGAAAAGACTTTCTTTTGTCCAACGCCAAAACTGAGGGCATTATATATTTGAGCAGAAAAGTTTAATGGGCGGTATTCTTCAGGTCTGCCAATATTAACGGTAAATAATCGACGGAGGTTATAGGCCATGTAGAACATTGCAATAAAAGCAAGTATGTAAAATATTCCAGACACATGATGTATGTTGTCAGCCATTTGAACTCCTTAGTTGTCCATTATTTTGATATGTTTATGATTTATAATCCTTAATGGATTGGGAAAGTTTGGGTAGAATTTCAAATAAATCGCCTACCACACCATAATCTGCAATTTCAAAAATAGGTGCGTTGGGGTCTTTGTTGATGGCCACGATATTGTCTGAGCCTTTCATTCCAACTTGGTGCTGAATGGCACCAGAAATTCCCACTGCCAAATACATTTTGGGGGTTACCACTTGCCCTGATGACCCCACCTGCCTTTCGTGAGGTAACCAGCCATAATCCACAACGGGGCGAGATGAACCTAACTCTGCACCAAGTGCATCTTTTAAATCTTCCACTAAGGGAATATTTTCTTCTTTACCAATACCTCGGCCCACAGAAACTACGACTTCTGCTCGTGTTAAATCTACACCCCCTTTAGATTCTTTGAATTTTTCACCAGGGCGAATGGTAGAAGGAACTGCTGATAAATCAACTTCAATATTGCGTGCTGATGCAGAACCGGACTCAACCGAATCTGCTCTGTATGCACCGGATTGAAATGACAAAAGGACCAATCCTTCTGCCGAAATATTGGTATTGATTTTTCCTTGATACACTTGACGAATTCCCATGAGTCCATTTGTCCCATCTGCATCCACACAATCAGAAATAAATGGTGCATCAAGGCGAGCACTTAAACGAGGTATCCAGTCACGCACTTGATAGGTGTGTCCCAATATAACCACATTGGTTGCAGTATCTGCAATGACTTGTTCCATGGCAGCGGTAAAATAGAGTGGACTATATGCATTCAGTCTATCATTACTCACAGTTATAACTTCTGAAATATTAAATCCCGTTAATTTATCAGTAAGGCTGGAAGCAAAACATACAGCAGAAACGTCCCCGCCTGATTCTTTTGCAATTTTTTGTGCACCGGCCAATGCTTCTAATGAATTTCGTCCGATTGAATCGCCATCTCTTTGTATATAAACTAATATTTTCATCGCTTATCCTATAATACTTTTATATCATTTGCAAAAATATCAACCAATTTTGAAACTATTTCATCGGTTGTGCCTTCCACATATATGGTTTCCTTCGTTTTCTCAGGGATATACATTTTTGTGGTGGATGTTTTTGAAGTGGGGTTTAGTCCTAAATCAGCTGCATTTTTAGTATCAATGGTTTTTTTCTTCATCATCATGATACCACGAAGTGATGCATAACGAGGGGTATTGATTCCAGATTGAATGGTCAATGATGCGGGAAAATCTAATTCTGTCCATTGGAACCACCCACTTTCTAGCTCACGTTTGGCTTTAATTGCAGAATTACCCACCATCTCAGTTTCCATTACCAATGATGCATGGGATGTATTCAAATGTTCTGCAATGAGGAGTCCTAATTGACCATTCCCCACATCATCAGATTGAAGTCCTGAGAATATGAGGTCAAATTTTTCATCTTTTAATGCCGTAGCAAATACTATTGAAAGGGAAAGGATATCTAAATCATTGAATGCATCATCACAGAGGAAAAGTCCTCTATCCGCACCTTTTGATATTGCATCTTTTACCACTTGTAAAGATGAATCAGGACCAAGGGTACAAACTACCACTTCACCCTCATGTGCCTCTTTGAGTAGTAATGCCTCTTCTAGAGCATAGCTATCAGATTCGTTGGTTACAAAAGTCAAATCAGCAGTGTCGATTCCAAGGCCTGTTGCATTGATTTTTAATGCAACATCTTTATCTGGAACCTGTTTCATGAGAACACAGATTTTCATTCAAGATCTCCAAAAGTAAATAGATTTGTGGATTATAATAGTTTTACAGTTGAGATAGTACTGGTAAATCAGTAAAATTTCAGAGGAGAATTTATAACAAGTTCACATCTTGATACATTAAATATATCCATTATTTCAGTGGTCTGATTTAATTTTCAACCGTTTACCATGGGAACATATTGATCAAACGTATAATAATTTCATTAATAATCTTCACAATTTCATATTCTGAACAAAATGTGGATGATGATTTTCAGGATTTAGAATATAGTAAAACAGTTAGAATTACAAAGATTTCATCACCTCCTATTATTGATGGGTTATTTCAGGATGCAGCCTGGGAAGGTGTCCCAATTATTTCTGATTTCATTCAAGATGAGCCCTATAATATGGCGGTTCCCACCGAGAAAACAGAAATCAAGATTGCATATGATGAACAATCGATTTATATTGCAGCACGTTTATTTAATGTTTTCCCTGAAGAAATTACCAGACATATGGGTCGAAGAGATGGGTGGCGTAAGGTGATGATGTCAGATTGGTTTAGTATAGAGATTGACTCCTACCATGACCATCAGACTGCATTTGAATTTTTGGTAAATTCCATGGGTGTACAATTTGATGATAAGATTTTTGATGATAGTTTTCGCAATAGCGAATGGAATGCGGTATGGGAGTCAGAAGTTTCATCAGATGAGGGTGGATGGAATGTGGAAATGCGGATTCCCTTTTCAATATTGAGATTTTCAAATGGTATTGAAATAACCATGGGGATAAATCTAAATCGATACATCCAACATAAAAATGAGCTTTTGTCATGGGTGGTACTACCACGAGGGCAGGGAGGTATAGCATCAAAATTTGGACATTTAGAAGGAATTGCCGATCTAGAAAGTCGGGAATTACCATTGTCCATAAAACCCTATTTTACCGCAGGAGCATTCAAATATAATAACCACCATCTAGATTTACCGGATGAACCACAAACGGATAAAAAAAATAAAAGGGGGATGGGGAATGAGTATAGAATGGGGGTGGATTTAAAATATTTATTGGCGGCAGATATAATTGCCGATATAGCATTAAACCCAGATTATGGGCAAATTGAAGCCGACCCTGCTGATATTAATATATCTTATTTTGAAACCTATTTTGTAGAGAAACGTCCATTTTTTATGGAGAATTCCACCCTTTTTGACACACCAATCGAAGTGTTTTATTCCCGACGAATTGGAACAAATAGAAAATATTTAATGGGGAATTGGCAATCGCCGATGCATTCTATTGTAAAGTATGCAGGAAAGATTTCGGGAAAAACTAAAAATGGATTATCCTTTGGTGCAATTTTAGCATTAACCAATGATGATAATAGCTCCTGGGAAGAAATTAACTCCAACTCAAATTTTGTAGTAGGGCGACTGACAAAAGATTTATTTGAAGGTAATTCATATATTGGATTTATTTCAACCATTTATAACGATTATATTGAGACTGATTATGTGACTTCTATAGATATGCTATCATATTTATGGGATAATCAATTAGTAATAGATTGGCAGATTCTAAATTCACAAACTGATAACTTAGAACATTCAGCTGATTATAATGGTATAGAGGGGAAATCGGGGAATGGATTATCTTTTGAGATGACATATAATCCAATTACAAGTAGACTCTATAGTTTTCTTGATATTGAGTATTTCGACAGGACTTTAAATATTAATGATGTGGGTTATCTATATAGAAACAATCTTAAAAAAGTTCAAGGTGGAGTTGGATTATATTGGCCCGAGTTAGATTTACCACTTCCCATATTAGAAGGAAGAGTGAATCTAAATTTCAATAAAATGAGTAATCTTGATAATTTAGTTTTAAATAATTCCATGGGGTTGAGTAGTACCGCTACATTTTATAATTTATGGTATATAGGGGGTGGATTTAATTATTTATATGAACATAATGATGATTTACTATTGTATGATTATTATATTGAAGATGGTAGTCCAATAAATAAAGCAGATCGGTTAGGGCCACCCATTATGATTCCTAAAGGGACTGAAATAAATATTTATACGGGGAATGACCCCAATCAAAAGTATACAATTATTACAAATGTATTGATATGGGAGAATGATTATGAAGATGGTGAATCACAATCCATTTCATTTGGAGTGTATCCCCGTGAAAATTTGGATTTTAATTTTGAGTATAGACAATCTACTTCAAAAGAAAAGTATAGATGGCTTGAAATCAATCCTAATCCCGAAACTGACGTACTGGAGTATATTTTTGCCGCTTCAGATAATCAATTACAAAAGTATATCTATGAGATCAATTATACTCATAATCGAAAGACCAGTATTCAATTATATGTTGAGTATTATATCAATTATAATAAGTTGGGACAGTTCTATAAATTAGAAACAATAGATTCTTATGAGGAAGTAGACGAGTCTAGTATTTATAATACGTACGAAAATATCCTTGAAGGTACAATTAATAATGTAAGTCTAAGTCCACAAGACCATGTATATCATTATACAAAAGACCATATCCTCAATTTGAATTTGGTCTTAAATCATGAATTTAGGCCTGGGTCAAATGTATATTTAGTATATTCTCTCTATCGAGATGTGGTGGGGAAACAGATGAACAGTTTCTCAGATTTTTTTAAATATGTACCCAGTGAAATGGATTTATCTGAAGTAAATTTTACCCATTCGCTATATTTGAAAATGGATTACTGGTTTGACTTCTAATTAGTCACGGGTGAAAATTTTCACTGTGGCACAAGGTTCACCATAGAGGATATGCTTTGCATATTGAGAAAGCTGCGCTGTAATAATTAAATAAGCCCACGTGGGTACAGGGACTGAAGTACACCCCTTAATAAGTACCCGTTTATTTTTATAGTCAGACCAATTAATTTCACTTACTAATTGACGAAAGGGTTCTTCTTTCAAAATACCATCAGTGAGGAAGTTGTCTAAGTATATGGTTTCCATTATTCCCAAGAACCTTCTTCTTTTGAAGGAGTTTCAGGCTTTTCACTGGAGGATGGGAATCCCAATTTAACTCTTGCCTCTTCACTCATCATTTCAGCGGCCCATGGTGGGTCAAAAGTAACTTCAATATCTGCCATATCAACGGAATTATTCATCTCTAATTTGGATTTAATATCCATTGACATCACATTTCCCATTGAACAACCGGGAGTGGTTAAGGTCATAATAATATTAACATCAGAATTACCCGATGAATTCTCAGAAATTTTAATACTATAGATGAGTCCAAGACTCCATAAGTCTACCGGAATTTCTGGGTCAAAGCACTGCTTAAGTACATCAATTACTTCATTTTCAGTTACCATTGCCATAATATCTCCTTACACCGCCACCTTGCGGATTCGATTTACTGTATTTACCACCTTTTGGATGGTGTATTTGATTTCGGTTTCTGTGTTAAATCGACCAATTCCAAAACGGATAGATGCATGGGATTGCTCCTTAGTAAGTCCCAATGCTTTTAGCACATGAGAAGGCTGAATACTTGCAGAGGTACATGCGGACCCACTTGATAATGCAATATCCCGCATACTCATCATAATGGAATCACTCTTTGCAGATGGGAAGCTCACATTCAAATTTCCCGCTAATCGATGGGTCATATTGCCATTGATTATTAAATTTGGAATTTCAGATTCGAGTCCATTTAGGAGTTTATCCCGCAGTGATGCCAATCTTGTAGATTCTTCATCCATAAATTGCTGTGAAATTTCACAGGCTTTTCCAAGTCCCACAATATTATGGACGGCTAAAGTTCCAGAGCGGAAGCCTTTTTCGTGACCACCCCCATGAATAATTGCATCTATTTCTATTCGTGGATTTTTACGTCGTATATATAGGGCACCACATCCTTTGGGACCATATATTTTGTGAGCAGAAAGGGAAAGTAGGTGAATATTCAATTTTTCCACATCAATTGGAATTTTGCCCACGGATTGTGCCGCATCCACATGGAAAATAATATTATGTGTTTTGCAGATTTTACCAATTTCTGCAATGGGTTGAATGACACCAATTTCATTATTCGCATGGAGAACTGAAATTAAAAAAGTATCTTCCCTAATTGCCTTTTTCAAAACATCTAAATCGATTAATCCATCTTTTTTTATCGATAGGTAGGTAACTTCAAAACCAGAATTTTGTAAAAAATCGCATATATCTAAAACGGCTTTATGCTCGGTTTCATATGTAATAATATGCTTATTAGTAGTATTAGAATGAGCTGAACCTTTTAAGGCTAAGTTGATAGATTCGGTGGCACCACTGGTAAAAATAATTTCTTGGGGTGAGGCTTCAATAAGGTCTGCAACTTGTTCTCGGGCAATATCCACTGCTTCTTCGGCTTCCCAGCCAAAGGCGTGGCTACGACTTGCCGCATTGCCAAATTTATGGGTGAGATAGGGCATCATTGCATCCAAAACCGTTGGATCTAATTGCGTGGTGGCTTGATTATCCAAATAAATCTTATTCATTAGTTTATGGAAAAGGGCGAAATGAGTTGAAATTGGGGAATCTCAATTTTCATGAAATGGCCATTTTCTTGTTTCACTTTATAGTGACCTGTCATCATGCCAAATTCAGTTTCGATGGGACAAAAACTATTATAGCTGAATGATTCCCCTGGTCTAATTACAGGCTGTTTCCCAATAACACCTTCACCCTCTACAACTTTCAACTTGCCGGTGGCATCGGTAATTTCCCAGTGTCGATCCATGAGCTTTATGGATGTTTCACTTTCATTGGTGATGGTAACCCAATAGGCAAAAAAATAACGGGGAATATCTGGATTAGTATGCTCGTGAATATACTTACTCACCACTTGAACTTTGATGCCTGCGGTAATTGCTTCTGGGATTTTTTCTGAATCAATCACAAAATATTTACTTTCACATCAACATCATTGGATTGAATTTCTCCAATAATATGAGCAGCTAACGTATTTTTACTTTTTAGAATTTTTACTAATTCTTCGGCTCTATCCTCGGATACAGATATGAGTAATCCACCCGAAGTTTGTGCATCGGCCAGCATATGCAATTGAAATTCAGCTAGATGCTCAGCTGGAATAATATCATCCAGAACAAATTCCAGATTTCGTTTGGTCCCACCAGGAATTACTCCTTTTTGCGCTAATTCAAATACACCATTTATAAAAGGTATAGATTCAAATTCAATAGTGGCAGAAACATTACTGCCTTTACACATTTCTAAAAGATGTCCCAAAAGCCCATATCCCGTAATATCAGTACATGCATTTACGCCCACTTCAGCCATGGCTTCTGACCCTGCTTTATTTAGGGTACGCATGGTATCAATGGCCGTATACATAATATTCGCATTGGCAATACCTCGTTTGATGGCGGTGGATATAATGCCGGTCCCCAATGGTTTAGTGAGTATTAATAAGTCACCCTGTTGAGCCGTATCATTTCGGGTTAGTTTATCTGGATGTACTTCACCAGTTATTACCATTCCGTATTTGGGTTCTTTATCTTTTATCGTATGTCCACCTAAAATGGGAATCCCCGCTTCTTTGGCAATACTCACACCGCCATTTAAAATGTCAGTAAGCACTGATAAAGGCAGATCATCAGAATTGAAGGCGGTCACATTCAGGGCGAACAGGGGAGTGCCCCCCATAGCATAAATGTCAGAGAGTGAATTAGCTGCTGCGATTTGTCCAAAAGTAAATGGATCATCTACAATGGGCGTGAAGAAGTCAACACTCTGAATAATGGTTCTGCCATCATCTAAAGTATAAATGGCTGCATCATCCGAAGAATCGAATCCTACCACACCCTGAGTCAACTCAGGTTGGTGTATATTTTTCAGCACTGCTTCCAGGTCCGCCGGACCCAGCTTGCATGCTCAACCCGAGCCAGAGCTATATTGTGTTAATTTTATATTATTTACCATAGGGAAAATTTAGGCATATTCTGCCCTTTATTTAGTGGGAAGTATTATCAAACTTTTATTGCCCAATCAGTCCCATCGTGTTTCGTAGTAAAACGATATGCCGTAACCAAATTTGTAGAGCTACAAATGATATGATGATGACCCACCAGTACTTTCGTAGTATTTTTAATTTCCATTCGATACGTTGTTTGATATATTTCTTGATACTATTTAACATAAATTATTTTTCTAACCTTAGGGTGTACATTCTTAATAAAGCGCATACATAAAATACCAATTTAAACACATTCAAGAAAGTAGTTGGTCAATGAGCCTGTAATGACACCTAATAAATGTACAGAGTGTAAACGTATAATCATCTTGGATGAACATAGATTTTTCTTATTTCGATATGTTGATTCATATGGAAAATGTACATATGTGAAGCAAATACCACAATGGAAATCCATTTCTCGTTATGAAACTAATAATAATTTTTATAGTGATATTTTCCATATTTCTTTCAATATTTTTTTGGGTGGGAACTTTAAAAATGGGTAAATTTAGAGGTTAGATTTTTAGCATATTTTTGCGTTTAAACAAAAAGGAAAATATACTCAGATGAGTGACCAAAATAAGACGGTTGAAGAATTAGATGTGGTAACCATCCGCTTCGCCGGAGACTCTGGTGATGGAATGCAGTTAACGGGCACCCAATTCACTGATAATACTGCCATATTTGGCAATGACCTATCTACCCTCCCTGATTACCCTGCAGAAATTCGCGCCCCAGCCGGTTCATTGGCAGGTGTAAGTTCATTCCAATTACAATTTAGTAATCAAGATATTCATACCCCCGGTGATGATTTAGATGTGTTGGTGGCCATGAATCCAGCCGCACTAAAAGTACATCTCCCTGATTTACAAGAAAATGGAATGGTTTTGGTGAACACAGCCAATTTTTCTAAAAAGAATTTAAAACTGGCGGGCTATGAAGAAAGTCCGCTTGAAGATAGTACCTTTGATAATTATCGTCTTATTGAAGTGGATATGACCAAATTGGTTGCCACCGCATTAGAAGATTTAGATTTGTCTCCTAAGTTAAAGGCCAGATCTACCAATATGTTTGCCTTGGGCCTATTGTACTGGTTGTATGAGCGTGAGATGGATTCATCCATTACCTTTATTAGTAAGAAATTTGCCAAGAAACCTGAAATTGTTGAAGCCAATGTGAAGGCATTAAAAACAGGTTTTTTCTATGGTGAAACCATTGAAGCTATCAAAACCACATATCGCGTACCCAAAGCAGAATTTGCAAAAGGGACATATCGAAACATAATGGGTAATCATGCATCTGCCCTTGGATTGGTTGCGGCTGCAGAAAAAGCAGGATTGAATTTGTTTTATGGTGGATATCCTATTACGCCGGCCAGTGACATTTTACATTATTTGGCAAATTACAAAAATTTTGGTATTAAAACCTTCCAAGCCGAAGATGAAATTGCTGGTGTTTGTAGTGCCATTGGTGCAGCCTTTGCTGGTGATTTAGCCGTAACGGCCAGTAGTGGTCCTGGAATCGCACTTAAAGGTGAGGCATTAGGTCTTGCGGTAATGACAGAACTTCCATTAGTGGTGGTAAATGTTCAACGGGGTGGACCTTCAACAGGATTGCCAACCAAAACAGAACAGTCGGATTTATTTCAGGCCATGTATGGTCGAAATGGGGAATGCCCCATGGTGGTGGTTGCACCTGCAACCCCATCTGATTGTTTTGATGTGGCATTTGAAGCCTGTAAAATTGCATTGGAGCATATGATTCCCGTTATGATATTGTCTGATGGTTATGTGGCAAATGGTTCAGAACCCTGGAGGGTTCCAGCCGCTGCTGACCTCCCCAAAATTAAGGTTACAAAGGCAACAGATCCTGAAAACTTTATGCCCTATTCTCATGTGGAGGGTACCATTGCACGCCCATGGGCGGTGCCTGGAACTCCCGGTTTAGAGCATCGTATTGGTGGACTTGAAAAAGAAGATCAAACGGGTAATGTGAATTATGATCCTGATAATCATCATTATATGAATGTACATCGCCAGAATAAGGTGGATGTCATTGCAAATTATATTCCAGAAGTGAAAGCCTACGGTGATGATAGTGGTGAACTATTAGTTTTGGGCTGGGGAGGTACCTACGGTGCCATTCGTTCATCCGTAGAACGAGCACAAAATGCAGGCCATTCTGTGGCACATCTTCACTTGCGACATATAAATCCATTTCCTAAAAACTTGGGTGAAGTCTTGGGTAATTATAAAAGAGTGTTGATTCCTGAATTGAATTTGGGGCAGCTTTCAACCATGATTAGGGCAAAGTATTTAGTGGATGCAAAAGGCTTGAATAAGGTGGCTGGTAAACCATTCACAACGACTGAAGTGTATAACAAAATATTACAAATGGTAAAGGGTTAAACATGGCTGAAGTTTTAGGAACTACATTAACGCGTAAAGATTTTGTTTCTGATCAAGAGGTGAGATGGTGCCCCGGTTGTGGTGATTATGCCATTCTTGCCGTGGTTCAAAAAGTATTCCCAGAATTAGGTGTGAAAAAGGAAAACTTTCTCATTGTGTCGGGTATTGGTTGCTCAAGTCGGTTCCCCTATTATATGGATACGTATGGATTCCATTCTATTCATGGCCGTGCACCTGCAATTGCAAGTGGTGCAAAATTAGCAAATCCTGAATTATCTGTATGGATTGTTACGGGAGATGGTGATGCCATGAGTATTGGTGGAAATCACTTCATCCATATATTACGCCGAAATTTGGACGTGAATATTCTTATGTTCAATAATCGTATTTATGGACTGACAAAAGGTCAATATTCACCCACGTCAGAATTGGGTAAAGTGACTAAATCAACACCCATGGGTTCATTGGATTATCCGTTTAATCCGCCATCATTGGCATTGGGTTCGGGTGCAACATTTGTGGCTCGGACTATTGATCGAGAATTAAAGCATTTGGCCTCCATTATTAAAGAATCTCATTCACATAAGGGCGGTTCATTTGTTGAAATCTATCAGAATTGCAATATCTTTAATGATGGTGCATTTGCAGATATGACGGATAAAGAAACCAAAATGGAAACGCAATTGGTACTTGAAGAAGATCAACCCATGGTTTTTGGTAAAGACAAGGACAAGGGTTTGGTTTTAAATGGATCTCAATTATCAGTGCTTCAATTGGGTGATGATAAGAATGTTGATGATGTGTTGGTACATAATTCCAGTGATAAGAATATGGCTCGCCTCTTGGCGGGTATGACTTACAATGGTGAATTACCCACACCGATTGGTGTCCTTTTCAAAGAAGAACGTGCAACTTATGATGATATGATGATGGCTCAATTGAAGTCTGCTGTTGATTCAAAAGGTCCCGGTGATTTAGATGCACTCATCAAAGGTTCAAATACGTGGACCGTTTAGTTTAAGGAAGACCATGCGTAAAGAACGTGATTCAATGGGAGAAATGCAAGTACCTGATGACGCTTATTATGGCGCACAAACCCAACGGGCCATCGAAAACTTTTCTGTGAGTGGAATACCCATTCCCTCATCGATGATTCGTGCATTGGGAATGATTAAACGTTCGGCTGCTGTAGTAAATCATGACCTTGGCAATTTAGACAAAGCCAGACGAAATGCAATCATTGAAGCGGCCGATGAAGTAATTACCGGTAAATTTGATGAACAGTTCTTGGTGGATGTTTTCCAAACCGGGTCGGGTACATCAAGCAATATGAACACCAATGAGATTATTGCCAATCGTGCCAGTGAAATTATGGGTGGCGTTGTGGGTTCACGTGCGCCGGTTCACCCCAATGATCATGTTAATTATGGTCAATCCAGTAATGATGTGATTCCCACATCAATTCATGTAGCAGCTAATATTGAGATAGAAAAGTCATTGATTCCCACATTAGAATTATTAGCAGATTCATTGGCCAAAAAAGCGGATAAATTTGATGGTATAGTTAAAATTGGTCGAACTCATTTACAAGATGCTACACCCATTCGATTGGGACAAGAGTTCTCAGGTTATGTTCAACAGATTCGTAATGGAATTACCCGAATAAAAAATAGTCAAGGTTTGCTATCTGAATTGGCACAGGGTGGAACTGCGGTGGGTACGGGTATCAATACGCATATAGAATTTGGGTCACGGATTGCCAAAGAATTATCAAATCTCTCAGGGGTAAATTTTATAGAGGCCACTAATCATTTTGAGGCACAAGCGGCGCAAGATGCAGCCGTTGAAACTTCTGGGGCATTAAAAACATTGGCTGTATCATTGTCAAAAATTGCCAATGATATTCGCTGGTTAGGTTCGGGTCCCCATGCTGGTTTAGGTGAGCTCACCTTGCCTGCGGTTCAGCCCGGCTCATCCATTATGCCAGGGAAAGTGAATCCCGTAATTTGTGAATCTATGATTCAAGTCTGCGCACAAGTAATCGGTAACGATACTGCAATTACTATTGGTGGAATGGGTGGTGTGTTTGAATTGAATCTTATGCTTCCGGTGATTGCCCATAATTTGCTTCAATCTATTCACATCCTGAATGGTGCATGTAATATGTTCAAGATAAAATTAGTTGACAATCTAGAAGCGAATAAAAAAGTCTGTGCCGATTATATTGAGTGTAGTTTGGCCATGTGTACCTCATTAGCGCCTGTGATTGGATATGATAAGGCAGCCCATTTGGCCCATGTTGCCTATGAAACGGGGAAAACGGTGCGTGAAATAGCTTTGGAAGAAAATGTACTTCCTAAAGATGAGTTAAACCGATTGTTAGACCCACGGTCAATGACCGAACCCAATTCATAATTTCTGAAACAAATATTGTTGTTTTAAGTTTACGGTGCAATACATCACTGTATGTAAGTTTTTAGGCGAGATTCGAGTTGAAGAAATCCAAAAAAACATATAATATAAATTCATGGGGTAAGGTGTTCTTAAACACCTTTCTCTTTTTATTGGCATGTTTCCTCTGTGGACTCATCTATCTTATGGTCTTATCTCGTGACCTCCCCTCATTAGAAGAACTACAACGATTTAATCCTGAGCAAGTCTCAAAAATCATGTCTGCCGATGGCAAAGTCATTAGCGAATTATATGTGCATAAGCGAGATGTGGTGAAGATTAGTAAAATTCCACGTCATTTACGCAATGCATTACTCTCTATGGAAGACCGCCAGTTTTACACCCATTCGGGAATGAGTTTTCAATCCATTTTTCGCGCCATTATTGTTGATATTGCCACCATGAGTACCCGTCAAGGGGCCAGTACTATTACGCAACAGTTGGCGCGGAATATGTATAATACCATCGGTTTCAAAAAGACCATTACGCGTAAATTAAAAGAGCTGATTACCGCCCTGAATATTGAACAAGCCTATACCAAATCCGAGATTATGGAACTCTATTTAAACTCTGTTTATTTTGGGCATGGTACTTATGGGGTAGAGGCGGCTTCAAAACATTATTTTGGTAAGAATGTAGCTAATATCAACTTGGATGAATGTGCCATCTTAATTGGTTTACTTCCCGCGCCGGCACGGTATTCGCCTATACGACATTCTGAGAAATCATTGTTCAGACGAAACCTTGTCCTCCGTGTAATGCGAGATCAAAGCTATATCTCTGAGGCGGACTATGCTATCACAATTGTAAAAGATTTACCTACTCGAATAACATCAGAAGATGAAGGAATGGCACCCTACTTCTCTGAGTATATCCGTCGTCAACTAGAGAAAATAGATGAAAAATTAGGCATTAACTTATATAAAGATGGATTGGTGATTCATACTACTTTGGATAGCCGTGTTCAAAAGGCATTGGAAAAATCTTTTGATAAGGGTATGCGCCGAAATCAGTCCATATTGAATAAAGAAATGGTGGCTAATAAGACTAAGTTTAAAAGGGCATTGGGGAATCGAGATTTTCCGCAAGATAGTATATTAACCATATTAGCTGATGATGGTGTGATTCCTGCATCACTGCGAAATCAGTTTTTGGTGCAAGGTGCAGCGGTGGTTTTAGACCCAGTACATGGCCATATTTTAGGTTTGGTTGGGGGACGCCAAGAAGACGAATATCGAGATCAATTTAACCGTGCCACACAGGCCAAGCGGCAACCCGGATCTGTATTTAAGCCTTTGATTTATCTTACTGCATTAGAAAAAGGCCATACGCCAACCACCCAATTATTGAATCAACCCCTAGTCTTTTTTATTGATGATACGATTAAATGGAATCCCCAAAATCATGATGGCTCTACGGGACTCCTCACTACATTACGTGATGGACTACGTCGGTCATTAAATTTAATTTCGGTTCGGATAGTACAAGAATTAATACAACCGCGAGATGTAGTGAAAAATGCCAAATTATTCGGACTCACCACGCCCATCCGTGAGGTAGATGCCATTGCCTTGGGCGTGTCAGAAGTGTACCCATTAGAAATTACGGCAGCATACTCAGCCTTGGCCAATAATGGAATTTATACTGAGCCAATCTCTATCACACGAATTGAAGACAGACACGGTCGAGTCATCAAAGAATTTATTCCAAATAGTCGTGAAATTAAAGATGAAGCTGTAGTCTATTTATTGCGAGATATGATGCGCTCAGTGGTGGATGGTGGTACGGGTGGATCTCTCCGTTGGAAGTATAAATTTTATGCGCCGGCAGCCGGTAAAACAGGAACTACAAATTCAAAGGCCGATGCCTGGTTTGTGGGTTATACTCCCCAGATATCCCTTGGTGTGTGGGTGGGAATGGATGACCCTGCTGTATCATTGGGTGAAAATCAATTTGGGTCTTCTGCCGCATTGCCTATTTTTGCAAGAGCCATTCGTGATATTTACAAGAATGGTGATTTCGCGTATTTAAATGAGTCTATTCAGTTTGATGATAAAGCGGACTGGCATCGTCCTTCTGGCATTGTAGAAGTAGAGATTTGTGCAGAGTCCTATGACAAAGCCACACCCATGTGTCCCTTGAGTAGAGAGATTTATTTAAAAAACCACCGCCCCCGACAAAGCTGCCAAAAGCATGCAAATCCATTTTCTCGATTTAAGAAGAATTAGATTAATAATTCTATCAATTTCCAAAATCATGTGGAAAGAATGTATGTATCATAAGTCCGTATATTCCCATTTATTTCTAGTTCATCTTTTTCACCAATATATTTATAATTAAGCCTTTTAATTAATCTTATACTTCTTTCATTATTTGGTAATATTCCTACTCTTATTTCTTTAATTCCTAAAATATTAAGAACATAATATTTTTACTTTCAAATTCTTTAGAAATTGAATAGCCAAGCCAACATTTCTTTTTGTTTATTTTAGTATAATTGCAAGCACCAATCATTTTGGATTTAGATTTATTTAACAAAATAAAATGCATTGATTTTCCATTTTAATTAATTCTAATAGTTCTATTATTTTATTTTGTTGATGTTTAAAAGTGTAGAATACTTTAGGTGATTTTTCCGGTTCCCATGTCTTCAGGTGTTCTTTATTCGAAGAATAATATTCTACTTGTAATTGAGCATATTTACTATTGAGTATTTCTAAATTAAAGTTGCAAGAATTTATATAATTATTCTGTCCTAATCTCCACACCCAATTTATTGGCCAACTCATTCATGTCATTTTCTAAACGAGGGATATCTAATTCAGGGTGGCTCACGCGGGCAGTCATGGTAAAAAGAATGGTGCCTGATATGGGGGCATTTTCCGTACCCGTTTCCATTTCTTCAATATTGATTCCCTTATCTGCCAATTTTTCAGCCACCTTATGCACCAATCCTTCATTGTCTGCACCCATGAGATGAATTCCACATTGGGGAATGGTGGAATCTAATGAAAAGGGAGATGTCTTTTGTACCGAAATGTGTAAGTCTTGAATTCCGTTTAATGCTACGGTGAGCGATTCTGTCCATTCAGTGGATACCGACACTAATATCATAGTGGTAAAATCCGTACCTAATTTCATCATTCGGCTTTTTTCAATATTGCCACCGTGTGTGGTGATGGCGCTGGTGAGGTGAGATACGATTCCCGGTCTGTCTGATCCAAATGCAGATATAATTATATGATCCATAATTCTTCCTTTATTGTTGGCGCGCTGCCAAACTAATTTAAAATAAGTGGGGGTAATTTAGGGGATTCAGATGAAATCTCAATAGAATTGGTCACCATTTCTACTGCAACCTGTAGTTTTATTGAGGATGCACAATAGGATGTGAACAATTTTTCACCTTTGTTTACAAAATCACCACGCTTCATATGAATGGTAAAGCCTGCACTGGGATCAATAGAATCAGTGATTTTTTGCCTACCCGCACCCATTTCTACTAAGGCATTTCCCAATAAAAGCGTATCAATATTTGAGACATAACCATCTTTGGGTGCCGTGATTTCAGTAGAATATTCAGGTGTATGGAGGCTAGGGTCTGTCAGCAAATTTGCATCACCACCATGGGCGGTTACCATTTCTTTGAATATTTGGAATGCAGTTCCGTTCGTAATACTGCCCTTCATTTTAGAACGAGGATTCTCAATTTGTGCCATCTCCAAAGCCTTCTCGCCCAAGTGATAAACCACCTCCATCAAATCGGTGGGGCCATTCCCTTGCAAGCATTGAACCGACTCTACAACTTCGCACCAGTTCCCCGCCATATTCCCCAATGGTTCATCCATATTGGTTATGGCAGGATACACATTTATCCCATGGACTGCACCTGTAGATTTTAAGAGTTCCCCTAAATTTTGTGCGTCTTCAAGTGTGGACATGAATGCACCATTCCCCGTTTTGATATCTAAGACTAAGCCCTGAATTCCCTCTGCAATTTTTTTGCTCATGATGCTACCACAAATGAGGGGGTATGATGCCACGGTGTTGGTTACATCTCGCAGTGCATAAATCTTACCATCGGCAGGACATATCTCAGATGTTTGACACATAATGGAAATTCCCACATCTTCTACGATGTGGGCAAATTTTTCTACTGAAATCTCACAAATATACCCAGGGATAGTTTCTAATTTGTCGATAGTGCCACCCGTATGACCTAAACCTCGCCCTGCCACCATGGGCACAAAACATCCACATGCGGCTAAAATGGGCCCCAGAATAAATGAGACTTTATCACCCACACCGCCAGTACTGTGCTTGTCCACCACGAATCCAGTGAGGTGGGAGAAATCTAATTGTTTTCCAGAACGGAGGATTGCCTCTGTATAGGCAGCTGTTTCAGAAGATTTGAGTCCATTTTGCATGACGGCCTTTAGCCAAACCGTCATTTCAGCATCAGTAATTTCACCGGATGAATATTGCGTAACCAAAGTGTTAATCTCATTATCTGATAGGTGAGTTTGGGATAACGTTTTTTGAATAATGGTTTCAGCTGAAGACATGCTATTTAGCGTTGTTTTTATATTCAGCAGAAAAATCGATATAATGTTGCGCCCGTTCAATAATCATTTCCAATTCTTCATCTGTGGTTTGGCGAACTACTTTTGCGGGGAGTCCTACTACTAATGAACGAGGGGATATAATCATGTTGGGAGGAACGACTGCACCCGCACCTACAATTGAACCTTCACCTATCACTACATCATCCATAATAATAGCGCCCATACCAATGAGGCATCGGTCTTCAATGGTGGCCCCGTGGATGATGGCATTATGCCCCACCGTTACTTCATTTCCAATACGAGTGGGTGATACATCAGTAGTCACATGTACCACCGAATTATCTTGAATATTGCTTCTATTTCCAATAGTGATATGGTGCATATCTCCTCGAACTACGGTGCCAAACCAGAGCGATACATCTTCACCCAATGTCACATCGCCAATTAAATCAACTGATTCAGAAATATAACATGAATCTGGAATTATTGGGGATTTCTCTCTAAACTTTTTAATCATGTGGAATTACCATTCTTTTTAAAAATATTAAGGATTTCAAAATTGATAAACTTTTGTTCACGAGAGGTGCGATAGCATAAGAATATGCCTAATACACCCAAAATTAAATTGGGTAACCACATTGAGAGGACAGGGGAAAGTGATCCCCGATCTGCAAATTCTTCACCAGCAATAAGAAAGGCCCAGTAGATGATGAAAAAACCCAAGCTAAATGCCATGCTGACGGCGAACCCACCTTTTCGTGCCATAATGCCCAGTGGTGCCCCAATGAGAATAAATACTAAACTGGCGAATGGAATGGAGAATTTTTTATGAAGTTCCACCGTATATTTATTGATGGACCGCAGATATGAGTTGATAAGGGAATAGTCACTTTGGATTCCCCGTTTTAAATTTTTCATGCGACGTTTGAAAGGGGCCACTTTCTTGGGCGCAGCATTGTTAAGTGAGTCTATAACCGTGGATTCAAATTTTTCTAAATGGAGGTTGATTTCTTCTATTGTTGAATAGTTAGGAATATGAATGAGGGCTTCTTTACTCAGTCTATTTTCCACGCGAGCTCTCACATTTTTAACTTTTTCATGGAATGATGTAATCTTATCATGCATCATGGTATAGTTCATTTCACGGTCCCCACGAATACTACTATCTCGGCGATTTAAACTAAGATTGTCTACAGGAATAATTACTTGATAATGATCGAAGAAAATTTGGCGGTATTCATCATCACGGCTAGAGAGTTCATGTATGACACCATCCGTCAAATTCAGGAGCACCCCATCTTCTAGCATTTCAATAGTACCTTCACGTGCGGTAACTGTCCGTTGAGAAATGTCTGATGCTTTGTTGAAAATAATGATATCTGTAAATAGGTCATCTTTACGACCGCCCAAAAGAATATTGTTTTCGGGAAGTGTATCAATGAAATAACCCACTTCAAATTCTAAATCGGGACGTTTTCTGCTTAAATCGGAGGAAAGGAGTCGTGCCTTATGGTTCATTTCTGGGAGGGCAAAATTGTTGAAAATCATCATGAGCAGCGTTATCACCGTTCCAAATCCTAGGGCAGGGAGGAGGAGCTGGAGGAAACCAGTTCCTGATGATCGCATGGCGGTAATCTCATTATCAGATGAGAGTCGTCCGAAGGCCATAAGGGTTGCTACCAACACGGCCATGGGAACGGCCAAGGCCAGAATCCATGCAAGATTCAAAAACATAAACTCCCCCAAGAGAAACATGTCTAATCCTTTGCCTAAAAATTTATCAATACTCTTGAGTAAGAAATTTGCTAAGAGCACAAATAGAAGTACAAATAATGCCATAATGAATGGCGAAATATGTTCTTTTACAATATATTTGGAGAGGATTCTCATGTATAAAATTATAACTAAATTTATTTCAATGGGTACATTAGATGCTGAATTTGTCCATCGTCAGTAAATTCAATCATGGGTGAGGGTAATTTAATAAAATTTAGTGTTTGAGCCATCCAATGCCACCGACTATCATGATCTGGAAGGACAGAAAATAAATTCAAATCAATTCCTAAATAGTAATTTTCTTTGAGTGGATAACGGGGTTTATCAATCACATTAAATCCCCTTACGCTGTACCCCACCGCTAATTCGAGACCATTTAGCCACATCTTTTTATATTGTGTGGGGAGCAAATTTTTTACATTAATACACATGAAAAAAGTGATTTCTTCATAATTTTCTACAATGACTGCGTTATTAATTTGACTATCATGAATAAATTTTGGATAATTATATAAATACTTTGGTGTAAAGTTTTGAAAAAAGGGTACATAGTTTTGTAAGTAATAATATAAAATACCTGCAGTGCTTGAGTAAACATCATATTTACTGAAGCCATAATCTGGAGCAAGTCCATCTTTATATTCTAACTCAAACATTTGAATAAAACTAATAAATCCTCCATATAAAATTGCTTTATCCCAACTGAATCCTGTTGATAATAGTAAGTCAGTATTAAGACTAGATAGTAAATAACCACTATACGCATGTCCAATTTTGTCAGCTGATTTTGCATAATTTGACTCATTATAATGGAATGCTACTTCTTCTTCATACCACCACGATGGTTGGAGGATATATTTGTAGGTAATTAATTGACTTAGAAGTAGAAACGAACTCGATTTAAAGATAGCTTGCGAAGTTAAGTGTGAATTTTTATAAGGCGTACCCCCAGAGAATGTATATTTTCGATGATTAGCGTAGGTAAATTCATATCTTGAAAGGTATTGGTCTCTTGTTTGTGAATGGTTAAGATTATTTTCTGGGGAATGTAGATTATCACTAATGAATCGGGGGGTATTAAATGAAATCCCTAGGAATAAGAATAATATTAAGTTTTTAAATTTCAGAATATTTATTTGACAGTTTATTTAAAAGGTATCGATGCGATTTTAGGATTAATATCTGTGGCTATTTTATAATGGTATTCTGCTTCTTTGTTGTCTCCCCGAATTTTTTTGATAGATGCGAGTAGTATTTGAGTTTCCCAATTTATAAAGTCTACATCGAGAGCTTTTATCGCCCATTTTTCAGCATTTCTCCACTTTTTGTTATGGTAATTAATTTTTGATAATACAACCATGGCAAGAGATTGCTCACTATGCAATTCAATACTCTCCAACGCATGTGTTGAAGCACGTTTATATTTTTTAAGTGTTAGCAATAGGCTGGCTAACTCTGCAAGATATTGAGCCACATTTATTTGGAATTTTTCAGACTTCACCATATATATTTTAGCTTCCGGGAATTGGTTATTTCCCAGGAGTGTATCCCGTTTATATTCTAACTGTCGGATAATTGATTTCCCTGATTCTATGGCATCTTGTAAAGAATGTACGGATTTATTCAATTCATTCTCATCCAGAAAAATAGAAGCTAATTCATAATGTGCCTGAGAAAATTGTGGATCAATACGAAGGGCTGTTTGTAAATGGACTATGACTTGGGAATTAGACATTTTTTAGCGACATTTTTCTCTTTAATAAGAGCGCCAGTTGAAAGTGCGCTTTAGCATATTTAGAATTGAGTGTTAATGCAGTTTGTAGATGATTCTGGGCATCATCAATTTCGTTTTGTGAAATCAACACACGCGCCAGATTATAATGAGCTTTTTCATTTTTTGTATTAATTTGGATTACTTTTAAAAAGTGTTCTTTTGCACCATCAAGATCTGGGCAAATAGTTAAGGTTCCATCCCTATCATTTTTCACTCCCCCCAAGAGAAGTTTCCCCAAATAATAATGTGCATCTTCAAAATCATTTTCAATATCTATTGCGGTGAGGTAATTTTTATGTGCATGATCAAAATCATCAGGATCCATTAACAGTTTAGCCAATTGGAAATAGGCATGAGTGTGATTTTGATCCACATCAGTGGCTTTTTCTAAATTGTTTTTGGCCTCCTCAAATTCTTCAGATTTAATTTGCAGTAAAGCCAATTGGAAGTAGGCATCTGCAAAATGATGATCAAGATCAATAGCTCGGTGGAAATGTTCACGGGAGAGTTCATACTCTGAATTTGCCTGGAGGAGTTGGGCAAAGAAAAAGTGTGAATGTGCAACCTCACCATTGATCTCGATCGTTTTTATAAAATGTTTTTTGGCATGCTTATAGTCATTTAATTCAGTGTATAATTTTGCCAATTCAAAATGGGCGTCTCCAAACTCTGGATTAATTTTGATGGCTTCTTTTAAATGTTTAATTATCTTTTTCATCTATACAATTTGATTATTTAGATTTGGATACCCAAACACCATCCCAATTTTTCGGATTCTGCCTCTTCAATGTTTTACATCGATTGATATACATGATGGCTGCTTTGTCATTTGGATTCCCTTTTGTGGCTTTGCTGAAGTATTTTATGGCATCATTCCAATTACTTTCATTGTAATATTCCATAGCATTATTGAACATCTCTAAAACCTCAATCATATTAGGAAATGATTTTTTAGAATGATAGTCTAATACCTCATAAATTTTTACGGGTGTGGTCTTTCCTTTCACGATGATATTGTCCACTTGCCGTGTTCGATATGTGGCTTTAAATGCATTAAATGTATATTCTGTAATGAGGATGTGAGCGCCATATTTTTTACATGCAGATTCAACCCGCGCAGCCAGATTAACACCATCCCCAATGACGGTGTAGTCCATCCTTTTGGGAGAACCAATATTTCCCGACATAATATTATCGGTATTCAGTCCCATGCCATGATCGATGGGGAGTTTGCCTTCTTTGGCACGTATTTGGTTATATTCGTTCAAATCGGTCATCATGGAAATGGCTGCCCGAACCGCTCTATCTGGGTCATCATCATGGGGAAAGGGTGTTCCGAAAATAGCCATCATGGCATCCCCTACAAATTTATCCAGCATACCCCCTTCTTTTTGGATGCAGTCCACCATAATGGTGAAATATTCATTGAGGAGAGATACGGTTCCCTGTGCGCCCAGTTCTTCAGTGAGGGTAGTAAAACCACGGATATCTGAAAAGAGGACCGTACCCACAGTCTCTTGTCCACCCAATAAATCGTCACCACCAGACATAAGTTGATCCGCTAAATCGGGATCCATATATCGAGACATGGTAGATTTCATTCGTTTCTCATTACTGATATCTTCCAGCACAATCATGGTTCCTAATGATTCATTTTCCTTACTTTTCAAAGGAACGATGGATATATTCGTTGATATTTTTTCGCTCTGAAAAGTCATCTCAGCATCGGGGATGTATTCACCTGATTCAACTGATTTGATTTTTGGGAGTAGCCATTCGTTTTCACCAGCGAAGAATTCATCAACATTTTGTTTGACAACCCGATAATCATCTTCAAATTTCATGATTCGTAAACCTGCAGCATTACACGTTTCAATTTCGTTTTCATCATTTATAGTGATCACGCCATTTGACATACTGGACAACATACTCAAATTATAATTCATTAAATTTTGAACATTATCAAATAAAGTGGCATTCTCAATGCCTATAGAAATCTGAGATGTAAAGGCAATTAGCCGCGCCTCATCATCATCCGTAAATGCGCCACCCTTTTTATTCAGGACTTGACTAACTCCAATAATTTTACCATCCTTATTGGTGACAGGGGCACAAAGCATGGACCGGGTAAAAAACCCCGTTTGTTTATCAAATGAAGGATTAAATCGTAAATCGGCATAACAATGAGGTATGTTTAAAATTTTCCCATGGGTAAATACTTCTCCAGCAATGCCCATATGATTTGGGAATCGAATCACATTTTTCCCCAAACCTTCACCAACTTCAGTATAGAGCTCATTCAATTTTTCATCATTAATAAAGAGGGAGGAGCGCTCTGCATCTAACATGGAGGTGATTGTAGATACTATTTTATTAAGAAGTGAACTGAGCTCTAATTCTGAAGATATTTGGGATACTACATCCAGGAATTCTAATTCTTGTTTTCGAGCCGCATCCATTTCTTCCATGGAGATATGACTTTGGATGGCAATTGCAGCCTGTTTAGTCATGGCTTCAAGAATTTCTAAATCTTGTTCAATAAATTTGGTATCCATTTTATTGAGGAGTTGAGCCACCCCGATAATTTTACCATCTACTGTTCGGAGTGGGGTACAAAGAATACTTTTAGTACGATATCCCGTGCGCATATCCACAGATTTATCAAATCGCTCATCTTTATAGGCATCTAAAATTAATGCCCCTTCACCATTTGTATAAACCCAACCTGCAACGCCACGGGTATTCATAATCCGAATCTCACGTATGAAATTGCCCTGTGCAACCCGTGAGTATAGTTCGCCAGATTTATTGTCGTTTAGAAAGATGGTTCCTCGCTCAGCCCCAATGGTGGTGGTGGTTATGCTTACCAGTGTTTCTAATGCTACATCCAAAGATTTAGTAGAGGCCAGATCATTGTTAACTTTGAGCAATAATTGCGCAAACTTATCAGAAGTCAATAAATTTTTTCGCCGCAGATTCGTATTACTTGCCATTATGCTTCTCAAGAGTATCTCTTAAAATAGATATGGTTTCCTGCAGTTGTTTTTGATTATCCAAATGATGTGCTTTTAACCGTTGAATATCTTCATTTTTCTGAATATCTTTTAGTTCCATCTGTTTACGAAGGGATGCAATAGTCCCCTTCAACTGACGGATATTATCCTCATATTTTAATACTGCATTTTGAATACGCTCATCTGAAGAAAATTGCCTTTTTTCAATAGAATCTCTTAGTGATTTAATAGAATTCCGTAATTGTAGAATCTCAGTATTGGCATCCTTTGTTGCATGCTGAATAGCATCCACATTTTCTAATTTACTTTGTTCAAATTGGGATCGTAAATTGCTTATTGTCCCCTTTAACTGTGTGTTAAGATTCATTGAAGTAGATAGGGCTTTTTGTATAAGTGCATCTCGGGTGGAATGTTCTTTCTCAATTTCTTCCCGAAGATTACCGATTAATTTCTTCAGAGAAATTATTTCATTTATAGATTTACTTTCCTCAGATTGGATATCAAATTCAAAATGTAATTTTTGCTGTTCTAGATTTTCTCTCAATGCAATAATTGATAATTTCAAGTATTTATTTTCTGTATCTAGTCCTATAGATTGCTGGGGGGTCAACTTTCTCAAAGGTTATTATCCCGCCAATTTGAATACCAATTATTCTCATTGCAATTTAATATTGGAGATATTTCAGACTCTATATTTTCATAATCAGTTTGAAGGGATTCCAATTTATGTAGATTAATATTAGGGGGAAATGTAAAATGTTTTAATATATACTGCTTAAATTTAAGTTTCCCCAAAAATTGGATACCCTTTTCAACATCCTGATTTGATTTTATATACGCCCAATTTATATTTTTGTTGGTAAGTCCATTTATGGGATTAAGTAATTTTTTATCGATACAATGCTTGAGTTGATTCAATACATTTTGAATAGTGCCAATTTGCACTTCACGTTGTTTATTGTTCCAGTACACGCGGCCTTTTATATAGGGAATATCATTTTGAATTTTATGTATAAGGGTAAGGCTAAATTGGTTGGGGTATAATAATCGTACGAGGGAATCAGATAAATATTCTGAATTATCAATTAACTGATCCATTGTATTCATTATTGCATTCATCTGTATTTTTATAGAGTTTATCTTCTTTTGAGTCTCTTCATATTCAACCAAAATATTAGATGAGAATATATCAATATCTTTATATTGTTTATTTGGTTTAGATGCGAGCTTTAACACACTTATTAGATTTGCAATTTCCAGTCGTGTATCTTTAATGTTTATTAGAGCCAATATTGAGATAAACCATTATATATATAGAAATAATTAATGGATAAAATAAAGTGGAATATATTTAATTTACAAGACATAATAACCATTATAAGAAATATTAAAATAAAGGGATAATAATTATACATCCTTTAATTGAATTATAAAAAGATGTTTCAGCACACAGAAATGATAGGATCCTATATGTATATTTATATGAAGGAAGGACAGGAAATGTTATTTAAATTTTTTAAACGAGAAGCTGTTTTTTTATGTCTTATGTCATATAGCATCATATTTTGGATCTCAGTGGTAATGTTATTTATGAGCATAATAGGATAGTTTCATAAGCTAATAACTGAATTAAAAATTACGAATTGTATTTGCATGGCAAAATACAATACTGGTAAATTTCTTGGCTCGATATACTAAGTAAAATCAGCACTTGATTGTTCGAGGTGTAGCGTAGTCCGGTCAGCGCACCTGCTTTGGGAGCAGGGGGTCGCAGGTTCGAATCCTGCCACCTCGACATAAGATTAGAAAGCCTCTTTTATAGAGGCTTTTTTATTTTGTAGATTATTGTATGAGAAGCATCGAAAAATTATTTTTTTTATATTAATAAAGAGATGGAGTGATATAAATGAGAATTGCATTATTTGGAGCTACTGGATTTGTTGGCTCCTATATTATTGAATTATTAATTAAAAACAATCATTGCCCTTCTGTTTTAATAAGGGAAAAATCAAAAGATAAATTAATTTTTTCAGAAAAAAGCAAAATTATTTTTGGTAATATTAATAATCTAAATGCAATAGAAAAAACCATTACAAATGCGGATGCAGTTATTTATAATATTGGTATTATTCGTGAATTTCCAAAGGAGAAAATAACATTTCAAAATTTACATTTTGAGGGAGCAAAAAGATGTATAGATATTGCAAAATCATTGGGAGTTAATCGTTTTATTTTAATGAGTGCTAATGGTGTTAAAAAAGAAGGTACTGGATATCAGGTAACAAAATATAATGCAGAAGAATATTTAAAAAAATCTAAATTAGATTATACTATTTTCAGACCATCATTAATCTTTGGTGAACCCAAAATAGAAGAACATATTGAATTTTGTACTCAGCTTAAAAATGATATGTTGAGTTTGCCAATTCCTGCACCTTTGTTTTATAAGGGATTTCTTCCATTTAAGGCAGGTACATTTATGTTAACACCCATACATGTTAAGAATGTAGCAGATTTTTTTGTTAAATCTATAGGGATGGAAGAAACTATTGGTAAAACTTACAATTTAGGAGGTAAAGAAGCTAAAACATGGAAGGAAATTATTCACAATATAGCAATATCAAGTAAACAAAATAAATGGAAAGTCCCTACTCCAATTTTTATAATAAAAATAGTCGCAACTTTCTTTGATAGTTTTAAATGGTTTCCAATAACAAAAGATCAACTGACTATGTTGATTGAAGGTAATACTACTCAGGATGATTACTTTAATGAATTTAATATTGAAGCAATTAATTTTGAAATAGATACTTTATCATATCTATACAATGAAAATTAATTATGCATCCTGCTATTGGAGCAGGGGTCGCAGGTTCGAATCATATCACCTCAACATAATTTAGAAAGCCTCTTTCATAGAGGTTTTTATATTTTAATGGGGACAGTTGTGTGGGATATGTAAAAGTTTTTTTTATTGGTTTATTAATATATGAAAATTAATAATTTTCAGAAAACGGAAAGGACGAAAAACGTTTAGTATGAATAAATTAAAAAACATTATATTAAAAGAGGGTGATGAATTAATAATAAATGAAGGAGTGAAATCTTTCACTGTAGAAGAACTTGCATCAAAATTATCAATGAGCAAGAGTACTATATATCAATATTTTCCAACTAAAGAGGTGTTATTAAAGAATATTATTATTTTTAAACTGAAAAGAATGAGCAAAGAGTTTGATAATATTATTAAATCTGAACCAATTGACCCTGTAGCACAGTTCATTAAAGTAAGAGATTTACATATAAAATATTCATATTCGATTAATTTTAAAAGATTACATTATTTAAAAACACGCTACCCGGATATTTGGGATATTATTGAAAAATACATAACTGAACGTATAGAAACTTTTACAAATATTTTTATTTTGGCTCAAGAAAAAGGTTATTTGCGGGATACTATTGATCCAATTCTTTCTGCGAAACTACTTGAAAACATGTTATACACATCTTTGCAACTAGAGTTTATGTTGAAAAATGATTTTAGTTATAACGATGTAATATATCATTTGGAAGAAATTTTGAGTTTTGGATTATTTAATAAAAATGCATTGAAAAAACTCAAAACGTATAAAAGTAAGAAATGAAGAAATTCATATTTCTGTTTACAACAATTCTACATGCTAGTACCGGTAGCATAACGGGTGAAGTGATTGATGCCGATACACATCAGCCTCTTATTGGTGCCAATGTCATTATAGCGGGCACAGAGTTGGGAGCCGCCTGTAATTCAGAGGGGAGGTTTTCTGTTTTCAATATACCAGTAGGCAGTTATACTGTCACTGTATCCATGATTGGGTATTCTGCAATTTCCCGTGCCAATGTAAATATTTATTCTCAGCGCCAGACACCACTGAAATTTTATCTCCATATTGCAGCGTTAGAAGGAGAAACAGTCACAGTCAAGGCTGGATATTTTGAAAAAGCAAAAGATGGAATCGTATCAACTCAAACTATTGATAGAGAAGAAATTCGTTCTGATCCAGTTGGAGCCTATGATGTTCAAAGGATGGTAAATTCTCTTCCCTCGGTTATAGCTGCGACTGACCAAATCAACGAGATTATCGTGCGGGGAGGTGGGCCCGGTGAAAATTTATTTCTTATGGACCATTTAGAAATCCCTAATCCAAATCATTTTGGTGAGGTTGGTACAGGTGGAGGTTCAGTGAATATATTAAATACAGAATTTGTAGAAAGAATTGACTTCTTTGCAGGTGGGTTCCCAGCACGATATGGAGACAAGCAGTCGTCTGTAATGGATATTCATCTGAGAGAGGGGAGTTATGAACAATATGAATTAGATTTAGAAATGAGTATGGCTGGATTAGGTTTTCTTATGGAAGGGCCTTTGTTTAATGGTAAAGGTTCATATATTAGCAGCTATCGAAAATCATTTTTAGAATATATCATAAAATCAACCGGATTAACTTCTTTACCAGAATATTGGAATAGCCAGCATAAAATAACATATAATCTAAACAATAGAAATAAATTGATGTTTAACCTAGTTGGTGGTAGTGATGAAATTAATGTTGAAGATGAAAATAGACCAGAATTAAGTGGTGCACAAAATGTAAAATATAAGGGATATCAATATACAGCTGGTATTACTTTGAAATCACTATTTTCATTAAAAGGATATTCATTATTCTCTATAGGTAAAACGTTAAATAGTTGGGATGCACATGTTTATAAAAATAAAAATGGAATTGAAGATACTTTTTTTGAAAGGGATAATGTAGAATCTGATAACTTTGTTAAATGGGATATAGTATATAAATATGCATCAAATTTAGAATTTTCTACAGGAGTTAATATTAAATATGGGCAGTATGAAATAAGAGAAGCATTGGATTCTGATACATTATTTACATATGAGTATCTAAATCCTAATGTAGAAATAGATATCCTAAATAATTACATTAATTATTATGATTTAATATTAGATAATCCAGGTTATGCTACTATTTTAGATTCCGTTAACCAAAGTGATTCTGGTGATATTAATACGGGTTTTATTAATAATAATTTAGGTGGTTTATGGAAATATGCTGGTTATGCTCAGATAAAATATAATTGGGAATCTTTAACTTTTACTGGTGGGTTTCGTTATGATAATGTACCATTTAATAATACATCAAAACTATCTCCTAGATTTGGGTTAACATTTTCTCTTTCACCAATAACAAAATTAAATGGTGCATTTGGTCAATACTACCAAACCCCTTCTTATTGGATGTTTATGCATCCCAAAAATACAATTCCATTAGAGCACTCATACACTAATCAAGTAGTAATGGGTGTTGAACATCTTTTTGCTGATGATATTAAGCTAACAATAGAATTATATAATAAATCTTATTATAATAGACCTGTTCAGCAATCAGAGATTACAATAGATCCACTAGACAGTCGCTTAGGTTTTGTTGATATAGGAGAGGGTAAGTCGAATGGAATAGAATTTTTCTTACAGAAGAAATTTGCTTCTAAATGGTATGGTACTATGAGTTATGCATATTCGAAATCAGAATCTCAAGATTATAGAGACGGTCGAAGTGGAAGTTACCCCTGGGATTTTGATTCTCAGAACAGCCTTACTTTAGTAGGAGGCTATAAATTCAAATTCAGGGAAAGTAAGTGGTATCAAGAATTCAGAGAATCAGCTATTTTCCCTTTCATATCATGGATACCCTTTATGGTCTCCGATCAATTGGAATTAAGCTTTCGATATCAATATTCAGATGGTTTACCATATACGCCACAAAGATATGATTTTATTTACAGAAAATGGTATTTAGATCCTGAAGGAGAATTAAATAGTTTCCGTTATGATTCTTATAGCCGACTTGATATCATGTTGCTTAGACGTTTTAATTTTAAACATATCAACTTAACTACATTTTTAGACTTACAGAATGTTTTTAATAGAGATAATGAGTGGGAAAGAGTATACTTGGATGATGGAACGTATGAAATGTCATATCAGTATAAACAAATGCCAGTAATGGGTATAATGATTGAATTTTAGAAGTTTATTTATCTAATAAACCCACTTCTCTAATTTTTTTCCCCTGAATCGTATCGAAGTACACTTCTTCCCTCTACTTTGGCAGCAGGGGGTCGCAGGTTCTATTCTGCTACCTTGACATAATTTAGAAAGCCTCTTTCATTGAGGCTTTTTTGTTTTGTATATTAAGATATGAAAAAATTATTATTCTTTATTACAATTTTTTGTTTTGTTGGTGCGCAAGAAATGTTGATATATGGTCATGTTTACTCTTCAATATCAGAAGATAATGAAATTACCCCAATATCTTATGCACAAGTGGGTATCGGTATGGATTCAGTTCCTGAGGGTACATTCACATTTACTAATGATGAAGGATATTATGAGTTAATATTTGATTGGTATTGGGATGGACCAATACCAATCGTATGTGAGGCAGTTAATTATGAGTTTTTTATTGAAACTATAATGCCTAATAATACCCAAATTGAATTTAATATACAATTAAATCCAATAAATTCAGATGAAGAATGTACCGAAGAAGAATGTGGGCCACCACCTATGATGCCAAATTATTTATGTTCTGATGGAATAACTATAGCAGGACCAGGTGACTGCATTGAATCAGCTAATGGAGAATGTTTCTGGGAAATGATTGAATGTCCAACTATTTTGGGTTATTTAAGAGAAATTGAAACAAGTGATTGTCAAGATGCTTGCAGTCAATATTACATTGAACCCGAAATTGATGATGGATTTGGTGTAATACCCATAATTTTTCAAGATTCAAATATAAATATAAATTTGTATATAAATAGATTTGTTGAATTTGATTTAGGCCAGGAAGTTACATGTGTTGAATGTAGCGCCTTTGAAGTTGTAGAATTAATTATTTCTCAAGATTGTGAATTTCCTATTGCGTGTTTTGTAGATCCATGTGATGTTGAAGAAGAATGTCAAATAAATATCCCAATAGATTGTCTGTCAAATTATTGTGGGGGATGTAATGCCGATTTTTATGATTTTGATGGGAATCTAGTTGATTGTAATACAACTATTGAAGAATGTTTTGATTTTACAGGTATTAATTTTGGGGAATGTGCAATGGTTTTAGGTGTTGCCTATATTAATAGTGAATGCAATTTTATTTCTGGATGTAATTGGACAATTGATGGAATAGATTATTCTGATTTAATTTTTGATACCATCGAAGAATGTGAAATAGCCTGTGAAAATGGTAATTCAATAGATCTTGGTGATATAAATGGTGATGGTGATATAAATGTTTTAGATATAGTATTATTGGTTGGATTTATTTTACAAACAGATTCTCCTTCAGATTTCGAACTTATTGCAGCAGATTTTAATGAGGATAATGTATTAAATGTTCTTGATGTAGTAGGTATAATTACAATGATACTTAATCCAGTAAATTCTATACAGATTAATAGTGGGATCACATATGGTTTGTGTTGGGGATATTGTTTATTTGAACTTGAACTTACTAATAGTAATTCTGTGTTTACAGCCAGTTCTGGTGCTTCGGAGTGGTATGATGAATTTCTTGATATACTCTTAACGGATAATCTAAACCAAGAAGCATGGCAGCAACTTATAAATCTTATTGATATTGAATACTTTCAATCACTTGATGATGTATATGGTTGCCCTGATTGCGCTGATGGAGGTGCAGAATTTATTGAGATAATATATGACGGTGTTGCTAAACAGGTTACTTTTGAAGCCTATACAGAAATTGATGGTATACAGGATTTAACTATACTTTTACGAGAATTACGATCAGACTACTGGAACCAGATTAATGAAAATCAAGAATGTTACAATATACCTGAAGTAGGACCCTGTGATGGTGTATGTTCAACATATTATTATAATCAGGAATCCAATGTATGTGAAGATTTTATGTTTGGATGCTGTGGACCTGAAGCATTTAATACTATGGAAGAATGTATAAATTCTTGTGAATAATTAACTCATCCTGTGTTTTGGAGCAGGGGGACTTAAAAGGGATATAAATGAATATAAGTTTGGAACATGCAAATATCTGTGTGCATGATATTGATGGGATGATAAAGTTTTTAAGGACCGCATTCCCCGAATTTAAAATACGATACGATGGTATAGATTTAAATGGTATTCGCTGGGTACATGTGGGTACTGAAACAACATACATTGCATTGCAGAAAGCTTCAATGCAGCCTGAAAATAAATGGATACCCTATTCTGGTAAACCTGGGGTGAATCACTTAGCCTATGAAGTGGAAAATGTTGATATTGTCAGAGAGAATCTAAATTCTGCTGGGTATAAAGATACCACTATCCATAATAATCATCCCCATAGAAAACGGATTTATTTTAATGATCCTGAAGGAAATGATTGGGAATTTGTTCAATATTATTCTGATAAATATAATAAACGGAATGATTATACACAATGAAAGAAAGATTAAAATATCTTTACTAAAGCAAATGACAATGCTTGAAGCAGAGGGTCGTAGGCTCGAATCTTACCACCTCGACAACAAATGAGAAAGCCTCTTTTACTGAGGTTTTTTTGTTTTGTAATTTAGCGTATGAAAAAATATTTATATATTGCATACTGTATTCTACTATTTAATCCCATTTATTCTCAATGTGAAGGTTTAGTTGTTTCAATGTCTGATTCTTGGGGAGATGGTTGGAATGGTAATATTTTGACTATCGGATCAGAATCATTTACATTAAGCTCTGGCTCGATTGGTGAAGATTGTTATACAGGTGGGATGGATGTCCCTGTAACATGTGGTGGAGGGATGTATCCTTCTGAAGTGTTTTGGTCTATTTTAGATGCGGATGGAAACGAGTTATTAGCAGCTGGTGCACCATTTGACGGTTATTTAGAAGACTCTTCAGAACCTCCCGAATGTGAATATTCTATTCTAACGCTTAATATGATTGATACTTGGGGTGATGGATGGAATGGTAATGTTTTTTGCATTAATTCTGATTGCACCAGTCTTTATATAGGTTCTTCAGGCACTGATCAGTTTTGTGTTGATGTAACTCTAGAAAATACTGTCACTTGTGGTGGTGGCTCATATCAGGATGAAGTATTATGGACATTGTCGGATTCTAATGGAACCACTCTGTTAATGGGAGGCGCGCCATTTGAAGGGTGTGTTGGAGGCTCTTGTGAATCTGAAATATCTGAATTATATGAATTTAATGATAATGGGCAACTAAGAAAATATTATTTTTATCAGCCAGATTCAATTCAAAATAATGCTCCCTTAATTTTTGTTTTACATGGCTATGGCGGAGCAGCAAGTGGAATGATAAGTTACTCTGCAATGAATTCTGTCGCTTCGGAGCATGGCTTCGCTGTATGCTATCCCCAAGGAATATCAGATCAATCAGGATATAATTTTTGGAATGTTGGATATGCATTCCACCAAAATCAAACAGTTGATGATGTTGCTTTTTTATCTTCGTTAGCTCATTATTTACAAGATGAATATGGATTTGATTCACATAATACGTTCGTAACTGGTTTCTCAAATGGTGGTGATATGTCTTATATGCTTGCTTGTCAGGCAAATGATGTATTTAAAGCAATTGCTCCTGTAGCAGGCTCTATGATGGAAACGATATATAATACATGTGACTCTTCCCCTATCCCTGTCCTTGAAATTCATGGAAGAAATGATAATGTGACTTTATGGGATGGAGATATGGAGAATAATGATGGTTGGGGAGCTTATAACAGTACACCTGAGGGCATAGATTTTTGGATTGAGACAAATGGGTGTTTGAATAATGAAGATATCTATCTTCCAAATACTAGTACTAGCGATGGGAGTTATATTATAAATCATAGATATTTTGATTGCAATGCTAATGCCGAAGTATGGCTCTATGAAGTTGTTGGTGGTGGACATGATTGGCCTGGATCTTCTGGAAATATGGATATTGAATCAAGCGAAGATATCTGGAGTTTTTTTAGTCAATATGCTTTCGATATGGGTGATATAAACAGCGATGGAGAGGTTAATGTTCTCGATGTAATAATGGTTGTAAATATGATTCTAGAGCAGCTACCAACTCAGGAATCTGCAGATTTAAACAATGATTCAGATATTAATATTCTAGATGTATTACTACTTGTAAATATAATTTTAAACTAACCCATCCTGCTTTGGGAGCAGGGGGTAGCAGGTTCGAATCCTGTCACCTAGACACAAGATTAGATAGCCTCTTTTATATAGGCGTTTTTATTTTGTAGATTAAGAATATGAAAAATAAAAAAATAATCATTTTATTAATGTTTACTTCTTTCCTTTGGTCAGAATATAATATGGAAAATGCATTTCCTAATTTAACTTTTGATAACCCTGTCGGAATTTATCACTCTGGTGACAATACTAATCGTATTTTTATATTAGAGCAAGAGGGACGCATTAAAGTTTTTAATAATGATGCATCAGTAACAAATACAGAGATGTTTTTAGATATTACATCAATAGTAGATCAAGATGGAGGATATACTGAGGAAGGGTTACTGGGAATTGCTTTCCATCCCAATTACAGTGAAAATGGATATTTTTTTGTTAATTATACATCTCATAATCCAAGAAGGAATGTAATTGCTAGATATAATGTGAGTGCTAATAACCCTAACCAGGCAGATGGAGAATCCTCATATATTATTTTAGAGGTAAATCAACCATATACAAATCATAATGGAGGTCAATTGAGCTTTGGTCCAGATGGTTATCTATATATAATTTTTGGTGATGGAGGTTCTGCTGGAGATCCTCAAGGAAATGGTCAAAATCTCTCTACTTTATTAGGCTCACTAATTCGTATTGATATTGATAATCCATCAAATAATTTGAATTATGGAATACCATCTGATAATCCTTTTATAGCGCCACTAACCACAAGAGATGAAATTTATGCATATGGTTTGCGTAATATGTGGAGGTTTAGTTGGGATTTTGAAACTGGATTATTATGGGGAGCAGATGTTGGTCAGAATGCTTATGAAGAAATAGATATTATTTATAGTGGTTTAAATTATGGTTGGAATACTATGGAGGGAAATCACTGCTATCCTATAGGCTCTAATTGTAATACAGAAGGATTAGAGCTTCCCATATGGGAATATGAACTATATGTGGATGGAGTCTGCTCTATAACAGGGGGATATGTTTATAGGGGAAGTGAATTATATAGCCTTGTTGGGAAATATATTTATGGTGACTGGTGTACAGGTGATATATGGGCATTAACATATGAAAGTGATAATAATGTAATTAATCAGCATCTTTTAACAACAGGAATTAATATTACAACTTTTGGTTTAGATCAGTTTAATGAGTTGTTATTTTGTGGAAATAATCAAATATTTAAAATTACATCTAATCTAGGAGATATAAATGATGATAGCAATATAGATGTACTTGACATTGTTGTATTAATTAATTTTATCTTAAATAATGATTACCAATCTAATGCTGATATTAATGGTGATGGAAATATTAATGTTTTAGATGTTGTACAGCTAGTAAATATAATATTAAACTAATAATTCTTGCTTTAGGGGGTAGCGGGTTCGAATCCTACCTCCTCGACTTCAACTTAGAAAGCCTTTTTTTAAAGGGGCTTTTTTATTTGTAATTTAACAGCATGAAAATGTTAATGATTATATGTACATTCTTTGTAACAACCTTTGCACAGTTTGCAAATGTTCCAGAAGATGAAAATATTATTATCCTTGTTGGTCCTGATAATTACTATGCAAATAGTCTAAATGAATTTGTTGATTTTCATGTAGATTTTGCAAATTCAGCGGGGCCTAGGGACCATTTTTTTGTAGTAATTAATAACTATAATGATGACCTATATGAAGCACAATTACCTGATGAGATTTTGATTTCAGCCACAGTCAATGATATATGGGTTCGAGATTTTGGTATACAAAATCTGCAGGATTCAAATCATAAATTTAATTATTCTCCAGATTATCTGAATAATTGGACATCAAATTGGATTAATAATTCATTCATTAATTTTATTAATAATACTGAATTAGAATATTCAATCCACAATATTATACTAGATGGTGGGAATTTTCAGACAAATGGTTATGATAAAGCAGTGATTACTACGAGAATATTTGAAGATAATCCAAATCTGAGTGAGATACAATTAAGAGAGTATTTTAATGTTCATTTAGGAATAAATGAAATCGCGTTTATTCCAGAAGATATAGGTGATCCTGTTGGCCATTCTGATGGTTATGTTGTTTGGTTAACTCCATCTAAATTGGCAGTTAATGATTCCGAAGAACCTTATCATACTCAAATCTATGATATCTTAGAGTCCTCATTAACTGGGGTTGAGTATATAGAAATGCCTTTTGTTCCAGAAAGTGGTTCTGGTGCTGATGGATTTGGTAGTGCAAGAGGAATTTATGTAAATTCTCTTCAAACAACAGATAATTTTTATGTTCCCATTTTTGGAATACCAGAAGATGATTTTGCAATAGCAATTTATACAGAACATACAAATAAAAATATAATTCCAATAGATGCAGCTGAAGTATCAAATTGGGGAGGTAGCGTACATTGCTTATCCATAGAAATACTCCGTGCTATTGAGAATCAATTAGGTGATGTTAATGGAGATGAAACAATAAATATTATAGATGTACTACTTAGTATAGATTTGATTTTAAATAATGAATACAATCAACTTTCTGATTTGAATTATGATGGGTCGCTTGATGTTATCGATATAGTTCTATTAGTAAATATAATTTTAAACTAATCAATCCTGCTTTGGGAGCAGGGGGGCACACGTTCGACTCCTACCACCTCGATAATAAATTTTGAAAGCCCCTTTTATAGAGGCTTTTTTATTTTGTAAATTAAAGCACTGAAAAGATTTATATTATATTAAAACCCTATGGTTAAAAGCTGAAGTTAATTATCATAGATAGAGTTCTTCTTGATAATGAATAAGGACAAACTGACCAATAAAAATACATATTCGAATATACCTTTAATTCATGAATATAAAAATTATCATTTCACATCCCAATCCCGATAGTTTTTGCCACGCTCTATTAAACAGTTTTGTTGATGGTGCTAAGGTAGCTAAACATGATGTTCAAATTATTGATCTTTATAAAGATCAATTTAATCCTGTAATGTCAATAGATGAAATGAGAGGGGACATAACTGACCCAATTGTAAAGAATTACCAGAAACAAATCAAGAATTCTGACTGTCTTGTTTTTATATATCCCATATGGTGGTTCAGAGCACCTGCTATTTTTGAAGGCTGGATAGATCGGGTGTTTTCCGTTAATTTTGCTTTTAAATTTAAGACTGTATTTGGCAACTGGGGTAAACCAGTTGGTTTACTTCCCTGTAAAAAGGCAATTATTATTAATACGTATGGATCTCCAGCTATTGCTACTAAATATTTTTATATGAATATTCCCTTCAGAAGGCTTAAAAGGGGGGTACTGAAAATGTGTGGAGTAAAGTATATCAGTCGAGTTAACTGTTGGTCAGTACCTTTTGTTTCTGATGAAAAAAGGAGAAGATATTTAAAAAATGTATTTAACATAGCTAAAGGACTTTAATTTATTTCTCAGATTATATATCACATTGGAGATTATTTTGGGAAAAGAAATAAAAATAATATAAATTAATTAACAGCATCCTGCTTTAGGAGTAGGGATATTTTAATGGAGAAATATGTTAAAATATATATATAATTATAATGCAGACCTTAAAGAAATTTCATTAATTAAAATTTGTGCATTTGCTTTTGCATTATTCTTTGCTAAACTATTTCCAGATCTATTGGTTTTAGATTGGTATTGGTAAATTATTATTGGAATATTAGCTGCTTATATTCCAGTAAAAAATTTATTATCTAACTAGCACACCTGCTTTGCGAGGAGGGGGGGCAGTTGACTATGTCTAAATCCAGAAGTTGATGCTGGTTAACTTACCCACCTCTCCAGTTCTTCCTTACAAACCCAATTTGCATATATCTCAGTAATAAATAATTCAATGCCCATTCTGATGGATGTTTGTAAATTTCTATATGAGTAGATATAGATTAGTATTTGTTATCCTCACAGCTTTAGTCTTTATCCATTTAATCGGGAACCTATGGCATGGAGATGCTCACAAAACTCTTGATATATATCTGTCCGGAGTTAAAACTGCTTTCGTTATTATTGTAATTATCATTAGCCCCATAGTTGGGGTCGTTCTTATTTGGACTAGGCATTCCTTGTTGGGGAGTTGGACAGTTGGTCTATCTATGGTTGGATCAGTTATCTTTAGTGTATACCACCATTTCATACTCATCTCGCCTGACAACATCGAACACCTTCCTCTTGGTAGCGCAGATGCCCATGCTCAATTTGAAAACAGCGCTGAATTTATTGCTTTAGTTGCTCTATCCACATCACTATTGGCTTTCTATTTAGTAGGCAAACTCCAATCCAAAAACTCAGGTGTCGCGTAGAAGCGTGGGAGAAAGTTAAGTAGCACTCAGCGAACTTTTTTATTATCCTGATTGAATTATAGCCGCAGGTTCGAATCCTGCCACCTCGACATAATTAGAAAGCCTCTTTTATAGAGGCTTTTTTTGTTTGTATATTTAATAAAATCTAGGAGCAAAAATGAAACACTTAATTATAGTTATAGGATTAGTAAATTTTTTAATTGCTGAACATCCAACGGAGCACCCCTCAGAGCATCCCACTGTAGCTAAATCGCCAAAATTAACAATATCACAATTAGCTGAATCAATTGAAAAATATATACAACAAGATGTAGAGCTTAAAGGTGGTTTTTTTGTTTTTGATGTTAAAAAGGATGAGGTACTAAATCTAACATTAAGCAAAATACATAAAGAAAGACTCAGTAATATTGGGAACAACACATATTTTGCTTGTGCTGATTTTCAAGCTAGTAATGGAAAAGTTTATGATCTAGATATTTTTATGATTGGGAAATCACAAAATGATTTAGTGGTAACGGAAATTAATGTTCATAAAGAAAATGGTATAGCAAGATATGGTTGGCAAGATCATCGTGGAATTTGGGAAAAAATTTATTTTCGAGGGGAGTAAGAGTCGAATCCTGCCACACGGTATAAAATTAAAAAGCCTCTTTTATAGAGGCTTTTTAATTTTGTAATTTTGGATATGAATAAAAATATATTAATAGTTTTTTCTATATCAATAATATTTGCAGAGATTGGCGAGGTTGTACATTCTATTCCAGCTCCAGGGCATTATTCAAATGGTCTTGCATGGGATGGAAGTAGCCTTTGGGTAGCAAATATTGCAGATGCTAGTCATTCAGACAATTACTGGTATAGAATTTTTCAAATTTCACCTGAAGACGGCGAGATATTAACATCATTTTCAACAAATCCTTATTTCTATCATGGTCTTACATTTGATGGAAATTATCTTTGGGGAGAACATAATTATACATCAATAGAAAAACTTGATAATTTAGGGGAATCTATACAAGAAATTTCTGCAGTTCCTCTTGCAGTTGGTTTAGCATTTGATCAACATAATAATATTTTATTTCAATCAACAACTCAGCCAGGCGCTATATATAAATTTGATGCAGATACAGGAGAAATTATTGGTGAATTATATCCTAATGAACCATATGAACATGGTTGGGGTGATTTAGCTTTTGATGGAACCTATCTTTGGCATATTAATGTTGCATCCGATATGATTTACAAAATTGATCAATATACAGGTGCAATCCTTGATCAGTTTCCTGCACCAAGTAATCAATGTGAAGGCTTAACATTTGATGGATGGTATTTATGGGTATCAGATACAAACCTTGATATTTTATATCAAATAGAGATTGAATTTAATTTTATAATAGGAGACATTAACGAAGATGAGATTTTAAACATTCTAGATATTGTATTAATGGTTAATATGATACTTAGTAATGAATATAGTGTAGTTGCAGATGTAAATGAGGATGGATTTATTAATATCTTGGATGTTGTATTAATGGTTAATATTCTTGTAGGAGGGCTACCCCAATCTAACTAAACTATCCAGTTCAAAATTTAGCCGCCTGCAGGTTTGAATCTTGCCACCTCGATATAAAAATTAGAAAGCCTCTTTCATAAAAGCTTTTTTTGTTTTTAAATTAAAGGAATGAAGGATAACATAAAAACTAGATGTGATAAAAAATTTACCAAGTGGAGAGGGGGTGATATATCAAGACTTGAGTCATTTACTGATGCAGTTTTTGCCATAGCCATTACTTTACTTGTTGTATCTCATGATGTGCCTAAAAATTTCTATGAATTTAAGAGTGTTATGTGGGGGTTTGTTGGATTTGGTGTCACATTTACAATGTTAGTATTTATATGGCTAACTAATTTTTTGTTTCATCGTCGATATGGACTTGAAGATGGGGTTACAATATTTTTGAATTCTCTTTTTATTTTTTTAGTGTTATTTTTTATTTATCCACTAAAGTTTCTTGCTCAAGTTTTAATTAATTGGGGGATTCTAAATCGTGGTTTTGGAATAGATTTTAATATTGGATTTTCTGGAGGATTTGAGTACTATGATATTTTTATTATTTATGGGTTAGGGGGATTTGCAATTTGGTTTGTAATAATTCTAATGTATTTACATGCATATAATATGCGAGAAATATTAGATTTAGATAATAATGAGTTAGAGATCACAAGGGGTACAATTTTAGCAAATTCCATTGTTTGTCTAGTGATAATAATTTCTATTATACTTGCTGTTTATGAAGTGGGCCCTTGGCCTGGATTAATTTATCTATTTATTACTCCGTTGATTTTTTTAGCATCCTATATACAAGACAAAATCATGATTAAAAAAAATAACTAATCCATCCTGCTTTGGTTGAAGGGAATCGCAGCTTTAGATTCTGCCACCTCAATAGAAAATTAAAAAGTCCCTTTTATAGAGGCTTTTTGCATTTTGTAGATTTATAATTATAGAAAGGGAGAATATTAGTTGAAGATTGACATTGGGAAATGTATGAGTATTTATTTTTATATTATTGGATTAATGCAGATTATTTCAAAATTTGTTATTCAACAGACTACATGTAATATTATTTAGAATTACAGTTTATAGGTTGTTTAGCAGCTGGATATTACTTAATGAAACATCATGATAAATCTAGAAAAATAATTATAATTATTTGTGGGATTATTGTGTTAATTCAAGCTACAATATTGTTGTATGCTTCTTTCATAGGATTTCCTGACGCTGGTTCATGGAAAATAATGGGTTTTCCCATAGAAGGTGATAATACTCAAAAATATTTACGTTTAGGTGCATTGATAGCAGGAATTGTGTATGCAATACCATTTTTCGTATTAAGATCAAAAAAAGCTAAAAAAGAATTTAATAATTATTAATCATAATATATTTACTGTATATGCATTAAATCGAATGCCTTTTTCATAAACAAAATTGAGGGAATATTTATGGATAGTAAAGAATTTGGTTTAGTCGCAGCACAACAATTATTTCAGATTGAAGATTTGCATTATGGTTTTTGGGATTTAGATGATGTAATAAATTTAAGTAATTGGAAAATTGCACAAGAGAAACATACTAATTTTTTATTTAAATATATTAATAATAACATTCAAAATAAAAATAAATCTAAACTTTTAGATATAGGATGTGGAGTTGGGATGACCACTAACAAATTATTAAAAATGGGTTTTCAAGTTGATGGATTGGTTCCCTATTCCTGGATGGCAAATTATTCTCGAAATATTACACAAAAATATAAATCAAATAATTGTGGTGAAATTTATGAATGTATGTTTGAAGATTTTCCAATATCAAATTTGAAACAAAAGTATCATTTACTTTTTTTTAGTGAGAGTTTCCAATATGTAAATATGAGATTATCATTTAATGTTATTAATAAAATTATTAAAGACAATGGATGTGTAATAATCTTTGATTTTTTTAAAAAAGATAATATTGATGGCAAATCTCCATTAGGGGGAGGTCATTCAATAGGTAATTTTTATAATATTATTAAAGAATATGATTATAAAATATTAGATGATGTTGATGTTACAAAAAATATGAGTCCTAATATAAAAATTGTTAATGATGTTATAGTGGATAGATTAATTCCATTCTCAAATACACTTGATAAATTTCTATCTACAAGACATTCAAAAACTTATAAAATGATTAAATGGCTATTCAGGAAGAGAATAAGTAAAATGAGATTTAAGTATTCAGAACATAGAAATGTGGAAAATTTTGAAAAATATAAAACTTATAGATTAATAGTATTAAATAAATAAGTATTAACTAACCCCTCTTGTTTTGGGATTAGGCGACAAATATGTTTTGCAACTTCTTCCATTTATTAGTTTTGAAATGAGATTTTAATTTTACAATTTTTAATTAGAATGCCTCTTTTATTAAGGGAAAAAATCTTAGTAAATTACACTCTCTGGTTCATTAAAACTTTCGATGGTGGCTGTAGTTCAGTTGGTTAGAGCACCTGATTGTGGTTCAGGATGTCGTGGGTTCAAATCCCATCAGTCACCCAAATATTAAGTCCGGCTTTTGCCGGACTTTTTTATATCCTCCAATATATATTCTATAATAAATTTCATCTCAACTTTTAGAAAAGAACTTCATGACAACCACTCAATATGTTAAACCATTTTATAAAGATAACCATCGTGCCCATATTTCAACTATTGAAAAATATGAGGAGATGTACCAAGATTCAGTTGAAAATACAGATGAATTCTGGGCAAAACAAGCTGAGCGTTTAGACTGGTTCAGAAAATGGGATAGCGTTTCAAACAACGATTTTACGAAAGCTAAAATTAAATGGTTTGAAGGGGGAAAATTAAACGTTTCATACAACTGTTTAGACCGTCATGTAAATGCTGGATTTGGCAATCAAGCGGCCCTCATCTGGGAAGGGAATGATCCCACTGAAGATAAGTCATATACCTATTCTGAATTATTAAATGAAGTATCAAAATTTGCTAATGTACTAAGGTCAAATGCTATCCAAAAAGGCGACCGAGTCTGTATCTATATGCAGATGATTCCAGAACTCTCCATTGCCATGTTAGCATGTAGCCGAATTGGGGCGGTACATTCCATTGTATTTGGCGCATTTTCTCCCGATTCATTGCGAGATCGAATTAATGATTCCACCTGCAAAATGTTAATTACGCAAGACACGGGAGTACGGGGAATAAAATCTGATATCCCCATGAAGGCAAATGCAGATAAAGCATTACATAACACCCCTTCAATTGAAAAAGTGATTGTGGTAAAACGCACGGGACAAGATGTTGCCATGGATGCCTCTAGAGATTTGTGGTGGCATGATCAAATGTCTACAGCAGATAATATTTGTGTACCTGAAGCGATGGATGCGGAGGACCCATTATTTATATTATATACTTCGGGTTCAACAGGCAAACCTAAAGGCGTTCAGCACACAACTGGCGGATATCTTGTTTATGCATCTTTTACCCATGAAATGGTGTTTGATTATCAACCCGGAGACATCTATTGGTGCACTGCAGACATCGGTTGGATTACGGGCCACTCCTATATTATTTATGGACCATTGGCGAATCGTGCCACCACGTTAATGTTTGAGGGTGTGCCTAATCATCCTGATTTTGGTCGGTTTTGGCAAGTGGTTGAAAAACATCAAGTGAATATTTTTTATACCGCCCCTACTGCATTACGCGCCCTCATGCGAGAAGGCAATGAATTTGTACATAATCATGATAGAACTTCTTTAAAATTATTGGGTACGGTGGGTGAACCCATCAAAGAGCCGGAGTGGATGTGGTATTATGAAACGGTGGGTGAGAAAAATTGCCCCATTGTGGATACATGGTGGCAGACCGAAACGGGGGGGATTCTGATTTCCCCATTACCAGCAGTTACCTCACTAAAACCGGGGTCTGCAACCCGGCCATTTTTTGGAATTACCCCTGTCATTTTAGATGAATCTGGCAATGAGATTATTGGGAATCCTGCCGAAGGTTTATTGGCCATCAAAAATTCATGGCCCGGGCAAATGCGAACCATTTATGGAGATCATCAACGATTTATACAGACTTACTTTTCTATGTTTAAGGGATATTATTTTACGGGTGATGGTGCCAAACGAGATGAAGATGGCTACTACTGGATTACGGGCCGTGTAGATGATGTACTCAATGTGTCTGGCCATCGATTGGGTACGGCTGAAATAGAAGGTGCCATAGGTCAACATGATGATGTAGCCGAGGCTGCAGTGGTAGGTTACCCTCATGAAATTAAGGGACAAGGCATCTATGCCTATGTTACCCTCATGGCAGGGAAAACTGAAACCGATGTAATGATAACAGAAATTAAACTCAAAGTGAGAGAATTAATAGGTCCACATGCCTGCCCAGATAAAATCCAGTTTACTCCGGCTTTACCAAAAACACGATCCGGAAAAATTATGCGTCGTATCTTACGCAAAATCGCAGAGGGAGATACAGAAAATATGGGCGATATCTCAACCCTTGCAGATCCCAGTGTGGTGGAAAAACTAATTTTAAAATAAAATTAGTTTTAATCATGAACTATACCATTTTCGGAGCTGAACATATTGCATCCATGCTTATCATATTAGTGGTTTGGGTGGTCATTCTATATTGGGGATCAAAGCTGAACGCATGGCAAATTCAATTTGTGGCCACCATGCTTGCATTGCTCACCATATTCAAAATGATAATTGGCAAGTTTGCAATCCATCGAACTGTATTACTCACGTTAGTACTCATGGTATTTGTGGGCATCTTCAATTTTTTTTACATCCTCTAATTACTTTTTCCTTTGTGAAAAACCAGGTGGACCCAGTCCATTTTTAATGGGTGAGTGGCCCATTTATGTTATTTTTCTCATCTTCTTTGGTATTGCCATTATGTGGATTTTAGATGTTTTAGTGAAACAGATTCAGTGATTCATTTAACTGTAATAATTGTACATGTGAAGTCATTAATTTCAGTATCTAAAATAATGGAGATTTAGTAGTGCGTCGAATTTTTCTGATTACATCATTCCTCTCAATTGTTGGAATTTATTTTCTCACTACGGTGTGGTCAAGTGCCACCGTCTTATATTTTATTATTCTGCCACTTATTACCATTGGAGTTTATGATATGGTGCAGACTAAGCATACACTCTTACGAAATTTTCCGGTGGTGGGATGGGGAAGATATTTCATGGAGATTTTACGTCCTAAAATTTATCAATATTTTATTGAGTCCGATTTAGATGGTCGCCCCATCAGTCGTATTTTCAGATCCGTAGTATATCAGCGGGCGAAGGGGGCAGTGGATACTACTCCATTTGGTACTCAGTTGGATGTGTATCGCGTGGGCTACGAGTGGATGAGTCATTCTCTCAATGCTATCAATGGGGTGGACTGTGAAATGGATCTTCGAATCAATGTGGGAAGTTCCCAGTGTACTCAGCCTTATTCATCCTCCATTTTTAATATTTCGGCTATGAGTTATGGCTCACTCAGCAAGAATGCTATTTTGGCATTGAATGGTGGTGCCCGAATTGGGAAGTTCTCTCATAATACGGGTGAGGGGGGATTGAGTCCATACCATGCAGATCCAGGCGGTGATTTAGTGTGGCAAATAGGCACTGGTTATTTTGGATGTCGAGATGATGAGGGTGAATTTAGTCCCACATTGTTTGCTGAAACGGCCAACAGTGATAATGTAAAAATGATTGAAATCAAACTATCACAAGGAGCAAAACCCGGGCATGGGGGGATCCTTCCTGCTAAAAAAAATACCCCTGAGATTGCGGCCATCCGGAATGTAAAACCATATACAGCAGTCATATCTCCACCGGCCCATTCCACATTTTCAAATCCTATTGAACTATTAAATTTTGTAAAACAACTGCGTGAATTATCGGGTGGTAAGCCTATTGGCATCAAACTTTGTGTGGGGAATCCCCGAGAATTTTTTAGCATCTGTAAAGGCATGCGAGAAACAGGCATCTATATAGATTTCATCAGCGTAGATGGGGGTGAAGGGGGGACTGGTGCTGCACCACTAGAATATTCTAATTCAGTGGGGATGCCTCTACGAGATGGTTTGGCGTTGGTGGTAGATTGTTTGAACGGATTCGATTTGAAAAAAGAGGTAACCGTAATTGCCAGTGGTAAAATCATTTCTGGATTTCAACTCATTCAAAATTTAGCATTGGGTGCAGATATTACCAATAGTGCACGCGCAATGATGTTGGCATTAGGCTGCATTCAAGCCCTGGATTGCAACAAAAATACCTGTCCCACCGGAATTACCACTCAAGACCCTCAACTCATGGTGGGATTAGTGGTGAAAGACAAAGAACAACGCGTGGCAAATTATCAGAAAGAAACCATCCGTAATGTGGTGGAGCTTTTATCCGCAGCAGGATTACATGGAAATGATGGCTTGGTACAGCTCAATCGATCAATGATTAATCGCAGGGCAAGTCAGTCTGAAGTGATGCGTTATGTTGATATTTTCCCCGATGTGTCTGTGGGTAGTTTTTTGAATAATGACATCCCTAAAAAGTATATTGAGTTTTATAATTCTGCTGAGGCTTCAGCTTTTTAATGTCAGAAACTCAATACGATTATATCATCATTGGCTCCGGATTTGGGGGTTCTGTATCCGCACTTCGTTTGGCTGAAAAAGGTTACAAAGTCGTGGTATTAGAGCAGGGGAAACGGTTTGAAAATAAAGACTTTCCCAAAACAAACTGGAATTTTAGAAAATACTTTTGGTTTCCTAAATTACGCATGTTTGGCATCCAAGCCATGACTATGTTTAGGGATGTATTTATTCTTCATGGAACTGGAGTAGGTGGTGGTAGTTTAGTATATGCTAATAATCTAATTACACCCAGTGATGAAGTATTAGATAATCCCAATTGGGGTACTGGAAATTGGAAAGATGTTGTCATGCCATTCTACCAAAAAGCAAAATTCATGTTGGGTGCAACTACCCATACTGTAACAACACCAGCCGATGACCTCCTACGAGAATGTTCTCAAAAAATCACCGGTGAGGATACGTTTCATTATAATGATGTGGGCATCTATTTTGGTAAAAATGGTGAAACAGTTTCTGACCCCTATTTTAATGGCAAAGGTCCAGATCGTACTGGTTGTGTGCTGTGTGGTGGCTGTATGGTGGGGTGTCAGTATAACGCCAAAAATACATTAGATAAAAATTACCTCTATCTTGCGGAAAAATTAGGGGTTGAAATTATTCCAGAGACACAGGTAAAAAAGATTATCCCCACTGTAAATGGATATGAAATCATTACTAAAAAATCCACTGCATTTTTTGGCTCCACAAAAAAGTATAAGACCATGGGCGTAGTTCTTTCGGGTGGAGTTATGGGGTCGGTGAAATTATTGTTTCAGTGTAAGCAATCCGCCATGCCAAAAATTTCTGATCAATTGGGCCAGTTTATATCCACTAATAATGAGGCGCTTACGGGCGTATTGGCACCAGATGATTCTATTGATTATTCTAAGGGTATATCTATTACTTCTGGGGTTTACCCTGATGCCAATACCCATATTGAAACTGTCCGATATGGCGCAGGGCAAGATGCACTTGCACCTCTAACATCACCACTGGTAGGGGGTGGGAATTATCCAAGGCAACTTTATTTTATGGCAACATTGATTCGACATCCTCTAAAATTTATGACGACTAAATTTCCCAAGAATTGGGCCAAACGTACCACCATATTATTGGTGATGCAGAAAATTGATTCATACATGGCATTCAGCTATAAACCGCGATGGTGGCGACTAGGCGGAAAATCAATGAACTCTGTGGTTCAAAAAAAAGATAAGGTACCGGCCTATATCCCCATTGCCAATAAAATGGCAGTTTCTATGGCGAAAAAGATAGGGGGAACCCCCCTCAGCGTATTGCCAGAGGTGGTGTTTGATACAGCCACCACCGCCCATATATTAGGGGGATGCCGAATGTCAGATTCACCAGATTCAGGGGTGATTGACCGAAATGGACAACTTCATGGCTATGATAATTTCTATGTGGTGGATGGATCCATTGTGCCTGTGAATTTAGGGGTGAATCCCAGTTTAACCATTACGGCATTGGCCGAATATGTGATGGATAAATTCCCCGCTAAATTTGAATAAAAATTGAGAAATAATCTTTCCCCCTAGTTTCAAATTCCTGTAATTTTACCCCGTCGAATTTGATATATTCTAAAAGTTAAAGGCTAATTGCCTATAGCTGTTCTACGCACCCGTGGCTCAACTGGATAGAGCTCTGGATTTCGGCTCCAGTGGTTACAGGTTCGAACCCTGTCGGGTGTACAACTAAATTCCCCTCTATAAACGAGGGGTTTTTTTGTGGGATATGAGTGCCTGATTATTGTTTAAAAAAAGCTATTTACGCCATATTTGGACATAAATACGACTGAAATAAATTATGTCTTCCTCACAAACCACTTATACAATGCAGGGATGACCAACAATGTTAATATTGTGGATGTTATTAATCCGCCAACCACCACCGTTGCCAGTGGACGTTGTACTTCACTTCCCGTACCTGTTGCAAAAAGTAATGGCAGTAAACCTAATGATGTAGTGAGTGCGGTCATGAGTACGGGACGGAGACGCAATTGTGCCCCCGTAATTGACGCCTTTTTTACCGAAACACCATCTCGAACCAATTGATTCATATACGAAAGTAATACCATCCCATTTTCCAATGCAATACCAAACAATGCAATAAATCCAACGGATGCTGGTACCGATAAATTCTGCCCGGTAACCCATAATCCTACAATACCTCCCACCAATGCCAAGGGTATATTCAGTAAAATGAGTAATGAGTTTTTGAGGGAATTGAAACTACTGAATAACAGTAAAAAAATCACTATAAGTGTAATTGGAATCACAACTGCTAGGCGGTTATTGGCTTCTTGTTGTAATCGAAACTGTCCACCCCAGGTGAGTAGATATCCTGGTGGAAGTGAAATTTCTTTGGCAATTTTCTGTTTTCCTTCTTCCACGAAAGACACAATATCTCTTCCTGAAACATTGCATTGAACTGTAATAAATCTTTGATTATTTTCCCGCGTGATTTGTCGAGGACCAACAATCTCTTTTAATTCGACTAATTCCGACAATGGGATATTGACTCCATTTGGCGATTGAATAATAATATCGGATATAACGTGAAGCGAATTTCTGAAATCTTCTGCAAATCGTACGGAAATGTCAAACCTTCTGTTCCCTTCAAAAATTTCACCTACAATTTCACCGCCTATGGAAGCATGTATTACTTCTTGTACTTCCGAAATATTAATGCCGTAGCGAGCAATTGCCTGTCTATCAATTGTAATGAGTAATTGGGGTGTACCGGAAATTTGGTCAACCTGTACATCTTCTGCACCGGGGATAATACGGACCACTTCTGCAATGTCATCCGCCTTTGCTTTTAAAATTTCTAAGTCATCACCAAAAAGTTTAATGGCCAGTTCGGCTTTTATGCCTTCCAACAGTTCATCCACATTCATGGCGATGGGTTGGGTAATATTGATTAAAACTCCAGGCACATCTTCAAGTGTTTCACGAATGATATTCTCTATATCTTCTTGATTGGTATTGGGGGTCCAATTATCTTTATCCACTAATAAAACATACATTTCAGCACTATTGACAGGGTCCGCATGTGCACCAACTTCACCTCGACCAATCCGAGATACCACCGAAGTAATTTCGGGAATTTTCATTAGTCGTTTTTCAATGGCAAGGGTGGTCTTTTTACTTTCATTTAAAGATATAGACGGCGCCATAGATACTCTCACCACAATGGAGCCCTCATTTAATTTAGGTGTAAATTCTGACCCTAATTGTGGAAAAATAGCGATTCCAATCAACATTAATACACTCAACAATCCAATAGCCATAAAACGATGATTTACAAAATAAGTTATAATTGGTTTGTACAATTTGTTAAGGAATTGTACCAATTTTATTTCTTTTACGTCTTCATTTTCTTGTGGGATTTTTAATAAAAATGTGGATAACACGGGTGATATGAACATGGCATAAATTAGTGATCCAAACATTGCAATTGATATGGTGTATGCCAATGGACGAAAGGTTTTTCCTTCTACACCTTGTAATGTAAACAAAGGAAAAAATACAATAATGATGATGATAATCGCAAAACTCACAGGCTGAATAACCTCTAAATATGCCTTTGTAATGAGTTTAATTTTAGATTTAGTTTGGGATGAATCTCTCAGCACACGTTCAATATTTTCAGTAATGACAATGGAACCATCCACCATCATTCCAATGGCGATTGCCAATCCCCCAAATGACATTAAATTTGCAGAAATGTTGAAATAATTCATTCCAATCATGGCAAATAAAACGGAAAATGGAATGGATGCTGCCACCACAATGCTGGGGCGAATTGAACCCATAAAAATAAATAGGATAAGCACAACCAGGATAATTCCCTGCAACAGAGCATTACTAACCGTTTTAACACAGGCTTCGACCAATGTTTTTTGCTCATAGTAAGGCACAATTTTTATTCCTTCTGGAAGAATATTATTAATGTCCTCCATTTTGGATTCCACCTGCCCAATAACTGTGGATGAATTGGTGCCATACAATTTAACCACCATCCCGGCAATCACTTCACCTATACCATCTTTGGTTTGAATCCCTCGTCGAATGGCACCCCCAATTTCAATATCCGCAACTTGTTTGAGTAATACAGGTGTTCCCGATTCGGATTTAAGAATAATATTTTCAATATCTTCAATACCAGAAGCTAAACCCACCGATCTTACAATAAATTCTTCTGAATTCTTCTCAATAAACTGGGCACCTACATTCAGATTATTGGTTTTAATTTTTTCAATTACATTTTGAATGGTAATATTGTATTGTAGCAGTGAAAATGGATTTATAACTACTTGATATTGTTTTTCATAGCCACCAATGCCCAACACTTCGGTAACTCCGGGAACCGTTTGAAGATGGAATTTAACAATCCAATCCTGAATTGAACGTAATTCTTCTAGTGAATAATTTCCACTTTCGTCATCTAAATAGTAAAAGAGAATTAATCCCATTCCCGTGGAAATCGGACCCATTTCTGGTTCACCAAATCCTTCAGGAATTTGCTCTCTTGCTTCTTGAATTCGTTCATTTACCAATTGTCGAGCAAAGTAAAGGTCTGTACCATCCTCAAAATAGATATTTACCACAGATAAGCCGAAATTAGAAACGGAACGGATTTTCTCCAGATTTGGGAGTCCATTCATGGCAACTTCAACGGGATAGGTTACATATTTTTCCACCTCTTCTGGGGCTAACCCCTCGGTGGTTGTAAATACCTGTACTAAATTTGGTGATACATCAGGGAATGCATCAATTGGGAGTTGCTTGTAACTGATGTATCCTGCACCTAAAATGAGTATTGACATTGCAATCACCAAAAGGCGATTACGAAGTATAAATTGAATTAGTTTTTCCACAATAAATTTACCTAATTAATATTTTATCATTGATATCGCCCATTAATTAATGGTTATGTCCATCACTAAATGAATTTTTTGCCAATTGGGCTTTGAGAATAAATCCACCTTTTTTTACATATTTCTGCCCCAGATTCAAACCAAATAAAATTTCGACACTCTGTTCATTTTCTTTTCCAATACGAATATTTACAGGTTCAAATCCATGTTCATCTTGAGCAAACACAATGGGGAGCCCACCGATATTCTCAATTGCAGTTTTCGGGAGAATCATTTTAATATGGGTTTTTGCCACCGTTACCACACCCGTTACAAATTGTCCCGGCCGAAAGTGACCCCTGGGATTTTGTAAAATTACCCGTGCAGTTGCGGTTCGGGTATGTTCATCAATCGTTGGTGAAATAAAAGAAATTTTACCCAAAACCATGGGTGACTGTGGATTAATTAGCAATGCCACAGATTGCCCAATTTCTAATTTTGACAGATATTTTTGATACACGCTCAAATTCACCCACACCTCTGAAAGGTTCGCCACTGCAAAATAATGTTCCGTGGTTTGTGCAGTTTCACCTTTGGTGAAATGTATATCGATGATCATTCCATCGATAGAAGAGCGAATTTCATAGGCAGTTAAGCTTTCATTACTCTCGATGATTGCCAACAACTCATCTTTTTTCACCGCTTCACCAATATGTTTGAATACTGCTTTTACCACCCCATCAAAGCGGGGAGTGATATGTGCCAAACGATCTGGATCAATTTGAATTTCACCGGGTAATTGGATAGTTTCTTCTAATATCCCACTGGAAACCGTACCCACTTCAGCACCAAATTCTTCTAATATGGCCAATGTAATTTCACCATGTTCATCATGCTCATCATGGTCACTGTGGTCTGCATGATTGTTGTGATGTTCAGTATGAGTCGGTTCAAATAGAATTTTTGTACCCCAAAATGTGATGAATGCAGTAATACAAATAATGCCCAATATTTTTTTATTCATTTCAATTTTCTCCAAAATTTATGTTTATTTAGTGACTATGTTTGTCATGTTCATGGTGGTTCTGATTGTGGTGATCTTGTTCATCATGACTATGGTGATGAATATCTTCAGCAGCTTTATTCTCTATATGCGATTCATGATGATATTCTTTATCTAATGTTTCGGTACTTATATCTGCTGTAAAATATCCATTTAATTGAAATATAAATAGAAAGGTACCCGCTACAATTAATATCCAATTTATAACATTAGATATATTCATAACCCATTTTCTTAGTAGTATTAATAGTGGGAAAGCTATACTTAGTGCAATAATTTGCCCAATCTCAACACCCCCATTAAATGATAAAATTTTAGATAATAAATGTTCATGTCCCAATTCAATTTGTTGCAGACGAGTTGAAAGACCAAATCCATGAATTAATCCAAAAATTAAGACCATTACCACTTTATTGGGGGCCTCAATAGAAAACCATTTTTTAAATCCGTCAAGATTTTCAAACCCCTTGTAAATAACACTGAATGCAATTACTGCATCAATTAAATAGTAATTTGCATTTATCCCATAGAATGTAGCAAAGATAAGGGTGATACTATGTCCAATTGTAAACGCAGTAATGAATTTTGTAATATCTATGAATCGTGTTAAAAAGAAAATTACACCAATTAAAAACAGAATATGATCATATCCAGTGACCATATGTTTTGCACCTAAATAGAAAAAGTCTGATAGACCCCCATGAACCATTTCAGTTTGATCCGATTCAGATACGCCATGGGCAAACATGAGACTCGGTATAAATATAAATGATAGTTTTAAAAATAGATTTTTCATTTTAATTTTCTTTCAAAAAATTGTGATTTGTATTTCCCAGAATATGATTTAATGTAATGAAGTGAATGTGATATTCCTTCAATGCATTTAAATATTGGCTTTTTGATGAAAACCACATTTCCTTTGCATCCATCACATCCAAGTAAGTGAAACGCCCATTGAGATAGCCGTCGTTAATAATGGTATGAGCTGAATTGGCTTCAGGAATAATTTCACGATTGAGAATATTGATTTCATAGGCTAATTCTTCCAGTTTAGTATTGTGATTAGAAACATCCGTTTCCAGTTTAAATTTCAATGCTGTGGAAGTGTGTTGTATTTGCTCAAATTCAGAAATGAGACTATTAATATTTCCCCGATTTCGGTTGAAAATTGGAATAGGAATTGACAACCCAACTTGAAATGTATTTCCTAACAGCTCACTGCGTTTAAGTCCGGCCCCCAATTGAATGTTTGGGAATGCATTTGATTTTTCAATTTTAATTTTTGCATTTTGAATCTCAATTGATAATTTTGAAATCAGTATCTCAGGTGAATTTTCTACACTCAATATGCTGGGGATTTTATTCATACTATAAAATGTACCAACGGCAATATCATAAGGTGAAGTATCATCTTCCCAGAATGCAGAAAGTGTTTTCCACGAAATTTGAAGTGAAATATCAATCTTCCGTAAAGTGGATTCCTCTTGAATTAAATTAATTTTAGCTCTGGATTTTTCAGCTGGAGATAATTTTCCAGCCAATACTTTCTTTTTCACCACTGCTAACAATTCTTCTGAACTGGTAATGCGATCATGTTGCAGTAATTTCTGTGCCTGCAAATGGAGAATTTCTACAAATACATGATTAGATTCATTCAGAATCTTGGTTTTTAGATTTTCATATTCTAAACGGGATAAGCCTAATTCAAGTTCATGGATTTGAATATTATGCTTCCGTTTTCCACCAAGCATGATATTTTGAGTTATCATTCCAGTAGATTCAGCATCTTCTCCAAGTTCGGATTCAATTTCTAACTCAGGATTAGAAAATGTACGACTTTGATGTAATTTTGCAGTTTGTACATCAATATTTTTCTGACTAGCACTAAGTGTTGAATTTCCCTGAATTATTAATGCTGAGAGCTTCTCAATATTTAGTACTTCACAGAATAAATGTGATATAAAGATGGTTCCAATAAGACAACCATAAAATAATTTCATTGCATTCCTTTCTATAATTTTAAATATAATCGGTTGAAGAACCGAATTTATTAGGTAAAAGAAAGGCTGTCTAAATTAGCAGTATAGTTGTTTTTTCAGGTGGGGGATTGGGATATAAAAAAGATCCCGTATGAAAATTATTAAAATGAGGAATTTGGAATGGTGCAATAGTTGAAATAGTATAATTGAATATGACATCATCCAATTCAAAATCGTCAGTGTGACTTAGAAAACTTAAATCGGGATTATAATTCCAGAAGTAAATATCAAAGCAGTCATCACAATCATCTTGATGTATATCTGTTTGTTGGACAGGTATACTGCAAATTGAATTACATCCCGCTTCGATATTGATATGACCATCCGATTCAAAACAAATAACGGGTGCTTCGATTCCATTTTGGATTAATATTCCAAAACAGAACACCCATACAAATATCTGATGAATAATATGAATTCGTTGTTTTCTCATCCTTGAAATTTACGATTAATTAAAAAACATTGTGATTAATTAATAATTTAATAGAAGATGTAAAATTTAAAATTATTATTTTTAATATCCTCAATAGGGGTAATTTTCTTTCTACCCTTTTTATTCCATTGACCGCCCATCCTTTTCCGTACTAAATTTCTCCTCACAATATTTGAAAGATTCACCGTGGATATTCTAAATACCGCCGCCATATTGGTCACACTCTCCGCCATTTTCATGTATATCAATGTGAAATATGTTAAACTACCCAATGCGATTGGACTCATGTTGATTGCACTTATAATGTCATTAGGGCTTCTCGTTTCAGGGCTACTTTTCCCCTCGCTAGTTCCCCATTACGAATTATTGATTCACAGTATCGATTTTAATAAAGCACTTATGAGTGGAATGCTCAGTTTCCTCCTTTTTGCAGGGGCGCTCCATGTGAATATTGATGACCTCTTAGAACAAAAATGGATTATCACCATCATGGCCACATTGGGGGTGGTGGGTTCAACCTTCCTTATTGGCGGGGTGGTCTATAATTTACTTCCCATGTTGGGGTTAGAAATTCCCTTTATTTTTGCTTTGGTTTTTGGCGCATTGATTTCACCGACAGATCCTATTGCCGTAATTGGGATTTTGAAGCAAGTGGGTGCACCCAAGTCATTAGAGACCAAAATGGCAGGAGAGTCTCTCTTTAATGATGGTGTTGGGGTAGTGGTATTCTCAGTGATTTTAGGGATTGCAATGGGTCATGGAGATGCATCATTCTCTCACATCTCACTATTATTTTTAGAAGAAGCAGTAGGCGGTGCTTTTTTTGGAGGTACCATCGGTTGGATTGTGTATCGATTATTAAAGAGTATTGACCATTATGAAGTAGAAATTCTCCTTACTTTAGCATTGGTATTGGGTGGTTATTCATTGGCATCATACTTCCATTTATCAGGACCTATTGCCATGGTGGTGGCAGGCTTACTCATCGGAAATCAAGGCAAAGCCTTTGCCATGTCAGAAAATACACATACTCAATTGTTTTCATTTTGGGATCTCATCGATGAATTTTTAAACTCGGTTCTATTTGTACTCATCGGTTTGGAGGTTCTCATTCTGACTCTCACATCCCAATATATATTTGCAGGATTATTGGCAATCCCCATTGTATTATTTTCGAGAGGGGTTTGTGTGGGGATTCCGGTTAATTTGATGAGAAGTGTACATACATTTACACCCCATGTGGTGAAAATTTTAACATGGGGAGGCTTGCGGGGCGGAATCTCTGTGGCATTGGCGTTATCTATACCTGAAACTGAAAGCCGAGATTTGATCATTGTGATGACCTATATTGTGGTGGTCTTTTCAATTGTAGTTCAAGGTCTCACCGTGAAACCACTCATTCAATATGCATTGAAAGAGAATGTATGAAATTTTTTGCACCTAAATTCCTTCGCGTAATTTTGGCCATATATCTTGGACTATTTTTCACATCCTGCGCGTCCAAACAGATGTCTATTGAGGAGGCCAGAAATATTCAAACCCATGTGTTGAGTGTAGGTATAAACTTTGCCATGGATGCAGTGGTTTCGGCCTTGCAAGATCGTTTGTATATGATTGATGATGTGGATTCGGAATTAAACATAATTATGGCCAGTCGCTCAACAGAAAAGAAATTGGCTGACACTGTTGTTGAGGCTAATGAAAGTGAGATACCTTTGTGGCTAAAAATTACAGGTATCACCATTATTATTGCCATTATTGGATTACTCATATTCTCTGGGGATGATGATTCTGATGAGGTTGAATGTGGTCTCAATTCTCATGAACATTGTAGCCATGGCCACTATAATACACATCATAATTATTATTCTTACGGCAATGGATATGGCGGGGATATGACCTACCATTATAAGTTAAATGTGACACTGGTTGAACGTGATGATGGGGGTACCCAAATTCGTATTATTGCTCAGGGTGAACGTTTAGAAAATGGGGATGTGGTAAAAGCGGGGACGATTCAAGACCCGGACTTTTATAATCGAATTTTTGACCAAATTGATGATGTGATTTACAATAACTAAGAGAGAGGATATGATGAAGAAATTTACATTAATTTTTGTACTGGGATGTGTGTTTGCCAATTCAGACACATTATGGGTAGATAAGGTCAGTAGTGAGGTCCAATGGATTGGACGTAAAGTAATAGGAGAACATAGTGGGCATATCCAAGTAGCGGGTGGTTTTATCGTTCGAAATGAAGGAAAACTACAAAGTGGTGAAATCCTCATGAATATGCAGTCCATCACGGTGGATGATATTGAAAATCCAAAATGGAATCAAAAGTTAACGAATCATTTGAAAAATGATGATTTCTTTAATAGTGAAAAATTCCCCACAGCAAAATTTGTGTTTACTGAATTTAAGGGGAAGGGAGCGGATACGCATGTGAAAGGCAATATGACCATCCGGGATAAAACGGTACCCATGAATTTTATTTTCAATACGGTTGTGGATGCAGACAGTAGTCATGCTACGGGTAGTATAAATATTGATCGTAGTCTATTTGGGGTGAAGTATGGATCTGGTACATTCTTTGAAGGATTGGGTGATAAGATGATTATGGATGATTTTAGTCTAATTTTTAAAATAATTGCAAGGTAGATAATGTTATCTAGAAAATTTAAAACCACATGGGTGATGCGTGCATTTGGATTCACAAAAGTTCCCCTTATTTGGTGGTGTCGCCCCAAAGTAGTTGATCATACGGATCAACGATTAGAAGTGAAAATCCCATTAAGACGTCGAACCAAGAATCATTTGGGAAGTATGTATATTGGTGTGTTGGTAGTAGGTGCTGATGTTACGGGCGGATTTCTTGCTATGGACCCCATTATGAAGAGTGGAAGAAATATTGCCCTCCTATTTAAAGATTTTAAGGCGGACTTTTTAAAGCGACCCGAAGGGGATGTGCATTTTTACTGTAATGATGGTCTTGCCATTAGAGAATTGGTAGAAAAGGCCATTGAAACAGGGGAGCGACATAATTTCACCATGTTGATTGAGGCCACGGTACCTTCAATTTCTATGGATGTGGTGGCCAGATTTGAACTGACATTAACATTAAAGGATAAAACAAAAAAATGAACCTAAAAGACATCCAGGGATTTTTGTTTGATCTGGATGGTGTTTTCTATGTGGGTGATGAATTAATCCCTGGTGGAAACGAAACCCTTAATTATTTAAAATCAAAAAACATCCCTATAGATTTGTAACCAATACCACTACAAATTCCCGATTTGAAATATGTAAAAAATTGGTGGATTGGGGATTTCCCATTGAAGAATCTCAAATATTCAGTGCCGCGTATGCAGGCGTATCACAATTGAGAGAATGGGGAAATCCCAGTTGTTTTATTTTCTCAAAGATGACGCCAAAATTGAATTTGATGAATTCACTGAAGATAGTATAAATCCAGATGTAATTATCATGGGTGATTTAGGGCATGAATGGACCTTTGATAATTTGAATAGAGCATTTAATTATGTGATGAATGGGTCTAGAATATTAGCATTGCATAAAGGGAAATATTTTCAAGTGGGAGACGGTTTACAGATTGATTCTGGTGCCTTTGTTCATGCTATAGAATTTGCCTCATCTAAAACTGCAGATGTGGTGGGAAAACCCAATGAGAACTTCTTTAAGTTGGCTATTCGAGATATGGAAATAAATAATATGTCCCAGATTGCAATGATTGGCGATGATTTAGTTAATGATATTGAGGGTGCTCAAAAAGTAGGTATAAAAAGTGGGTTAGTAAAAACGGGTAAGTATCGCCAAGAAATTCTGAATCAGTCCCAAGTAAAGCCTGATTTTATATTATCATCAATCTCAGAACTACCAAGTTTACTTGAGTAAAAGAAGTTTGTGGGTATGAATCCCTGAACTGTTATTTAATGTGAAAAAGTACATTCCACTGGGATAATTTTCTGCATTCCACATCATTTGATGGGCGCCTGCATTTTTATAACCACTAAATAAAGTTTCAACTATTTCACCATTCACATTGTGGATTGATAATTCAATATGTGAATCTTCACCCAACGAATATTCAATGGTACTGATGGGGTTAAATGGATTGGGATATGCTCTGTTTATAGCGGTGCTGGTTGGGAGATTTAAATCCATCGATTCAGCAGTAAGGGACATGAACGTAATTCCGTTTGATGCCCATGGTGATACATTATTTGATTCTAATGGAATGAGTTCATCATTTTCAGCATCATAAAATTTGAATTGAGGGATATCCCCAATTCTACAATATCCCTCGCTATAATTATTTTCATCATCACCCATTGCAGGGATGTCGGTATAAATTCCATTCCAATTACGACTTCCTGTAATATTGCCATTGCAATATGAAATAATTTTGTCATCTATACGGGTGGGGGTGAATCCATCAATTTCTGAAATATAATAGAAAGCCTGTTCTGATGATTGTGAAAATTTGAATGTAGAAGAATCCTCATTTGAATGCATCCGATCGAAGGTCGTTGTAAATGCTTCTAATTCCCATTGTAGGATTAAATCCTGAGATGTCTTAATCCAATATCCTTTTCCCACATTAAAGGTAGTTAAACTCCCCAACCATCCAATAACGGGATGGTTATATGCAGCATATCCCTCCGCGATTAAATCAGTAATCAAGGGTTCAATATCATCTGGGATGGCTACATCCAAGGAAACATTATCATTACCAATATAGGAAATTAAATTTGCACCTTCCCATAATTGATACTGAATATTGAAATCAATGGGATACCCTAATATTTCATAGTTCACTTCAGCAAATACATCCTCAAGGTCTAGAATAAGCCAATAGCCCTTTGTGGGAATAATCTCCATTAAACTCCCTACCCACCATTCTCCAACTCTGATTGCAGATTGACCTTCTGTAATAACGCCTGAAATTTCATCCTCTATGGATGCAAACATATTATCTAAACCTACATCTGCTGGCAAGGCAGGATAACTGATCAAGTTTGCACCATTGTGAAGTAAAATATTTATTAAAACCATTGCAGAGGCTTCTGTACAGGCATACGAAGACTCATTTTCAAATTGGTCATATGCGGCAATACAAAAAGTACCTAATAGATTTCCATAATCATAATAATATTCATTAGTGGTGGTTGTTTGGAGTTCAAAATTATCCTCATCTTGTAGGTAAATATGAAAACCAAGAATTGCTTCTTCTCCTGGGTAATTGGGTTGGTCCCATTCCATTTCTATTCCATCATCTTGAATCAATGCAGTGAATTCCAATGGTCCATTCTGGAAAATATTATCCATACAGGTTTGATTTAATCCATCACAAATATCACAGTCATCAATAAAAGCTGAACCAAAACAATTGCCTGAACAGTCTTGGTCGATATTTTCTGAATGGGCAGTATTGCCTTCAGAGCAGATATTGCAATCATCAACAAATGCAGTACCGAAACAATCACCATTACAATCAATTTCAAAGCCTGCATCATGTCCCGAATCTCCCCCAGAACACATATCACAACTATCTAAGAATGCTTCTCCCCAAGGCACATCATTGCAGTCTACACACTCATCATTTCCATCACATATATCACATCTATCAATTTCATTGGATTCACAAAATATGGTATCATTCATATCCGAATCATTTGGTACTAAACCTTCAGGTTCATAGTCAGCGCAATAGTTTTCAGATTGACCCGTACCCCAACCATCCCCATCTATGTCAGAATAGTAAGCAGTAGTACCGATACTGGCACAACCCCCAGCAAGGATTTTCACATTTACCGTTTCAGTAATGGTTTCAAAATCAAAATTAGTCAATAGCTCATTACTATTTATAATAAGTGAAGATTGGTTTTTTAAATTATATCCAATTTCTCCGATATATATGTAAATATCCAATTCATCAAATTCGTTATCAATTGTCCAAGAGAGTTGGATTGGGGTGTTAGGGGGGAGGCTAGAGGTAGACCCAGAAATACGCCATTCCATTAGATCCTCAGGTCCATGTATTGCACGTTTATCTACATAAAAACTTGGATTATTGCAGATTACTCCATTGTCATCTTGGTTTCCCAGCCAATCAAAATTGAATAATTGAATATCCGTATAGGCGTTTCCGCCATCTGGAAGATCATATTCATCTTCACCATAATGAAATCCATCATGGCAATCGCTACAAGTTCCAATTCGGATGTAATCTGATGAACCTTCAGCGGCCACATCTTGCGCGTTCATCGTCAATTCCCATTGCTGTGCAATAACGAATTGAAATAGCAAAATTAAAGCTAATATAGTATTCTTAATTAAGGTATTATTCATCGTGTAATTTTAGATGTAGTAACAAGAGAAATTCGTGATATGAATCAAGATAACTATTATAATACTACAATACCAAAAAACTAATGGAGAGATGTTTTTGGAGTGAGCGGAGTAAATTTACTATTAGATTTGATTTGAATAAAAGTAATTTAATCTCCAAATTCTAAACGCTAGTATAAGAATGAGGAAACCAATCCCAAATAGACAAAGGGATAGAATGGCAATGAGGATTTCTTTCAGTAAAATAGCAATAAACCCAAAGAGGATAAAACTAAGGCCCACTTTTGCAACGGGTTGCCAAGTTCGATTCTGATTTGGATTGAAATAGTTTTTAAAAGTATTGAATTGAAATTGCATCTGTTAATTCTATTTATCAGTCTATGCGCAAAAACAATGCCACAAAATTTATATTGCCATCATGACAGTTTTTGGAACCAACCATCAATTTCATCTTCAGCCGGAAATCTTCCAGATTGAAATTTAGAAAAAATAGATTTACCATCAAGTTCAACTTCGAATGACCCCGTGCGAGGGGGACTCGTATTTCCGTCGATGACTACATCTGGATTATTATTTTTTATTATTTTTGACACACGGTCAAATTCAGGATGATAGTTTCAGCGTTCGCAAAATTCAATATGTATTTTCATAATTTTCCTTTATTGAATAATTCTAAGTGACTCTAGGATTCCCCATAATGCAGGGATAAGGAGTACCCACCCAATAATTTTCGTAAAAAAGTCCACATCATAATTACCAGATCTCATGGTGACAAATTTGAATCCCACCACACCTAAGGCCACAAAAAATATAAATAATAGGGTTCGTCCCATGTGAGAATTTCTGTTATTTTATCAATTCTTTCAAAGAAGGAATATATACTTAGAGTTAAATTAACATAGTAATAATCATTTCGTTTATCAACATAAGAGGAAATTATGGCACAAAAAATAAAATTTGGTGAAGGGGAAATAAAAATTCCCGAGATTAATTTTAATAAAATTGGTAGGTTAATTTTTCTGGCACTTGCAGTAGTACTACTAATGGGCTCATTTTATACAGTGGGCGCAAATGAAAATGGTGTATTGACTCGCTTTGGTAAATATTCTACCACAACCATGCCAGGGCTCCATTTTAAAATACCGTTAATTGATGCGGTAGAAAAAGTGAAAGTTGACTATCTTTATACGGAGGCTTTTGGATTCAGGACATTGAAGTCAGGTGTAAAGACTAAATATTCTACACGTAATTATGAGATTGAATCATGGATGTTGACTGGTGATTTAAAAATAGCGGAAGTGCGATGGGTGGTGCAGTATAAGATAAAAGATGCAGCGAATTATTTATTTAATATAAAGAATGTTCGAAATACAATTAGAGATGTGTCTGAAGCAACCATGCGAATTATGATTGGAGATCGTTCATTTAATGAAGTTATTAAATCTGAACGAAGTGCAGTTTCAGCTGGTGCTCGCGTGCAAATGCAAGCGATTTTAGATTCATATAATGCAGGGATTTCAATTCAAATGGTTCAATTACAAGGTGTAGTCCCTCCTGTAACGGTTTCAGATTCATTTAATGAGGTTAATCGTGCTAAGCAAGAGCAGGAGACTGCTCTTAATGAGGCAAAGCAAGAATACAATAAGATAATTTATAATATTGAAGGTGAGGCAGAAAGAATTATCAATGAAGCCAGAGGGTATGCTATTGATCGTGTAAATACTGCAAAGGGTGATGTGGCTTCTTTTGAAAAAGTTTTAAAAGAGTATAAAAAGGCCCCACAGATTACGAAAGATAGGATGTATTTAGAAATGATGGATGAGGTGTTTTCAAGGATTCCAAACAAGGTTCTGGTGTCATCTGAATTAGAGAATTTCTTGCCCATGCTGAATGTGAATGGAGGTTCAAAATGAAGAAAACAATTTTTCCAATAATATTTATATTATTCTTTCTCATTTTATCGAGTGGATTATATGTGGTGAATGAAAAAGAACAAGCTGTTATTATCCAATTTGGGAAACCCGTTGGTAATACCATTAAATATGCAGGTTTACATTTTAAATTACCTTTGATTCAAACTGTATTAAAATTTGACAGGCGTATATTAGAATGGGATGGCGCTGCAAATGAAATCCCAACCAAAGACAATAAGTACATTTTCATTGATGCTTTTGCACGGTGGAAAATTATTGATCCCCTTCAATTTTATAAAGCTGCAAAGAATGAAATGCTGGCTCAATCTCGATTAGATGATATTATTGATGGTGCCGTTCGTGATGAAATTACAAATCGAACTATGAATGAAATTATAAGATCAACTGAGAGAGAAATGCAAACCACTGAAGAGGAAGATGATGATAATTTAACTTCAGAAACCTCTAATCAGAGTCTGATTAGAGGAGCAAGACTTGATATTATAAAATCTATAAAGGGTAAGGTTGTTGGTAAATTATCAGAATTGGGCTTGGGGATTGAGCTGGTTGATATTCAGCTTAAGCGTATTAATTATAATAAACAGGTTCAATCTAAATTGTTTAATCGAATGATTTCAGAACAAAATATGATTGCTGAGAAATACAGAGGGCAGGGTCAAGGAAAGAAGCAAGAGATTATGGGAATGCAAATTCAAAAATCAAAGGAAGTTCGATCTCAGGCATATTTAGAATCGGAAATAATTAAGGGTGAGGCAGATGCTGAAGCGGTACGGATTTATGCTAATGCCTATAATAAGTCACCCCAATTTTATAATTTTAAAAAGTCACTAGAAACGTATAGGAATACTTTAGATTCAACCACCAAAATCATAATGTCAACGGATGGTAAGTATTTTAAATATTTGACTCAATAGTTATAGTTAATATTAGAGTATATAAAAAAGGCAGCTTCGGCTGCCTTTTTTTGTTATAAAGAAATGGAGCCCCGAATAAATCCGAGGCTCCTGCCTTTTCACCTCGCCGTCCCATGCCATCTAAGTGGCACGAGGTGATATTTAAGCATTAATTTTTAACCACTTGAACTGCGTAATTTTAAATTAAATTCAGACCCAATTAAAAGTGAAATAAACAAGTTGGTTTAAAAGTTTAAAATATAGATTCATTAATTTCCCTTGTTGTTAATTGTTACATTTTCGTAACATTTGATACCCGATTCGGGTGAAATTTATTCCTCAATTTGAGAATTGAAGACGATTTCAGTATAAAAACCTATTAACAAAGTTGTCTAAGTTTCTGAAGGAGGGGCTTAATAAAGTGATTTACGTCATGTTTTCCCTTTCACATAATTTTTTGGTTGTATTTTAATTATACACCACCATATATTGATTGCAGGAATTTGGAGCCAATACGCCCCAAATATGAGGAGGATTTAATAGTCAATATTTTTAAATACTAAGAAGGACAATATTTTGAATACTAAGAAGGAGGAGAGATGAAAAAGTTAATATTAGTTTTTATACTGCTAGGGAGCATGTATGCACGAAACTGTATTGAAGTTGGCAGTCATGGTGAATGGTGCTATGACCAGTCAACTCTTCAGGCCTTTTATATGCTTGAAGACATTGCTATTGATGGTGGTCCCGTAGATAGTGATGATATTGTAGGTGCCTTTTTAAATGATGAATGTGTAGGTTATTATAATGCTGACCCCGGTGGTTATACCACGATACCCTTGATGGGTAATGATGGTGATTTCCCAGAATACATGAGTAATGGCGATGTTGCCAATTTGGTGTATTTCGATGTGTCAAATGATGCAATCTTACCAATGACGCCTGGCGATGTATTGCCGGGTTGGGGAATAAATGCAACATTCATTATCAGCGGGACTTCAACTGCAAATAATTTATTTGGGTGTACTGATTCTGACGCATGTAACTATGATTCTGCAGCAACTGCTGATGATGGTTCATGTGCAGCATTTGATTGTGCTGGCGAATGTGGTGGCTCAGCTGAAGTTGATGAATGTGGCGAATGTGGTGGACCTGGTATATTAGATGGTGAATGTGATTGTGCCGGTAATGTATTTGATTGTGCTGGCGCATGTGGTGGTTCATCTGCAAACGACGTATGTGGCGTTTGTGATGGTGATGGTTCATCATGTTTAGGTTGTACTACAGATTGTGCAGATAACTATGATTCAGATGCAATTTGGGATGATGGCAGTCAGTGTGATTACACTGTACCTGGTGTTTCTGATCTTGCCGCTGCTTCTGGTCCATCTCGTGTAATTTTGAGTTGGTCAGCACCTTATAGTATGTGTGATGCTTCATATACGTATGACGTTTTAGATGCTAATGGTGAATTTGTTAAATCAACAAGTGCAACTACAACTCAAATTGTAGGTCTTGAAGCTGATGTTGAGCATTGTTTTGCAGTTCAATCTGTAAACCAATTTGGTTCTTCTTCATCTTCCGATTTAGTTTGTGCGGTTGCTGAAACCTCTGTAGGTATTTCATGGGGACTTCAATTGACTGCTGATATAAACGGATGGGGTTCATTTGATGCATCTGATTCAAACAATAAATTAGGGGTGTCACCAGCCAGTACATATAGTTATGACTCTGCATTTGATATTCCTGAACCTCAATCAATGGGTAACTATGTTTCTTTGTATTTTCCGCATCCAGAATGGGATACACAATGGGGTGATAACTTCACTCAGGACGTTGTTACTGAAGATGATGAATTCTTTGAACATAATCTAACTACATGGGATGTTGAAGTAATTTCTAATATGTCTGGTGAAGCGTCAGTTTCATTTAACTACTTGAATTCACCATTGGGTGTTCCAATGTATGTTGAATTAAATGGTGAATCCCATTCTATTTCTGATGGTTCTTCAGTTGACTTTTTCCTTTCACAAGGAAATGTACAAAGTTTGAGAATCTATATTGGTAACATTGTGCCTACCGTAGGGTCTGGTGCATTGTCTGCTGATGGTGGTGATCGTTCGATTGCATTAAGTTGGGATGCATCAGCAGGTCTATATCCAGCAACTTCATATAAATTGTATCGTGAAGGTGCTGCTGATTTAGGTGGTCTTTCTTCTTTATCATTACTTGATGATGAAGATCGTGAAGGTCATGCGGACCAAGGTCTATTGTATGAATCTGAATGGGGTTATACCCTAACTTCATCTAATGCTGCAGGTGAATCTACAGATGGTTACAGTGTACGTGCTTCTGGTGGTGCTCAATCAAATATTGATGGTACACAATCAGATGCTTCTGCAACTACCGATGATAACTTAGATCCAATATCTATAGTAGCTCATGTTGAATCTTTAGATGGTACTAACTTAGGTGCGGGTGCATATGAGATTCCTCATAACGGTAGCCCTGATGCAAATGAAATTACCATTCATATCGATGGTTCTAGTTCACATGATGATGATGAATTTGATTCAATCAGTTCATTCTCATGGACACAAACTGATGGTTCTGAGGATTTATCTCTTTCAGGTGATGATTCTGATGATGTGAGTTTCTCAGTGAGCAATGTTCATGATGGTGCTACTAAATCATTCACATTAAATTTACATGTAACTGCAGACTATCCTATTAGAGGTGGTTCAGCTACACGTGAAAGTGATGCTTCTATTTCTGTAAGCATTGATGATGAACCTAATGCTGATCCAAGTGCTGCTGCTGGTCTTGATTTAATCGTGACTGGTGATGGTGCTTCTGATACAACCATGGATGATTTCCATAATTCTGATGGGAACGATTATGATGGCGACGACCAATTATGGTATGTGCCTCATGATGGTGACCCTGAATCTTCATCTGCCTCACTTTATTTTGATGCATCTGCATCTTCTGATGATGATGATGATGACCTTTCATATGAATTTAAATTAATCGCAGGTGAAATTGAAGGTTTTTCATTCACTGATTTAAATGACAATGGGAGCTATGATTTAGGTGAACCATTTGAACTTGATGGTGGTGATGAAATATATGTAACTGAAATAGATGCTTCATCTGAAATTACATATAGTGATAATCTACCTTCAGATATCTACGTGGTTAAAATGATTGTAACTGACGCATATGGTGACTCTGATGAATCATCTATTATTGTGGGTGTTGAAGGCGAAAGAAATGAAGGACCTTCAGTTTCTGTGGGTGATGATCAACAATGGTATATGAATACTGATGAAGATGAAAAAGATATTTCAATGTCTTCAAATTCAGTTGATGATAGTGATAGTGATGAACTTGCTTATAGCTGGTCATATGATGGCCCTGGTGTTGACGGTGGCCAAGCATCAACTAGTGGAGAGCTTCCTGACTATCCTTCTCTACCAAATGATCAATCACTTATAGAAGGTAGTCATACATTTACATTATCTGTTTCAGATAATTATGGTGCTTCTGCGTCTGCATCATTCTCAATTACTATTGATAATGAGCCTGGTTCTGTTGCTCCAGTTGCATTAAATATAGTTGATCCTTACAATGCATTCAAACATATTAGGATTGAATGGAATGAAGGTGTGCTTGACAGAGCTGACTTTACTGGTGATGACGGTGTTGAACACTATACTGGTGATCTTAACAACACTGAATACTTTAAAGTATACTTAAATGGTGAAGAAGTAGCCTCTTATGCAAATGATGCAGGTGATGGTGCTACATATGCTCACCATGAAGAATCTTTAGCTGCTGATTCAGATTACAGCTTTACTGTTGAAGCATTTAACAGTGATGACGAAGGTGGTGCCAGTGATGATGCTTCTCATCATACCCATGCTCGACCTACGGTTTCTGTATTGAATCCAAATGGTAGTGAGATTCATACCTTTGATGATTCTCGTTTTGATAACGATGATTATTCTGTTGAATTCTCAACGACTAATGATCGATTTATCGCATCAATTGACATTGAATTTCTTAGCCAAAATGGTTGGGTGAATGAAGATGATGATGAAGGTTCTATTGATGGTTCTGCTGATGGTGATGATAATGGTTCTTATTCTGCCTCAGTTGATTCAGATGGTACTGAAATCTACAATGATGGTTCAATTAGAATTACCGTAACCGATATCGGTGATTATAATGGTGCGAATCAAGAATCTAATAATGATGCCAGTGATAATTCATTCACATTGGCTGCACATTCATTGTCTAATTCCTTCTCTGAAGGATGGCATATGTTTGGTTCAGCAATGGATGTAGGTGGTGCAAGTAGCACGCTTATGGATGATAATGTTGGTTCATTGGGTACTTGGGGTGCAGACTGGTTAGCATTTGATGCTGACGGAGCATATGAAGATCTTAGCTTGAATCATGGTGAAGGTTTCTACCTTGCATTATCTAACTCTTCAAGTGGTTTACTTTCACTTGAATATGGACAACCGGTAACGGGTGATCCAAGTAATGGTGATAGTTTCTCATCTCTTGATATTAGTGATGGTTGGAATCTGATTGCTAACCCACTTGTAACTGAAGTTGAAAAGGGTGACATTGGAGTAACTTCTGGTGGAATTACACTTGCATGGGAAGATGCTGTTGATGCAGGTTGGGTTGCTCCAACAATTAATGGCTGGTTTGGTGATTCTCATTCTCCATATTCAAGACTTCAACCATGGGGTGGATATTGGATTAATTCTTCACGTGATCTCTCATTAAGCTTTGCGCCTGTTGAATCAGGTCTTGCAAGAGAAGCTTCTGATGAAGTTTGGATGCTTACATTGAATGTACGTGATACCCAAGGCAATGCTTCTGGTGACTATATTACTATAGGTCTTTCAGAAGATGCAAATTCAAGCTTCAAATATGGTGAAGATGAATATGATATGCCTAATCCTGCAAATGCTTCGATGATTGATATGCATATTGATAATAGCAACTGGGTTGGAACTAAAGATGTGAATGGTATCAGTGTTGATGCACCTTACTTCTTCAGTGACATCCGTTCTATTGATTATACTGAATATCAAGCATGGACGATTTCTGCTGATAAATATAATGTGAGCAATTCAATTGAATTATCATGGATTTCTCCACAAGATATTGACGCAGATGTTCATTTGGTAGTAAATGGAAATGTCATTGATATGAAAGTTGACACTTCAATTGAAATTGAAGATATTAACAGCATGTCAGTTGTAGTGGGTAACGTGAATTCATTCATGAATCCTGTACCTGAGCAGTTTGCTTTAAGTGCAGCATATCCAAATCCATTCAATCCATCAACTAACTTAAACCTAGATCTTAACCAAGACGGATTTGTTTCTGTTAAGGTTTACAATGTTGTAGGTCAAGTAGTTGCTGAATTGGTTAACGGATACATGGATGCTGGATATCATACCTTTACTTGGAATGCAGGAAGCATTGCAAGTGGTATGTATCTTGTTCGTGTTGATGCAGGTACGCACATTGCAACTCAAAAGATAATGTTGCTGAAGTAATATAAACTTCAACGATTTAATCAAAAGCCCTTGGTCATTCGCCAGGGGCTTTTGCTATATATAAAAAGGTAAATGAATTTTAACTTTGGTTGTGATTATTATCACAAATATCGTAAGATTGATGGGTTATTCAAAATTTGTGATTCTTTTCATAAAAAATAACAGATGAAATATCTTAATTTTCCGTCGAGTATGTGGAGATGAACCTATAAAAAAAGGTGAAATAGAAAGATATAATGTATTGTTCAAATCATAAATGAATAAAATAGGATATATATTATCCATTTTCTGTTTGATAGCGTTTTCATTCGCTGGAGACTCGGGTTGTACGGACCCAGATGCTTGTAACTATAGTGAGACTGCCACGGAAGATGATGGCAGTTGTGAATTTCCAGAAGAATATTACGACTGTAATGCTGATTGTATAAATGATACAGATCAGGATTTAATCTGTGATGAAAATGAGCAATTAGGTTGTACACAAACTTTAGCATGTAATTATAATGAATTAGCTACCGAAGATGATGGTAGTTGCTTATTTGCCGAAGAATTTTATGACTGTAATGGTAGTTGTATAAATGATTTGGACCAAGATTTAGTCTGTGATGAGTTAGAGATACTGGGTTGTATTGATTCTGCTAGCTGTAACTTTGATCCGAATGCCACAGATAATTGTATAGACTGCTGTGAATATCCTGAAGAAATTATATGTTGTGATGGATTTTCTGTGTGTGATTTATTGGAATGCTCTTTAGATAGTGATGATGATGGCATATGCGATGACCAAGAACTATTTGGGTGCACCGATATTTTAGGATGTAATTTTGATGATACTGCAACTGAAGAAGACGGTAGTTGTCTTTTTGCAGATGAATATTATGATTGTATTGGCAATTGCATAAATGATTCTGATCAAGATTTAGTCTGCGATGAGGTTGAAATATTAGGTTGTACTTATCCAAATGCATGTAATTTTGATGAATTTGCCACAGAGGATGATGATTGTGAAGAGTCACCTGGCATAATTGACGATTTGTCAATAATCACCATTGAGGGTCAAAATTCTGTTGAAATATCATGGACTCAGCCCTGTGGTTTAGGATTTATTTTTGCATACACACTTATGGGTCAAATCGGTGATGAAGAGATTATTACTAGTATTTCTTCACCGCATACCATTGAAAATTTAAATTGGTCATCCTCCTACAGCTTTATTATCAAAACGGTAAACCTATATGGTGAATCGTCTACTCCTGTAGAATTTACAATTGGTCCGGAAACAGTACCTAATCAAATACAAGGTTTTGTGGCAGAATCGGGTGAAGCAATCATTGCACTTTCATGGAGTTTGGATGAATTTTCTTCCTATTATAGTATTTACTTGGATGATGAGATCTATACCACCACAATTTCCTCCAATGATACTTCTTTAACCGTATCAAATTTAAATGCGAACATTGATTATTTATTTTATGTAACGGGTACTAACAGTGAAGGCAATGAAGGTGAAGCGTCTGAATTGATTACGATTCAAGTATTACCTATATATCCAATACCTTACATAGATTCAGTTTCTGGTGCAGGTGAAGTTTCCTTTAGCTGGGCTACACCTGAACCCTATGCTGGCGACAGTACATATACCTTTACTATATTTGATGAAATGGGTGAATTTATTGAAGAAAATTATGACGGGATTACTTATGTCTTTGATGGATTAGAAACAGATGAGACTAAATGCATAATGCTTAATGCAATTCATCAATTTGGAGTCTCAGAAACCAGTGAGTTGATATGTGAGTCTTCAAATATTCCACCCCCAATAGCAGTTGAAGGATTACTATTATATTCAGGACAGGGTCAAGTAACATTAAACTGGTTTCCTCATCCTACCAGTTATCATTTTAATATTTATAGAAATGATGAACTCATTATTGCAAATGAACTCATTATTGCAAATCAGTATATAGATTATAATTTGCAAGCAAATACCCAATATGAATACATAGTTGCGGCATTAAATGCAAATGATGTAGAGGGTGATTCCCACGATTCTGAACCTATAACTGTGACGCCATTACCCATTGTTCAAGATGTGGAAATAGAGGCAGGGAATGGTCGTGTTACCCTTAATTGGAGTCCTCCAATTGGTGATTGGAGCGATTCGACTCAATACGCAGGATATGGTTACACATATGAAGTTTACAATGAGTTAGGTGAATTTATTAAATCTACAAATTCACCTAATACTCATATCCCAAATTTGGAACAGAATACTGAATATTGCTTCACTATAACAGATATATCATTAGGGGGATATGGGTATTCTGAAAATTCTGATATGGTATGTGCAATACCCAATGCCCCATTTGGTGAATCTCATGAATGGAGTATTCAAATTATTGCTGAATTAGTTGATGGTAACGGGAATCTTATTAATGGTGTAGATTCAGACCAAAATAATTTAATTGGTGTGGACTCCCTTGCCACAGATGGGTATGATGAAGGGTTAGATATAGCGGAACCCCCATCGGGTCCTGGAGCTGGAATTTCATTATTTTTTACACATCTTGATTGGGAAAATCCCTTTGGTGGAACCAATTATAGTCAAGATATAAAGGCAGATGTAGATTTATCTTTCTCAGTTATTGAATGGGAAGCTAGATTAGAGCATACTTATTATGATGTAGGGATTCCAAAACTTACATTTTATTTTAATAATAATGTTGGGGATAATACTGTTTACTTATCTGACGGATTTTTATTTCTAAAGGTTGAAGATGGAAGCCAAATTAATGTTAATCCACTATATCCTTACCCGTTTGGGGAGGAATTAAGGATTATTGTAGGGAATGCCATTCCTGAACCGCCCATTAATCTTACGGGATTTGGTGGTTATCGAGAAGCTACAATTAGTTGGGAGGATCCGTGCTGTCAATCAGGCCTTCAGCAATATCCTGCTGAAGCATTTAATATTTGGAGAAATGGTGAATTGGTGGGTAAAAATATTATAGGTAATAGTTTTACTGATAGGGGTGAGAATTGTTTTGATATGAATGGGGAAGAATACTGTACAGAACCATTAAGCTACTCCACATTTTATACATATGAAGTTTCTGGTGTAAATATTGCAGGTGAAGGTGACAAGTCTATAGAATATATTGGCCTAAATACCCTTGAGAATAGGGCTCCTGTAAGTAATGCAGGTATAAACATAATTGTATATGACTTATTGGATGACAACGATGAAAGTACTCAAATAATATTACCGGTTTATTCAGATTTTACAAATATAAATCAATCTTTTGATCCAGATAATAGCTACGAAATTAATGGTGAAATTTTCAATTATGACACCCCCCTAGATGAATTAAACTTTTCATGGACATCCACAGCAGATTCAGAATACAATGATGCTGAGCTTAACATCATTATAGACGGATTTGGAGAAAAAGCATTCCAACTTGAAGTGGATGATGGTTCAGCTTTATCATCAATTGATTCTGTATATGTGAATTATCTTCAAGCACCAAAGCCAGCAATGATAGATTCCATAAACATTAATTCGAATTTATACTACATAGAATTACATTGGCTCGAATCATTATTCACAGGAGAATCCTATGCAGATTTAAATAATAATGGTATTTGGGATGCTAAAGAATATTTCATTGATTGTGGATTTGATGGTTTATGTCCGGGTGATACCACCTATACATATCCAGATGAAGGGGAGGCCAGCGGAACGTGGGAATTTGAGGATCTAAACGGAAATGGATGGTTAGATTTTGATGATTTGAATGATAATGATGAATGGGATCCTGGAGAAGGTGAGAGATTCGAAGAGTGGAATGATGCAGATAATGACGGATTCTGGAATGATGACGAACCATTTGTTGATAGTCCAAATGATGATGGATTATATAATGGGGTATATGATGGGGGGGATAGACCACGTCCACCGTATTATGGATTACCCTTTAACCCCGGACCGGACAATTTTGCCATCAGTTATATGCTAAAAAGGGATGGTGAACTTTTCTTAGAATTTGCTGCAACTGATACATTATATCTAAATCCTACTCTTGACGGGGATTTATTTTCCACCTTTAGTTTCTATGATGAAGATTTATTACCATCTACAGAATATTGTTACGAGATACTGGCATGTAATTACAATAATCTTTGTGCAGTATCAGTAGAAGTTTGTGCAACCACAAAAGATCAACCCACAGTTACTATTATTTCCCCTAATGGGGCAGAAATAGTGGGAAATGGAACCTTAGATGTTGAATTGGAATTTGAAAATGTAGAATTTATAAGCCATCTGGATATTCTACTTTCATACAATGGTGACTTTAATGATGATTCACAAACTGAGGTAATATTGTCAACGGATATTATCAGTACATTCTATGAAGATATTGACCCTTTAGGTTATCAGGGGTACTCAAATGAAGTTAAAATAAGAGCCAATGTGAGAGATGTGGGTGGTTATACTTTTGGTGAAGGTGGTGGAGGTGAGTTTGCAAATTACAGAGATGAGTCTGATTACAAATTTATTATTTCAGAGAATCAACTTGATCATAATTTTGAGTCTGGATGGCATCTGTTTGGTACTCCAGTCGGAATGGGGAATATCAATTTTAATCAGGCATTAAGCAATTCAGGTTTAATTGAAGGAAGTTGGATTGCTGTTGATCAAAATGGTGAATATGCGGGTATAAACTTAAATTCAGGTGAGGGGTATTATTTTTGGTTGTTGTATCCATCTAATATGCTTTTGATTGGGGAATTGTATAATCAGTTTGAAATTCCATTACAATCAGGGTGGAATTTAATATCCAATCCTTTGATTGAGACTATTAATATTGGTGCAATTGATGTATTACGTAATAATGGTGATGAATTTTCCATGTCAGATGCCATTGAAATGGGACTCATCTCATCAAGATTATTGGGTTTTGACAATGCCATTTCAACTCATATCCCCAGCTATGAATTAGTACCATTTATGGGGTATTGGCTTTATGCAATGGAGGAAGGACTAAGTCTTGAAGTCCAGAATAAAGTTAACCCTGAAATTATTGATGAACAAGTGAGTGAATCAGATTGGCGCCTTTATCTTTATACTAGAGCATTTGGTGCAGGTTCTGAAAGCCTTGGTGATTTAGTTGAAATTGGAATGAGTGAAAGTGCAGTTAATGGTTTTCGTGCTGGTGAGGATGAATATCATTTGCCGTTTAACTCATTATTACAGCCTTTTACGAATTTTAAAATAGATAACACCGAATGGCTCACAGATTATGATGGATTATATTCACCCTATTTTTCCCGTGATATTAGAGAATCATATGACACCTTATATGTATGGAATTTTATCGGGGAATCGTTAAATATTTCACATCCTAATTATAATCCAGATAATGAAATCGTTCTTTCATGGGATATGGATGAACTGAGTGATGAATACACCATTCATTTGTATATTGGGGATGATCCCATAAATATGCGGATTCAAAATGGGGACCAAATTAAAATTTCTGCTGAGGAATTCGAAAATATGCGAATTGAAGTTAAAATGACTAATTATATTTCGGGTTGTAGTGATGACTCTGCTTGCAACTACTATTGTTTTACCAATATCGATTGTAACGGTGATCTACTTCCTGAAAACTTCTATGATGATGGGAATTGTGATTATGAAAATTGCGCAGACTGTAGTGATCCGCTGGCATCTAATTTTAACCCTGTTTCTGAATATGATTTAAGTAGTTGTGAGTATCTTCAATCATTTTTATTTCCATTTGAACACAATATTTACCCTGAATCTGAAATCGAAAATAGAATTCCGTTGAATCTTCATAATTATAATGCTGAATATATCTATGGTATTGAAATTCAACTTGTCATAGATCCTGAAAAAGTACTGATTTCAGATATAGATATTTCGACTGGAATTTTTGGAAGTGGATCCATTTCAGTTAATGATGAAAATGTAGATTCTGACTATAATTTGATTTGGGAATATACAAATGAAGAATTAGATACAATGGGGATTGTAATATATTCTTCAGGAGAGCCAATAAACCCCAGTGGAATTGTTCATATGTTTGATTTAGTATTGGAAGTAACAGGTGATATTGGCGATCAAGTAACACTTGATTTTATTAAATCAAATTTGAATATATCAGAAGTGAATACAAATTTACTTAAACTAAATATTGTGAAAGGATTGCTTCAAGTTGAAGGTCAGCTTAGATATTATTCCAATGAGTCAGCCCCTGTGGATGGTGTAGTAATCGATTTAGTTGGTGTATCCGAATTAACCAGTTCTGATACTTCCTTTATTTCAATGACCAGTCCCTCTGGAGAATATGTGTTCCAAAATACACTTCGAGGAAACTACCTAAGTGTAATTAGTAAGGCAGACTATTCTGTCCGAGGGCTTTCAGCTGTTGATGCGTCTCGGATTGCCAGATACACCATCGGATATTATCTAGATGCCCAACAAAGATATGCAGCTGATGTTGATTTTAATGGTTCGATAAATGCTACTGACGCTTCCAAAGTTGCTCGATATTTAGTCGGAATTATAGATTCATTAAATCAACATAGTTTAACTTGGCGTTTTATTCCCATAAATGGAAATTCCATAAGTACATTTGATCAATCCTTCATTTCTGAATTATTCAATGGGAGTGCTCAATCCGTTAATGATTTTCAATACCCATTGAGTTGGATATATAATCCTTCAGAAATTAATATGAATATTTTAGACAGTACTCAGGCTGTGATTTCAGAATTATGGAATATTAATGGGACTTATGTAGAAGAAATACTTGACGTTGAATATTTAGCTCCTATTACTGAAAATATAAATGGACAGGAATTTATTGGATTTAGAATTGGTGATGTAGATGGAGATTGGTATTCCGATATAGTAAACCTTTCAAAAGAATCAGAAGCAGTGACCGGTAAAATTTTTATAACTGAAGATGAAATTTTTGTAAATATTCCTATTACCATTGATCAAGAAAATGGGATAGAAGGTATTGATTTGCGGATTAATTATGATTCTAGCAAATTTGAATTGGACGAATTTAGCATTATTGCATCTTCATTAACTCAAGATAATTATAATACTATGATATCAACAGATGAGGGTGAATTATCACTAATAATCTATTCTATATCAAATGTTAAAACCCATGAGGGTATTTTGGCAAATTTAAAAATGAAGATAATAGATGTTACTCATAACGGGGCTCAAATTAATATTAATCAATTTAAAATTAATGGTTCACCAAATAATCATGCTGGTTTTAGAATAGTTGATGGGGATTCATATTTTGTAACACAAAGTGTGGATATTATTACACAATTATTACCTGATGAATATTTTTTAAGTCAGAATTATCCAAATCCATTTAATCCTTCCACAAATATACCATTTGCATTGCCATTTGAGAGCAATGTAAAAATTAATATTTACGATGTAAGAGGACGGCTAGTAAATGAATTGACAAATTCATATTTCAATTCGGGTTTTCATAGTATTTTATGGGATGCATCCCAACTTTCCAGTGGCCTTTATTTTATCCAGTTTGAGTCAAAATCATTGGAAAATAAACAAACATTTTCTACAACCCAAAAGGCTCTCCTCGTAAAATAAAATTACGGCTTTAATAAGACCCAGGAACAAATGATATATCTTGTTACAAGTATTTCGCTTGAACCCATTCTTAAAGTAATTGTAAATTTAAATCTGTTATTTACTCCATATTTATAATTATTAATTAAGTGGCTACATTTTGTAATGTGGCACACGAGGTGTTCATTGGATATTATTAAGTTATCAACAAAGCTGTTAATTTTAGTCTTATTTATTGTGAGTTGTGAGGAAGAGTCTCCTGAGCGGCAATCCACATCTAATGGGAATATTAATACTTTAGAAAATAGTCAATTGGGTGGTGACGAAGGTAATATTTCGGATTATTTTTATGATCTAAATTTAAATTTCAATGCAAAGTTTTTATATTATCAAAAAGAGAGTCCAGTTGCCAATACTATATTAAATCCAAATTTGTTAAACCCAAATCGGGATACCCTGAATATAAAAACATTCCCTGACTATATTCTAAAAGTTGAACCTGAAGATGTCATCTTACAAACAGCGGTATTACCTTTTGATGAAACTAATGAGGGAGAATGTATCATCATTGAAGATTGTGATATTGATGGAAATGGTGAGCTGAGCAGTACCCATATTTTCCCTAGCATTCCACAGGTAGATTCATTGGATATTTATTCCCATCAATTTTCAAGTATATTGAAATTAGAGTGGGATACTGAAGATAATCGTTATAAACCAATTCTTCAAGAATATGAGTATGAAAGTGGAAATGGGACGAGCACATCCCAATGGCTCTATAATGTTGAAACCGTTTTTGTTGACAGTGATGTGTATCAGTATGATTCTCTTATATATGTAACACCATTAGATACTATTCTCACCAATCCCGAAGGACAATTCTACTTTGATCAATCTGAATATATACAAAGAGATAGTATATACAGTGCAGCTGATATTGTATTGACTGAGACATTTAATTTTACCCGCAATATATTGTCATCTGATTCAATAATGTATCGAATCAATACAGATTGCAATTTAGATGGGATATGGACATCAGCTGAAATTAAAATTGTAGATTATAATAATGATGGTGATACGTTGGATGTGGTTTATGAATTTAATGACATCAATGGAAATGGCATCCTAGATGATGATGAAAATCAAATTTATGACTATAATGGTGATGGGGATTTGGAAGATATTTTATTTGAATTTGAAGATGTGGGAAATGGGAATTTAGATGTGGCGGAAGTTTATTGGGATGCAGATGGGGATGGAGAAAGAGATCCATTTGAACCATTCGAAGATTTGAATTGTAATGGCATATGGGATGAAGAGGAATCAGTAGATTCAGGCAATGGCATATGGGATGATGATGAGTATTTTGATGGGAGTGAGATAGAAGGAAATACCTGGGATGATGGGGACAGGCTTTCTAAATTGAATGATGCGCCTGTGAACCTTCTTGTAGATTATTCAGATCCAGCTGTACCCGTGGCAGTACCAACCATCGTTGCATCAACATCCGTTAAATTAAGAGGTAATCCAGACGGGAATGATTATATACCAATTATCCCAGAAGACATTGTGGATGTAGTTACCAAAACCATACCTGAAATAGACAGTGTTCGAACCACGTTTTCCAATAAGATTATTACCCAAATTATCGATTCTACGTTATATCAAAAAGAGTATAAAATTTTAAAGTCTCAATTCCCCTCAAGTTCATCTGATAGAAATTATAATTATAGTATATTAAATGATGATGATCATATCTATAAACTTCATTTCCCATCTTATTTTTTACCTTATGGATTTTATTTTCAACCTTCCCAAATTGAAGATGGTTTCTGGTATGAAGATTTTCTTGCATTAGAGGTGATGTATTTTACATATGATGGTAAAATAAGAGAAGGGGAGCATGTTTTTTTTGATTCTGTATATGTGACCTCCCATGGTGATTATCACATTGAAACAGATTATGAAGTTGAGAAAACTGAAGTTATTGTACCCATGAGAAAAGTATTATTTGACGTTGATGCAAACGTATGTACAGCAGATGGTGAGACCCTTGGGAGTAGCAATGAAGATTGTCTTACTGCACTGGGTAATTCTGCATACGATTCTACACTGACAGATTGCTATAAAATTATTAAAACTACCACTATGACAATGTTGGGGAGTGGTGTTGAATATGGAGAGCGCACCTCTACTTTTCTTGCCGAAGGTTTGGGAATAGTTAAGGATGATCTTGAAATTCGCTGGAGTGAACAAATTGGTATTGATGGAGAGGTATGGTCCCCATATTCTCGCTTGGAATTGGCTGAATTTAGAGAAACTGATGATTTAGCCAGGAATCAAGGAATATTGTATAATTTAATGGGTCAAAAACGAATAAATATTGAAGAATTGGATCAATTAGATGGTGACCCTTTTAGAAAAGGGCGCTCAGCTGGTATTCAGGCTGTTGAACTACCATCTAATTAAAAAGGAATTATAATGAGTTTGTTTAGAATTTTTTTTATTTTGATTTTTACTTCTCTTGTTATAGCAGGTACGGACGGTACGGTTCGGGGGAAAGTATTAGATGAAAATGGGGACACTTTTCCAGGTGCCCAAGTTTATATTTCAGAGTTGGGTGTGGGTACAATGACAGACGTAGATGGGAATTATATTCTACTAAATCTTCAGGTGGGCACCTATGATGTAACCGTATCCATGATTGGTTTTGCTACCCAGATTATACTGGGGGTTGATATCATGATGGACCAAACCATATGGCTCAATTTTGCCATGCAGATTGAAGCAATTGAAGGTGAAGTGATTCATGTGTTTGCACAAAAAGAATTGGTTGAAAAAGGATCCACCTCTAAAAAAATTACAATCTCTAAGGAAGCAATTGAAGCACTACCCATTCGGGATGTAGCCGATTTGTATTCATTGCAATCAGGTGTGGTAAAAGTTGAAGCAGGTATGCGCGGTGGAATTCCAGATTATGAAGAGCGTGGCCTTGAAGAAGTGCATGTACGGGGTGGTCGAACAGGTGAAATTGCATATATGATTGATGGTTTATATATTCGAAATCCCATTTTTGGTGGTATTGGAAGTGGAACCCGTTTAAATATTTTTGCTATAAAAGAATTTGATTGGCAACCCGGTGGGTTCAGTGCAGAATATGGGGATGCAATGTCAGCGGTTTCCAATATGCATACAAATCGTGGTGGAAAAGAATTTCAATATAAGTTCAAGTATGAAACAAGTTTGGTGGGGGCTGAACTGGGCTCTAGATATGATGAACTTAGAGATTACAATGATTATAGCTTGGGATTTGGCGGGCAATTACCGTTCTCAAATAAACTTAATTATTGGGTATCAGGTCAATATACCAATAAAGGGAATTCTAGAGTGTTGGAATTTGATGATATCGTTTATATTGAAAATGACCCTGGGAATAATAAAAATCGTGATAATTTAACACAGCCGTGGGATACTGAAGCGGGGTTCAGGGGGTTTGGTTTTGATAATACATGGGATGTTTTTGGAAACCTTACGTATAAAATTACCAATAAATTAAAAGTAAATGCTTCATACTGGCGAGTCGCAGCCCACTCAAAGTTTTTTAATCCTAGGTATATGTTTTGGGATGATGGGCAGGGTGAGTTATTTAGAGATACAGAGCGATATACCCTTGAAGTTAACCATTCATTAACTGAACGGACTTTCTACACCTTCAGATCTTCAAAGTTTATTCAAGATCAATTTCAAGGTGTGCGGTGGCAAGATTCTGATGAAGATGATTTGCCCGATTGGTTCGAATGGAGTTATCCCGCAGGCGAAAGACAGAACCCATCTGGGGTTCAAATTTCAGACCCATACAATCCTGATGTAGTACCTTATATTATTTCTGAAGATGGTGAAAGTATTTATTATATTAACAGAGATGGTTCTGGTCCAGGTCAGTGGAGCAGTGGATGGTATAAAGGTGCAGATCCAGGTAATTATAACTGGGATGTGGCTGAAGATTTTACAGATAATAATTATAATGGGGTTTATGATGAAGGGATTGATGAATTCAATTCTGAACATGATATTAATAATAATGATACATGGGATGGTCCTGAACTTTTAGAAGCATGTATTTACAGAGATGGATCTTATTGGCTCACCCCAGAGATGTATGTAGATTATCAGGATTTCATGGACTCAGAGGTATTCTGGAATGAAATTGTTCAAAATCCGGCATATGAAGAATATTTTTATAATTCTTTTAATAATCGCGATTCATTATACTTTCTTGATATTTTTTCTTTAGGGGAGTGGGCTGATGGAAGGTCCTTTGGGGGACACGATCGATTTTTTCATGATTCTTCAGTTTTAACTCAGGAAATGAGATTTGATTTAACCTCTCAGATTACAGGTAAGTGGAAAGCACGTATTGGTGTAGATGTGAAGTCGCATAAATTGAATTATTATGAGGTTGAAAATCCATGGGAAGATGTGAGTGCATTACGCCAGCGATTTTCGGAACAATGGGATGATTATGGTATTGATGGTATTTATTTTCTGGAGGATTCAACCGGGACCCCTGATGAAGGTGAAGGAAATGGGCAATGGGATTCAGGTGAGGATTTTGATGATTTCAATGGAAATGGGAAGTGGGATAATTTTGTAGAACCTCAGGAAGTATCTGCATATTTTCAGAATACATTTGAAGTTCCATGGATGGTTATAAATGCGGGAATGAGATTTGATGGAGTGAACTATAATACAAAAATTTGGTCTGATGCCTATGGAAATGATTCTCCTGAAAGGCCTTGGTTTTGGTCTGATTGTGGGCTAGATGGTCTATGTGTAGACAGTGATTTTTATCCTGGCTCTGCAGACTTTGGTGAAAATGATGGGGTTTATCAATCTTTTGGAAATGGTGTTTGGAACTTTGGTGAAGCCTATGAGGATGCTCTTGATGGCATTTATGGTGAGGGTGATCTATGGGAAGATATAGATGGCAATGGAGTTTATAATTCAGGAATTGATATTTTTGACCCTGATACCCATGATATTGTAGGTAATAAGCAGTGGGATGAGGGTGAAGAATTTACAGATAATGGTGAAAAGGTCAGTGACAATTTTGGGATGTCAAAGGCCAAAGTATTTTTCAAAAATTCAGATTGGTTTTGGAAAATAAGTCCAAGAATTGGGTTTAGCCATGTCATTACAGATCGGGCCACCTTTACATTCAATTATGGGGTATATTATCAAACCCCCACATATGCTAATATTTATCTAAACACAAATCGTCAGGAGGATCCTGAAGAGTTATTTGAAGAAAGTTCAGGCCAAATTGGGAATGCAACCATGACTGCTGCACGGAGTCAGGCATATGAATTTGCATTTAATTTTCAAGTAGGAAATAATTGGGGGGTAACCGTAGGTGCGTGGTTAAAGGACATGGACCAAATGTCTACTGCCAGAACATTTCGATCAGGGATTTATGAATATCAAGTATTCTCCAATGGTGATTATGGAAATGCCAAAGGTATTGATGTTACCATTCAGAATAGAGGGATGTTCTTTACCACTATGCTTCAATACACATATTCTATAGCACAGGCGAATGGTGAGTACGATAAAGCTGCCTTTGGGAATCAGTATGTTGATGCTCCATCTCAGCAATTTTTAATGCCTTTTGATCGTCCCCATGACCTAACATTATCTTTATATACGGCACTGCCATTTGGGGTTAATGCATCCATGACTGGATTTTATCAATCAGGATTTCCTTACACGCCTATGATTTTTAACGGCGATAAGCCCGAATCAGATGTTCGTAATAAAAATACAAAACGTTCCGATGCATGGAAGAGTATGAATATGTCATTTTCAAAGTATATTAAGTTCAGTGATTATAAACTGTCACTGGGAATAAATATTTATAATGTAACAGATTTCCGAAATGCCGTTAACATTCATCCCCTTACTGGTGAACCAGATGATCCAGGTGAATATTATTTAAAGGAAGTAATGTTGCCTAAAGATGGTGGTGCGGTCTCAGGATCTTATTATGATCAACCTTGGTATCTCTCATCACCGAGAGAAATGAATTTCTTTGTTCGAATAGATTTTAATTAATGAATAGTATTACCATGATAAAATTATATATACGCAGTATTTTTGCATCCATCCTTATTTTGACAACAGTGGGGTACTCTGCACATTCAGAGTATGAGATTGACAATGCACCACCGCCTGAATATCCTTCAGAAAGCGGTTTAGGTAAAATTGGAGATCATGGCTATCCCTCAAATCCCATGAACGATCGTGCCAAGGGATTCCTCTTAAAGGGTAAAGTGAAAAATGGAATTGGGAACTATGGTAACTATATTGATTGGGATTTTCACCCTGCGGGTTTATGGGGAGAATTTACTTACTTACCCACAGTTGGATTTATTGCAGGAGTTCCTGGGCATGTCTATTCTTCCAAGTTTCAAGACTGGACAGACTGTAGCGATTATTTGGAAGGAAACTTGGGTGAGGATATCACACTGTGGTGCTCAGACGATGCATATGATGAATGGCAGCCAGGTATTAATGATATTTTTGTAGATGTTGTATTTGAAGTTGTAGGGGATACTGGTACGCTTGGGGAGAAAAAAGGGTCTCCTGAAAGTGTTGTTGATAAAAATCAATGGGGGTATGATAATTTGGAAGGGTTTGTTTTTATTAGTACACCCAATGATTTTGATGAGATTAACCCAAAAAATTCATGGGCAATGATTGGGTTGGTATATCCTTGGGCCAAACGACCAGCACTTTCCGAAAGATTAGAAGAATTTGATCTATATGATTATGGGGATGATCAAGAAGAGTGGACTGATGATGATGACTATGTTTATTATGGTGCTACTTTTTCTGAATCCTATTTTTCAAATTATTCTAACTCTTATGCCTCAGATTGGCAAGCAACCACAAAAGCTCGAGAAAATACACATAATGTAGATGTTTCTGCAGGTGATATTTTTGGTCAGACACAGTTTACGGATGAGGATGATACCAGCCCATTATTGGCTCACAGTAATTTTAAAAGTACATGGCCAGTAAAATATAATGTAGAGACTGGCGATTATGAATCCTATTGGCCAGGGTGGTTTGCAAAAGATTTTTATGGTGATGATCCAACCTCATGGCCATCACAAGGTATAGAAGATTGCAATGGTACACGCAAGGACAAGGATTGTTGGGTTGAATCAGCCGATAGACATATCTCTGATTCTGATGTATATATTGAATTCGATGATCGATGGGCTCATCGTGGGAATCAAGTGGACAATAACGTATATCGTCAATCAGGTTACCCTTTAGGGTTAAAAGTAATGTCAATGGCACATTCATATGGGGTTGCGTATGCCGAAGACATTATGTTTGTAACGGTGAATGTACGTAATGAAAGTGGATCTTGGTATGATGAAGACGGAACATATCATTCCGCAATGGTCATGCCTGATGGCACTCAGTTGAATGGGGGGGCTGGTTTTAATTACAGAGACTTATTCCTTGGGTTTTACATGGATGCCGATGTGTTAACTGCCACCATAGATGGAAATTTTGGCGTTCACTCAAATGCAGATGACTTTATGGAATATTATTGGGAAAGATTCGAAGTTAATGGTGAAGAAATGCTCATAAGTATGGCACTCATCGGTGATTATGATGGAATAAGTAATTCCATTTCAGGATATAGTATGCAGACTGGACAAAATGTGGGTCCTAATTTTGGACTTGTTGCGGTACAGTTACTGGATTCACCAGAAGCAACGGTAGCCGTAGATTTAAACCAAGATGGGATTATTGATATATACCCTGGTGAACCATTAAAAATGACAGATTGGCATTGGTTTGATTGGTATAATCGACCTGGGGTTGTCGACCGTGAAAGTAATAGCAATTGCTGTGCAGGCTATACCGCATCACGACCACAAGCAGTTAACAAAGAATTGATTCAATTGAAAGTAATGTCTGGAGATACTACAAATCTTTCTGATGATGAGAAGGCGTGGTATTTCCATACACCTTATCCCGATACGGATTTGGATGAGTTGTTAAACCCTCACTTTGATTCATTGGAGGGATTGGAAGAAGAGCCTGTATTCTCTCAAGGGGAAGAAGGATTGGATTGTGTATTAGAAATGGCTTCTGGGCCATTTAATATTGATGTGGGCGAAAAAGTCCCATTTTCATTTTGTATTATTTTTGGTGAAAATAAAGATGACTTAATTAAGAATGCACGATTTGCGCAAGTCATGTATAATTCAAATTATCAAGGATTTACAGCACCCCTTCTCCCAACACTGGTAGCGGAGTCAGATAAACGAAAGGTAAATCTTTCATGGGATACATCATCAAAATATTCAAAGGATGTGGTAACCGGATATTCTGATTTTGAAGGGTATAAAATATATAGAAGCTTGGATGGGGGACAAGCGTGGGGTGGACCTGAAGATAAAATTTATGATCATGAAGGTGTCCATGTGGGATGGCAACCTATTGCTCAGTATGATTTGTCTGCCTATGAAGATTCATTATTCTGTGTAAAGGGTTTGGATAGTGAATTAATAGGTGCTGGGGTTGATAAATATTCATCTTGGGAAGAATGTATTGATTTGGAAAGTGACCCTACAGAATGTTGTTACCAGAGCAGTATCAGAGGGGTAGGTATTTCTGGGAGTGATCCAAATGCACCTTGGTTTAGTTTGGGAGATAATACAGGGTTGTCATCCATATTCAATAGTACGACAGGTAGGTATGAATACTCTGATACCACTGTTATTGATGGCTTAGAATACACCTATGCGGTAACGGCTTATGACATGGGTGTTTCAGGTGCTGAGGTAGACCCCAGCATGTTTGTTGGTGATGAAGGTACATACTTTACGCTTGACACATTATATCTAGCAAATCCTGATAAATGGGCTACACCCTTTGGATATAAAAGTATTGAAAATCCAAAAGGTACAATCGTACAAGATAAGAATTTTGTAATGGTAGTTCCCGGTGCACGTGCGACGAATAATTTAAAAAACGTAATGGTTGTTCCAAATCCTTATGTTTCTCATTCGGAGTATAATGAAACTGAATATTTAAGGAAATTAAGATTTAATAATCTCACTGCAAAATGCACAATCAAAATATATACTGTGTCAGGTGAGTTAGTAAATACAATTGAACACAATAATGAGACCGAGGGTTTCGAATTGTGGGATTTACGTACAATCAACAATCAGGAAGTAGCTCCTGGATTGTATTTATTCACAGTTGAATCTGATGGGGTTAAAGATTTTATTGGCAAATTTGCCGTGATTCGTTAAAGGGAAAATTGAATGAAACGATTACTCATATTAACCATAATAATAGGAATAAGCTTTAGTCAATATCGTGACATTCCGGATGTGGTAACCAAGGTTGCCACCACCGCAGGAAACTGGCTTAAGTTAGAAACAGG